>Ga0073908_1000990_pt1 | contig 43404 bp, 41 predicted proteins | sample MucameincwithD2O_FD_65484 | JGI IMG/M metagenome (GOLD analysis project Ga0073908, IMG submission 65484) | Mouse cecum microbial communities from Vienna, Austria - Mucus amended microcosms incubated with D2O | ecosystem: Host-associated > Mammals > Digestive system > Large intestine > Cecum... | reverse complement strand
GTTCGTGCAGTCTGTATACAGGCTGCACGAACAACCTGCCCCGCCGGCTGGAGGCGCACCAAAGCGGCAAAGGGGCCAAGTATACCCGAAGCCGACTGCCGGTGGCGCTGGCCTATCGGGAGGAGGCTGCGGACCGCTCTGCGGCCCTCCGGAGGGAGGCTGCGGTCAAGCGTCTGGACCGCGGAAAAAAGCTGGCCCTGATTGCGGAGAAGGCGGCTGACTTTCAAGATGGACAGACTGCCGGGGGAGCCGGAGCGGTCTAGGGCCTGTCTTATGTGAACAGGCCCTGGGACAGACGAACCCGCCCCGGAGCTGCCTGACTCCGGGGCGGGTTCTATTCTAAAGAGGTGTCTTTGGAGAGCGTTCTCCTGGCGGAGCTGCCGCCGTACAGGTCAGGTAGTTAGAAATAACTAACCTCCTTACAGTTTGCAGTTTAACATGACTAACCCTGGCTGTCAAGAGGAAATGTTTCTTTTTTCAAAAATTTTCTGGGAGCGCGATGCGGAGGCTCCGGCGGAGACGCCGGCAGCGCCTCCTGGAGGAGAGACCTGGAGTGCGCGGGGGGGGAAAAATCCTTTGAGAGCAAGTTTGGCGCATTTTTGAAAAAAGTATAAATTTGGCCGCTTCGCCATTGAAAAGCGGGGCGAGTTGGCCTATACTGATTTTCGTAAAACAGACGGAAAAGTCCGCAGGCTGCCATGCGGCGATGGCGAGACAAATATTTTTCCTCCGGCGCTGCGGGAGGGGGAGGGAGCGTGCTTTAATGAAGATTTTGGTCCTGTCCGATTCCCATGGAAACATCTCCAATATGCTCCAGGCGGCGGAGCGGGAGTCGCCCCGGCTGATTCTGCACCTGGGGGACTGCTGGCGGGACGGCGAGCGTCTCCATGACCGTCTGCCGGAGCTGCCCTTGGAGCAGGTCCCCGGCAACTGTGATTTCCGCGGCTCCCAGCCCACGGAGAGGCTTTTGTTCCTGGGAGACATGCGGATTCTGATGTGCCACGGGCACACCTACGGCGTCAAACAGTCCCTGATGCGGGCGGGGCTGGCGGCGGAGGAGAAAAACCTGGACCTGTTCCTCTTCGGCCACACCCACAAGCCCCTGGTGGACAGGCGGGGAAAGACGCTGTTTTTGAACCCCGGCAGCATCGGGGATTATTCCCGGCCCACCTACGGCGTCGTGACGCTGGAGAACGGAAGACTGGACGCGCGGACGGCGCTGCTTCGGGAGTAAAGGGCAGAGCCTTTGCGGAACAAAACGAGGAAAAAGAGGTGGTAGGCAGGTGAAGCGCTGCATTGCCGGGACCGGAATCGTCCAAAATAACGCCAAATAAAAAAGGAGAAGACCCTATGACGATTCCGGATTCCACCAAGCTGTACCCCCGAACCGGCGACCGCCGGACCATCTACCTGAAAAACGCGGTGGACAATCCCAACATCACGGTGGGTGCGTTTACCATTTACAACGACTTTGTCCGCGACCCCAGGGATTTTCAGAAGAACAATGTGCTCTATCACTACCCTGTCAATGGCGACCGCCTGACCATCGGCCGCTTCTGCTCCATCGCCTGCGGCGCGAAATTCCTGATGACCAGCGCCAACCATGCCATGAAGTCCCTCTCCACCTACGTTTTCCCCATCTTTTACGAGGAGTGGGGACACGGCATGCCCGTCACCGAGGCTTGGGACCGCCGGGGGGACATCGTGATTGGAAACGACGTCTGGATTGGCTACGAGGCGGTGATCCTCTCCGGCGTCACCATTGGTCACGGGGCGGTCATTGCCGCCCGGTCCGTCGTGACGCGGGACGTGCCGCCCTACGCCATCGTGGGAGGCGTCCCGGCCCGGCTCATCCGGCGGCGGTTTGAGCCGGAGACCATCGACGCGCTTTTGGAATTGCGGTGGTGGGACTGGCCGCCGGAGAAGCTGGCGAACCATCTCCGGGCCATTCAGGACGGAGACCTGGAGACCCTCCGGAAGAACGCCTGAACCCGGTTCCGGATGCGCCCTGAACGCGAGAGGCCCCGCCGTGAAGCATCACGGCGGGGCCCTCCGCCTGCCAGGGGAATGCCGCCATCGGTTCCGGAGGTCTAATACCGATTCTCCAGAATCTGGTAGAAAAATACGCCGGCGAAGTACTGCGCCAGCAAAAACGCCGCCAGGAAAAGCGTAATCAGCCTGGACGCTCCATCCTCCACCGCGCCCAGCTTGCCCAGAACGGAAAAGGTCAGGATGGAGACCGCCGTCAGGACCATGACCAGAAGGTAGGCATACCGCCCGGCTTTGTTCCGCAGCATCTCCTTTCGCTCATCCCGAAGGTTGATCCGCTCCTCCTCCAGCTTTTCCTGATAGGCGGCGGCGGCCCCAGGCCGGGTGTATTTGAGGTATTGGAGAATCTGCACTGCGCCCGGGCCGGCGAGGGCACCGGCAAAGCCGCAGAGAAGGCTGTCCAGCGGCGTGTCCCAGAGGAGGGCGGCGGCCAGACAGGCGAGGCCCGCAGCAGTCATACCCAAGCCGGTCCAAAGATGGCTCTTTTTCATAATGTATAGCTCCTTTCGTGAATAAAAATCTCCTCAATGGGGAGTCCGAAAAAGTCGGAAATCGTAAAGGCCAGCTCCAGCGACGGGCTGTAGCGCCCCGTCTCGATGGAGCTCACCGTCTGCCGGGAGACCCGGATGGCTCTGGCGAAGTCCTCCTGTTTCAGGCCCCGGCTTTTCCGCAGTTCCTCCACGCGGTTTTTCATGGCTTCCTCCTTTCCAAGAAGCATCCCCTTATAAGCAGAGCGGCCGCTCCTTGCTTTGTAAAGGTTGCTTTACATATAAGCTATCACAAAGCCGCTCGTTTGTCAAGGTTCTTTTACATAAAGCGGGTAATGTCCGAAATTTGACCGCGCAGGGGCGGGCCGGTGGGACTGCTCTGACCGCCGGGTGCGCCGGGGCGGACACCCCGCTCCGGCCCTGGGGCCCATCCCGATTTTGACGCACGGGGACACGCCTATAAAAACCCGGCCTTGCATTTTATCCCGACTCGTAGTATATTGAAAACCGCCTCCCGGCCGGGCCGGGAGAAGGGAGGAGACCGCATGGAAAACGCCTTTGATTTTCTGACTCTGGATTTCTTTACCCGGGCGGAGGTGTTCCCCGGCAGTCTGGGGACCTTCCGTTACCGCTTCCAGCGCACCGGCTGGGTGGGCGGCGGCAGCCTTCAGGTCTGGGTCTATGAGAATGTCAGCTTTGAGCTGGCGAAGGATGTGGAGACGGAGACTTTTCCCTGGACGGAGGAGGGGACCGCCGCGCTGCGGGCCTGGCTTTCCCAAAAGCTGGCGGAGCGGGGGACGGAGCCCTACCGGATTCCCTATCCGCCAAAGGAGCCGGCGGAATAAGCGGGAAAAGCGGCGGTCCTCTCCTTGGGAGAGAGCCGCTGTATGGCATCAGGATTTCCGTTCCCCGTGTGCCGAAGCCCCCCGCGCCGCCCTTGCCAGGAGGTCGCTTTTGTGGTATACTGCCCTCGGCTTTCCATTGAGAAAAAAGGAGGCAGTTCATGTTTACCGGTTTTACCGACGAGACGGTGGACTTCATGTGGGGCATCCGCTTCAACAATGAGCGGACTTGGTTCGAGGCCCACAAAGACGTCTATCTGAACCATTTCTACCGCCCCATGCAGGCCCTGGGGGCGGAAATTTACGCCTTTATCCGGGACGAGCGCCCGGATTACGACCTGGTCAACAAGGTCACCCGCATCTACCGGGACGCCCGCCGCCTCCATGGCCGGGGACCCTATAAGGAGAGTCTGTGGTTCTCCGTGGAGGAACCCTCGGAGCAGTGGACGGCCAAGCCCACCTTCTGGTTCGAGCTGATGCCGGAGAGCTGGAGCTACGGCATGGGGTATTATCTCCCCAAGGCCCTGACCATGGCGAAGCTCCGGGCCCGGCTGGACCGGGACCCGAAACCCATGGAGGCCCTGACACGGACTTTGGAGGGGCAGGAGGAGTTCCGGCTGGAGACGGAGCGCTACAAGCGCCCCAAGGGCCCCGCTCCCTCGCCGCTGCTGGAGCCCTGGTATCAGGCGAAGTCCTTTACCATCTGCCACGAGGAGAAGCTGACGGAGGACCTGTTCTCCCGGGCGATTGTGGACCGGCTGAAGCGGGGATACGCGTTTTTGCTGCCGTACTACGATTACTTTGTGACGCTGGACGGGGACGCCGATCCCCGGGAGCAGTGAGGCAAAGAGTGCTTGACAGTCCCGGGGCCAGCGGGTATACTGTACCCTGAAAAAAAGCGCCGCCGGCAAACGGTTCGCCCTGGTTAGCGGAAATAGTGACCGCCGTGTCGTGGGGCAGGGGCGGTTGCTTCTTTTTCGGACTGGAAGAGTGGAATCGCGAAGATCAGGGGGGCGCATTCCTCCCGGATTCCGGTCCCCGCGCAAGCCCCATTGCAATCTATCAACATAAAGGAGAAATGTCCATGAAAGCCTGTCCTGATCGTGCGGCGGCCCTGGCGCTGCTGCGCAAGTACAATACGGAACCCTTCCATCTTCAGCACGCCCTGACCGTCGAGGCCGTCATGGGCTGGTACGCCCGGGACCTGGGTTATGGCGGGGAGGCGGACTTCTGGTCCGCGGTGGGCCTGCTCCACGACGTGGACTTTGAGAAATGGCCCGAGGAGCACTGCCGGAAGGCCCCGGAGCTGCTGGCGGAGATCGGCTGTTCCCAGGAGCTGATTCACGCCGTTTGCAGCCACGGGTACGGCATCTGCTCCGACGAGGAGCCCACCCATGAGATGGAGAAGGTTCTCTTCGCGGCGGACGAGCTGACGGGGCTCATCGGCGCGGCGGCCCGGATGCGGCCCAGCAAGTCCTGCGCCGATATGGAGGTGTCCTCCCTCAAGAAGAAGTTCAAGGACAAGAAGTTTGCCGCCGGCTGCTCCCGGGACGTCATCAAGGACGGCGCGGCGCGCCTGGGCTGGGAGCTGGAGACCCTGATGGACAAGACCATCCAGGCCATGCGGGAAAGCGAGACCCGGGTGGCGGAGGAGCTGGCTGCCCTGAGCTGAACCCCTGCGGGAAAAGAGAACGCCGGAGCCAAAAGCCCCGGCGCTCTTTTTCACGATTCAACGGCCTCCAGCTTCCCGTCCTCCCCAAACTTCACGGGGACGATCTGGTTCCGGGTCTTTTGGGCGATGTCGTCCATCCGCATTTTGGAGGGATAGTCCGCGATGAGGCTCACCGCCACGCCCTGGCGCTTCGCCCGGCCCGTGCGGCCAATGCGGTGGACGTAATCCTGATTTTCGTCGGGCACGTCGCAGTTGAAGACGATGTCCACGTCGTCCACGTCGATGCCCCGGGCCGCCACATCGGTGGAGACGAAGACCCGGAGCTTTCCCTCCCGGAAGAGATTCATCACCTGCTCCCGCCGCCGCTGGGGAATGTCGCCGTGGATGCATTCCGCGTCAATGCCCCGCATCTGCAAAAACTTGCAGATCCGCTCCGTGGCGCCCTTGGTGTTGCAGAAGGCCATGCAGCGGTCAAAACCCGTCTCCTCCAGGATTTTGGCGATGACGTCCGCCTTTTCGTTCTGGGCGACGTCCATGCGGAACTGCTTGATGTCCGGCTTGTTCTGCTCGTCCTCCCGGACGGTGACCTCCGCCGCGTCCCGCTGGTAGACCCAGGCGATGTCCATCACCTCCCGGGAGATGGTGGCGGAGAAGAGGCCCAGATTCTTCCGCTTGCTCATCTTATCCAGCAGGCGGGTGACGTCGTGGATGAAGCCCATGTCCAGCATACGGTCCGCCTCGTCCAGCACCACGGTTTGTGCGCTGTCCACCCGGACGGTGCGGCGCTTCATGTGGTCGCTGAGGCGGCCCGGCGTGGCCACCACGATCTGAGGCCGCTTTTTCAGCGCGTCGATCTGTTTTCCGATGGGCTGGCCGCCGTAGAGGCAGACGCAGCGGACGCCGGGGCGGAAGGCGGCGATGTCCCGCAGCTCGCCGGTGATTTGAATGGCCAGTTCCCGGGTGGGGGCCAGGATAACAGCCTGGACGCCGTCGTCCTCCGAGTCGGTGTGCTCGATGATGGGGATGCCGTATGCAAAGGTTTTGCCGGTGCCGGTGGGGGCCTTGGCAATGACGTCCTGCCAATTCATCATGGGGGGGATGCAGCCGGCCTGGACGGGGGTGGTGATCTCCAGCTCCCGCCGCTGAAGGGCCCGCATAATCTCCGGCGACAGCCCCAGACTGTCAAACCGGACGCCTTCGGTAAATTCCATGTCTCGTTTCCTCTTTTCACGTAATGGGACATATGTTATAGTCAACGCAGTTGAAAAGGAGCATAAGCACCTTTTCAACCGGCGGACCAGGGGGCCGCCGGCGTGCAAGGCGCGCATGCGTTTCCAATGAAGCCGGGCGCAGGAGGCCGCCCATGCGGCCCGAAGCGCTGCATGGCGGCGCTTCGTTGAAAAGAATCCTATGGATTCCTTTCAACTGCGCCGGCTGTCAAATGAAAATCGTATTTCAAAAGCATTATACAGGGAAAAACTCCGCTTGTAAAGCGGTCCGGCTCTACATGCCTTCAAATTTTGAGGAATTTAAAACTTTAACCAATTAAAATCCAAGGAAACCTACAAATTATACAAGGAATCACGAAGAAATCGTAGTAAAATTGTGTATTGTGAACCCAACTTGTCCGGTTTTTTATGCTACAGTAAAGCTGGAAAACGAACAGGGTAAAAGTCAATAGGGGGGTGTCGAACGTGGATGAAATGGAGTATGTACGAATTCTTCGTGATTTGCGCGAAGACGCCGACAAAACACAGTCGCAGATTGCCGAGGTTCTGGGTACGTCTCAGACCATGTATGCGCGCTATGAGCGGGGGGCCAACGAGCTGCCCATCCACCATCTGATTACATTGAGTAAGTATTACGGCGTCAGCACGGATTACCTGCTGGGGCTCAGCAAGGAACGATGAAACGCGGACAGGAAGGTCTCCTGTCCGCGTTTTTTCATGGGGAGGCTTCCTCCCCCTCCCCGGGGGAGCGGACCGCCTTCGCCGCCCCGTTCCCTGGCATGCGAAAGGCCGCCGGCATAGCCGGCGGCCTTGGGATACTCACAGCCTCGTCACAACGGGGATGACCATGGGGCTGCGCTTGGTGGTTTTGAAGAGGTAGCTGCTGACGGCGGACTTTACGGTGCCCCGGAGCTCCCCGTCGTCCCGCCCGCGCTTGCGGGTGACGGACTCCGCCGCGTCCATGGCAATGTTCTGGAGCTCCTTCATCAAGTCTCCGGACTCCTTGACGTAGATAAAGCCCCGGGTGATAATCTCCGGCGGGCTGAGAAGCCCCCCGTCGTGGCTGGAGATAGGCAGGACCACGACGACCATGCCGTCCTCCGCCAGGCGCTTGCGGTCCCGCATGACCACGGCGCCCACATCGCCCACGCCGGAGCCGTCCACAAAGACCTCTCCGGCGGGAACGGCGCTGCCCAGCTTCAGCGTCTTGGCCGTCAGCTCGATCACCGTGCCGTTTTCGGCGATGGCGATGTGATTGCGGTCCATGCCCATTTGCTGGGCCACCTGGCTGTGAATTTGAAGCATCCGCTGCTCGCCGTGAAGGGGGATGAAGAACCGGGGGCGGGTCAGGGCGTGGATGATCTTCAGCTCCTCCTGGCAGGCGTGGCCGGAGACGTGAAGCATGTCCGCCCGGTCATAGATGACCTTTACACCCTTGCGGAAGAGCTCGTTGATGACGCGGCTCACGGTCACCTCGTTGCCGGGGATGGCGGAGGCGGAGATGATGACCTTGTCCCCGGGGCCCACCTCCACCTGCTTGTGGGTGGAGAAGGCCATGCGGTACAGGGCGCTCATCTCCTCGCCCTGGGAGCCGGTGGTGACGATGACCTGCTTGTTCTTGGGCAGGCTCTTGATCTTGTTGATGTCCACCAGGGTGTTTTTGGGCACCTTCATGTAGCCCAGCTCCGTGGACACCCGCATGATGTTCTCCATGGACCGGCCCGTGACGGCCACCTTCCGCCCGTGGGCGGCGGCGGCGTCCAGCACCTGCTGGATGCGGTGGACGTTGGAGGCGAAGGTGGTGACGATGATCCGCTCCTCGCAGCCCTGGAACTGACGCATAAAGGTCTGGCCCACGGCCCGCTCGCTCATGGTGTAGCCCGGGCGCTCCACATTGGTGGAGTCCGCGCACAGGGCCAGCACGCCGCCCTTTCCCAGCTCGCCCAGGCGGGCCAGGTCGATGACCTCCCCGTCGATGGGAGTGGAGTCGATCTTGAAGTCGCCGGTGTGGACCACAGTGCCCATGTGGGTGTGGATGGCGAAGGCCACGGAGTCGGCGATGGAATGGTTGACGTGGATGAATTCCACGGTGAACTTCCCCGCCCGGACGGAACGGCCCGCCTCCACGGTGATGAGCTTGGTGCTCTTGACGAGACCGTGCTCCTCCAGTTTCAGCTGGATGAGGCCGGCGGTGAAGCGGGTGCAGTAGATGGGCATGTTCACCTGTTTAAGGACGTAGGGAATGGCGCCCACATGGTCCTCGTGGCCGTGGGTGATGAAGAGGCCCCGGATGCGGGCGCGGTTTTTGATGAGGTAGGTCACGTCGGGGATGATGCAGTCGATGCCGTACATATCGTCCCCGGGAAAGGCCATGCCGCAGTCCACGACGATGATCTCCCCGCCGTACTCGTAGGCGGTCATATTCTTGCCGATCTCGTTGAGACCGCCCAGAGGAATGATTTTCAGTTTTTCTGCCATAGATACTAGAACTCCTTTGCTTATCAAAAAGATGTACCGCGGCTTTCGCAGACGCCCATAGGGGCATAAGAAAACAAAGACGCCCGTGGTCCGCCTGGCCCCGTTACGCCGGCGGAGGTTTGGTCACGTCCGAAAGACCGCTGGGGCCGCTGAAGGCAGACCCCTTTTTTAAATTTATTTGACCGGCGGAGAAGCGCGTCCCGCACCGGAAAAATACCATGAAACGCCCGGAAAAAGCGCCGGGCGAACCCGCTCCAGGTGCCCTGAACCGGGCCGCCGGAACGTCAACTCGGTATAGTATAGCACAGGAATTCCCGTTTGTATACAAAAACTTTTGGAAAATTGCCGCCGCCGCCCCGCCCGCCGGGCCGGGGGAAGATTGACGGGCTTTGAAAAATGTGCTATCATATGGCCGGAATCACAGGGAAAACCGCTCCTCCGCCTCCGTTTCCACCCGGCGGCGGAGGGAGGGGCGGGACGGAAGGGGGAGGGCCCATGGGCATCCACGACGGGCACAGAGAGCATATGCGCCGGCGCTTCCTGGAAAACGGCCTCAGCGGCTTCGCCGATCACGAGGCGCTGGAGCTGCTGCTGTACTACGCCATCCCCCGGCGGGACACCAATCCCATCGCCCACGAGCTGATGGACCGCTTTGGCACGCTGTCCGGAGTCCTCTCCGCCCCGGTGGAGCTTTTGAAGCAGGTGGACGGCGTGGGAGAGAGCGCGGCGGTGCTGCTGCGGCTGGCGCCGCTGCTGGCCCAGAAGGCCCGCCTGGCGGAGGCGGAGCGGGAGATCGCCCTGAACACGGTGGACAGTATCGGCGCGTACCTGTTGGAGCGCTTTTCCCAGGAGCGGAACGAGGCGGTGTACCAGCTCTGTCTGGACCGGAAGGGAAAGCTGCTGGCCTGCAAGCGCCTGGGAGAGGGCAGCGCTTCGGCGGTGAACCTGGACATCCGCAAGCTGGTGGAAAACGCGCTTTTGAGCTCCGCCAGCTCCGTGATCCTGGCCCACAACCACCCCAGCGGCGTGGCCCTGCCCTCGGATGACGACCACACGGCCACCCAGCAGGCCCGGGCCGCCCTGGAGGCCATCGGCGTGCAGCTGGCGGACCACATCATTGTGGCGGACGGGGATTTCGTCTCCTTTTTCGACTCAGGGTATTTTGTCTGACGGCGCGGGCGGGGGCGTCCGGCCGCTCTGTCCTTGAAAATTATATCGAACATATGTTGTAATTCCGGCGGCCTTGTGGTATCATGGGCCCTGGAAGCAGATCCGGTTTGGTCCGTGGGAGGTCCCTATGCCAAAATTTCAAGTCGTATCCGAATACCAGCCCTCCGGCGACCAGCCGGAGGCCATCGCCGCCCTGGCGGAGGGCATCGAAAACGGGCTGAAGGAGCAGATTCTCCTGGGCGTCACCGGCTCGGGAAAGACCTTCACCATGGCCAAGGTCATCGAGGCCGTTCAGCGCCCCACGCTGGTGCTGGCCCACAACAAGACTCTGGCCGCCCAGCTGTGCGCGGAGTTTAAGGAGTTCTTCCCCAACAACGCGGTGGAGTACTTTGTCAGCTACTATGACTACTACCAGCCCGAGGCCTACATTCCCCACACCGACACCTACATCGCCAAGGACGCCTCCACCAACGACGAGATCGACCGTCTCCGCCTCTCCGCCACCTGCGCCCTGCTGGAACGGCGGGACGTCATCGTGGTCTCCTCCGTCTCGTGCATCTACGGCCTGGGGGAGCCGGACGACTTCGCGAAGATGGTGGTCTCCCTCCGCACCGGGGCGGAGTGGGACCGGGACGAGCTGCTGCGCCGTCTGGTGGAAATCCGCTATGAGCGGAACGACATCGCCTTCGAGCGGAACATGTTCCGGGTCCGGGGGGACACGGTGGAGCTGTATCCCGCCTATTACAAGGACAGGGCCATCCGGGTGGAGTTCTTCGGGGATGAGATCGACCGCATCAGCGAGTTCAACCCCGTCACCGGCTCTGTGAACCGGGTGCTGAACCACATCGCCATCTATCCCGCCAGCCATTATGTCACCACCAAGGACAAGATGGACCGGGCCATTGGGGAAATCCGGAGGGAGATGGAGGAGCAGGTCAAGGTCTTCACGGAGAATAACCAGCTGGTGGAGGCCCAGCGCATCCGCCAGCGGACGGAGTACGACATGGAGATGATGGCGGAGCTGGGCTACTGCTCCGGCATTGAGAATTACTCCCGCATCATCTCCGAGCGGCCCCGGGGCTCCGCCCCCATGACGCTGCTGGACTTCTTCCCCGACGACTTCGTGCTCTTCGTGGACGAGAGCCACGTCACCCTGCCCCAGGTCCGGGCCATGTACAACGGCGACCACGCCCGGAAGGACTCCCTGGTGAAGTACGGCTTCCGCCTCCCCTGCGCCTACGACAACCGGCCGCTGAAGTTCGAGGAGTTCGAGGGCCGCGTGGGACAGGCCGTCTACGTCTCGGCCACGCCGGGCCCCTACGAGCGGGACCAGGCGGACCAGGTGGTGGAACAGGTCATCCGGCCCACGGGCCTGCTGGACCCCCGGGTGGAGGTCCGGCCCGTCACCGGGCAGATCGACGATTTGATGGACGAGATCAGCGCCCGGGCGGCGAAGGACGAGCGGGTGCTGGTGACCACCCTGACCAAAAAGATGGCGGAGGACCTGACGGAGTACTTCAAGAACGCGGGCATCAAGGTCCGCTATATGCACTCTGACGTGGAGACCATCGAGCGGATGGAGATTATCCGGGATCTGCGGCTGGGGAAGTTCGACGTGCTGATTGGCATCAACCTTCTGCGGGAGGGGTTGGACCTTCCGGAGGTCAGTCTGGTGGCGGTGCTGGACGCGGACAAGGAGGGCTTCCTCCGGTCCGAGACCTCTCTGATTCAGACCATCGGCCGGGCGGCCCGGAACGCGGAGGGCCTGGTCATTCTCTACGCCGACAGCATTACTCCCTCCATGCGGGCCGCCATGGACGAGACGGAGCGCCGCCGGGGCATTCAGGACCGCTTCAACCAGGAGCACGGCATCGTGCCCAAGACCATCATCAAGGGCGTCCGGGAGGTGCTGGAAATCTCCACCGCAGCGGAGGACGAGACCACCCGGGCCCGGCGCCACCGCAAGCTGAACAAGCAGGAACGGGAGGCGGAGATCAAGAAGCTGGAGAAGGAAATGAGAGAGGCCAGCAAGATGCTGGAGTTCGAATACGCCGCAGTGCTCCGGGACCGAATTATCGAGCTGCGGGGAGAGGGGGCGTAAGGCCGGGCTCTGCCCCTGCGCGGCAGACGCGAGAAAGGATTTTTCATGAAATACGAATGGCTGGATGAATACCTCCTCTCCCTTCCGGGGGCGGAGAAGGACTTCAAGCCCGAGTGGGGCTGGTTCCGGTACAGCATAAGGGGCAAGCTCTTCGCCGCCGTCTGCTCCCCCAAGGGGATGAAGGACGAGGCGTACAACGGGCACGATCTGGTGAATTTGAAATGCGACCCCGCCCGGGGGGAGATTCTTCGGGCGGCGCACCCGGAGGTTCTGCCGGGGTTTTACTGCGACAAGCGGCACTGGATCGCCTGCCTCCTGGACGGGGAGCTGCCGGACGAAATTCTCCGGGAGCTCTGCGCCGCGTCCCACGGGCTGATTTTGAAAAAACTGCCCAAGTATGTCCAGAGGGAGATTTTGGGAGAATAAGCGGAGGGGCTCCGCCTCCCCGGGAGGACGCCGCCCCGGCGCAAGTGGATGGAGGAAGGCATTTCCCATGGAGACACAGAAAAAAGCCCCGGCGGCGGCCGCCATTTTGGCGGCGGCGGCCCTGTGGGGCATGATCGGCTTATGGAACCGGCGGCTGATGGCGGCGGGCCTCTCGCCCCTTTCCGTCGTCCTGGTCCGCAATCTGGGGGGCTGCGCCCTGCTGGCGCTGTTCTTCACCCTCCGGGACCGGAGCGTCTTCCGGGTGGAGCGGCGGCACCTCAAGTATTTTTTCGGCACCGGCGTGGTCAGCGTGCTGCTGTTCACCGTCTGCTACTTCTCCTGCCAGAAGCTCTGCTCGTTGGCGGTGGCCTCGATCCTGCTGTACACCGCCCCGTCCTTCGTGGTGCTTCTCTCCGCCCTGCTCTGGAAGGAGCCGGTGACGGGGAAAAAGCTCCTGGCCCTGGCGCTGACGCTGGCGGGCTGCGCCCTGGTCTGCGGCGTGTTCAGCGGCGGACTGTCCGTCACCCTCCCCGGCATGCTCCTGGGGCTGGGGTCCGGGTTTTTCTACGCCCTGTACAGCATCTTCGGCCGGTACGCCCTGGCCCACTATCCGCCCCTGACCGTGACGGTCTGGACGTTCCTCTTTGCGGGTCCGGCGTCTTTGGTCTTGCTCCGCCCGGCGGAGCTGGCGGCGGCCTTCGGGCCGGACCCGGGGGTCTGGCTGACGGCCCTGGCGCTGGTGATCTTCTCCACGGCGGCGCCCTACGTCCTGTATACATGGGGCCTGGCCCGGACGGAGCCGGGCCGGGCCTCCATCCTGGCCAGTCTGGAGCCGGTGGCGGCGACGCTGACGGGAGTCCTGGTGTTCGGCGAGCCCATGGGCCCCCTGACGGCCCTGGGCATTTTCGGCGTCCTGGCGGGCGTGATGATTTTGAGGTGAGGGCAATGGCAAAGAAGAAGGACGAGAAGACCAACGTCATGCGGATTCTGGAGCAGAAAAAGGTCCCCTACACCCCCCATTTCTACGAGGAGCGCGAGGGCCCGGAGGGCACCCGGGACTACGGCGTTCACGTGGCCCAGGCCCTGGGGCAGGACCCGGAGCGGACCTTCAAGACCCTGGTGGCGAAGGGAGCCTCCGGGGGATATTACGTGTTCGACATTCCCGCGCCGGAGAGTCTGGACCTGAAAAAGGCGGCGAAGGCGGCGGGGGAGAAGTCGGTGGAGCTGCTGGCGGTGAAGGACATCACCGCCGTGACGGGCTACGTCCGGGGCGGATGCAGCCCCGTGGGAATGAAGAAGCAGTACCCCACCATTTTCCACCGGACAATCTTGGACTTCGAGACGGTCTATGTCTCCGCCGGAAAAATCGGCGCGCAGGTGGAGGTGGCCCCCCAGGCGCTGTTAGCCCTCCTCCGGGCGGAGACGGCGGACATTGCAGTCGAATAAAGAGAGGCCCAGGCGGAGGCCGACGGAGAACGCCGCCGCCGCCCAATGCTGATAGTAATCCAGGAGGCCGTCCAAGATCTGGTAGCGGACGTGCTCATCAAGCGGGAAGGACTTCATCCATGTTTCAAGCCGCTTTTCGTCGAAGCCGTGCCCCATTTCCGCCAGGAGCGCTTCGCCGTAGGTTTCAAAGAGTGCTTGGACGGTGGGGTTCATTGAGACACCTCCGAAATAGTCTTCTAATGCCATATATTATATGATTTTTAAAGCCATATGTCAAGGAGATTTTGTATGGGACCTCTGAAAATTTTAGGAGAGAGGCTACAGATGCTCCGAAAGGAGAGGAACAAACGGCAAGTGGACATTGCCGAGTTAATCGGTGTTACACAAGCGCACTATCAGAGAGTGGAAAAAGGGAAAATTAACATTCCCACCTTGACATTATGTGTTCTGGCGGATTATTTTGAAGTGAGCACCGATTACCTGTTGGGAAGGACTGAGGAGAGACAGGCGGTTGAGGGAGGAGCCTGACCAAAGAAGCAGGCCCCACAGAATAGCGCCGGGGCAGCGGCAGCGGAAAGAGGAGAAAGTCGATTCGACACCCGCCAAACCCCCGCCCGCACCGAGCCGCGGGCAGGGACATGCGTACCTGAAAGCCAGTCCCCAGGCGCGTCCCCCGTCCCCCGTTTCAAAACGTCTTTTTCTCTTTTGGACCGTGCACGGCCCGTTTTCTCTTTTTCTGCGTACAGAAAAAGAGAAAATGGGGGGTGCAAAGGACCAGCTATCTTCATAGCTGAATCCCCCCGCCCGCCAGGGCAAGTACAAACTTCCCCCTTGCCGGGGAACACAAGGAGCCCCCATATGCAAGACAAAATCATCGTAAGAGGCGCCCGCGCCAACAATTTGAAGAACATCGACGTGACTATCCCAAGGGACAAGCTGGTGGTCATGACGGGGCTCTCCGGCTCCGGAAAATCCTCCCTGGCCTTCGACACGATTTACGCCGAGGGCCAGCGGCGCTATGTGGAATCCCTCAGCTCCTATGCCCGGATGTTCCTGGGACAGATGGACAAGCCCGACGTGGACTACATCGAGGGCCTCTCCCCCGCCATCTCCATCGACCAGAAGACCACCTCGAAAAACCCCCGGTCCACCGTGGGCACCGTCACGGAGATTTACGATTACCTCCGCCTCCTCTGGGCCCGGGTGGGCACGCCCCACTGCCCCAAGTGCGGCAAGGTCATCCGCCAGCAGACCATAGACCAGATCATCGACCAGGTCCTCGCCCTGCCGGAGGGCACCCGTATCCAGGTAATGGCCCCGGTCATCCGGGGCAAGAAGGGCGAGCACGCCAAGGTCTTCGAGGACGCCAAGCGCTCCGGCTATGTCCGGATCCGGGCGGACGGGAACCTCTACGAGCTGGACGAGGAGATCAAGCTGGAGAAGAACAAAAAGCACAACATCGAAATCGTCATTGACCGCCTCATCATCCGCCCGGACATCCAGCAGCGCCTGACGGACAGCGTGGAGACCGCCTCCGGCCTCTCCGGCGGGCTGGTGGTGGTGAACCTCCTCCGGGAGGAGAAGGACCTGATGTTCTCCCAGAACTACGCCTGCGAGGACTGCGGCGTCTCCATCGAGGAGCTGACCCCCCGTATGTTCTCCTTCAACAACCCCTTCGGCGCCTGCCCCACCTGCACCGGTCTGGGCAGCCAGCTGAAGGTGGACGTCACACTGGTGGTGCCGGACCCGAAAAAGTCCATCCTGGAGGGGGCCATCCAGGCCAGCGGCTGGGGGAACATCCGCTCCGACGGCATTTCCCGGATGTACTTTGACGCCCTGTCGAAAAAATACCGCTTCTCTCTGGAGGAGCCCTGGGAGACCCTGTCCGCCGAGGCGAAGGATATCATCCTCTACGGCACCAAGGGCGAGAAACTGGAGCTCCACTACGACCAGCCCCGGGGCAAGGGCGTCCTCTACCAGCCCTTCGAGGGCATCTGCAACAACGTGGAGCGCCGGTATCAGGAGACCCAGAGCGACGCCAGCAAGCGGGAGCTGGAGGAGCTGATGGCCGAGTGCCCCTGCCCGTCCTGCAAGGGCCGGAGGCTGAAAAAGGAGTCCCTGGCGGTGACGGTGGGGGAGAAGGACATCGACGCCCTGACCCGCCTGAGCGTGATGGACGAGCTGGAGTGGGTGGATCACCTGGAGCTGACGGAACAGCAGCATTTGATTGCGGACCGGATTTTGAAGGAGATCAAGGCCCGCCTGGGCTTTCTCCAATCCGTGGGCCTGGGCTATCTGACGCTGAGCCGGGCCGCCGGGACCCTCTCCGGCGGCGAGAGCCAGCGTATTCGCCTGGCCACTCAGATCGGTTCCAGCCTGATGGGGGTCCTCTACATCCTGGACGAGCCCTCCATCGGCCTCCACCAGCGGGACAACGACAAGCTCCTCGCCACCCTGCGGAACCTCCAGAGCCTGGGGAACACCCTGCTGGTGGTGGAGCACGACGAGGACACCATGCGGGAGGCGGACTACCTCATCGACATCGGACCCGGGGCGGGCATCCATGGCGGTCAGGTGGTAGCCGCCGGTACGCCGGAGGAGGTCATGGCCAACCCCGATTCCTTGACCGGCCAGTATCTCTCCGGGAAAAAGCGGGTTCCCGTGCCGGACGTCCGCCGCCCCGGCAGCGGGAAATTCCTTCGGGTCCGGGGGGCGGAGGAGAACAACCTCCGGAAGGTGAACGCGGACTTCCCCCTGGGGACCTTTACCGTGGTCACCGGCGTGTCGGGCAGCGGCAAGTCCTCCCTTGTGAACGAGGTGCTCTTCAAGCGCCTGGGGGCCGAGCTGATGCGCATGAAGGTCCACCCCGGCAAGTGCGCGTCCATCGAGGGACTGGAGTACCTGGACAAGGTGGTCAGCATCGACCAGAGCCCCATCGGCCGGACGCCCCGGTCCAACCCCGCCACGTATACGAACCTCTTTAACGATATCCGGGAGCTCTACGCCTCCACCCAGGAGGCCAAGAGCCGGGGCTACGGCCCGGGCCGGTTCAGCTTCAACGTCCGGGGAGGCCGCTGCGAAGCCTGCTCCGGCGACGGTGTGCTGAAAATCGAGATGCACTTCCTGCCGGACATCTTCGTCCCCTGCGAGGTGTGCAAGGGCAAGCGCTACAACCGGGAGACGCTGGAGGTCCACTACAAGGGGAAGAATATCTCCGAGGTGCTGGAGATGACGGTGGACGAGGCGCTGGAGTTCTTCGCGCCGCTGCCGAAGCTCCGCAACCGCCTCCAGACCCTCCAGGACGTGGGCCTGGGATATGTGAAGCTGGGACAGCCCTCCACGGAGCTCTCCGGCGGCGAGGCCCAGCGGGTGAAGCTGGCGACGGAGCTGAGCAAGCAGGCCACGGGAAAGACGATCTATATTCTGGACGAGCCCACCACCGGCCTCCACACCGACGACGTGCGAAAGCTGCTGGAGGTGCTCCAGCGGCTGGTGGACAGCGGGAACACGGTGGTGGTCATCGAGCACAACCTGGACGTGATTAAAAGCGCGGACTGGATCATCGACCTGGGGCCCGAGGGGGGCGACGGCGGCGGGTCCATTGTGGCCGCCGGCACGCCGGAGACGGTGGCGGCCTGCAAGGAGTCCTATACCGGGCAGTATCTAAAAAAGGTGCTGGTGCGGTAAGTGTGTATTTGAGAAAGTTCCTCCCTCGATATATGGTTTTTAAAGATATATAGACATATCATTTAATAATATTATTATATACTACAAAACGATATATGTCAAGGAGTTTTTAATGGACACACTTCAAATTATGGGTATTCGTCTGAAAGCCCTACGGAAGGAACGCCGCATCTACCAGCGAGAAATGGGAGATATGCTCGGTGTTACACAAGGACATTATCTAAAGATTGAAAAAGGGGAAATCAATATTTCCGCCTTGACATTGTGCACTCTGGCACGGTATTTTGAAGTAAGCGCGGATTATTTGTTGGGGCTGACCGAGGAGCGGAAGCCCTGAAAACGCAGACCCCAATAACGCTCAAAGAAAGTTGAGGATCACCTGCTATGAACATCACGAAAACCGCCATGGTCACCGTCTGCGGACGGCCCAACGTGGGCAAATCCAGCCTGACCAACGCCCTGGTGGGCGAAAAAATCGCCATCGTCTCCAACAAGGCCCAGACCACCCGGAACCGCATCTACGGCGTGGTCAACCGGGGGGACACCCAGTTTATCTTCCTGGACACCCCGGGCCTCCACCGGCCCAAGTCCGCCCTGGGGGACTACATGGTGAAGGTCGTCACCGCCAGCCTCAGCGACGTGGACTGCGCGCTGCTGCTGGTGGAGCCCATCGCCCATGTGGGCGGGCCGGAAAAGGCCCTGATCCAGCGCATCCGGGAGGAGAAGCTGCACTGCATCCTCTGCGTCAACAAAATCGACACCGTGGAGCCCGCCCAGCTCCTTCCCGTCATCGCCGCTTACAGCGAGGCTTGGGACGGCTTTGACGCCATCATCCCCATCTCCGCCCGCACCGGCGGCGGGCTGGAGGAGCTGATGGCGGAGCTTCGGAAATACGCCCAGGAGGGCCCGCAGCTTTTCCCGGACGGGCAGACCTCCGATCAGCCGGAGCGGCAGGTGATGGGGGAGCTGCTCCGGGAGAAGCTGCTCCTTTGCCTGGACAAGGAGATTCCCCACGGCACCGCCGTGGAGATCACCAAATTCTCCGAACGGGACTCCGGCATCGTGGACGTGGGGGCGGTGATCTACTGCGAGAAGGCCAGCCACAAGGGCATTATCATCGGCAAGCAGGGGACCATGCTGAAAAAAATCAGCTCCCTGGCCCGGCACGACATGGAGAAGTTCATGGGCACGCAGATTTACCTGGAGACCTGGGTCAAGGTCAAGGAGAACTGGCGGGACAACGTGAACTACGTCCGCAGCCTGGGTTACCGGGAGGATTGACCGAATGTTTCCACGTATCCTCTTCGACCATTTTCGCAGACTATCCATAAAAGGAGGTCTGCGGCGTGAACAACATGGAACCCATGCCCCTCTGGGAGCTCTTCTGCCTCACCGGCGAGCCCCTGGCCTATATGCTCTATCGGTCGATTGAGGAGAAAACGGACAACAATTTGTCATAAACGGGGAGAAAATAACTCCCCGTACATAGCGAGGAGGGAGGCGCGTGGCGGGAACGCCCTATACGGTGGACCGGGGTCTGGTCCTCCGGGAGACGGAGACCCGGGAGACGGACAAGATTCTGACCCTGCTGACCTGGGAGGAGGGGAAGATCTCCGTCACGGCCCGGGGGGCCCGGCGGAAGAACTGCAAGTTTGCCGCCGCCGCCCAGCCCCTGGCCTATGCCGAGTGGACCCTCTGCCAGCGGAGGGACTGGCACTACGCCAGCGACGCCTCAACCCTGGAGCTGTTCACCGGCCTGCGGGGAGACCTGCCGTCCCTGGCCCTGGGCTGCTACATGGCGGAGCTGACGGAGGCCGCCGCCCCGGAGGCGGTTCCCGTGCCGGAGCTTATGCGGCATCTCCTGAACGGCCTGTATGCCCTTTCTGCTTTACACAAGCCGCCGGCTCTGGTAAAGCCCGCGTTTGAGCTGCGGCTGCTGTGCCTTGCGGGCTACGAGCCCCTGGCGGATGCCTGCGCCGTCTGCGGACGGGCGGAGCCGGAGGAGCCGGTGCTGGACACGGTCCAGGGGGTGCTCCGCTGCCGGAGCTGCGGCGGGGGCCGCTCCCTCTGCCGGGACTCTCTGGCGGCTCTGCGGCATATTGTCTACGGGGACCCCAAGCGGCTCTATGCCTTTCGCCTGGGACCGGAGCCGCTGAACCGCCTCGCCGGGGCGGCGGAGACCTTTGTCTTCGCCCAGCTGGAGCGGGGCTTCCGGACCTTGGACTTCTATAAAAGTGTGTCGAAATAAAATACAGCTTGTATAATTTCGGCGATTTTATACGTTTTAAGATGCAAATCCCCCTTGTAAGGAGGTTATCCCCTATGAGCGAACTGTTTGAAAAATCTCTCCGCACCCTGGAGCTGCCCAGGGTGCTCCAGCTTTTGTCGGACCAGGCGGTCAGCGCCGAGGCCAAGGAGCGGGCTCTCCGCGTCTCCCCGGAGACGGAACCGGAGGAGGTTCTGCGTCTCCTGGACCAGACCGACGCTGCCCGGTGGATGACCGGACAGCGGGGCGCGCCCTCCTTCTCCGGGGTGAAGCCGGTGGGCGAGGCCCTGGACCGGGCGGACCGGGGCGGCAGCCTCAACACCCGGGAGCTGCTGCGCATCGCGGGACTTCTCACCGCCGCCCGCCGGGCCCGGGAGTATTTCAATGACGAGGCGGCGGAGAAGACCGCCATTGACCACCTCTTCCTCTCCCTCCACGGCAACCGCTTTCTGGAGGAGAAGATCAAGCGCTGCATTCCCGACGAGGACACCATTGCCGACGCAGCCTCCCCGGAGCTGGCGGATATCCGCCGCCACATGCGGGCGGCCCAGGCCAAGAGCCGGCAGATTCTCCAGAAGATCATCTCCTCCCCCAGCTATGCCAAGGTGCTTCAGGAGACCATCATCACCCAGCGGGACGGCCGCTTCGTGGTCCCCGTGAAGGCGGAGCAGAAGGGGAACCTCCCCGGTCTGGTTCACGACATCTCCTCCTCCGGGGCCACGGTGTTTGTGGAGCCCATGGGCGTGGTCCAGGCCAACAACGAATACATCGAGCTGGAGGCCAAGGAGCAGAAGGAGATCGAGCGGATTCTGGCAGAGCTCTCCGCCGAGGCCGCCGCCCACCGGGAGGACATCCAGTGGGATTACGACGCCCTGGTCCACCTGGACCTGATTTTTGCCCGGGGGCAGCTGAGCTGGAAGATGGACGCCGTCCGTCCGGAGGTCCGGCGGGACGGCTGCATCCATCTGAAAAAGGCCCGGCATCCCCTGCTGGACCCCAAGAAGGCGGTGCCTATCGACCTGGAGCTGGGAGGCGCCTTTGACACGCTGGTCATCACCGGCCCCAACACCGGCGGCAAGACGGTTTCCCTGAAAACGCTGGGTCTGCTGACCCTGATGACCCAGTGCGGCCTCCACATTCCGGCGGCGGACCAGAGCGCCGTGGCGGTTTACGAGCGGGTGCTGGCGGACATCGGCGACGAGCAGAGCATCGAGCAGAGCCTGTCCACCTTCTCCGCCCATATGACCAACATTGTGGGCATTTTGAAGGAGGCGGACCGCCGGAGCCTCATCCTCTTCGACGAGCTGGGGGCCGGCACGGACCCGGTGGAGGGCGCGGCCCTGGCCATCGCCGTCATCCAGCACGTCCGGGCCGCCGGGGCGAGAATCGCCGCCACCACCCACTATGCGGAGCTGAAAACCTTCGCCATGACCACCGCCGGTGTGGAAAACGCTTCCTGCGAGTTCAATGTGGAGACCCTCAGTCCCACCTACCGGCTGCTCATCGGCATCCCGGGGAAGTCCAACGCCTTCGCCAGCTCCCGGCGGCTGGGGCTGCCCGAGGAGGTCATTGCGGCGGCCCAGACCCAGATGAGCGGGGACAGCGTCCGGTTTGAGGACGTCCTTACCCAGCTGGAGGTCAAGCGGCAGTCCCTGGAAAAGCGGGAGCAGGAATCCGACCGCCTCTACCGCCAGCGGGAGGAGGACGCCCGCAAGGCCCGGGAGTTCCGGGAGCAGATGGAGCGGGCCAAGGAGAACGCCCGCAGCCGGGGGGAGGCGGAGGCCAAGCGCATCCTCCGGGACGCCAAGGCCGCGGCGGACCAGACCTTCAGCGATCTGGCGGAGCTCCGGCGGCGGCAGGCCCAGGCGGATTCCGCCCAGAACATCAACGACGCTCAGGCCGCCATCCGGGCGGGGCTCCACCAGGCGGAGGACCGCCTCCGCACGGAGAAGGACCGCCCCGCGCCCATTCCCAAGCCCAGCCGCCCCATTGTCAAGGGGGACCTGGTGGAGTTCCCCGGTGTGCGCCAGCCGGCGGAGGTGATTTCCATCGGGAAGGACGGAACCCTCCAATTGAAGGCGGGGGCGCTGAAAATGAAGGCGCAGGCCTCCGAGGTGCGCCTGATTGAGGACGACGAACGGGCCGCCCGGAAGCCGAAGTCCCCTGTCCACTCCGGCGGGACCCGGACGCTCCGCTCCGCCGCCAGCCGGGAGCTGGACATTCGGGGACTGGAGACCCTGGAGGCGGAGAGCGTGGTGGAAAGCTTCCTCTCCGCCGCCGTCATGGGCAAGCTGGAGACCGTCACCATCATCCACGGCAAGGGGACGGGGGCCCTCCGCAAGGCCGTCCATGACATTCTCCGCCGCAGCAAGGCGGTGAAAAGCTTCCGCTTGGGCGTCTATGGCGAGGGAGAGACGGGGGTCACGGTGGTCACGATGAAATAAGCGAAAGTTTACGGAAAATTTCCGTCAAATCGTTGCAAGGCCGACCCAAATTTGTTATACTGTTCTCACAATATCACAAATTTGAGGTGACAGATATGCAAAAACTGGAAAAGCAATTTCATATTGCCTGCACGGCGGAGGATATTGGCCGCTACTGCATTCTCCCGGGGGACCCCGGCCGGGTTCCGGCCATTGCCGCGTATTTTGACGACGCGAAGCAAGTGGCCTATAACCGGGAGTACAACGTCTGGACCGGCACGCTGCTGGGAGAGAAGGTGACGGCCTGCTCCACCGGCATCGGCGGCCCCTCCGCCTCCATCGCCATGGAGGAGCTCCACAAGTGCGGCGCGGACACCTTTATCCGTACCGGCACCTGCGGCGGCATCGACGTAAACGTCCAGTCCGGCGACATCGTGGTTGCCACCGGCGCTGTCCGGTTCGAGCACACCAGCCTGGAGTACGCGCCTCTGGAGTTCCCCGCCGTGGCGGACTTCGGACTGGTGGACTGCCTGGTTCGGGCCACGAAGGCCCTGGGGTATCCCCTCCACACCGGCATTGTCCAGTGCAAGGACAGCTTCTATGGCCAGCATGATCCCGCCGCCTCCCCGGTGTACTATGAGCTTCAGCAGAAGTGGGAGAGCTGGAAGCGCCTGGGGGTCAAGGCCAGCGAGATGGAGAGCGCCGCCCTCTTCGTGGTGGCCGCCGCCCTGGGCTGCCGCTGCGGGTCCTGCTTCCACGTGGTCTGGAACCAGGAGCGGGAAGCTGCCGGCCTGGACCAGAAGATGAGCGAGGATACATCCACTTCCGTCCGCGTGGCGGTGGAGGCCCTGAAGCTTCAGATCGAGGCGGACCGGGCCGCGAACAGGTGACAGATTCCTTATTTTTTTCAAGATCCGGACGACATTCCAGATGAATGGAATCAAGACCGGAGCGCTTCTATTGAACGGATTCAAGGACGGGACGCTCAAAACCGAATTAAATCTGTGAAATGGAGGAAGTATGATGATTTCTGCGACAGGAAGCTTTGGCGCGCAGCAGGCGATGCCAAAAGCGCCCCGGACTCCTTCTTATGCCGGAATGGGACATCAGGCCCTTTTGGCGGGATTTATGGAAGAACTGCGGAAGCAGCAGGCCAAATCCTGTGAGAAGGACGTGGAGGAGATCAAAAAAGCCGGGATGTCCGGTAAGCTGGCCGGAAGACGGAAAGAGGACCAAGGGGAAGCATTCGAAAAATTTACTTTCTAATCGCACATAAAAAAGCGGACCGCCTCCCGGCGGTCCGCTTTTTTGTGTCTTACTGAATCCCCAGCACCTTGTAGTCCTGGTCCTCCACGGCCTTTTTCAGGGCCTCGTCCGTCAAGGACCCGGAGAGGGTCACCACCGCCGTGCCGCTCTCGTGGCTGACGTTGGCGGTCTGGACCTCCGGCAGGGCCTCCAGGGCCTTCTTGACCCGGGCCTCGCAGTGGCCGCACATCATGCCTTCGATCTTCATGGTCTTTTCCATTGTCGTTACCTCCTCGGAATGTTTGGGATGTCTGGATTTCAGGGGTTTGTCTTTCTTCGCGTCCCGCAGGTCGAACAGGTTCAGCCGCAGGGCGTTGGAAACCACGCAGAAACTGGAAAGGCTCATGGCCGCCGCGCCGAACATGGGGTTCAGCGTCAGGCCCAGGGGAATGAAGAGCCCCGCCGCCAGGGGAATGCCGATAGTGTTGTAAAAGAAGGCCCAGAACAGGTTCTGGTGGATGTTCCGCAGGGTGGCCCGGCTGAGGCGGATGGCGGCGGGCACGTCGGAGAGGCGGCTCTTCATCAGTACCACGTCCGCCGCGTCCACTGCCACGTCGGCCCCCGCGCCGATGGCGATGCCGGTGTCCGCCCGGGTGAGGGCCGGAGCGTCGTTGATGCCGTCGCCCACCATGGCCACTTTGCCCTGCTCTTTGAGCCTTCGGATGACGCTTTCCTTGCCGTCGGGCAGGACGCCGGCGATGACCTCGTCCACCCCGGCCTGGTTGCCGATGGCTTTGGCGGTCCGCTCATTGTCGCCGGTGAGCATCACCACCCGGATGCCCATGTTTTGAAGTTCCCGCACGGCCTGGGGACTATCCTCCTTGATGACGTCCGCCACAGCGATGACGCCCAGCAGCATACCGTCCCGGCTGAAAAACATGGGAGTCTTTCCCTGGGCGGACAGCGCCTCGGCCTTGGCCTGGGTCTCCTGGGACACCGCTGCACGGGTGCTGATGAAACTGTAATTCCCGCCGCTGAGGGTGGCCCCGTTCCACTTCCCGGTCAGTCCGTTTCCCGGAAGGACCTGGAAGTCCGTGACCTCCTCCTGAGGAACCTGTTCCTCCTCCGCTTTCTGGAGAATGGCTCGTGCCAGGGGGTGCTCGCTCTTTCTCTCTAAAGCGCAGGCCAGCCGCAGCAGCTGCTGCTCCCCATCGCACAGCCCCTCCTCCGGAAGGATATCCGTCACCCTGGGCTCGCCCTTGGTGATGGTGCCCGTCTTGTCCAGGGCCACGATTTCCGTCCGGCCCGCCGCCTCCAGGGACGCGGCGGTCTTGAAGAGGATGCCGTTTTTCGCCCCCATGCCGCTGCCCACCATAATGGCCACCGGCGTGGCCAGGCCCAGGGCGCAGGGACAGGAGATGACCAGCACGGAGATGCCCCGTGCCAGGGCGAAGCCGATGGTCTGCCCCAGCAGCAGCCACACGGCGGTGGTGGCCAGGGCGATGCCGATGACCGCCGGGACAAACACGCCGGACACTTTGTCGGCAATTTTGGCGATGGGGGCCTTGGTGGCCGCCGCGTCGCTGACCATCTGGATGATCTGGGAGAGCGTGGTGTCCTCCCCCACCCGGGTGGCCCGGCACTTGAGGAAGCCGGACTGGTTCACCGTGGCGGCGGAGACGCCGTCCCCGGGCGCTTTGTCCACGGGGATGCTCTCTCCGGTAAGGGCGGATTCGTTGACGGCGCTGGAGCCTTCCACCACCACGCCGTCCACGGGGATGTTCTCCCCAGGGCGGACCAGGAAGACGTCGCCCTTTTGCACCTGTTCAATGGGGACCACGACCTCTTTGCCGTCCCGCTCCAGCGCGGCGGTCTTGGGGGCCAGCTTCATGAGGCTTTTCAGCGCGTCGGTGGTCCGGCCCTTGGACCGGGCCTCCAGCATCTTGCCCACGGTGATTAGAGTGAGAATCATGGCGGCGGACTCGAAGTAGAACTCCATCATGTAGTCCATCACCGCCTCCATGTCCCCCCGGACCTGGGCGTCCGTCATGGCGAAGAGGGCGTAGGTGCTGTAGACAAAGGCGGCGGAGGCCCCCAGGGCCACCAGGGTGTCCATGTTCGGGGCCCGGTGCCAGAGGCTTTTGAAGCCGCTGATGAAGAATTTCTGATTGATGACCATGACCGCCGCTGTCAGCAGCAGCTGGAGGAGCCCCATGGCCATGTGATTCCCGTGGAGGAAGGAGGGGACGGGCCAGCTCCACATCATATGGCCCATGGAGAAGTACATCAGCACCGCCAGGAAGAGCAGGGACGACCAGAGGCGTTTTTTCAAAACCGGCGTCTCGTGGTCCGCCAGAGTGTCCTCCGGACGGGCGGCGGCTCCGGCGGAGGCGGTCTCCCGGCCCTTTTGGGAAGCGCCGTAGCCCGCGCTCTCCACAGCGGCGATGATATCGGCGGCGGAAGCGCTGCCCTCCACGCCCATGGAGTTGGTCAAGAGGCTGACGGAGCAGGAAGAGACTCCCGGCACCTTGCCCACGGCCTTCTCCACCCTGGCGGAGCAGGCGGCGCAGCTCATGCCGGTGACATGGTATTGTTCCATAAGCGGGACCTCCCATTTTCAAGATGATTTCGAAGCGTCATTTCATCAGCTTGCGGAGGGTGGAGAGGAGCTCCTCCACCGTCTCGTCCTTCCCCTCCCGGATATCCCGGGTGACACAGGTGCGGATGTGCTCCGCCAAAAGCTCCTTGGCGAAGGCGTTCAGCGCCGCGTTGGCGGCGGCCACCTGGGCCAGGATGTCGGGACAGTAGGCGCTGCGCTCCACCATCCCCCGGATGCCCCGAATCTGGCCCTCCACCCGGTTCAGCCGGTGGATCAGGCGCTTGTACTCCTCCTCGGAGCGCTCCTTGGTCTTGCGGCAGTCACAGCTTTCCATGGCGGACGCCTCCTTTTGTACTATACCCCGTGGGGGTATAATTATCATATACCTGGGTGGGGTATTTGTCAAGCCCTTGTTTGGGCTGAGACGCAAAAAAATCCGGCAAGGGGAGTGTTCCCCGTGCCGGACCTTTTATGAAAACCGCCTCAGTCCCGGTGAACCACCTGGCCGGGCCCTTTGAAAATGCTGTCCGGCGGGACCGCCCCCCGAACGGAGGAGAGGGGATAAACGCTGGTGTTCCGCCCCAGAACGGAGCCGGGATTCAGCACGCTGTTGCAGCCCACCTCCACATGGTCCCCCAGAATCGCGCCGAACTTCTTCCGGCCCGTCTCCAGGCGCTCCGCGCCGCTGCGCACCGTCACCAGGGTCTTGTCAGACTTGACGTTGGAGGTGATGGACCCCGCGCCCATATGGGCCTTGTAGCCCAGGATGGAGTCCCCCACGTAGTTGTAGTGGGGGGTCTGGACGCCGTCGAAGAGGATGACGTTTTTCAGCTCCACGGAGTTGCCCACCACGCAGCCGGTCCCCACCAGGGCGGAGCCCCGGATGAAAGCGCCGTGCCGGACCTCCGTCTCCGGGCCGATGATGCAGGGCGCGCCCAGGAAGGCCGTGGGGGCCAGGGCGGCGGTTTTGTGGACCCAGACGCCGGGAGAGCGCTGCTCATACTCCGCCGGGTCCAGGGCGGGCCCCAGGGTCAAAATCAGGTTCTGAATGCCGTCCAGAGCCTCCCAGGGGTATTGAAATTGGGCCAGATAATCCCCCGCCAGGGTGTGGGAGAGGTCCAGCAGGGCCGTAGTGGTGAGATTCATAAACGCGCCTCCTGTTTTCGCCGCCGGAGAGGCGGCGTGCTGGCCTCATTATATACCAGCCCGTCAGGAGTTGCAAGAGGGGGGCAGGTCCTCCAAGGAGGCGAAGCGGTAGCCCATATCCTCCCACTTGGTCAGCAGCTCGTCCAGAATGTCCGCGTTGGTTTTGGACGTGGAGTGGAGAAGGACGATGGCGCCGTCGTGAATGCGGGGAAGAAGCTTGGCGTAGGCCTGTTCCGCCGTGGGCTGGTTGTCCACGTACCAGTCTACATAAGCCAGGCTCCAGAAGACGGTCCGGTAGCCCAGGGCCTGGGCCTGCCGCAGGTTCTCCTCGCTGTACTTTCCCTGAGGCGGGCGGTAGAAACGAGGGAGCTCCCGCCCGGTGGTCTCCTGGTAAAGGGCGGCCAGACTGTCCAGCTCCTTCTGGAAGGCGGCCTGGTCGGAAATGGCGGACATGTCCGGGTGGTGGAAGGTGTGGTTGCCCACGATGTGACCTTCCTCCGCCATGCGGCGGATGATGTCCGGGGCGGTTTCGATCATGTTGCCCACCACGAAGAAGGCCGCCGGGGCGTTGTGCTTCTTCAGAGCGTCCAGGATTTTCTCCGTATAGCCGTTTTCATAGCCGCAGTCAAAGGTCAGATAAATCACCTTCTGGGACGTGTCCCCCAGGAACCAGGCGTCGTACCGGGCCAGGTCCTCCACGCTGGCGTTGCCAATGGGGGACTGCCCCTCGTTGGGAAAGGAGAGGCCCCAGTTGTCGGCGGAGGCCGGGATGACGGCGGGAGCGGAGACGGACAGAGACCGCCCCTGAAGATAGAGCATGGCCGCCAGAAATACGATAGGGAGCAGCAGAAAGCATGCGCTGCGTATACGATGGAGCATAGGCACCTCCGGATTGTGGAATGTTGTCACCACTCAGCATGTCCGGGAGCGGGCGGATTATCGGTTGAAAAAGCTGGCGAAAAATGTTATATTTAGTATCACGAATTTTGCGGAAAACGGGAGGAAGGGATATGGCAAAGCGGAGAGGCGGGACGAAGCAGCAGCTGACGCCCAGGCAGATGGCGGTTTTGCTGGTTTTGTGCGTCGCGGCGGCGGCCATCCGATGGTATTTCCAGCCGGAGCCGGTGTCGCTGGAGGACATCCCGGAGTGGAACGGCGCGGCCTACGTGGAGCTGGAGGACAACCAGCCGGGCTTTACCAAGGAGGAGATGACCCTGGAGGCCTTTGAACATTACAGCGAGCTGGATTACCTGGGCCGCTGCGGCGTGGCCTACGCCAATATCTGCCCGGAGCTGATGCCCACAGAGGAGCGGGAGGCCATTGGAAGCGTGAAGCCCACGGGCTGGGTCTCCGCCAAATATGACTGCGTGGACGGCAAGTACCTCTACAACCGCTGCCACCTCATCGGCTTTCAGCTGGCGGGGGAGAACGCCAACGAAAAAAATCTCATCACCGGGACCCGGTATCTCAACGTCACGGGAATGCTGCCCTTTGAAAACGACGTGGCGGACTACGTCCGGCGGACGGACAACCATGTCCTCTACCGGGTGACGCCGGTGTTCGTGGGAACGGAGCTGGTGGCCCGGGGCGTGCAGATGGAGGCTTATTCCGTGGAGGACGCCGGGGACGGTGTGTGCTTCAACATTTTCGCCTATAATGTGCAGCCCGGCGTGGCCATTGAATACGCCACGGGAGAGAGCTGGCTGGAGGGTGCGGCATGAGGCTGTGGGAGCAGTTTGACCGGATGGTGGTCTTTGATACGGAGACCACCGGCATCGATTTCGGGAGGGACCGGATAATTGAGATCGGCGCGGTCTCTCTGGAGGGCGGGGCGGAGACCGGTGGCATGGACCTCTTCCTCCGCCTGCCGGAGGGACGGCGGCTGGACCCCTTTATCACCCAGCTGACCGGCATCACCCAGGAGCGGCTGGAGGCCGAGGGCGTGGGAGATGAGGAGGCAGCCCGCGCCTTCACCGCCCTGCTGGCGGGTGCGGAGCGGCCGCTGCTGGCCGCCTACAATGCCCAGTTCGACCTGAACTTTTTATACGATCTGCTCCGGCCCTGGGGACTGGCGGGGGTACTGCGGCGCGTCCGGCTGCTGGACGTGCTGACGGTATACCGGGACCGGCGGGACTATCCCCACAAGCTGGAGAACGCCATCGCCGCATACCGTCTGGAGGACCGGGCGGTAAACAGCCACCGGGCCATTGACGACGCCCGGGCGGCGGCGCTGCTGCTGGGGGTCATGGCGGAGGAGCGGGACGACCTGGAGCGGTATGTGGGCCTCTTTGGGACACATCCCAAATACGGGCGGTCGGGGCGGAAAATCTCCTCGGTGACTTACCGGGCCCAGCCCTATGACCGGCGGAAGCCGCTGTATGAGCTGCCATGATATAAAGCGTCCGGCCTTGTGGCCGGACGCTTTTCGTTTTCCTATAGGGTCCGTAGATACCGCTCCGCCTCCCGGACGGTGTGGACCAGATACGTCATGGCCTCCACGGGATAGCGGCCCACGGCGGTCTCTCCGGTAAGCATTACCGAGGACGCGCCGTCCAGCACGGCATTGAAGATGTCGCTGACCTCCGCCCGGGTGGGGACGGGGCTTTGCTCCATGGAGGCCAGCATCTGGGTCACCACCATGAAGGGCCGGCCCGCCTGCCGGCAGGCGGCGGCAATGCGCTTTTGCAGGGCCGGGAGCTGCCAGAGAGGGCCGGAGTTCCCCAAATCCCCCCGGGCGATGACAATCTCCCCGGCGGCGGGAATCAGCTCCGCCAGCCTGGCCGCGCCGTCCAGATTTTCGATCTTGGCAAACAGCCGGATGGCCTGTCCCCCGGCCTCGTCCAGGGCTCCCCGGACGGCCTCCAGGTCCGCCCGGCTGCGGACGAAGGGCTGCATGACGCCGGTGACGCCGTAGTCCCCGGCCAGACGGAGGTTTTCCCGGTCGCTGTCCGTCATGGCGGGGAGGCGGATGTCCACGCCGGGAAGGGCGGCGCTTTTCCGGCTCCGGAGGACGCCGCCCCGCTCCACCCGGGCCGGGGCCCCGTTTGGAAGCGGCTCCAGAACCCGGAGGAGAAGTCTGCCGTCGTCCAGAAGCACCTCCTGCCCCGCGGTCAGATGGGGCAGGACGGCGGGGGGCAGGGGGATGTCCGTTCCCAGACGGACGGTGGTCCCCGCCTCCAGGGAGAGGGGGGCGGGAAGAGCGCCCACCCGGAGCTCCGGGCCCTGCATGTCGATGAGGAGCTGCAGCGTCATGCCGCAGAGCCGGGCGGCGGCGTGCAGATGCTCGATCTGCTCCGCCGCGCCGGGGAGGCCCACGTGGGAGAGATTCAGCCGGATGCCGGTCATGCCGGCCTCAAAGAGCCGGACCAGGGTCTCCGTACCGGCGCAGGCGGGGCCCAGAGTGCCGTAGATTTGAATCATGGCGTTCCCTCTCAGCGGAAGAGGGCCGCCAGGCTCTCCGTATAGGGAGGGCGGCAGATGCCCTTCTCCGTGACGATGCCGGAGATCAGCTGGTGGTCCGTCACGTCAAAGGAGGGGTTGTAGCATTTCACACCGGGGAGGGCCATGGGCTTTTCGTACCAGAGGGTCTTGATCTCCTCCGGGTCCCGGAGCTCGATGGGGATATGGTCCCCGTCGGGGCAGCTCAGGTCCACGGTGCTGGTGGGGCCCAGCACATAGACGGGGATGCCGTAATGCTTGGCCAGGATGGCCACGCCGCTGGTGCCGATCTTGTTGGCGGTGTCGCCGTTGGCGGCGACCCGGTCGCAGCCTACAAAGCAGGCTTGGACCCAGCCGTTTTTCATCACCATGGAGGCCATGTTGTCGCAGATCAGCGTCACGTCCACCCCGGCCCGGTGGAGCTCGTAGCTGGTCAGCCGGGCCCCCTGGAGCAGGGGGCGGGTCTCGTCGGCAAAGACGCGGATGCCCATGCCCCGCTCCGCCGCCAGGAAGAAGGGACCTTGGGCGGTGCCGTAGCGGGAGGTGGCCAGGGGACCGGCGTTGCAGTGGGTGAGGACGCCGTCTCCCTCCTTCAAAAGGCTGAGACCGTATTCGGAGATGGCCCGGCACTTGGCGATGTCGTCCTCGTGAATTTCCACCGCCTTTTGATAGAGGGCCTCCAACAGGAGGGGGCGGGGCTCGCCCAAATGGGCGGCGGCGGTCTTCTCCATCTCCCCCAGGGCCCAGCTGAGGTTTACCGCCGTGGGACGGGAGGCGTTCAGCTGGGCGGAACAGCCCCCGAGACGGGACTGGAAGGCGGCGGGGTCCTCCGCCTCAATGGAGCGGGCCAGGACATAGAGGCAGTAGGCGGCGCAGATGCCGATGGCCGGGGCCCCCCGAACCCGAAGTGTTTGGATGGCCTCCACCATCTCCTCCGCCGTCCGCAGGGGGATTTCCCGCTCTTCGCCGGGCAGCAGGCTCTGGTCGATGATATAGAGGGTCTCCGTCCCCTTGTCATAGCGGATGTTCTGGGCATGGGTAATCTGCCGGATGGCGTCCTTCACGGTGCTGCACCTCCTGTCAGGGCCGGATAATCCAGCCTTCTTTCCGGGGCTTGGGGGCGGGAGCGGGCCCGTCGGCATATCCCAGGACACAGTTTCCCACACCCCGCAGAGTCTCCGGCAAACCCCACTGCCGCAGAAGGGCCTTGCCCTCGGCGCCGTCGAAAAGCTCCATGGCCCGGTTCACCCAGCAGGAGCCGATTCCCGTGGCCGCGGCGGCGGTCATCAGGTTTCCCATGACCAGGGACCCGTCCTGAAGCCAGTTGGCCTGGGTCCCGTCCGCCAGTACCACCACCACCGTGGGCGCGCCAAAGAAGGGGTCCGTGCCGGGCTTGCCCATGATCTCCGCGTTCAGGGCGGACATGCGGGCGATGGTCTCCTTGTCCTGCACCACCACCATCACGGGGGTCTGGAGGTTCTTGGCGGTGGGGGCCCAGGTGCCGGCCTCCAGAATGGCGTCCAGCTCCTGGTCCGTGATCTGCTCCGCCTTGTATTTGCGGATGCTCCGGCGCTCGTGCAAGACCTTTAACGTTTCGTTCATTGTACTGCCTTCCTTTCCCGGCCCTGGACAAATACCGCCGGGGCCCTTGTATTGACCGCTTCACCGCCGGACGTCCTGAATCAAATCCGGGGGAGGGTTCGGTCCGGTTTCGCGTGTCCGCTGTATCCTCTCTATCATATCACATTTTTGGAAAAGCGCCAGACGCAATTTCAAGAATCCGGAGAACGGGCCGGAAAAACCCCGCGCGCCTGAATCCGGAATGGACCAGGCGCGCGGGGAAAGAGAGGGAACAGGGGTTCAGCGGAAATCTCCGCCCACTTCGATGGCGCGGATGACGCCGTCGCTGCTGGCGTACATATCGCACTTCTGGGCATAGGCGTGGGCGATATCCAGGGCGCTCCGGCCCTCCGCAGCCGTAATCCAGCCGCTGATATCCCGGTTATAGCACATGACGTCGGAGGCGATGGAGTAGGTCCTGCCATCCACCGTGACGGCGCCCTGCCCGCTCCAGGCGGTGTTGGGCACATCCTCCAGAGCGGTCAGCCGCTGGAGACTGGAGAAGCCGGTGCCGTCGTTGGCGACCACGGCCGCCACATAGGTGCCGCTGGGGATGTTATAGCGGTCGTTGAAGGGACCGACGCTGGTGCCGTCGTTCCGGCGGACGGCCAGACGGTAGGTATAGGAATCGGTTTCCGCGTGGTAGTCCGCCAGGACAGCCGTGCGGCCATAGAAGACCGACCCGTTGTTCACGCCGCCCAGGACGATGATGTCCACCCTGCCGGCCCAGTTGAGGTGGGCGTAGCTGATCTCGCCGTTGGAGATGGGACCCGCCCCCAGGTCATTCAGGCTCAGGTATTCCAGCCCCTCGCCGGTGTAGCGGAAGACGGTGACGTTTTCCGCCAGACTGGAGTTGCCCAGCCGCCGCTTCTCCAGGTCCAGGTTTCCGGACACGCCGCCGCCCAGCCGGACCAGGCCGATGGAATTCCGGCCGGTGGAGGTGACGCGGACCAGACGGTTCTCCATCCGGTTCAGCTCCTCCTGGCGAATGGTGGGAATGTATTTGTTCTGCTGGTCGGATTCGCTCAGGCCCAGGTCCACGGTGCCCTTGATCTCGATGCCGCAGAGAAGCTCCACCGTGACGCTGGTGCCGGAGACGGAGGTGGCGATGCCGATGGCGTTGGCATTGGCGCCGTTGGTTCCCTCCTTCACCGCGCCGGCGACCTGATTGTCCTCCGTCAGCAGCAGGGTGATCTGGTCCCCGGGACGGAACTTGGAGAGAGTGGCCTGGGCCGTGGTGAGGACGGGGAAGTCATGGCCCAGCATCCGGATGCTGGTGGGCTCCGTGGGACTGGGGGTGCAGGACTCGTAATAGCCGGTGAGGCGGGTGTCCGAGACCCGGATGGTGTTGGTGGCGCTGGAGTAGGTGGCCACGTCGTAGACCTGGAGGTCCTTGGCGTTGGCCTTGGAACCGTTTTTATAGATCGTGTAGCCGCCCACGCCGCCGGTGAGAGACTCCAGTCCCTTGGAGGAGCCCTTCTCATAGACGACAATGGCCTCGCTGGCGCTGCCGCCGCCGCCCGCGAAGATATACTCCACATTGCCGGCCGCGCCCAGATACAGCGTCAGGGACGCGCCGGGGTTCAGCCAGACCCGGGCCTCGCTCCAGGTCTGCTCCTTGCCCTGGTAGTACACCTTGGTGTCGGCGGTGAGGGCGTACTTGGTGCCGGAGCGGTCCGTGAGCTGATTGGCCTCCAGCTTGGCGGCCACGACGCTGCGGCTGACGCCCTGGGCGTCGGGCAGGAAGGTGCGGACCTTCTGACCCTCCAGCACCAGCGTGCCCTTGAAGCCGTTGAGGGAGCCGTTGGACGCCTTGTCTCCGGCCATCTGGTAAATGGACCCGTCGGAGAAGAGCATGGCGGTCTCCTTGCCGTCGGGGCCCCTGGCGTTGGAGGCCACAAGGACCATGTCCTCCTTCACCGTCAGCCCGGCGGCGGTGAGGAAATTGCTGGCCGACTTCTCCCCCTGGACGTCCGCCCGGAGAAGATTGGTGAAGAGGGTGGCCGCGTCCTGACGGGTCAGGGGAACGTTTCCGTTGGAGGTGTCGACGCCTCGGGTCAGGTCAATGGAGGCGGCGAAGGAGAGATAGCTGTCCGGCCAGACGCCGCCAATGTTCTCGTCCTGATAGCCCAGAACCCGGAGGAGGATGGTGGCCGCCTGCCCCAGGGTGACGGTGCGGTCCGGATAGAACTTGCCGTCGGAGAAGCCGGAGATGATCTTCTTTCCCTTGGCGGCCATGTTGATGTACCCGGCGGCCCAGTGGGAGGGCTTCACGTCCGGGTAGACGGTGACGGTGCGGTAAAGCCCCAGCTCGTCTTCGGCGTTCAGGGCGCAGACCACCATCTTGCAGAACTGGGCCCGGGTCAGGGGGGCGGAGGGACGGAAGTTGCCGTCGGAAAAGCCGTCCATCACGCCCATCAGCCGCAGGGACTCCACCGCCATGGTGGAGGCGCCGTCGCTGAGGTCGTAAAAGCGGTTGGGCGGGGGCGCGGCCTGGGCGGGCAGGACCAGCAGAGACGCTGCCATGGCCGCCAGAAGCAGCAGGGATACGATGCGATTTTTCATGGATGGTTTTCCTCCTTCATTCTGCCCGCAAAGCCTCCACGGGCTGGAGATTGGACGCCTTCACCGCCGGATAGCTGCCGAAGACGACGCCCAGCAGCACCGAGAGGCCGAAGGCCCCTGCCGTCACCATGGCGGAGGGATAAATGGTCATCTGGAAGAGCAGGTTCCCCAGGACGAAGCAGCCCAAGGTGCCGATGCCGATGCCGATGATGCCGCCGATACCGCAGAGCATGGCCGCCTCAATGAGAAACTGGGTGACGATGCTGCTTCGCTGGGCGCCGATGGCACGGCGGATGCCGATCTCCCTTGTGCGCTCCGTCACCGTGACCAGCATGATGTTCATAATGCCGATGCCGCCCACCATCAGCGAGATGGCGGCCACGCCGGCCAGCACGCCGCCGATGAGGCCCAGGGTCTCGTTGACATAGTCCATGTTCTGGTTTTCGGGGCGGATGCTATAGTCGTTGGTGCTCCGGTTCAAAAGGCCCTTTAAAAACCCGTCCAGCTGGGTGACGATCTCGTCCATCCGCGTGGTGTCCTTGGCGATGACGATGAAGGTGCTGTCGCCGTTGTCCCCGCCCAGGACGCGCTTGGCGGTATAGGGGGCCAGGACGAAGTTGTCCAGCGTGCTCATGGAGGTGCTGCCCTCCTTGATGCGGGAGGCGTAGACGCCGATGACCTCAAAATTCTGGTTGTTCAGCTGCACGGTCTTTCCCACGGGGTCCGCCGTGCCGAAGAAAACCTTGGCGGCCTGGGCCCCCAGGACCACCACCTGGTTGTAGTTCTGAATGTCCAGATAGCTCAGGTCCCGGCCTCTGGCGATTTTCAGGTTGCTGCACGCGGCGTATTGGTCGCTGCCGTAATAGAACTGGGGCGGGGCGCTGATGAGGTTCATGCCCGACTCGTCCCACTGGTAGTCCATGTTGGCGGTGGTTTTGGTGCCGTAGACCATGTTGGCGCTGAAGGAGGCCTGGGGCGTCACGCCGGCCACCAGGTCCTTCATGCCGTTGCAGTACTCGTAGATATCGGGGAAGTAGTCCTTTCCCATGGGAACCATGTTGCCGTTCTCATCTGAGGTGTACGCGTAGCAGTAGACGCTGACCTGGATGCGGTTGGTGCCCATGGCCTCGAACTGTTCCATCATCTTGCTGGCGTAGCCGGTGATGACGGAGACGATGGTCATGACGGAGGCGATGCCGATGATGATGCCCAGCATGGTCAAAACGGACCGGCCCTTTTTGCCCCAGATGGACTTCCAGGCCATTTTCACTGCCTGTCGAACGTTCAAAACCAGTCCACCTCCTGTTCCTTGTCCTCCACGATCTTGCCGTCTGTCAGGCGGACCACCCGGCGGGCCGTGGCGGCGATGCCGTTGTCGTGGGTAATCAGGATGACGGTGGTGCCCTCCCGGTTCAGCTGCTGGAGGAACTCCAGCACCTCGTGGCCCGTCCGGGAGTCCAGGGCGCCGGTGGGCTCGTCGGCCATGATGATGGGGGGCTTGGTGGCGATGGCCCTGGCGATGGCCACCCGCTGCTGCTGGCCGCCGGACATCTCCGTGGGCTTGTGCTTGACTCGTTTGGAAAGGCCCACCCGCTCCAGAGCCTCCAGAGCCAGGTCGTAGCGGTCGTCCGCCCCGATGCCCTGATAGATCAGGGGCAGCTCCACGTTCTCCAGCACCGTCAGGGTCTGGATGAGGTTGTACTGCTGGAAGATGAAGCCGATCTCCTTGTTGCGGATGAGGGAAAGTTCCTTGTCCGTCAGGTCCCGGACGTCGGTGCCGTCCAGGAAATAGTCCCCCCTTGTGGGAATGTCCAGGCAGCCCAGAACGTTCATCATTGTGGACTTGCCGGAGCCGGACTGGCCCACCACCGCCACGAATTCCCCCCGCTGAATGGTGAGGGAGACCCCGTCCAGGGCCCGGACCTCGCTTTCAAGACCCTCGCCGTAGATCTTGAAGACGTTTCGAAGCTCTACTAAATTCGCCATATCAGAAACCCCAGGAAGAGGACATCTGGACCTGGGTGAAGACCTCGGCGCCTTCCTCCACGCCGGACTTGATCTCCACATTGTAGTTGTCGGAGATGCCGATCTCCACAGCCACGGGCCAATAGCCCTCGGGAATCATCTCGTCGATCATGACGCCCTCCACGGCGTTTTCGGGCCTGTCGCCGGCGACGTAGACCACGGTCAGGCTCTCTCCCGCCTCGGTGGAGACGGTGCGGACCGCCTGGAGGGGCAGAATGAGGCAGTTGTCGTTCTCGCTGGCGGTGAGGGAGTAGTTGATGTAGCTGTTGACCTGGAGGGTCTCCTCCGCGTTGTCCACGGAGATGACCATGGGATAGGTGGCCACGCCGTTGTTGATGGTGCTGGAGAGGCTGACGCTCTCCACCATACCCATGGCCTGGGTGCCCCACTGGTCCAGGTCCACCATGGTCCCCGCCTGAACGGCGCTGACGTTCCGCTCGTCCACGGTGGCGTTGACAATGAGGGAGGAGGTGTCGGAGATGGTGACCACGGAGGTGTTGGCGGCGATCTCGTCGCCGGGCTTCATGGTCAATCCGATGACCTTGCCCGCGATGGAGGCCACGGCATTGCAATTCGCCAGATTCTTCTCGGCGGTCTCCAGCTCCTTCTGGGCCTCCTCCAGGCTCTGCTGGGCGGAGAAAATCTCGGCCTCGCTGTCCTCGCCGTCCACCCGGACCAGCACCTGCCCGGCGGTGACCTGGAGATAGTCCACCAGGCTGCTGGAGAGGATGGTGCCGTTGACGGTGGAGGTCAGGTCGCCGGTGCGGTAGTACTCCAGCTTCCCGGGCTCATAGGGATACACGGTCTCCCCCTCCACCGACACGGTGGCGGAGGCGGCCATCTCCGCGCTGAGGGCCCCCTCGTTTTCCACCAGGATATCGGCGGAGAAGAGCTTGGTTCCCTCTGGAGTGATGCGGCTGACCATGTGGACGGCCTCCACCGTGCCGGGGATGGAGCTCATCAGGGCGGGGACGGACACATCCACGCTCTGTCCCTGGAAGATGCGGCCCTCGTAGGCATAACTGTAATACTGCGTGAGGCGGAGGCGGGTGTCGTCCGCCAGGACGGCCACCTTCTGCCCCTTGCTGATGGTGTCGCCGGGATTCAGGTCCACCACCTCCATCAGCTTGCCGGGGTAGCCCGCCGCCAGGTTGAGGCCCGCCACGTCCTTCAAGAGGGCGTTGAGCTGCTTCTCCCGGCCCAGCACGTCCTGCCGGGCCTTGTCCACGGCGGTGCGGGCGGCGTCGGAGTCGATGATAAAAAGGGGCGTGCCGGGTTCCACGGTGTCGCCCTCGTTGACGAAGACCTCGCTGACGGTGCCGGAGGTGGCGATGGTGATGGTCTCGCTGTCCTTGGCCTTGGTGAGGCCGCTGCCGTCCACGGTGGCGGTGATGGAGCCGTACTGCACCGTGGTGGTGAGAACCTCTGTCTGGTCCCCGCCGCTTTGGCCGCTTAAAAACTGGCGGACGCCCAGACCGGCGGCGATGAGGATGAGAAGAAAGAGAAACCACCGGACAATTTTCCGCCGTTTCTTCCGGGGCATCCCCTTCCACTTTTTCAGGAGGGAGGTTTTTTCCGGAGCCGCTTCCGGAGCCGGCTGAACGGCTTCGGCCGTCTGCTTTTCGCGATCCATGACTTCTGACATATGACTTCTCCTTCGTCGGTTTGATCGAATTCCAATGGCCGCGCCCGTCCCGAAAGCGCGTTTCCCAGGACAGAGCTGCCGCCGGGGTACAGAATACAGGGAGCTGGCATCAAAACTGTATCATCTATGCTAGAACAGTTTGCCTTGGAAAACAACAACAAAACGGTTACAGAATTCTTAAGATTTTCTGAAGATGAGAACACAGCTCCCTATTTCTTTAGACGTTTGAGGCGCTGGAAGGGTTTCGGAAAAATATGTACAAAAATATAGCGGGACAGGGCGGATTTTCCGTCATGCGCTCCCTCCAGGAAAAAACCGCCCCGAGTGGGGCGGTTTTGAAATGAGGCTCAGGCGTTGGCGGGACGGTTTTTCGCCGTGGACCGCTGATAGAACAGCACGGCGGCCAGAGCGGCCAGACCCACCATATCCGTGACGGAGCCGGGAATCATCATGGCCAGACCCCCCACCGCCAGGGCAAGGCGCAGCAGCTTGGGAATGGGGCGGAAGAGATACCCGTTCAGCGCGGCGGCCACGCCGAAGATGCCCAGCAGGGCGCTGATGACGATCTGCACCACCTGGAAGGCGCTGGTCACGTCCACAAAGAGCATGGCGGGACTGTAGGCGAAGATATAGGGGACGATGAAGGCGGCGATGGCCAGTTTTGTGGCGTTGACGCCGGTCTTCATGGGGTCGGACTTGGCGATGGCGCTGCCGGCATAGGCCGCCAGGGCCACGGGAGGCGTGATGTCCGCCACGATGCCGAAATAGAAGACAAAGAAGTGGGCAGGAATCTTGCCAATGCCCAGCTGAATCAGAATGGGGGCGCAGGTGGAGGCCATGATGCAGTAGTTGGCCGTGGTGGGCACGCCCATGCCCAGCACGATGCAGCACAGCATGGTCAAAAACAGGGCGATGAACATGGAGACCGGCGGATAGGGGATCAGGCTGCTGACGTTGATGACCCCGTTGATGAGCTTGGAGGCAAGACCCGTCACGGTGATGCACCCGGCCACCATGCCCGCCATGGAGCAGGCCACGGCCACGGTGATGCAGCTCCGGCCGCCGGACTCCAGGGCGCTGACGGTCATGGAGGCGGTGTCCTTCACAAAGTGGGCGGCGAAGCCCTCGTCATGCTGGTTCCGGCTGTCCGTGAACATATGGGGGAGGCTCACCAGAATCGCCAGCAAAATGGCGACGGAGGCGGAGAACTGGAGGGTCCGGGTTCCGGTGGAGACCATCCACACCAGGACCACCAGAGGCAGCAGCAGATAGATGCTGCGGACCAGCAGGCGGAGCTTGGGCAGCTGGTCCCGGGGGACGCCCTTGAGGTTCAGGCGGCGTGCCTCCAGATGGACGGCCATAAAGATGCCGGTGAAGTACAGCAGGGCGGGGAGAATGGCCTTCAGGGCCACGTTGGCGTAAGTTGTGTCCATGTACTCCGCCATGAGGAACGCCGCCGCGCCCATGATGGGGGGCATGATCTGTCCGCCGGTGGAGGCCGCCGCCTCCACCGCCGCGGCGAACTCCCCCTGATAACCGGTGCGCTTCATCATGGGGATGGTGACAGAGCCAGTGGTGACGGTGTTGCCCACAGAGGAGCCGGAGACCATGCCGCACAGGGCGGAGGAGATGACCGCCACCTTGGCGGGGCCGCCGGAGGTGCTGCCCGCCAGGGAGTTGGCCAGGTCGATGAAGAAGCTGGAGATGCCCGTCCGCTCCAGGAACGCGCCGAAGATGATAAAGACGGCGATGAACTTGGCGCAGACCTGAATGGGCGTGGCCATGACGCCGGAGGTGCCGTAGAACAGGGTGTAAATCACCCGGGCCAGATTCTGCCCGCTGGCAAAGGTGTACACCAGCAGCACCCCCACAACACCGAGAATGGGCAGGCCCACGCACCGGCGGCAGAGCTCCGCCAGACACAAAATCGCCACAATGCCGATGACCAGGTAGAACCACGCGTTGGGAATGGCGGTCTCACTGGCGGGGTTGATTTTTCCGGCGCTGGTGATGACCATGACCAGGGACTTGTAATTGACGCAGTAATAGAAGAAGGAACCCGCCCCCAGCAGCATCAGAACAACGTCGTACCAGGGCATGGCGTTGGGTTTCACATGGTCCTTCCGGGCAGGGTAGGTCAGATAGCCCATGACAATGATAAGCCCCAGGAAGGAGCTGAGCCGGATGGGCATATCCCAGGTGCAGCGGAGGGTGGACCAGATGCAGTACAGGGAGAAGAGGGCCATGACCACGCTGACCACAACCTTGGGCTTCCCCTCCCAGATGCGGGTGGCGGATTCCCGGTCGTACTTCCGCATGACCTCGCTCATGTCCGCCGGGGTGCCAATGTCCACGTCGGGGAGATGCTTCTTGTCTTTCTCGCTCATAGTTCGTACTCCTTATTAAAATAAACACAGGGGGGTCCTTGCCGCATTGAAGGGGCGGCGGCGCGCTGCCCTTTCAATGCGGCAAGGGCCGCGTCAGGCGGCCCTTGCCGGAGATGCCGTAAGGGATCAATAGGTCCCGGCGGGAATGGTGTAGGCGCTGTAGTAGGGGGAGACCTCCAGCAGGGCGTTGGTATGCTCCTCGTCCAGGCTGACCAGATACACGGGGCCGCTGGTGGCCAGGTCCACGATGGAGGTGGTGGGAGCGCCGGCCACGACGAAGGCCGCGTCGATCTTCTTGTCCTTCAGGTTCTCGGTGCTGTCGGCGAAGCCCAGGTACACGGGGCTGATGCCGGTGTCAGGGTCGATGTCATAGGCGCTCAGCACGTCCACGGCATTGAACCACACGCCGGAACCCCGGTCGCCGATGGAGACGGACTTGCCCGCCAGGTCGGCCACGGACTTGATGTCGGGATTGGTGGTGACGATCTGGACCTGCTCCATATACAAAGAGGCCACCACGGAGAAGTTCTCCACCTTGGAGTCAAAGAGGCGCTCGCCGTTGTAGGCGTAGCTCATGACGTCGGACTGGACGAAGCCCAGCTGCACGTCGCCGGCGGCCAGATTCTCAATGTTCTCCTTGGAGCCGCCGGAGGTGATGGCGGTGACGGAGACGCCGGTGTTGTTGGAGACATAGCTGCTGAGCACGCCGCCGAAGGCGTAGTAGGTGCCGGACTCGCCGCCGGTGCCGAAGGTCAGGGCCTTGGAGCTGCCGGAGCCCGCGCCTTCCTTAACGGAGGCGACTTCAATGCCCTTCTCGGCAAAGTACTTGGCCGCGCCGGGGTGATAGGGCACGGAGGTGACGGAGGAGGCGAAGGTCAGGTCCAGCTCGCCGCCCTTGGCGTGCTGCTCGGTGATGGTCTCGATATTCTCGAAGATGGCGGAGGTGAAGGCGTAGATGTCGTCCTCCGGCACGTCGTCCCGGGCGATGACCACAGCGCCCACGGCCACGGTGTTGGTGTCCTCCGCGACGGTGGAGGCGCCGGAATTTCCGGAGTCGGCGGAGCCGTCCACAGGCGTGCCGCTTCCAGTGGAGGAGCCGCCGTCATTATTGCCGCCGCAGCCGGCGAGGAGCATGGCCAGCATAAGCACGGCCATCAGCAGAGAGAATTTCTTTTTCATCGTTCTTCCTCTTTTCATCAGGATAAAATTTTGCTGGGTTTGAATGCAATTCCTGCAATCATATGAATATCATACCATTGTATCCTCCAGTTTTCAAGGGCGTTTTTCCGGTTTTTGTACAATTTTTGCAGGATGATGCGATTTGACTTGCAGACTGACGCTTTTTTGTAAGTTTTTTTCCCGCCGTCCTGCAAACTGAGACGATTTACACAAATAAAGCCGGTCTACCCATGAAAAAATTATGCAAAAATAAGGAGCCGCCCGGGAAAGGACGGCTCCATGCAACCTGTTTATACGATTTTTCGGAGGGACGGCGCGGGTTCTTTCTCCTTTGCCAGATACCGGATGATGGAGCGGCGGGTGACAATGCCGATGAAACTGTTGAGATCGTCTACCACGGGAACAAAGTTGTGGCGGATGATGTTGTTCAGCAGTTCGTCCAGGGAAGCGGTAATGCGGACAGAGGGGTTTTCCTGAAGAATGTCCCGGACGTGGAGCCGCTCCAGGTCCTTGACGGTGCAGGGGCAGGGGGTGCCCTCGTCGGGAATGAGCCGCCAGAGGAAGTCTCCCTCGCTGACGGTGCCCACGTACTGGCCCTTCCGGTTGATGACGGGAACGGCGCTGAGGCCGTGGTGCCGGAGTTTTTCCAAGCCCTGACGCATCGTGTTGTCGTCGTAAAGGAAGGCGACGCGGTGTTTGGGGATCAAGAGATACGCAATATTCACGATCATGCCTCGTTTCTCAAAGGCGGGGCAGCCCGCCTGGGTCGTGGTGGGTTAAATGTCTGTATCTATAATATACAGGAAGAGGCTGGGAAAGTGGTGAACAGTTTATGAAATTTGCTGGAAACTTTGACGGACCTCCCGGAAACCGGCGGAGGCGGGGAGGATGGAAAAACGGAACCGGGCCAGCCGTGAGGCTGGCCCGGTTCCTTATGGTTTGGAAGATTGGATGAAAAGAAGTTTTGTCTCTTGCAAGTATTAAGATACAGGAGAGTTGTTAAGGAAACCAGCACCAATTGTTACAAAAGTCTTAAATTATGTCAACCTGTCCCCCTCGCAGGCGCCGGAAAAACTGGGAGAGCACCGCCTGGCACTCCGCCTCCAGAATCCCGCCCACCAGGGCGGGGGAGGTGGGAAAATCTTCCATAAAAAGGTTGGTCACTCCGCCGCAGGCCCCAAAGGCCCGGTCCCGGGCCCCGAACCAGACCCGGCGGATGCGGGCGTTGAGAATGGCCCCGGCGCACATGGGGCAGGGCTCCAGGGTGACGTAGAGCTC
>Ga0073908_1000988_pt1 | contig 43437 bp, 31 predicted proteins | sample MucameincwithD2O_FD_65484 | JGI IMG/M metagenome (GOLD analysis project Ga0073908, IMG submission 65484) | Mouse cecum microbial communities from Vienna, Austria - Mucus amended microcosms incubated with D2O | ecosystem: Host-associated > Mammals > Digestive system > Large intestine > Cecum... | reverse complement strand
GGGCTCCACCTCTTCCCATTCCGAACAGAGAAGTTAAACCCCGCCACGCCGATGGTACTGCGAAAGTGGGAGAGTAGGTAACCGCCCCCTTCACGACAGAGCCTGATGATACACAATCATTGGGCTCTGTCTTTTTTTGTATACCCCGCTCTCTTCATGCCGCCCACAGCATATGCGCTCTGATGCATCTTCACAGTGCTCTCTAATGTGCGTTTTTCAATTGATGTTACGGCAGGTGTTTTCTGTTGTCAGCTTTAGAAAATTTTGTATTACTAAATTTGCGTGAGAGGTATGGCTTGTCGTATCTTTGTTGTAATATCATTAATCTTACTAAGCCGAATGAATTGTATGAAATATATCGGAGCACATGTAGCGGTCGACAAGGGTGTAAGTAGTGCGCCTGTCAATGCCCATGCCATAGGTGCCAAGGCGTTTTCCCTTTTTACCCGAAATCCGTCGAGATGGAAGTCGGCGCCTATATCCACCGCTGAGGCCGAGAAGTTCAGGATGCGGTGCGAGGAGTTTGGATATACTTCCGAACATATTCTTCCCCACGATAGCTTTCTTATTAATCTGGGTAGTCCGGATATCGATAAACTCGCGGTGTCGCGCAATGCATTTATTGACGAACTGCAGAGGTGTGAGCAGCTGGGGCTGACAATGCTTAACTTTCATCCGGGTAGCCATCTTAACCAAATTGGGATTGACGAGTGTCTTGACCGTATCGCAGAATCTCTTAACATTGCATTGGACCAGACATCAGGTGTAAAGGCCGTGATAGAGAATACAGCCGGCCAGGGCAGCAATCTCGGCCACAGCTTTGAGCAGATAGCGCGTATTATCGATGGTGTCGAAGACAAGGGCCGTGTAGGCGTATGTATCGATTCTTGCCATGCTTTTGCAGCAGGATATAATCTTGCCACTCCTGAGGGCTATGAGGCAATGTGGAAAGAGTTTGACACAGTCATAGGGCGCGATTATCTCAGCGGAATGCATATAAACGACAGTAAGAAAGGGCTTGGCTCGCGGGTCGACCGTCATGAAGTGAGCGGCAGCGGCATGATTGGGCTCGGATTTTTCGAGATGCTTGTCAATGACCCGCGTCTTGACAACATACCTCTGATACTTGAGACACCCGACGATGTGCATTGGTCGGAGGAGATACGGATGCTGTACTCTTTGATTCATTAGAGCCGGGTATACCATTGAATAAAGGACAGGAGGGCTTGCGCTCTCCTGTCGGCATATTTGGATAGTGATGTATGCGTGTGTTTGTCGTATGGAAATCGCCTGGATGTCTGGCGCACCGTTGCGTCTGCATGATAAAAAAGGCGATGTCTGATGGACATCGCCTTGGATTTCTTGCGCTTCAAGATGGACTCGAACCAACGACCCTCTGATTAACAGTCAGATGCTCTAACCGACTGAGCTATTGAAGCAAGAAAATCTGTTTTGTATGTTTGGCGCTTCAAGATGGACTCGAACCAACGACCCTCTGATTAACAGTCAGATGCTCTAACCGACTGAGCTATTGAAGCGGTTGTTGCTTATTCGGCTCTCCGAATTAGCGATGCAAAATTACATACTTTCTTTCATATCTCCAAATTTTTAGCGCATGAATGTTGCAGAAATGTGCAAAAAGTGATTTTTTTGGAAATAATGCGCCCTTTAATCTCTTAGAGCGAACAATTTGAGGCATGAAATATGTTACTAATTCAGTTGTAGAGTTATTGCGGACGGAGACAAGGAGAGGATTACAATACAGTATGGCTTATGGCTCCTCCGCATTGCGGAATAATGCACGTGTCGGCGTAATTCTTAAAATTATGTAATACGGAAATTTTTCTTTATTTCGAGAATGATGTTAATGAAAAAGTCATTAACTTTGTAGTGGATTTTATTGCCGCTACTGCGGACGTATGAAATCCGGCTGACGGCGTATGATGTGCGCACGAAGCAGCAAGTGAGAAAATAAATGTTTATAAACCATATAATTAAAGTCTATACAAAATGAGCAAGATCGATTTAGCCCAGTATGGCATCAAGGATGTCAAAGAGGTGATCTACAACCCCAGCTATGACGAGCTCTTCAAGGCAGAGACCTGCCCCACACTCGAAGGTTTTGAAAAAGGCGTTGTAACCGAACTCGGCGCCGTAAACGTAATGACCGGTGTATATACCGGCCGTTCGCCCAAGGATAAATTCATCGTACTCGACGATAACTCCCGCGACAATGTATGGTGGACAACCGAGGAATATCCTAACGACAACAAGCCTGTGACTGAAAAGACTTGGGCTGCTGTTAAGGAAATCGCCATCAACGAGCTGTCCGGCAAGAAACTCTATGTTGTCGACCGTTTCTGCGGTGCCAACAAGGATACACGTATGGCTGTCCGCTTCATCATGGAGGTAGCATGGCAGGCTCACTTCGTGACCAACATGTTCATCGCTCCTACAGAAGAGGAAATCAAGGAATTCAAGCCCGACTTCGTTGTTTACAATGCATCGAAGGCTAAGGTTGAAAACTACAAGGAGCTCGGCCTCAACTCCGAGACTGCTGTTGTGTTCAACACAACTTCACGCGAGCAGGTAATCATCAACACATGGTACGGCGGCGAGATGAAGAAAGGTATGTTCTCTATGATGAACTACTATCTCCCCCAGAAGGGTATCGCTTCCATGCACTGCTCGGCCAACACCGACAAGGAAGGCAAGAACACCGCTATCTTCTTCGGCCTCTCAGGCACAGGCAAGACAACCCTTTCTACAGACCCCAAGCGTCTTCTTATCGGTGACGACGAGCACGGATGGGACGACAACGGTGTGTTCAACTTCGAGGGTGGCTGCTATGCCAAGGTTATCAACCTCGACAAGGAGAGCGAACCCGATATCTTCAACGCCATCACACGCGACGCCCTCCTCGAGAACGTTACCGTTGACGCAGAAGGCAAGATTGACTTCAAGGACAAGAGCGTTACCGAGAATACTCGTGTAAGCTATCCCATCAACCACATCAAGAGCATCGTTGAGCCTGTAAGCGCAGGTCCCGCTGCCAAGAATGTTATCTTCCTGTCGGCTGATGCATTCGGTGTGCTTCCTCCCGTTTCAATCCTTACCCCCGAGCAGACCAAGTACTACTTCCTTTCAGGCTTCACCGCCAAGCTCGCAGGTACAGAACGCGGTATCACAGAGCCTACTCCTACTTTCTCTGCTTGCTTCGGCCAGGCATTCCTCGAACTGCATCCTACCAAGTATGCCGAGGAACTTGTCAAGAAGATGGAGAAGAGCGGCGCCAAGGCTTATCTCGTAAACACCGGCTGGAACGGAACCGGCAAGCGTATCTCTATCCGCGACACCCGCGGTATCATCGACGCCATCCTCGACGGTGCCATCCTCACAGCTCCTACCAAGAAGCTCCCCATCTTTGACTTCGAGATTCCCACCGAACTTCCCGGTGTTGATTCCACGATTCTTGATCCCCGCGACACCTACGCCAATCCCGCAGAATGGGAAGTTAAGGCCAAGGACCTCGCAGCACGCTTCATCAAGAACTTCAAGAAGTACGAGAACAACGAGGCCGGCAAGGCTCTTGTTGCCGCTGGTCCCCAGCTCTGATAACTCTCTGACGGGCCGTGCCCATCGCGTGGCATGACCTGGAAAAATAACGGCAGACATCCCTATCGGGGTGTCTGCCTCTTTTTTATGCACCCCTACGGTGGATATACGCGATTTTCTGTGTAAATTTGTGGTCATACTTTTGTGTAATGACAAGAAACGAATCTACATACATGCGCGGGATTCTTGGGGTGATACTCATTTTCATCCTTGCCGCCTGTGCCTCCATCGGACATCCGTCGGGAGGTGAATACGACTATACTCCCCCCGTCTATGTGAAAAGTAATCCCGCCATAGGGAGCCGCAATGTAGCCGCAAGCCGTATAAGCATTGATTTTGATGAGAACGTGCAGGTAGAGGATGTCATGACAAAAGTTGTTGTCTCGCCTGCTCAGAAGGCTATTCCCTCGATTACCGCCAACGGCCGCCGCATTACCGTAGACATACGCGACAGTCTTATACCCAACACCACTTATACAATCGATTTCTCCGATGCCATACGCGATCTCAACGAGGGCAATGTGCTTGACGGATTTGCCATTGACTTTTCCACAGGCGACAGCATCGATTCGCTTCGCATATCGGGCATGGTGTTTGAGGCGCGCACTCTCGAACCGGCCCAGGGGATGCTCGTTGGTGTCTACAGCAATCTTTCAGACACCGCTCTCCGGACACTTCCCATGGAGCGCATCGCACGCACCAATCAGCTCGGCCAGTTTACAATACGCGGATTGCGCCCCGGAGAATACCGAATTTTTGCCATCAACGATGTGAACCGCGACTACCATTGGGACCGTTCGGAGGATATCGCATTCTACGACACTATAATAAGCCCCTGGGCGGAGACTGTCGTAATTACCGATACGCTGACGACTGCCGAAGGTGTCGACTCGATAGTGACACGTGAGGCGCGCGACTATTTTCCGAACGACATACTCCTAACCTGGTTCAACGAAGGCTACCAGTCGCAGTACCTCAAGGATTACCGGCGTCCCGAGCGAAAGAAGCTCACAGTCGATTTCGGCACACGCTCCGACTCATTGCCGGAGCTCACGATACTCAACGGGCCGTTGGCCGGAGCTTCATCCTCGCAGTGGGCTCGGCTCAATGCAGTGGCCACCCTCGATACTCTCGAGTATTTCATCACCGATTCGGCTGTCTATGGTATGGATTCAATGCTTGTGGCAATGAGATATCTGCGCACCGACACTGCCTCGCGCCTTGTATGGGGCACCGATACATTGCGGTTCAGCTTCAAAGACCCCAAAAAGAGCAAGGGTCAGCTGAAAAAAGAGGCGAAAGAGCGCGAGCGCAAGATTGAACGTATACTTAAAGAGCGCGAAGAGGCCGGCGATACGTCAAAGACAATCCTGCCGTCCGATACTATAGAAATCAAATTCCTCCAGTTCTCGTCCAAATCGGGCGGCACCCAGGAACTTGCTCGCCCCATGTGGTTTACCACCGACCAGCCTTTGCTCGTTGACACAATCCCGGAGTCAATCGTCACATTTGCCATGATGCGCGACACTGTCTGGGACACAATCCCGGCACCGCGTATTTATCGTCCGGATTCTCTGCGTCTGTTGAGCTTCAAGGCAGATTATGCATGGGCGCCGGCTACAAAATATAAGCTCTCGATTGATTCGGCGGGACTGCACGGTGTATATGGTCTGTGGAATTCGCGTACCGATTTCGAGTTCACTACAAAATCTCTGGAAGATTACTCTGCTCTTTTTGTCAATGTGTCCGGCACGACCGATTCGGCGTTTGTCGAGGTGCTTGGGCGCGATGACAAGCCGGTGGCTGTCGCGCCGGTCAGAAACGGTGTGGCAGAGTTCAATTATCTCGCGCCCGGCGATTATTATATGCGCCTGTTTATTGACAGAAATCACAATGGCATTTACGATACAGGCACCATTACTGACAGCATCTCGCAGCCCGAGGAGGTATATTACTATCCTAAGAAAATCGTGTTGAAGAAGAATTGGGATGTGGAGCAGTCGTGGGATATCTACGAGACAGCAATCGATCTCCAGAAACCGGCAGAGATTAAGAAAAACAAGCCCAAGGACAACAAGAAGCGCCGACGCCGTCCCGACGGATCATATATTGACGAGCGTGATGAAAACTCCGACGAATATGATGATGAGTTTGACGATGGCTATGGTGAGATGGACCAGTTTGGCCCGGGCAGCTACAACGGCGTACGCAATATCGGCAACAGCCGTAACAATTCTGTAGGCGGATTCTCTCGTAACAATCGTTTCTAACCGGCTATGCGTATATCCTATGGGTAAATGTGTCATAGATAAAGAGAATGTTGTCGCTCCAGGACGGTGTCATCTTATCCTTGATGTGGATGAGACTCGTCTTGGTGTGACAGTCATTGATCCTATTGTCTCCGACCCGCTATGGCGTAGCATTGAGCTGACTCCGGCTCTCTCTCCATCCAGAGGGGCAGGGTTTGTAGAGTCGGGCTCTGAAGCGCTTGTCAAATCGCTTGAAGAAGCTGTATATGACAATCCGGTATTACTGTCGGGATTTTCATCGGTAGAGGTCATACTGCACACACCATGGTTTGCCATGGTGCCGCCGGAAATTTCTGCGGATGCTGAGATGCGGATGACTGTAGCCGAAGCATCTGTGCCTGAAGAGGCCGCCGACGCTACGATGATTGAGCTTCCTCCGCTCTCCGCAGAGGCGCCCGACTTCGTCATGTATGCCGACACCCGGCTTGTCGACTTTCTGAGGCGCACGTTTGCCAATCCTATGTTCCGTCATCCTCTTGAAGTCATGTGCCGGTATTTCATGGGTACGGATCCTCTTGGTGTCTCTGGAAAGATGCTTGCCCGTTTCGCTCCGCGCCGTGTCGATCTTATGGCGTTTGGCAATTCGGGCCCCGTTTTTGCCAATAGTTTCGAATGTATGTCGCCTGTCGATGCTGTATATTTCATACTTGCGGTAAGGGAATGGCTTGATATCGGTGTCAACGGCGAGCTATTGTTGGCCGGAGATGCCGCCATGCGTGAGGCCGTCACCCCCGTCTTGCGCAAATACATCGGATTTGCCATGCCTTTGCCGCTCCCTTCGCGAGTCGCCTCCGGCAATGTCGCGATGCCGTTCCATGCCGAGGCTCTTGCGGTCATGTATATGAAGAATATTAACAATCCTGCTGACAGACCATCATGCGAATAATACGAGGAAAATATGGACGACGTCGCTTCGACGTCCCGTCGAATATATCGGCCAGGCCGACAACTGATTTCGCACGTGAGAACATATTCAACGTGCTCGAGAACCTCACTGACCTTGAGGATGCCGACTGTCTCGACCTTTTCGCAGGCACGGGAGCCATCAGCTTTGAGTTTTTGTCGAGAGAATGCCGACATGTCACTGCCGTAGAGAAAGCCTCTACACAGTGGCGCTTTATCAGTCAGGTGGCACAACGTCTGAATGTCGATAACTTCACCCTGATACGTGGCGATGTATTCCGCTTTGTTGCCACATGCACCGGCAAGTTTGATATCATCTTTGCCGATCCTCCCTACGACCTTCCGCGTTTCGGTGAGATTCCCTCCTTGATTCTCAGCTCAAAAATGCTGCGTGAAGGCACAATATTTGTCATCGAGCATTCGCGCAACTACGATTTTTCCAATCTGCCGCATTTTCTTGAGCACCGTGTCTACGGCTCTGTCAACTTCTCCATATTTCGTATCGGAGACGTGGAGCCGTGTGGCGCTGTATCTTCAGGCGAAAATGTCTAGCATAATGATAACCTTATATCAAATATCTGAATATGAATAGATTTGTTTATCTTCTCGCTGCGGTCGGTTTATTCACCCTATCGGCCAAAGCGCAGATACTACCGGCCTACAGTATGGAGTATGGCGACACTTTGCGCACCTACTCGATGTTTATTCCTGAAGGCATAGGCAAAAATGCTCCGCTTATAGTCTATACTCACGGATATTCGACAAAACCGGCAAACAGAGTCCGTCGCGACCTCAACGAGGCCGCCGCCGAATATGGCTTTGTCGTATGTTATCCCGACGGAGCGCCCGACAGCCGCGGTAAGGACGGATGGAATGTCGGTTATCCATCCCAGCATACCATGACCGTCGATGAAAACGACTTCTTCGCAAAACTCCTCGATGAAGTGTGCGGGCGTTTTGGAGTAAGCCGCAGCAACGTATTCCTTGCGGGCATGTCAAATGGCGGTGACCTCTGTTATCAGATGGCGTATACACGTCCCGACCTCTTCAAGGCTTATGCCTCCGTGGCCGGACTCACCTTTGAGCATGTTTACCACAACGAGCACCTTACTATTCCGGTTCCGTTCCTCGAAATTCATGGCACAGCCGACAAGACTTCAATGTGGCAGGGTGACCATGCCAATGCCGGAGGATGGGGGCCATATATCCCAGTGCCGCTCGCAGTGGCCGCAGTGGCCGCCAACAACCGTTGCACAACAATGACAACCGACACCATACCATCGCGTTCGGAGCGTCTGGTGACACGTTACACATATAGTGGAGCACCTTCGGGAGCCGACGCGGTGCTCTACCGTATCGAGGGTGGCGCTCACCGCTGGGGCACTGCCGATGTCAATACTTCCGACATCATCTGCCGGTTCTTTTCCCGCTATCTCGACAGATAGTCTCACCCTCTAAGGCTCACGAATAAAGCAAAAGGGAGGCGGTTCACACCGGCTCCCTTTCTTTTAAGATAAAGGCTTAAGGTTACTTATCTTATTTGTACAGAGGTTTTGCTTTATTACGATGAGGAGGTAGAGTCGGATATAATCCGGATGAGGAGAATATTTTTTATCGAACTGCCTTTGACTTCCAGCCATTGGCAATCAGATACTGTGCAATCTGCACTGCATTGAGCGCGGCGCCCTTCTTAATCTGGTCGCCCACAATCCAGAATGACAGTCCGCGGTCGCATGTGAGATCCTTGCGCAGACGGCCTACATATACCGGATCCTTGTCGGCGATATCAAGCGGCATGGGATACTGCTTGTTGGCGGGGTCGTCGAGCATCACTATGCCTTCGGCCTTTTCCAGAGCCTGGCGGGCATCCTCAAGGCTTACTGGCTGCTCTGTCTCTACCCATATGGCTTCGGAGTGGGCGCGCATCACCGGCACTCTCACGCATGTGGCGCTCACTTCGAGCGATGGTGCATGCATTATCTTCTTGGTCTCGTGGTACATCTTCATCTCCTCCTTGGTGTAGCCGTTGTCGGTAAACACATCTATCTGAGGGATGACGTTGTAGGCGAGCTGATATGCGAATTTCTCGACAGTGGGCTCCTCGCCGCGGGTGAGCTGTGCATGCTGCTCAAGCAATTCGGCCATTGCCGATGCCCCGGCGCCGCTGGCGGCCTGATAGGTCGACACATGTACGCGGCGTATCGGAGATATGTCATTGATAGGCTTCAAGGCCACTACCATCTGTATTGTGGTACAGTTGGGGTTGGCTATGATATTGCGGGGAGTATCGAAAGCGTCCATTCCGTTGACCTCGGGTACTACCAAAGGCACATCGGCGTCCATGCGGAATGCACTTGAATTGTCAATCATCAGTGTGCCGTTGGCGGTGATTACATCGGCGTATTCGCGTGATGTGCCGGCACCGGCCGAAGCAAAGGCAATGTCGACACCCTTGAAGTCGTCGGCATTACGTGTAAGCTCTTTTACTATGATTTCTTTACCACGATATGTATACGTCCGACCTGCACTACGGCTTGAGCCGAACAGCAACAACTCGTCAATTGGGAAATTCTGTTGGTCAAGTGTGCGGAGGAATTCTTGTCCCACGGCTCCGCTTGCACCTACAATAGCAATCTTCATTTATTTCGCGGTTATGATAAATAAATCATATGGTGTGGCAGACTGATGTCAGTAATAGTGCCTGATGGAGGAGTTTTGAGCGCTATATATGATTTTGCGCACCTTTCTGTATTGCAAAATTAAAAAGAGTCTACCTAATTGCCAAATTTATGGCCAAAAAAGTGGCGTATAGCATCGTCAAATGTGATTTTTGGCCTTATTTTGGTATTATTTACTTGTACGTTTCGGCAATATCGCGTATTGCTTCAAAGATATCGATGTCGGTCTGGGTCAATTCCACATGTCTGCGTGCCATGGCACGGCGCGCTATGTCAAAGAATTTGCTCATTGCCACATCCGAAAATCCTGCCGCTCCGCCTTCGCTGAACGAAGCCACGAAATTGCGCGGAAATCCCGACCCGTGGATGTTGCATCCGACACCGACCACAGTGGCTGTGTTGAACATCGTGTTGATGCCGGCCTTGGAGTGGTCGGCCATGATAAGTCCGCAGAACTGAAGCCCTGTGCGCAGAAACCTGTGGGCCGGATAGTTCCAGAGCTTGATTTCGGTATAGTCGTTTTTGAGATTCGATGCCACACAGTCGGCTCCCAGATTGCACCATTCGCCGATTACGGCGTTGCCGAGAAATCCGTCGTGGGCCTTGTTGCTGTATCCAAGCATCACTACGTTTGACAACTCGCCTCCTACTTTACACCACGGGCCGATGGTCGTGGCTCCATATACACGGGTGCCCATGTTGATGTGCGAGTCGTGGCAGAGTGCCAGCGGACCGCGTACAAGCGTGCCTTCCATTATTTCGGCATTGCGGCCAATGTATATCGGGCCGTTCTGCACATTGAGCACCGCGGCTTCCACCCATGCTCCCTCTTCGATAAATACCCGAGATGGATCGCCTATTATCGTTACCGTCCGGCTTATCGGCTGTGAAGTGCGTCCGGCGGTCACTTTTTCGAAATCATACTCAAGAGCCTCTCCGTTGAGTGTGAATATGTCGGTCAGCGAGCGAAGTGCGGTGATATGTATGGGATCGTATTCTACAGTATCCTCTGCCTCTTTTCCGTGACGGGCTATTTCCTCTCCATCCACCGTCAGACGGCATCCGCAAGGCAGAGCCTCGATTGCTTTTACCAGTTCGTCCGACGGACATACGTGTGAGGCTATGTAATAGTCGTCGAGGGTATCGGCTTCTTTCAGCGGGAACTTGGGCGCGAGATATTCAGCGCTTACCTTGTAGGAATATTCTCCCGGGAAAGCGCGCTCCCACTTCTCGCGGATTGTCTCGATTCCGAGGCGTATTCCGGCCACCGGACGTGTATAGGTGATAGGGAGCAGGTTGTCGTGCACCCGGGCTACATCATATAATATTACGTTTCGCATATATTGCACTCTTATTGTGCAAAGGTACTAATAAACTGTTTCAATGAAGATTTTTTTGAGGGATATTCTATGCCGAGGGTAAAACAGATATGTACGGTCGGGTGTTAATAATGATAAAATCCGATAAGATAATTTGAAAGACTTATGGTTACGCTACTATTGCCTGCCGCTGTTTCGGCGTCGTTTCTTTCTTGCGTTGCGGGTGTGTTGGCGCTCGTTATACTCATATTGATTGCCATGGTACGGCGCAGTTCCGGACAGATGACCACTCTTGGCGGAGGGGTTATAGCCCTGCTGTCGGTGATTGCCATAGGTGTGATATGGATTGTGGCTGTAAGTCCGGTGGATATGGTATGGTCAGTAGCCGGCATGCGCGAGTCGGCCGATTTGATTGGCTCAGGCACAAGCGTGCAGCGTTCGCTCGGATACACCTATGGCCACGATGCCCTTGTGCCGCGCGGTGTTGCCGTATGGCTTGCCATGATAATCAGCGCGGTAGCCGTAATGTCGGTATGGATTGCGATATCCATCCTCGGCCATCGCCGCCGTCTCGCTCCACCCCGTCCATCCGTAAAAAACGAATCGTTATAGTTGTTCTTTAACTGTTCTGTCATTGAGGTGCATGTCGACATCTTTTTGATATTTATTCATTCGTTACTATATTTGCAAGGTTAAAGCAAATATAACATACATGAAACGAACGATTATTACAATGTGGATGGCAGGAGCCACGCTCCTGTCGTCGGCGCAGGATGCGCCTTTGATGCCTTATCAGAATCCGTCACTTTCATTTGAAGAGCGTGCCGACGACCTGCTTTCTCGCCTTACTCTTGAAGAGAAAGCATCGTTGATGAGAGACTCGTCGCCTGCGATTCCGCGGCTCGGTATCCCGGAGTGGCACTGGTGGAGCGAGGCTCTCCACGGGGTAGGACGTAACGGCACGGCCACCGTATTTCCCATAACCATGCAGATGGCCTCTACGTTCGACGACGCTTTGGTGGAACGGATATTTACCGCTGTCAGCGACGAGGGCCGTGCCAAGAACTCGATAGCCAAGCGTGCGGGCCGGCTCGACAACAACCGCTGTATGTCGTTCTGGACTCCGAATATAAATATCTTCCGTGATCCGCGATGGGGCCGCGGACAGGAGACGTACGGCGAAGACCCCTACCTCACGGGACGTATGGGTGTGGCTGTGGTGAAGGGACTGCAGGGGCCCGATTCTACCCGATACCGCAAAGCATATGCCTGCGCGAAACATTTTGCCGTACACAGCGGGCCTGAATGGAACCGTCATACATTCAACGTCAACAATATAAGCGAGCGGGACCTTCGTGAGACATATCTGCCCGCTTTCCGCGAGCTTGTGCAGGAGGCCGATGTGCGCGAGGTGATGTGTGCCTACCAGCGCTACAACGACCATCCATGCTGTGGCAGCAACGAACTTATCGGACAGATACTCCGCGGCGAGTGGGGCTACCGCTGGCTTGTGGTCAGCGACTGCGGTGCTGTCAGCGATTTCCTGCCCGGACGACACGGCACGAGCGACGACCCACAGGCTGCCGCGGCCGATGCCGTCCTTACCGGTACTGACCTGGAGTGTGGAGTGGAGTACCGTCATATCCCGGCCGCCGTTGAACGCGGCGACCTGTCGGAGGCCGATGTCAACCGCAGTCTCCGCCGTCTGCTTATCGGGCGTATGGAGCTTGGCGACTTCGACCCCGACTCGATTGTGCCATGGACATCGATTCCGCCTACTGTCGTGGCCTCTTTCCCACATAGGATGCTCGCTCTGGAGGCTGCCCGCAAAGGCACTGTGCTACTTCAAAACAACGGTATACTCCCCTTGGACCGGGGTACAAAAGTAGCGCTTATCGGCCCTTCGGCCGCCGACTCCGTGGCCATGTGGGGCAACTACAACGGATTTCCCGTTCATACGGTGACTCTGTCGGAGGCGCTTGCCAACCGTCTTGGCTCCAATCTCTATTATGCCCGGGGTGTCGATTACGTAAAGCCGCTTGAAGGGGAGTCGGGCAATATCGATATGGAGAGGGTGATGGATGCTGACGTGGTGATATTCAGCGGAGGCATAACCCCGGCCCTGGAGGGAGAGGAGATGCCTGTCGATTTGCCTGGATTCTATCGTGGCGATCGTCAGTCTATCGAGCTCCCAGATGTACAGCGGAAGTTGATACGCCGGCTTCACGATATGGGGAAGAAGGTGGTGATGGTCAACAATTCAGGCTCGGCTGTGGCGCTTGCTCCGGAGAGCGAGATATGCGATGCCATCATCCAGGGATGGTATGGCGGCGAACTTGGCGGCGAGGCTGTGGCTGAAATAATATTCGGTGAGGTGAACCCCTCGGGCAAACTTCCGGTCACATTCTACCGCTCGGATGCCGACCTCCCCGATTTCGAGGACTACAGTATGCGCGGCCGCACCTACCGGTACTTTCAGGGCGATGCGCTCTATCCATTCGGGCATGGTCTCAGCTACACTACGTTTGCCGTAGGCAAGCCTGTCTATAAAGATGGGAAAGTCGCTGTAGAGGTTGCCAATACTGGCAGTCGGGCCGGCGATGAGGTGGTGCAGATATACATAAGGCGTGTCGATGACATTGCCGGACCGCAGAAGTCGCTCCGCGCTTTCCGTCGCGTAAGCCTGCTTCCCGGAGAGAAAAAGCGCGTGGTCATCGACATGCCGCGCGAAAGTTTCACTTGTTGGGACGAGGCTACCCGCTCGATGCGTGTGGTCCCCGGCTCCTACCTGATGATGGCCGGCTCGTCAAGCGCCGACATTTCTGCTCCGGTTGCGGTAAAAATAAAATAATCGGAGATTGTCAGATGGATTTTTGCTTGTGATGAGGGCGTGTAGCTACAGCTGCATGATCGAAGAATGAGCGAAAAGGCGCAGACAAGACTCTCAGAGGGCGACTGCTATGGTTGTGGACGGGGCGATGTCCGGAAGGAAAATCAGCCGGAACCGTCGCCCGTCGGCAGTCGCCGCTATAATGTCGCTGATGGCGTTGTCGGCAATCTCTGCCTGAGGCAGCCTGATTCCTTCGGCAAGCGGAAGTCCGGGTATGCCTGCCGCTTTGTATACTGCCTCTTTGATAGTCCAGGCCCGCAGCAGCAGAGTGTCGGAGGCGGTCCATCCAGGCATTTCATCGGCAGAAAGCACTCTCGGGGCCACGTTGCGAAGGGCTTTTCGGAAATGCTCGCAGTCAATGCCGATTGCTGTGCCTTCCGGTGCCACGGCGAGCATGGCGGTGTCGCTGCAGTGGGATATTGACACGCTATGCAGGGTGTCGCATCCGTCGCCGGTCAGTATATATGGGGCTCCCGACTCCTTGTGCATAAGCCGGGCCTCGGGGACGAATGCTGCTGCGACAAGCCCGGCCACGGCCTCACGTTCGGCTTCTCGGCGACCGGATCTGTCGGAGGAGCTGGCGATAGCAGTGTGCCATACTGTAATTCCCGGAGATGCGTCGATTCGCACGATGTCGTGTCGGCTGCTCATTCGGCTGTCAGATTCTTGGCCATATGGATGAGGTCGCGCTCCACGCCTTCCACTATAGGCATGTAATATTCCGCGTCATTGCCCGGAAGTGCCGGCGGCATTTCAAGCGCGCCGGTAAGGAGCAGCCCTGTGCTGTCGGTGGCGATTATCTGTAGCGGAGTCACCATTGCGCCGGGGGTGGCCACGATTTCCGATGAAAGCCCGTTGGGGGCAGTCAGTTCCGTCACAGTGCTGCGCAGACCTCCGGCGTTCAGGGCAATGCGCTCCCTGCGGTTGGCGATAGCCGTGAACAGAGAGTCGCCTTCGAGTCGGCTCAGAGTAAGACGCAGAGTGGCTCCGTAGCGGGGATAGCGCACGTCGATCCACGTGGCGGCATCGCCGTGTGAGGCAATGTCGACTGTAGTGGAATCGTTGACCATGATGCGGACTGGCAGAGTGAGTGATACCGGGCGGTATACGGAGTCGTAAAGCTCGATACGCGGATATGCAGTGCGGCGCGGCACAGCCGACGAACTGTCGGTGCGGCCTGTACAATCGCCGGTAAGCAGTATGAACAATGCTGCCACTACAAACGTGGGCAGCATAAGTAAAAGACGCTTGAACATGCTCTTTGACAATCTCTTAGTTTGAAGCAGGGGTGGTCTGGTCGGGATTTTCCTGCGGCATTACCTTGACGCGTACCGAAGATATGCGGTGGCGTTCGATTGATATGACAAGGAAACGGCATCTGCGGTACACTATCGACTCTTTCTGCCGCGGGAAGTCGCCCTTGATGGCGAGCAACATTCCGGCAAGAGTGTCGCAGTCCTCGGTCACTTCCTCATAATCCTCCTCGTTGAGGTCGGTCACACGGAAGAAGTCGGTGAGCAGGGTCTTCCCGTCGAAGATATAAGTGTCGTCGGGCAGGCGCTTGTAGGTGGTCTCATCCTCGTCGTACTCGTCGTTGATATCGCCGACAATCTCTTCAAGCACATCTTCCATGGTCACAAGGCCCTGAGTGCCTCCATATTCGTCGATAACGACAGCCATGTGTATGCGGCGGCGGCGGAAGTCCTCGAGGAGGTCGTCAATCATGCGGGATTCCGGCACGAAATATGTCTCGCGGATAAGTTTCTGCCACTGGAAATCGTCGGGAGTGTCCTTTCCGATGTAGGGGAGAAGGTCGCGGCTGTAGAGCACACCGCGGATATTGTCGTCGGTATCCTCCACTACCGGCAGGCGTGAGAATCCGCTCTGCAACACCACATCCATCACCCGGCTGAACGAGAAGCCGTAGTCGATTGTAGTCATGTCGACGCGTGGTGTCATAATCTGGGAGGCTGTAGTGTCGCCGAACTCAAGTATTCCCTCAAGCATCTCCTTCTCGTCGGCGCCTTTCACCTCAGTCACTTCGAGAGCCTGCGACAGGTCGTCGACCGATATGTCGTCGACTTTCTTTGTAATCACGCGGTTGACTATCGAGCCGCTTTTTACCAGCATGGATGATATGGGGAAGAACAGTTTTATGGCGGCCCCGATTCCTCCCGAGGCCATTTTGGCCCATCCTACAGTGTAGGTGTTTGCATAAAGTTTCGGCAGAATCTCGCCGAACAGAAGTATGAGAAACGTAAGTATGACCGACTGGAATATAAAGTCGAGCACACCGCTCTCGAAATGGAAAATCTGGTTGAACGCGAAATTGCAGAGAATTACTATGGTTACATTTACCAGATTGTTGGCGATGAGTATCGTGGCGAGCAACCTCTGCGGCTGTTGCAGGAAGCCTTCGATTGTGGGGCCTTTGGGCGACTCGTCAAGTTCTTCGCGTTGCGACGGAGTCAGCGAGAAGTAGGCGATTTCACTTCCTGATACAAAGCCTGATATGAGCAGGGCTATTGCGGCGCATACCAGCGCTATTATACTTCCTGCCGTCGGAGTGTTTACTGTTATGAGCTGGGCGGCCATTATAAGCCCTGTGAGTGGCGAGGCCACCGGTAACGGATCGATATCCAAGACGATGGGGTGTTAGTGAGACATATATCGCAGGCTTCGGCTCTGCGGATGGAGCGTTTGCCCAGATGTGAGGCACAAAGTTAAGGAAACTTTTGCATTCCACCCAATCCGTACTATTCTTTTTATTGACCTTTGCAGCAATCTGTTTACATTGAAAAATGCCCCTGCCTCAGTGTGTGTTCCGAAGCAGGGGCAAGAGGATGTGGTAGGCTTTTGTATACCCTATGATGTCATCAGGGACGGTAGTGTGCTGTTATTTTACAAGCACTTTCACTGCTTTGTTGCCCTGGCGCTTGATGTAGAGGCCCGAGGTGGGGTTGTCTACGCGCACACCGTTTAGGTTGTAGTATACAGCCTCGGTGTTGTCGGCGGCCTCGATTGTCTCGATGGCGCTTGTGTTGCCGAGGGGCTGATAGTTGGTGAATGATTTCCATTCGGCTGCTGCCTTGTAGTCATTGATGCTGCCGGCGGGCACGTACACGGGGATGTCGGTGGGTATGCCGTCGAATGCCATGGCCGAAGCGGCAGGGGGAATGGTGGCTGCCGAGCGGATTTCGGTCATGCCGCTGCATGAGTCAAATGCCATCATGTCGATCTGGGTCACTGTAGAGGGGATGCTGACTGACTTGAGAGCGGAGCATCCGGAGAATACCATTTTGCCGATATATCTTACGCCTTCGGGAAGGTTGATTGATTCGAGGGCCTTGCATCCGTAGAAAGTCATGCTTACGAATGAGTCAACGCCGCCTTTCAGTGTTACTTTCTGCAATCCGCTGCAACTGAAGAAAGATGAGCCTATTGAGGTTACATTAGCGGGGATTTCTACCTCGGTGAGGCCGGTGCAGTTGGCGAATGCCTGGTCGCCAAGTACTTCGAGTGATGCGGGGAGAGTGACGGATGTCATGCCCTTGAAGCCATAGAACGAGCGGCCGATTGAAGTGACACCTTCGGGAATCTCGAGAGCGGTGGTCTCCTTGCCGTTGAAATATACTTTACCCCATTTTGAGGTTGAGGTGGGGAATGCGTTGTAGATTGGGTTGGCGTTGCCATTGGCAATCTCTACGGCGCACCATGCAGCCAGGTCGGAGATATATACCGTCTTGATGCCGCTCATGTTGCGGAATGCGTCGGTTCCGATTGTGGTGATTGATGAGGGAATCGAGATTGATGTCACCACCTTATTGTTCATGAAGGCTTTCTCTGCCACAGAGGTCACTGCATAGTTCTTTCCGCCTACGGTGATTGACGCGGGGATGTCGAGTGAGGTGACAGTGGCGATGCAACCGGTGACTGCAGCTGTGTTGTTGTCGCGGTCGAGCTGGTAGTTGATGCCGCTGATGCTCGGGGTGTCGGTGTCCTCGTTGTCGTCGCCTTCGCCTGTGGCTTCGCCGGTGAATACGTTGAAGTCAACGTCAATCTTGATGTCGGAGAGAGCATATCCCGACAGGTTCGTGCCGTTGACATAGCAATAAAGTATGGCGTCGGCCTTGAGCAGCGAGGTGGCCTCGGAGGTGACTACCGAAATGGTGAGGTCGTCGGCCATTCCTACAGGATTTTTTCCGTAGAGTGAGTAGACTCTGTTATAGTAATAGTAGCAGTCGACCGGGGTACCGGCTGCGATAGTGGCGCTGTTGGCTGCGGAATTGAGCGATACGGGCACTTCATAGTATGCGCCGTAAAGGAATCCGCTGAGTCCTACTATTTTCAGAGATGTCTCTGTGGGCTTGGAAATCAGAAGTGGCATTTCGAAGGCAACAGATCCTCCGTCGTTGGTTGAAAGGGAATATGTGATATTGGCGTTTGCTTTGGTTGCCTCTATTCCGGTCATAAAAATCAGGGTTCCGGCCGATACTGTACCGTAGACGCCGTTGTCAAATGTGATTTTGTCGCCTGATACAGTGCCTGTGATGTCCTGTGAGGAATACTGGGTGGCATCGGGAGTGAGTGCGTATAGGGTGATGTCGCCATATGTGGAATGTGTGCCTATCACTACGCCTGTGGGAATGGAAATTTTTCCGGTTGAGGCGTCATATGTAGCGTTTACTGAATAGCCTTCTGCGAAGTCGTTGAGTACGATGCCTCCGTCGGTACCTTCGGAAACGGTAAAGAAACCGTTGTAATTATCTTCCTTATCATTGTAGGTAGTTACGAAACGCATGCCGACGATTGACTCGGGAGCGGTTGTAGATGCGTCGTCGGCTGCACGCGATACTTTGCGCACGCTTGCGGAATACTCGACTTTGGCTGACTTGAGCTCCTGATGGCGTTCGGGCATCGAAAGTGTCGTCACTGTCTGAGGAGCCGCCATCGAGCATACTGTACATAGTGCAGCAAGCGATAATGAGTAGAATTTTTTCATAAGGTTAAATAAAAAATGTGAATATTGTGCTGAAACAAGCGCACAAAAGTATCTATTTAATTTTAAAAACACAACAAATGTAAATAAAATTTAAAATTACAGATTGATATAGATATTCGGTTTAATGCTACTGTGCCGGATATCGCTTGTGGGGATTCTTACAAATAATTTGCCTTTTTGTCGTGATTATTCAAGCGAATATAGGTGTGTATTGGGATATTCGGATTGTAAGAATATTTTAGAAAAAAAATAAGAATGTTCCGGGCCTTGTATGTCAGTGATGGGTAAATCGTATGTAAGCGCGGTCGTCGAAAGATAGATTGCCGGGGATTATCCCTTTGGTGGAAATGTTTTCGTGCATGCACATGGGGTCTGAGTCTAGTAGTCGGTGCAGGTGTGTCTCACTCTGTGCAAGGGTAGGGAACACTTCGGGGTAGCCGTCTGAGGCGAGTATTACTTCTGTGCCGGCCGGTACGGTGAATACCTTTACTTTGGTCGGGTCTATCGGGGTGCCGTCGAATACGGGGAATGAATATTGCAGTTCCGTTGCGTGATTGTTCTGAAGAAGTGCCTGGCGCTCAAGGAACGGCCAGATAAACGTTCGCCCGGGGTCGTCGCGCATGATTTCCTCGCAGGTCATTCCTGAGGCAAGTGCGGCCTCGTTCATGGCGGCTCGTGCACGGGACATTATGAGGTCTATCTCCTTTTCATTGCGTGAATATGTGTCGGCGTATCTCAGTTGGCAGTCGCCTATCTGCCATATCTCTCTTCGCGATATACTATATATTACACCATTGGCAACAAACCTTTTGTTGGGTGAGGCCTTTATTTCCATTTCGAGGCCGTTGGCTCTGTAGAATCGGGCGATTGCCGATGTGATATGCTCCATGGCTTCGTGCATTGTGGCCTCCGGTGGAAGGGCGGCTATGGCTTCGCATACGATTTCCATGGCTAATCGGCCTGATTTCTTGTCTTGTAGGGTGAAGCTGCTTTTTGAGGTCGCCCCGTCGATTACGGCTATGTGGGCGGGTGTGACAATGATTCCGTCTTCGTTGGTGTCGGGGCTTTTCTTCCCTTTCAGGTAGCTTTCGGCAATGGTGATGCCGTTGAGGACAACGTCCGGTGCGGCCCATTCGCTCGGACCGTCGGGCATAGTGTGGCCTATGGCCGCTACGGAGGTGGATGTTGTATCGGTTGGCATGGCTTTGACGGGGATTATCATGGCGCTGATAATTCCTATGCAGGATAGCGCTGTTGTGAGTCGAAGTTTGTGCATTTGTGTTGGCATTTAATTTGTAATACAACCGAGATGATTGTTCACGCCAACGGGAGTATAGTATGGATAGAAAAATCGATGAGGTGGCAGGATATAAATAAAAAAGAACTCTTTGTAATCAATCCCGAAGGACTGAATTGCAAAGAGTTCTCCTCTCTCCTCAGCGGTGCGTACGGGACTCGAACCCGTGACCCCATGCGTGACAGGCATGTATTCTAACCTACTGAACTAACGCACCAAGAAGTATTTTTTTTGTTTTAGCTTAGCGGCCTCTGCCGTTTTGCGTTGCAAAGTTAAGGCGCTTTTTTTGATTTGCCAAATCTTTTTGAAGAAAATTTGCGAGAAAATGTAATTTTTACTTTTGTTAACAATTTTCAAATCGCTCGAAATAGCACTTATTCGCCTAAAAGTCTTATATTTGCATCGTGCAAACGAGGCACACGAGCATGTAAGAAAAAATCAAGATAGTTTGTCAACTTTTTTATCCATGAGAAGAATCGCCAGAATTTTTAATGTGGTATCCGTAATTTTTTTAGGATACGCTTCGGCTGTGGCCGTGACTCCGGATGCGGTGAACGGCACTGTATCGACATCGCTGCCGGATGGTCGTACTATAGTGGTGAGGGCCTATAGCCCCGATATAATCCGTGTTGAAAACTTTGGAGCCGGTGAGGCGCCCTCGCGCACGCAGGCCGGACAGCTTGGTGTGGCGCCTTTCGACGGCGTTGTCGAGCGCACTGCCGACGAGGCTGTAATCAGGACCACCTCGGGCCTTTCGGCTATAATCGACCTGAAGAGTGGCGCTGTGGCTTTTGACGTTTATACTACGCCTGCCACGAAGCGGCTGCTTTACGACAGCGGCGTCAGGAGCAATGACAGCGGGAGTGTGAGCCTTAGTCTGATACCCGAGGGTGGCGGCACATTCTATGGCGCCGGCGAGCGTGGGCACAGCCTCAAGCTGAACGGTGACACGCTTGTGATGTACAACAGGCAGAATTACGGCTATGAGGGGCACGACCCGCGCCTGAGACAGATGAATATAACGGTACCGATGTTTGTAAGCACCGAGGGTTACGGTGTGCTGTTTGACGACCATGCTCCGGCCACACTGGTGATGTCGGACCCGATTGTGTATAGCTCGGAGCAGGAGAGTCCGGTGTCGTACTATTTTATATATGGCGGGGGCACTGTGGCCGGCGTGACGGAGGAGTACTCACGTCTGACCGGCCGACAGGATCTGCCGCCATTCTGGGCGCTGGGCTACATCACCTCGAAATACGGTTATAAGTCGCAACAGGAGACCGTAGGGGTAATTGACACGCTGAAGCGTGAGGGATTTCCTGTCGACGGTGTGGTGCTTGACCTCTACTGGTTTGGCAAGGAGACCGACATGGGCAAGCTCGCCTGGGATACCGTCAGCTGGCCCGACCACCGCGGCATGCTTGCCGGGCTGAAGGCACGCGGGGTGAATACAGTGCTGATATCCGAGCCTTATATCAACAAGAAAGGCGCTATCGACAATTACAATCTGCTCGCCGAAGGTGGGATGCTCACCCGCGACAAGGATGGCAATGTACACGATGTGACGACATGGGTAGGCGACGCCGGTATGTTTGACGTGGCCAATCCCGCTACCCGCCGGTGGCTGCGCGAGCGCTACCGTGCGCTTACCGACGAGGGTGTCGGCGGCTGGTGGGGTGATCTCGGAGAGCCTGAGGTGCACCCCGAGACAATTGTCCACTCCAACGGGATGACTGCGCGCGAATACCACAATGTATATGGCAACGAGTGGAGCAAAATCATATATGATATGTATCGTGAGGAGTATCCCGGGCGCAGACTTATGACCATGATGCGCGGAGGCACAGCCGGATTGCAGCGCTACAGTGTGTTTCCTTGGAGTACCGACGTGGCACGCACATGGGGAGGTCTCGAACCACAGGTGCGCATAATGCTCAACTCGGGGCTTAGCGGGCTGGGGTATATGTCGCATGATGTAGGCGGATTTGCCATTGTCGATACCACGCGTGTTACCGACTCCGAACTGTATGTAAGGTGGCTGCAGCTCGGCACATTCTCTCCGGTGCTGCGCACGCATGCGCAGAAGATGCCCGAGCCGTACAATTATCCTGACCAGCGCGATATAATTCTCGACCTGGTGCGCGAGCGTTACCGCTGGCTCCCCTACAACTATACTCTGGCGTATGAGAATGCGTCAAGGGGATATCCGTTTGTACGTCCGCTCAATTTCGCCGACACGTCGTCGGCCCCCGACAGTGTGTCCGACCAGTATATGTGGGGGGAGGAGGTGATGGTGGCGCCTGTCACCGCTCAGAGCGCCACTCGTCGCCGTGTGGTGTTTCCCGCAGGTGTATGGATTGACTATCATCATCCGGAGAAATCGCCTGTGTCCGGGCCGTCGGAGAGCGTGGTTGATGCGCCTCTTGATGAGATACCACTGTTTGTGCGCTCAGGGTCTTTCATTCCGCAGGCCATGTACCCGATGGATAATGTAGGCGACTATGATCCCTCGCGCTATACCGTGCTGTATTATCCGCGTGGCGACGGGGAGAGCCGCTATACGATGTATGATGACGACCGCATGTCGTCGGAGTCGCTGAGAGACGGTGAGTATGCTCTGATTGACTTCGCCGGGAAGGTCGACGGACGCCATGCCGCAGTCCGGGTTGTGCAGAGCGGATATTATGAGGGCATGCCCGACGAGCGCAAGCTTACATTCGTACTTCCGGGAATAAAGTCAGGGGACGTAGCTTCAGTCAAGGTCGACGGCAAGGTGTGTGCTGTCGGTAAATCGGAGGAGGGGTACGCGACGTTTGTCGTGAGGCTTCGCGGCGACACTCCGGCAGTGGCCGACATCACATTCCGGCGGTGAGACGAATTTTTTAAAAAAAAACATTAAACTTATCTTGCTGGTAATCAGCAGAATGTGTGATTGTGGCAAAAAATATGCAAGGAAAAGCATAAGGCGCTGAACTTTATTATGCCGGCTGCGTTTTAGTAGTACATAGCAAAATTACTTTTTCCATTGCAAGAAATGTGATAATGATTGGTTTATTATTAGACAATGAGCGACTGTGAAGTCGCTCATTGCTTTTTATATATGACTGTGGTTGAATCTGCCCTTCCTGAAATATGGCGGCACGGTGTGTGAACAGTATGCCGCCGGAAGTGTTGTGATAACAGAATCAACTATGTCGTTAGAAATATCTATATATCAGAACTATTATGTCGAAGATTGAATCAATACTGGCGGGTGCGCTTGTCTCCGGCGCGGCACTGCTTATGGCCTCGTGCTCCGATAATGCCCGGTTTGTAGGTACATGGAACGGGATTTCGCCTGTAGACATGTCGGTCAGGATGCCCGATGTGGTCAGGGCCACCTCGGTTGTCTCTGTTGATTTTACGCTCAACCAACACAAGACCGGCGGCCCGATAGGGCTTTCAGGCAAACTTGATGTAGTAAAGAGCCTGCCGGGCGATTCGGCTTCGTCGGGGGTGCCTTATCAGCTCAGCATACCGGCTATGGCCTCGGTGAGGGGTGTGTGGACATATGATATCGACGATGACGATGATTTGCTTGTGAATCTCGATATGTCGAGTCTTAAGGTGACTGTTGACCGTGAGGGTGTACGCTGGTTGGGCAATGTGCCGTCGGCAGGGGCTGACTCTCTGGCTGCTGTGACGGCGGCTATATGCGAGCGCGAGCTTTCCCATGCCGCGTACACCGATTTTTCGCGGTTTACTGTAATCAATGATGTAGACGTCGACAAGAGCGGGAGCAAGATGAGTTTTGTAATACATTCTCCAGAGGCTGAGATTTATTTCGTAAAGGCTGCTACGGAGTAACCCCGGATCGCCTTTACGGCTGCTGCTCGCGAGCCTTACCGGCAAGCATACCGCATGCGGCGGCTATATCCTCGCCACGCGATGTGCGTATGGTGGCGGTTATGCCCAGCTCGTTGAGACGGTCGCGGAACGCCACCATGGTGTCGGCGGGCGATGTGCGCAGGTCGCTGTCGGGTATGGCATGGAAGCGGATTAGGTTGACTCTGACATCGAGTCCGCGCAACAGACGTGCCAATGCCTGGGCATGGCGCATGTTGTCGTTGAGTCCTCCCCACATTATATACTCTACCGACAGTCGCCTTTGGTGGGCGAAGTCGTAGCCGCGCAGCAGCTGGAGTACATCCTTCAGCGGATAGGCTTTTTCGACAGGCATAAGCGACGCGCGCTCTTCGGCGAAGGGCGAGTGGACGCTTATGGCTATATGTACCTTGGTGATGTCGAGCAGTGTGCGCAGTGTGTCGATTTTTCCTATCGAGCTTACAGTGATTCTTTTGGGACTCCATGCGAGTCCCCAGGAGGATGTGAGTATGTCGATAGCACCGAGCACTGGGTCGAGGTTGTCCATAGGCTCGCCCATGCCCATGAACACGATGTTGGTAAGGGTGGCCGACTCGGGTATCGACAGCACCTGGTTGATAATCTGTCCGGCGGTGAGATTGCCGTGGAAGCCCTGGCGGCCTGTCATGCAGAAGCGGCATCTCATGCGGCATCCGGCCTGGGAGCTGACACAGAGTGTGGCCCGGTCGCGGTCGGGTATGTAGACGGCCTCTATATCGCGCCCTCCCACTCCTTCAAACAGGTATTTCACCGTGCCGTCGACGCTTCTCGCCTCGGCCTTGGGGGCGGTGCGTCCTATGGTGTAGCGCCGGGCGAGTGTGGCGCGTGCGGTCTTGGACAGATTGGTCATATCGTCGATTGATGCGGCACGCTTTTCGTAGAGCCATTTGGCCATCTGTCCGGCGGCGAAGGGTGGCATGCCGCACTCGGCGGCTACGTCGCGCAGTTGCGGGAGTGTCATCCCTATCAGGGGTGTGAGGGTGGTCTGTGTTGCTTCCATGGGTGCAAATTTAGCATATCCGCGCGATATGACAGGTGTGTTTCATGGGGTGTTTTTGCATGACTGTGAATAAAAAGCGCTACAGTCGCGAAGATGGACTGTAGCGCAGGGTTCAACAACATTGTGTGCCTTCCGTAACAAATAAGATTAAATTTTGATGTGTTATGTTGCCAAACTATAAGGATTGTATTATTGTTTGGTTTCTTTTTGTGCGATAAAGATATATAAAAAAAGGAGGGGTTAAAAATACCCCCCCCCCATTTTAAGAAATTTTAACAATATTTAATGTATTGTTGGATAATCCGAAAAATTTCGGTGTATTCTGTGAGTAGGTCTGTTAAAGGTCGATTTTTTTGATGCGCTTGCGGTGAGTGAAGCGTTTGCGGAATAGAATGAGTCGACGGTAGAAGGCGGCTATGCGTACCCATAGCGACGATGGGGTAGCCATGAAGTCGGAAGAGAGCGGGTCGATGGCCGATGGCACGTTGGCGCTCTCGGCGGCTCCGAACTGCTCGGGATATATGACCACGAGATTGTTGCGCGCGAAGTATTTCTGAAGGAACATGGGGAGCTCGTCCATCGATGAGCTGAACGATACCGACGAGCGCCGGGCGTTGATGATTACGAATAGGTCGTCGTCGAGTATATGGTTGGCGAGGAGCACGAAGTCGTCCCAGTCCTCTACGTCGCGGTATTCCGAGCGTATCTCAAACCGGTCGCGGATGAGGACTCCGCTCACGCAGCGCCTGGTGTCGGTGTTGCAGCAGAATATTATGCGGCATCCTATCTGGTGGGTGAGGCGTCCGAGCGAGTTGACCCATTGGGCGAATCCGGTCTCGAATTCGGCTTTGGGCGGCACTACTACTACGATGCGCGTCACGGCGTTGACGGGGATGAAGCAGCGGGTGATGAGCACCATCTTGTTGGTCGACTTTATCAGCTGCTCGATTTTGCTTCCAAAGAATGAGTCGACTACAGTGGCCTTGCGGTGCATGCCTATGATTACCTCGGAAATGTCGCGCTCCTTGATGGTGTTGACGAGTCCGGCGGTGACGTTGAGGTCGAAGCGCTCGATCGGGTCGATGCGGAGATCCATTGCCGCGGCGGCCTGCTGGGCCTGTTCGAGACACGTGCGTCCGATGGCGCGGTGGCCGGGAGTGTCATCGGTGATGATGTTGAGGGCGTAGAGGCGCGAGTCGCGCGAGTTGTTGTGCATGAGCACGGCGAAGTCGACCAGCGACGAGGCCGTCACGGGGTTGCTGACCGATATGAGCATGTTGGATGGGCGTCCGCGCATGCTTTCGGTGGATGAGGCGTCGTCGCTGAGCATCTCCAGGCGCATGCGTGTGGCGGCGCGTTCGGTGATGATTGACGAGATGGTGCATGTGACGAGTATCATCACGATGGTGCCGTTGAGTACATCTTCGTTGAATATGCCCATGCGGTAGCCTATCATCACCGCGGCGAGGGTGGCGGCAGCCTGGGCGTTGCTGAGGCCGAATATCATGCTGCGGTCGATGCGCGACATGCGGTAGGTGAGCTGGGTGAACCATGCCGCGAGCCATTTGCATATCGTGGCGATTACCGACATCACGGTGGCTACGTAGAGAGTCTGCCATGATGACACCACGACGTGGACGTTGATGAGCATGCCTACGCCGATGAGGAAGTATGGGATGAATATGGCGTTGCCGACAAACTCGATACGGTTCATCAGCGGTGACATGTTGGGTATGTAGCGGTTGAGTACGAGTCCGGCATAGAAGGCTCCGAGCACGCTCTCAAGTCCGATGGCCTTGGCCGAGTAGCTGGCGAGGAACACCATGGCGAGAACGTAGATAAACTGTGTGACGGGCTCGGAATAGCGTTTGAAGAACCAGCGTGTGAGCCGCGGGAAGAGGTAGACGATAACCAGGCAGTATATGACGAGGCGTCCCAGTAGGGCGAGGCGTCCGAGGGGGCTGAATGAGCCGTCCTCCCAGATGCCGGCGATTGCGGCAAGCACAATCAGTGCGCCGAGCACGGTGACGATGGTGCCGGCGATGGTGATGATGACGGCGGGCGATTTGTTGAGGCCGAGTCGGCTTACTATGGGGTAGGCGATGAGGGTGTGGGAGGCGTACATCGAGGCGAGGAGTATCGAGGTGAGCCAGCTGTAGCCGAGCATCCACACGGAGGTGAGTGTGCCGAGTATCATCGGCACGAAGAATGTGTAGAGGCCGAATGTGAGCCCTTTCGACATGTTTTTCTTGAGGTGGTACATGTCGATTTCGATGCCCGCGAGAAACATCAGGTAGAGTATGCCCACCTGTCCGAATATCTCGAAGCTCGCGTCGCGGCTCAACAGCCCTATGCCGTAGGGGCCGATTACGACACCGGCCACAATCATGCCGATGATGTGGGGTATCTTGAGACGGTTGAGCAGAATCGGTGCAAGCAGTATGATTACCAGTACGATGAAGAAAATCATTACCGGGTCGGTGACAAGCGGGGTTATGGCGGCGATCCTGCTCATATGTGTGGAGTTTTAAGGTAAGTAATTGTTACTTATTTCTGCAAATTTAAGAAAAAAGCGGAGAATTATGTAGCATGGGGCGAGGAAAAGGGGAAGTGCCTCAGAAGCAATAACGAGGGGGAGCGGGATAAAGTTTTTCCGTAGATGCGGCAAGCCATGCATAGCCTCCGGCCGGTGTCGGTAATGTCGGGTTGGCGACTAATCGGGGCGGGGATATGACGAAGCAGGGTGTGGATTCGTGGGAATCCACACCCTGCGGTGATGTTTTTGTGGGAAGGGACGGCTTACTTGCGGATGCCGAGTTCCTTCTGCGCGATGATGGCGCGGTAGCGGGTGATGTCCTTCTTGATAAGGTAGTCAAGGAGACGACGACGCTTGCCTACGAGGGCCTTCAGAGCGCGGGCTGTAGTATAATCTTTGTGATTTGACTTGAGGTGTTCAGTCAAATGAGCGATACGGACTGAGAATAATGCTATCTGTGCTTCAGGTGAGCCAGTATCAGTCTTGCCCTTACCGTATTTCTCAAAGATGTTAACTTTTTCTTCAGAATTTAAGTGCATTCTTTCGAGAGTTAAGTATGTGAATAAATTGATAATGAATATATTGTGCCCGTCAGTGTATTTCGGGCGCACAAAGTTAGCAAAATTTTTCGGTTTGCCGAAACTTTAGTCGAGGTTTTTGTCGGTGGCGGGGTTGCGCCAGAATATTTTGTCCTCGAGGTATTCCTGTGTGGCGATGAGGGTGGGCTTGGGAAGCTTCTCGTAGTAGCGCGAGATTTCAATCTGCTCGCGGTTTTCGGATATTTCCTCGAGGTTGTCGTTGAGCGATGCGAATTCCTGGAGCTTCTTCTCGAGGTCGTGCTTCATCTCGCCGGCAATCTGGTTGGAGCGCTTGGCGATGATGCATACGGTTTCGTAGATGTTGCCGGTGGGTTCGGCCATCTTCACAAGGTCGCGTGTGGTGGTGTTGAGAGGAGCGTTAGTTTTCTTGTAGTCCATATTATGAAGTAAGAAATATTTTACGTAATCGGTGGCGTCGGCGGATATTATTCCTTGACGTATTTCTGAGCGATTTTTAGAATGTTGTCGGCTTCGCGGCGGTAGCGGCTTTCTGGCCAGTTGTTGGTGAATGAGTAATACTCGTCAATCACGTCGCGGAAGCGGTCCGACTTCTTTTCCTCGACGCTCTGGTCGGCTTCCTGGTAGCGCGACTTGAGGATGAGCATCTCGAGGTCTTCCTTGTATTTGGAGTAGGGGTAATTTTTGATGGCGTTGCGGGCCACAATCACACACGACTCGTAGTTGTTGCCCATGTATGTGCCGAGGTTGTAGTAGAGTTGTGCGTTTTGCAGCTCTTTGAGGGTGAGCTTGTCCTGCAGCTCGAATATGGCCTGCTGGGCCACGGGCACTTTGTCGCTTTTGGGGAAGTAGTCGAGAAACGCCTGTAGCTCTTCGATGGCCTTGATGGTGCCCGACTGGTCGAGCTGTGGCTCGGGTGAGTCGAGATAGTATCCGTAGCCGGCGTAGAAGCGTGCCATTTCGGCGTATTTACCTTTGGGATAGCGCGAGTAGTAGGTCTTGAAGTATGCTCCCGAGGTCTCGTAGTCCTTGTTTTCGTAGTGGGAGAGGGCGAGCAGGTAGAGCGATTCTTCGGCTTTAGCAGTGCCCTTGAATGCGGTCACGATGTCGGTGAGCACGGTTGCGGCCTGGGTGTATTTCTTCTGCTCGAATGCGCGGCGTGCGAAGTCGAGTCGGGCGTCGGCGTCGGCGGATTTCAGCATTCGCTGGTATTCTCCGCACGAGGTGGCCATGAGTGCGATTACGGCGGAGAGGATTATGGTGAGTAGTCTTGACATAAGATGCATTGATTCAAGCTGCAAAGTTATGAAACTTTGGGGGATTACGTGTGGGTGGGTTGCGTGTGTTAATGTTTTTTAACGATGTTGTTGCATGTCGGCAAGTGTTAAAGTGTGTGTCGTAGGGTGGGGCCGGGATGGCAGGTGGATTGTTGTCGATGCGTAGCGCCCGTCGGTCGGTAAAGTTTCGGATGGGGCAGGGGATGATGTGTGATGAGGAGGTGTGTTTAATGGGGGCGGGTTGGTGTTTAGTCGCCGGGCTACGCCGGGCATGCGGTGGAGGTCGGTTAACCCCACCCTGCGAACCGCTATGGCGGCTCTTGGGTGGGGCTAACGTTATGGACGCCGCCAGGGCGGCTATGCGCTAACGCGTCGGGTTGTGGATGGGGCGTTGGTGGGATGGTGGATTGGTTGCAGATGGAGCCGGCATAGGTGATGGTGACGTGGGAATGGTTGTGGATGTGGGTGGTGGTGTTTGGGCGGGAGAGGGTAGAAAGGTGGGTTGTGGATGGAGCGTTGGTGGATGGGGCGGAGGGGTGTGGGAATGGTGGGAGGGGATGGCTAGTCCCCGCGTTAGCGCATAGCCCCTTTGGGGGCGTTCACAACGTTAGCCTATGGTAAGAGCCGCGTTAGCGGTTCGCAGCCATAGGTCGGTGGGGCATCATCACGTTTGTGCTTGGCGTAGCCCGGCGACTAAACATAAATTCTATCCGCCAATCTAATTCGTGTGGTCTTCAAAGATATATTCTTCATTGTATTCGATGCCGTAGCGGGTGTAGAGTTTCACGATTTCATCGCGCAGAGACATGTTGTTATGATGTTCGTTCTGGTGCTCGACATATGATTTTACATCCGGTATCTGCGATGGTGAATGGGAGAAACATGCATATCCTCTTTGCCATGCAAAAAGGAATGGAATAAAGCGTTGAGAGTTTATAAATTTTGTTGTCGACGCTTTGGTATCCCTTACCATTTCCGGTATTGATTGTGATGGGGAATAATCGACAAGTATGTGCACATGGTTTTGAACGCCTCCGACCTTTATCGGATGGTGGCCAAGTCGGCGCAGCGTCTCGGCTATGTATGCATGCACTCTATTGCGGATTGTTGGTGGCAATAGAGATTCCCGGCCTTTTACGGCGAATATGATATGTAGGAATATTTTGGTGTAAGTGTTCGGCATGCCATAAATTTCATGATTAAATTTTGGATGTGAAAATGTTTGCATGATTTTTTTAATGATGATGGCAAATTTTTCGCAAGAGTGGGGTGTTTAGTCGCCGGGCTACGCCAGGCATGCGGTGGAGGTCGGTTAACCCCACCCTGCGAACCGCTATTGCGGCTCTTGGGTGGGGCTAACGTTGTAGACGCCGCCAGGGCGGCTATGCGCTAACGCGTCGGGTTGTGGATGGGGGTGTTTGGGCGGGAGAGGGATGGAGGTATGGAAATGGTGGTTGGTTTGGATAGGGGTGTTGGTGGAGGGGCGTGTGGATGCAAGGGTGGGAGGGGATGGCTAGTCCCCGCGTTAGCGCATAGCCCCTTTGGGGGCGTTCACAACGTTAGCCTATGGTAAGAGCCGCGTTAGCGGTTCGCAGCCATAGGTCGGTGGGGGCATCATCACGTTTGTGCCCGGCGTAGCCCGGCGACTAATTGGAGTTGGGGATTTGAGGGATGCGGGGTGGGTTGGGGAGCGGGGTGGAAAGGTGAGGGCGGGTTGCCTCACGGCAACCCGCCCTCGGGGAATTCAAAAAATTAGCTGTTATTAATTCAATTCCAATGAAAAATCTTTTTGGGAAAATTGCATCCGTGGGGGCGATGGCCGGGGGAGTGTAATTTTTTTGGGGAGGGTGACGTCGGCGGGATGGCCGGCGTCGCCCTTTTTAATCAGTGTGAGTGGAGGGTGTGGATTACTTCACAACCTTTACGGTCTTTACACTGCCGTCGGCCATGGTCATCTTCTTGATGACAACACCGTTGGCCTCGCCGGAAATCTTGCGGCCCTGGAGGTCGAAGTATTCGGTAGCTACAGCCTCACCGTCGGCTACTACGTCGCCGATGCCCGACATTTCATATGCGGGGAGATTGATTTTAAGAGAGTCGGTGATATTGTTGACCTTAATCCATGAACCGGCAGGGATGTCGGCAACAGGTAGAATGGTTATACCATACTCAGCAGATGTAAATGGGATATTGTTTACGTTAGTGGCGGAGTTATTCTTTACGCCAACATAAAGAGCTTCTTTAAGAGCTTCAGAAGAATACTCGATTGAGTTGGCAAGGGTAGTTGAATCCATGTCGGTCACGATAACAGGGAGTGCAGCAGCAGTGCCTTCGATGGAGAAGAACTTAACATCAATTTCACTGTCATCAGCCTCGAAGTAGTCGGGGATATCGGTATTATTTGTGCCGGTGAATGCGTAAGCAGGAACTGTATAGGGATATTCAACGTCAAGAATCCATCCCATAGAGGGCGCATATCCTACCGGTTCGCCTGCTAAAAGACTATTAACCCATGAAGATACACCAACAAGATCCAGCGCGCCCTCGTTGTCGGTAAAGAGCACATAGGTATTGGCCATAAATGCCTGAGGAATATTAGGATATGTTTCGGCATCATACGAGATGAGGTTGGGGACAAATGTATTCAGACCATCTACGCCTTCGATTGTAAAGAGATAGGTGGTTTCAGGCTCAAGGATAACGTAGTCGAGCTCAGTGGTCTCGTCAAATATTTCAGCGATTATTCGGGTGTCGACATAATTATCGCTGGTAGCCTCTTCGGCGGTATATATGGTAGATGTTAGAAGTGTGTTGCGATTAATATCTATAATGTTGAATGTAACTTCATCACCGACAGCGAGTCCGAAGCATCCGCTTATACCGATTTTTTTCAATACGACAGGTGCGCAACCGGTATTAAATGTCTGTGCGAATCCGATGAACTGTGCGTTTTCAGGCATCTTATTGTTTTTTGTGAGATAGTTTGTACGTACGTCATTGATGCTGGTACCACTATAGAATGATGTGTTTGTTCCGGCTCCAAAGGCATTGCTATAGCCATACATTGAGGCAAGGGCTTCGGAATAAACGTCAGTGATATAGGCGGTGGGTTTCATCTCAGTGCGATTATACTTAGTCTCCATGTATTTGCGATATCCGGGGTTGAGATTGCCGTCGCCGCCTACGACTACTGACTCAACATCTTTTTTTTCCTCGTCCCAGTTGGCCTTGGGTTGATATGTCTGGCCACCAACGGTCAGTGATGGAGCTTCCCAAGCAAAGTCTCTTCGTGCGCATGGAGTGGCTACGTAGGTGAGATTGTGCTCTTTGGATTCATCGATGTAGCCTAATTTGTCTTGTCCATACCATGAATTCATATACTGCCATGTGCTTTCAATGCCTTCGATGACATTTCCTGTTGTTTTGTCGTATACAAGATTTTGCCACTCGTTTTTTCCGTTAGGGATAAGTGCGCTTCCATCGACAAAAGTGTATTCTTTCAGATTGCCCTTGTCATCAGGCTGAAAGAATGATACTTGGCAATAGAATGTACCGTTGGGATAGGCATAGGTTACAATCTCATTGGAGGTTTCTTCATCGGCTAAAGCAGGCGCACCGAGTGTGAGATTCTGGTCGTTGTGTTTGGCTACCGTGCGTAATTCGTTCGTTATCTGCTGAGTCATTGTTGTGGCAGAGATAGCGGCCTTGGTCTGGGCTGAAACCTCAACTGCGTTTCTGGAGTTTGTGGATGACTCGGTCATTACTACAGGCTTGATTGCAGAAGCCTGACCCAGTGTCAGAGTTGTGACACATAGAAGGGTAAAAGTCTTTTTCATACTCGAAATGTTTTAAGGAATTAGTGATAGAGTGCCGTAACGGAGTGTCGTTACGGCACTCTTCATTTATTTGATTAGATGTTATTTTAAAGAGATGTTGAAGAAATCAGAAGGGTCCTCAGCATTGGTAAATTTCATTTTTTCCGGGGCCATGGGTGCATCAGAAGAGACAATCCATGTCTTGGCTGAAATCTGTTGTAGGAACTGCTGCATGGCAGGAATCTTGCTTACGCGGTCGATACCGTTTTTGTCACCGTCGGCAGCATTGAATGACATTTTAATGCTGTTGTTCTCGCCATATTGATATTCACCGTAGATAGAACCGAGAGAAGCAATACGGGATACACGAATTGTCAGAGCATACTTATGTGATGCGGAAGAGTAGTTGAAATAGAGGAATTTCAAGCCTCTGTAGGAGTTGTGGGCCTCAAATTCGGCAATAACCTGATCAAGAATAGTCTTGGTCTCACCGCCAGCATTCTCAAGGTCGATATTCCACGAGTAGTTTCTCATACCGAATATTTCGGGATATGAGCTGTTGAGGGCGAACTCGACGTCGCGGTCGGTGCAGCGGAGGGTACCGTCTTCATTGAAGGCGAAGTTCTGGATTGCGATGTCGGCGAGACGGTCCTCGAAGCCTTTGTAAGGCTCGCGGAGGCGGATTCCGTCGGGGGTGTAGACGAACGGAATCTTTACGGTCTCCATGAGGGGATCGTCATCGTCGGCGAGGATGCTCATCACTCCTGAGGTGAGGTTGCTGAGGTGGAGTTCGTGTCCGCCTACCACAATCTTGAGGTCGCCGAAGCGGTTGGAGAAAGTATTCTCAGCGAGACGGTTGACAGTGGCAAAATATGTATCCCAGTCGGTGTCGTCGGCGAGGCGGCGCAGGCGCATGTTGATGCGGGTCTTCTTGCCGCGGAGAATGATTTCGTTGTCGGTCTTCGAGAGGATTACAAACTCGTAGTCGCCGTTGTGTCCGTAGCCTGACTCGTTGACATCAGTGTCTTTTCCGCTGACGGGGCTTTTCTCCTGCGGGCCGATGGGGAATGGCACGTTTTCAGGGTTGTATGTGGCCGAGGGGAGGTTGTACGGCTCCGAGAATATGTGGAGCATCTTGTTGAATGTGTCGAATGTGAGCACGGGGCCGTCGTCGGAAATCATCTTGTAGAGCGATGTCTCGCGCTGCACGGCGTAGCGGTCCTGCGACATGAATGCGTTGGCCACCCATGCGTTGGAACCTGCCATTTCGACTGACTCATCGTTGTGGAATTTCATGAGAATCACGTAGCCGGGCTCCCATTCGTTGTCGGCGAAGTAGGAGAGTTCCCAGCCGTTGGGGGCGCTTATGAGTAGCGCCTTTGTATCGGCCTTTGCTGCGTCCATACGCACGGCTGCCGCGTCGTCGAATATGTCGTCCTCCTTGTTGGAGCATGATGTGGCGGCAATTCCCGCGATTGCGAGCAGGGCTGAGGCTGTAAGGAATCTGCTGTATAGTTTCATTTTAGTGTAATCAGTATCTGTGATGTTGATTGCTTATGAGAGATTTTCCACGTAGGGATTACTCGGCATCCGGGACTTTGTCGATATCGTCGATCTGCTTGAGGAGCTCGTTGATATCGATATCGCTCTGACGCTCCTGGACGAGGGCACGGAGGGCGTCCATGTCGATGCCCCATGCCGATGCGAACCACTGGCGTGCGATTGACACCTTTTCGAGGATAATCGCACGGCCGTCGCGGCCGTCACCGCCGTCCTCGGTCTTTTCAGAGGCTGCGGCAGGGAATATCTCGATGCCTTTGTCGGTGAAGTTGGTCTTGACCCAGGCCTCGAAGTCTGCGACTTTTTTGAATTTCTGACCACCGCCCGCGATGTAGTAGAAGTAGTCGTTGACATATTCAAAGTCGGGAGTGCTGCATGAGCCTGTCGCATCGACTGTGAGCTGAAGGTTGGTCAGGTAGTATACCTCCTCGCGTTCGACAAATTGGCCGAAATAGGTTTTGCGGTTTTGGTCTTTATCGCTCTGGTTGCGGTAGTAGTAGTAGCAGAAGCCGTATTTCTGCATTACGGCGTCGTCAATACCGGTCTTGTCGAGATCCCTGAAAGCGCCGGGCCAGACGTCGGAAAGGGCATATGTGATAAAGCTGTCGTCAACCTCAACCCATCCTCGGTCGGCGAGCCAGAGGGTTAGCTCCCATTCGTCGGGTGTACGCACGATGTAGTTGGCACATGTCTCGGCGAAGTCCTCGCGGGCCTGACCGGATGCGTAGGGTGATGTGAAGCCCAGTGAGCATGTGGTGCCTCCGAGACGATCCTGCCAGGTGTTGGGCTCGTAGTTGGCTGCGTTAATCTCGTCGAAGCTCTTTGGGTAGGTCTTTGTCTGGTGGAGAATGTGGGAGAACTCGTGGTGCATTGTCTTGAAGTACTTTGCATTGAGGAGCTCGGCATTCTCGGGATCGAGGTCGTTTACCACGAAAAGCGACACTTTCAGACCACCCTCGGCGAGACCGAGGATTTCAGTGCCGGTCGAGGGATTGACGGCCGACGAGCCGATGATGTGGAGCATCTTGGGCCCGTACTGGCGGAGGAAGTCGGTGCTGCCGGTAATCTGGTCGTAGACATCGTACCAGAGGTATTTGGTGAGCACGGCAAGCTGCATCGACTTGTCGAGCGATGCGGGCACGAGATTGTAGTCGGGGTCGGTGGCGAGCGACTTCATGCGGTAGGTGAAAGTCATGTTGTACTCGTCGAGGTAGTTCTTCTTCACCCACTTGTCGAACTTATAGGTAGGGGATGTGGGGTCGAGCACGTCTGGTTCCGGCTGGAATATTGAGACCGGGTCGAGATCGTCATCGCTGCTGCATGATGCGAATGCTCCTGCAAGGGCGAGGCAGACGGCTGAACCTATGATATATTTTTTCATCGTGATGTCAGATTGATATAGTCGTTATTAAGGACGTGCGGAGATTGGCTTTTTGTAGCTTTCGGTTGATAGTGTGGCATCGGCTCCTCCGGAGGATACGGGGATGCGGTTGTTCTCAGGGAATCCGGCGGAAAGTACATCGGCGGGAATCTGGAAGGCGCGGCGTGTGTCACCGAGGGGGAGATGCTCTACGCGCGAGCGTCCGATTTTGTGGGTGATTTCGATACCGTTGCGGCGGATGTCGAACCAACGGTCGCCCATGTCTATGCGCTCAAGGCGGCGGAAGTGGAGCACGCACTCAACGAGGTGCTGGATGTCATCGCCGTAGTTCCATGATGCATTGGCGGGTGTGCACACCTGATCTATATTGATGGGGCTTACGATGCCGTTTTTGCGGAGTCCGTGGGTGTCGCTTTCGTCGGCGTAGAATTTGTTGATAACTTCGAGAGTTAGCTCACAGTCGGGCTTGTCGCTTACGGGGAGATTGGTCCACCGGCTGACATCCCAGGCGCTGAGGTCGGCCACGGCTTCTGAGATCTTGCGCATGTAGATGCGTGCCTCGGCGCGTGTGAGGAGCACTTCTTCCTTTGTGAACTCGGGGCGGATGTGGTGTACATATCCTATACCAGCAATCTTGTCGGTGTATTCAAACAGCTCAAGCATCGGGGCGAATACCGAGCCGTATTCGCTCTGTCCGTAATAATAGAGCTTTCCGTTGAAGCAGGGGTGGAATGTGTATTTGGACCATGTCGGGCCTGTCGAGTGGGTTGTAGCTGCCTTGGCCTCGCGGTTGTGGGCGTATTTCTGACCGATTACACGATAATATATCGATGAAGTGGCCACGAGCATGAGGTTGCCGGGGTCGGACACATCGATGTACGACTGTGTGAGCGCCTGTCGTGTGGAGAACGTCTTTGTCCAGAAATTGCGCATCGAGGTCGGGGCTCCCGCATCGCCGAGGGCTATTGTGGCGTGCTTCTCAGCGAGGTCGTACTTGCGTGCGAAGAGGTAGAAGCGAGCCGCGAAAGCGTGGGCCGACGCTATGGTGAAATGGTATTTGGGAGCGAGCGGATGGAGATTGTCGTTGACGAGGGGGAGTCCGACTGCGAGATCCTTCTCGATATGGTCGAATACGTCGGCAAGGTTGCCTCGGTCGTACTGGGGCTTGACCTCGGTCTCGATATCGGTCATGTAGGGTATGCCGGGAATCGACTTCGATGCCTCGGCTCCTGCATACGGGAGGCAGAAGAGGTTGGCGAGGATGAAGTGGTGGTAAGCGCGGCTTACGAGTGCCTCGCCTTTCTGAGCGGCCACTTCGTCGCCACGGCCCTGTGCCTCGAGCTGCTCGATGGCCTGGAGGGCGTAGTTGCAGACTGCGATGGCGTGGTAGGCACCTGACCATATATGAGATGGGGTGTCCTGCTGGATGCCGCTCTTGATGTCTTCCCACGCGAAAGCCTCGTCGTCGGCGGGAGCGTAGTTGGAGTCTCCGCTGAGGTTGTAGCGCACTCCGTTTTCATCGGGCGAGGTATTGTCGACGATATTGTCGGAGGAGAGTTCGCAGATTGTGGCGTGGTTGCCGTCGGAATAGGCGTTGACCAGCAGCTGGGTGACCTGCGTGGGTGTGGATATGGTCACGCGGTTGTCGGGCGTGTGGTCGAGGAAGTCGTCGCAGCCGGTGAGGGTCACGAGGATTCCTGCCAGGGGTATATATTTTAGATTCTTGAGTTGCATTGTCTTAAGAATTTTGATGGATTAGAATCCGAGACGCACGGTGAATGTGAACTGCTTGGGAGTAGGTGTAGCCACACCTCCGGAGTTGAAGAACTCGGGGTCCTGTCCGTTGAGCTTCTTGTCGGAGTAGATGAGGAAGAGGTTGGTGGCGGCGAGCTTGAACGAAGCCGAGCGCATGCGGAGTTTCTGCATGAATGATGTGGGGACATCGTAGCTGATGGAGATGTCCTTCATGCGGATGAAGTCGCCCTTTGCTATGCGTGCGGTAGAGTAGTTGTAGGCGTTGAACGCATAGTTGAGGTAGGGGTCGTTGTGGGTCTGAACCTTTGATGCGATTACCGGAATGTCGGTATACTTCTCGTCACCGGGGTTTACCCAACGGTTTTTGAACTCGCGGGGCATGGCGGTAAGGTCGTTGTAGGACTCGGCGAATACCGGGTCGAGGCGAATCTTGTTGCCGAACGAGTAGGTGATGAACACGTTGGCATGCCAGTTGCGCCAGCGGAACACGTTGCCGAAACCACCGGTGATGGTGGGGTCGGTGGGACCTTCGTATACGAGGTGGTCCATCTTCTCAAACTCCTGGAAGTTGAAGTCGGAGGTGGTGAGCTCGCCGTTTTCGTTGATGAAGGTGGGGAGACCCTCGTCGTTAAGGCCCATGAAGGGGATTGAGAAGAGGGCGCGCACGGGGTAGCCTTCCATCGGGTAGCCGTTGCCGGTGATGAGGTCGATTACACGCGACTGAGCGTCGAGGTTGGTAATCTTGTTTTTGGCGTAGGCGAATGTGAGGTCGGTCGACCAAGAGAAGTCGCGTCCCTGGAAGTTGCGAGTAGATACGGTGAACTCGACGCCGTGTGAGGCCATTTCGGCTACGTTGGCATACTTCTGGTTCTCACCGCCGACACCCTGGGTGAAGATGGTGCCGATGAGGTCGTAGTTGTTACGGCGATACCAGTCGAACACTACGTTGATGCGGTTGTTGAAGAATCCGAGGTCGACACCGAGGTTGAGCTCGTGCTTCTTCTCGTAGGTAAGCTCGCCGTTGGCGATAGACTCAAGCTCGATACCGAGTTCCTTGACGGAGCTGAGCGGGCGCCAGGGGGTGTAGGGGTTGAAGATGGCGGTGGCGTTGGATACATAGTCGGGGCCTGAATCGGCTGTCAGCGAGTATGAACCTTTGAGTGTGGCGTGGCTGAATGTGGGCATGAGCGCTTCCCAGAAGGGTTCTTCGTGGGCATTCCATGCACCAGACACGTTCCATGTGGGGAGCCAGCGTGATTTGCGGGCCTTTCCGAGCTTGTTGGTTCCTTCGTAGCGTGCGGTACCGGTGATGATGTAGCGCGCTGCGTAGGAGTAGGTTGCTGTGCCGAAGAATGCGGCGCTGCGGCGGTAGGTCCACTGGTTGGAGTAGTAGGTGGAGCCTTCCTCTACCTGCTGCTTGAAGAGGTTGTAGTCGACGAAGGGAATGTTACCGTTTTCGTAGCAGAATCCCCATCCCTGGAACGACACGGCGTTGCGGTCGGTCTTGGCGACTTCGGTACCTACCATGGCGTTGATGATGTGGTCGCGGTTGATGGTAGTGTTGTACTGAGCGTTGAATCGGAAGTCGAGCTGCGAGATAGAGTATGCGTTGTTGAAGTATATACCGCCCTGGGGGAGGATTGTCTCGGGAAGTGCGTTGGGATCGTCGGGGTTGGTATAGAGATATTTGTTTGCGTCGCGGATGGTGGCATCCTCGGGTATGATACCTGCGCGGTAGGCGTTGGCCTGGTTGGAGTTGTCCTTTACGAAGTGCTCGGAGGTTGAGCGCTGGTAACGGTATGAACCGAGGGCTGTGAGGTCGAGGCCCTGGAAGGGGCGCCAGTTGAGCTCGCCCTGGAACTTGAGGTCGGTCACACCCAGCTCGATGTAGTTGTTTTCGAGCTCGTCCTTGATGTTGAAGCCGGCATAGTTGCGGGTATACTGTTCGTCGGCGTCAAGCGTACGCGATGTGTTGAGGGCGTAGCTGTAGGGGTTGATGTCGAATCCGCGCTTTACCTGACCCGACACTATGTCGGTCTCCTGCGAGAGTGTACCGGGAGCGGTCTGCTTGCGGTAGCTGTCGGAGGTGAGGATCGAGACGCGTACGGTAGGTGACAGGTCGTAGGATGCGTTACCGTTGAAAGTGTAGCGCTGTACCTTCGAGGAGATTGTCCATCCCGGGTCGTTCATTACCGAGATAGAAGAGTAGAAGCGACCCTTGTCGGTACCGCCCGACATGCTTACGGCGTGGTTCTGCATGATGTTGTTCTGGAACAGTTCGTCAAACCAGTCGGTGTTGCGGAATTCGGCCTGACGGAGGTAGTTGTACTGCGCTTCCTGAGTGTTGGGGAGGCCGAACGAGCCTGTGGCGGGGTCGTATTTGTTGATGAGCTGGTACATCTTGCCGAACACACCCGACTCGGATGCCTTGGTGAGCGACGAGAGTTCGAGCCAGCCCTTTTCGAGCATTTCCTTGTATACGCCCATCTGCTCCTGCGAGTTCATGATGTTGAAGTCGCCGTAGCGGGGCTTCATGCGGTAGGTGAACTCGCCGGTGTAGTTGAGGGTGGTTGTGCCGGCCTTACCTTTCTTTGTGGTAACGACAATCACACCGGCCATGGCGCGCGCGCCATATATAGATGTGGCGGAGCCGTCCTTTAGAATCTGGAACGACTCGATGTCGTCGGCGTTGAGGCCTGCGATGGCTGAAGATATAAGGGTTGTGGCGTCGCCCGACGAGAGGTCGTCGGCCGAAACCTCGACAGCATCCTCAAGCACGACACCGTCGACCACCCAGAGGGGCTTGGAGTTACCGTAGATTGAAGTGGCACCGCGCACACGGATTTTTGGAGCGGTACCGAATGTGCCTGACACATTCTGCACCGACACACCGGCGGCACGGCCTTCGAGAGAACGGGAAATATCGCTTACACCGGAGAGGCGTGCATCCTCGGCGTCAATTTTGGTAGTCGCACCGGTGAATAATCGTTTGTCCATCTTAGACATACCAGTAACCACTACCTCGCCGAGCTGCTGAGCGTTGCTTTCGAGCTTGATGGTGAGGGGTGAAGATGATGCCTTGACTTCGGCAGGCTTCATACCCACGTATGTCACCACGAGCGTGGAGCCGGCTGACGGTACGCTTAGCGTAAAGTTTCCGTCAAGGTCGGTAGATGTGGCGATGGCAGGCTTGCCTTTAACCGCTACCGTGGCGCCAATCAGAGGCTCATCATCTTCTGCGGAATAAACAACACCTGTTACACGGACCTGGGCCCACATGCCGATGCATGCGCACAGTGTCACCAATAACAGCATAATTCTTTTCTCCATAGAATTGAATGTAATAATAATGATCTTTAGGCGCGACTCACAATTAACATATAGCACGATTCTCCGGGCGGTCGCACTAAAAATAACCCGGCGATGTGCGTCAATAGACTTTCTCTGCGCAGCCTACATAGCAAAAAACGACTTGCGCTGAATCATGGTCTTTAGCAATCAGAAAGATTGTATTTTGCTGATTGGACTTACAAAGGTATGCGATTTGTTTTATAAATCAAAACATTGTGCGTTAAATTTAAAGTTAAAAAGTCATTATGCCATTATGGAGGCTTGTTGGGTGTCATTTTGTAATAATCAATAGGCATCCGGGCCGTTGCCGGAGTCTCCGGCATTGCATGGCCGCGGCCATGCAATGTATAATGCGCAGTATATCAGTGGGTAAGGACTGTAGGGAAATATGGTTTAAAATTATTTAAATAATGTAGATAAAGATGTAATGTACGCGTTTTCAAGAGTTAAAAATATGTTGTAGCGCTGTGATTTTCCATAGCCTGATAATATTTGGTAACAAATTGATACAAATAGAAAGTCCCCCCGGAATGCGGAGGGACTTCGTGTACTGTTTGTCGGAATATCAGTCGCGGCTGCTGCCGAAGAATCGGAGCAGGTAGAGGAAGAGGTTGACAAAGTCGAGATAGAGCGACAGGGCGCCTATGGTGGCGAGGCGGCTGTCGGCCATGGCACCCGACTGTGCCCATTCCTTCACTTTCTGTGTGTCATAGGCTGTGAGGCCGATGAATATCAGCACGCCTGCGGCCGAGATTATCCAGTCGAGTACGCCATTGGACCAGAAGAGGTTGACCACGATGCAGATAATGAGGCCGAAGAGGGCCATGTAGAGGAACGAACCGATTTTCGTGAGGTCGTTGGAGGTGAAGTAGCCGTATACGCTCATCGCGCCGAACACTCCGGCTGTGATAAGGAATGTCTTGAAGATGGAGTCGAAGCTGTAGGCGCAGAATATCAGCGAGAACACCACACCGTTGAGCACCGCGTAGAGGTAGAACAGTCCGGTGGCCACACCTCCCGACATGCGCTTGACGCCTCCCGAGATGGAGTAGACCATCACCAGCTCAACGATGAGCAGGCCCCAGTATACCCAGGTGTGGGTGGCGAGGAAGTATGTGAGCCCGGGGATGGCTCCGACTGCAAACGATGCGGCTGTGGTCACGAGCAGGGCGAGGAACATCTTTAGATAGACGTTGCGCATCACGTGGGACACGCGCATGTCGAGTGCGTCCTGGCCTCCGTTGTAGTTGTTGTAGTTCTGAGGATACATAATAGATAATGTGTTGATTCAGTCTTTGTTGTTGTTATTTTGTGCCGTTGGCACGGATGTGCCGATTACTCTATAACGTTTAGACTGAAATAATAAAGGAGGGATTAATGTTAAAAAATATGAATGCATCACATGCGTTCGGGCACCTCGATGCCGAGGAGCCACATGCCGCGGCGCACGACATCGGCAGTGAGAGCGCTGAGCGCGAGGCGCATGGCGCGTACGGCGGTGTCGGGCTCGTTGAGAATGGTGCAGTCGTGGTAGAACTGGTTGTACTCCTTCACCAGCTCGTAGACATAGTTGGCCACGAGCGCGGGCGAGTAGCTGCGTCCGGCCTCGGCCACGAGCGCGGGGAAGTCGGCCAGATGCTGTATGAGCGATGTTTCCTTTTCGTTGGGCTCGACGGTGTCGTATCCTTCGATGGCGATGCCTGACTCGGCGGCCTTGCGTAGTACCGAGCGGATGCGTGCGTAGGTGTACTGGATGAAGGGGCCGGTGTTGCCGTTGAAGTCAATCGACTCCTTGGGGTTGAAGGTCATGTTCTTGCGCGGGTCGACCTTGAGCAGGAAGTATTTGAGCGCTCCCATGCCTACGATGCGTGCCACCTCGTCGGCCTCTTCGGGCGACATGTCGCCGCGTCCACGCTCGTTGCTCACCTCGCGTGCGCCCTGTATCATCTCGTCCATGAGGTCGTCGGCGTCGACCACTGTGCCCTCGCGGCTCTTCATCTTGCCTTCGGGGAGCTCGACCATGCCGTAGGAGAAATGCACAAGGTCCTTGCCCCACTTGAATCCGAGGCGGTCGAGCAGCAGCGACAGCACCTGGAAGTGGTAGTTCTGCTCGTTGCCCACGACGTAAATCATCTTGTCGATGGGGAAATCCTGGTAGCGCAGTTTGGCGGTGCCGATATCCTGGGTCATGTATACAGAGGTACCGTCGGAGCGGAGCAGGAGCTTGTGGTCGAGTCCGGCGTCGGTGAGGTCGGCCCATACCGAGCCATCCTCCTTGCGGTACATGAT
>Ga0073908_1000969_pt1 | contig 43831 bp, 31 predicted proteins | sample MucameincwithD2O_FD_65484 | JGI IMG/M metagenome (GOLD analysis project Ga0073908, IMG submission 65484) | Mouse cecum microbial communities from Vienna, Austria - Mucus amended microcosms incubated with D2O | ecosystem: Host-associated > Mammals > Digestive system > Large intestine > Cecum... | reverse complement strand
TTATTAAGTGTACTCAAAAGTACAAAATTTTCAGGTTTTTGAGTGAAATGATAAAAATCAAAGAAATATTAGGGTCAACTTGGTTTCAAAATGACCCACCCCAACTAATGGAGTAGAGCCTTAAATTTAAACAAAGAAACAACTTGCGCTTATATAAGAAGTTTTGTACTAAATTTATTAACTGCATTTGATAAAAACACTAATCGAAAAGATTTATTAGAATTAGCATATGACTTAAATAACCTTATAAAAATTGATGAAACAAAAGATATAGATATTATCAATATGTATCAAATAACCAAAAGAAAAAGAGCTTTATTAGAGGAAGAAATAAACGACTTGTATTTTATAAAAGAGAACAACAAAGACATATTAATTCAAGTAGCTATATCTATATTATTAGAAAACAAATCTGATTTTAACAGATATTTCAATCAATTAACTCCAGAAGAACAAGAGAACTTTAAAGAATTTCCGATATATAAATTAAATATTTTTTAATTTTCTATATCAATTCCTATATTTAATTCAAGTGTCTTCCAAAAAAATTTTTGGAAGACACTTGGAAGACAATTCATTAAATTTTGAGAAAGCTTAAGAAAGTTTGAAAACGAATGAAAGCATTATGACTGTAAGAGTAACTCCATTTATTCTTTATGTATCAAGCATTTTTTACTATAAAAATGAAAAAATCGAGTAAATCTTACTCTCATAGGAGATTTAAAAGATTTTACTCGACTAATTCTGGAGCCGCTAGTCAGACTTGAACTGACGACCTACTGATTACAAGTCAGTTGCTCTACCAACTGAGCTACAGCGGCATTCCAATAAATAAATATTGGTGACCCCTACGGGAATCGAACCCATGTCTCCGCCGTGAAAGGGCGATGTCTTAACCGCTTGACCAAGGGGCCATGTAAAAGAATATCTAAAAGATATTCTTTTGGTGAGCTATCCGCGACTCGAACGCGGGACAACTTGATTAAAAGTCAAGTGCTCTACCACCTGAGCTAATAGCCCATACATGCTGTATGACAGCCACTTAATTGCGACTGCCTTTATATATTACACTATTTTTTCAAACTTGTCAACATTTTTTTAAACTTTTTTTATTTTTTTTTGAATATTCTAATATAATATTATCGCATGAGTGATATTAAACCACTTTTTAGAGAAAAAATCAAGTATTTTTTAAAATTTATCTTATTGGTAAATATTCTTCTTTTTGTGATACTGGAATCTCTGATTTTATTTCTTCTAAAATTTTATTATCATCTACACTTGATCCATCCAAATTTAATGATCTTAGTCTACCACAATCTGTAATACTTCTAAAACCTTTTACTTTAGAATTTTGTAAATACATTCTTTCTATATTCTCTTTTCCTGTAATTTTATCTAATCTAATACTATCAGAACCAATTATTGCTAAGACATTTGGAGCATATATAGTACTATAATCTCTTACATTGCATGAATTTAATTCTAAATTTTTTAAATTAAGATTTCTTATTTTAGATTTTAAATATAATTTACATGATGCTAACTGAAGGCTTTCTAAATTGCTAAGTCCACTTAATATTTCAGCAATAGAATCATCTATTGTAAAATATTGAAGTGACATTCTTTTTATATTTGGAAATAGAGTTAATTCTTGTAAACTAATATTTTTCTCTTCTCCTGAAAACTTTCTATTGCTAATATTTATTTCTTCAACGTTTTTTAAATCATCTTCATCTAATTCTTCATTTCCAAACTTTCCAACTTTAAAACAAGCTATTTTCTCAAGATCTTTATCTTTAAGTCTCAACTTTATTCCCTCCTATCTTTGATTATCTAAATTTTTATTAGTATTAGTTTCTTTTGAACTAATGGTATTGTTTTTTACTATTTCATCAGTATCTTCCCTAAATTGCTCTTTATCTATTCCCCAGTTACTCAAATCCCAAGAATTTAACTTTGAAGTAGATTTTTCACTTTCAGGAGTATTTAATTTTAATGGTTTATCTGATTCTTTAAATATCTTTTCCTTAAATTTTATAACATGATTTTTTATATCTATACCTAATTCTTTATATGATTCACCAAAAGCTCTTATCCCTGCCAAAATATCATTTGCATTTGGAATTCTTGTTTTTCCTATAAATATATGTTTTCCTCCAAACATCTCTTCAATATCTCTATCTTCTATTACTGTATTACATTCTGGTCCATTAAAATGACATTTAGCATCATCTTTTTCTATTTGTTTATCTGTTTTTAGACAATGTGTTGGAACTTGTCCTAATCTCATCCTATTAGCATCCCATGTTGCATCAACATTGTACCATACACCATCAAGCTTTACTTTATTCCATGCATGACATTCTCCTATATCAACTTTTCCATCTTTATTTTTTATTACATATTTTTGTGAATACTTTTTTTCATTAAATTTATCTTCATTCACTGTTTTATCTTTTGACATACCAGTTATATATTTAGCTTCAATTCCAACCATCGATAAAGCATTTCTTAAAATATCTGCATAACCTGCACATACACATTTTCCTTCTAATAATCCATTTTTTAAATTTCTACAATTTGAATTTTGCTCTTCAGAATATTTCTCTTGTGCCATGGTCACAGGATATGCTGCTGGTGTATCATATATTATATTTTTACAAATTCTTTTATATACTTCTACAAATTTTTCCTTATCTGATGCATTTATATCAATACCTTCAACAACTTCTTCTAGCTTATCTCTAATAGCAGTATAAGTTTGAATATCATATACTTCATTCTGGCTAAAATTATTTTCTTCTGTGAATATTTGTATTCCTTCTATATTTAAACCAGCATTTTTAAGTTCTTGCAATTTAGTATTTGATAAATCATTTGTATTGTTTATAACTAAAGTTACATTGTCTCCTGATTGAGTTAGCTTATCTAATCCAATTTTTTCTAAATCGCTTAAATTAAGTGTTAAACTAATTGGTTTTTCAGTCTTTTCCATTATTTTATCTGCATTAATTAAACACCTGCCATCATCTGATAACATTAAGTGTTCACTTTCACCACTTTTTTCTATAAAATTTCTAACACTTTCTATTCCTAAATTTGATTTAAGTTTTATTGCTTTAGTAAGTTTAGCAGTCTCTAATAAATTTGATAAATTTTCTCCTATATCATTTGTTGTTACTTCTATATCTGCAAGTTCAATATTTTTTAAATTAGGTAACTTTTCTTTTATTTCTTTAATTTTAGATATTCTTTCAGGTCTCATTTCAAAGTTTTCAACATATTTAAAAAATTCACAATTAAACTTATCAACATCTCCACTTAATATTAACTTTGAAAGATCTATGGTAAATTCTCCTTCTTTAGGCATAAAAACTTTAAAAAAGTTATTCCAATATTCATCTGTTCCATGTTCAACGTGAGCTGAAGCTCTTTCTATATGTGGACTTCTTTTCAATACTTCAGCTAGTTTAGTATAGTGTTCCATCTTTATCGAACCTGTTTTGATTATAATATCTCTTAACTTTTCACTTTCAATTCTTTCAATATCTAAATCAAATATTACTTCTTTATCCATATCTACTCTCTATATTATAATATAATTTATTTAATTATATCTTTTAGGCAAAAATAATTCAATTAAATTTGCATTACAAAATAAATTATATATTAGAACTTTTTCATATTAAAAAAATGCGTGAAAAATCTTCACGCATTTTGATTAAAATCTTTTATATTATTTTTCAGATAATTTCATCATAGATCTTCTTAATTTTTCAAGTTTGCTATCTGCATCTGAAAGTGATGTTCCTTTAACTCCCATATAGAATTTAACTTTTGGTTCTGTTCCAGATGGTCTTACACAACACCAAGCATCATCTTCTAAATCATAATATAATACATTAGATGTTGGTAAACCTGTTTCAGCTTCTTTACCTGTTTTATTATCTACTATTATTCCTGTTTTATAATCTCTAACTCTAGTTACTTTATACCCACCTAGTTCTTTTGGTGGATTACTTCTGATAGAATCCAATAGTTCTTTCATTTTTACTGCACCATCAGCACCTTTTAAAGTAATTGTAGAAATTCCTTCTTTATAGAATCCATATTTATTGTAAATATTCATCATTTGATCCCATAGTGTTAATCCTTGCTTTTTATAGAAAGCAGCTGCCTCACATAATAACATTACTGCTGTTATAGCATCTTTATCTCTTGCATGAGTTCCTACTAAACATCCATAACTTTCTTCAAATCCAAATAAATATTCTTTATTTCCTGCAGTTTCAAATTTTCTAATTTGTTCTCCTATATATTTGAATCCAGTTAAAACTTCTATAAACTCAGCTTTATATTCTTTACTAATTGCTTGTGCTAAATTTGAAGAAACTATTGTTGTAATTAATGCACCATTTTTAGGCAAAGTTCCTTTTTCTTTCTTTTGAGACAATATGTATTCAGCAATTAATAATCCTGACATATTTCCTGTAAATGTTTTGTATTCTCCTGTTTTGCTATCTTTAGCTAAAACTCCAAGTCTGTCTGCATCTGGATCAGTAGCTAAAATTAAATCAGCATCTTCTTTATTAGCAAGTTTTATAGCAAGTTCAAATGCTCTTATGTCTTCTGGATTTGGATAATCAACTGTTGGGAAACTTCCATTAGGTAATTCTTGTTCTGGAACTACATAAACATTTGAGAATCCTAAATCTTCTAATACTGACTGAACTGGAATATTTCCTGTTCCATGTAATGGTGTATAAACAATTTTTAAATCTTTTTCAACTTCTTTTATAACTTCTGGATTTAAAACTTGTTTCTTTATAGCTTTCAAATAAAGTTTATCCATAGCTTTTCCGATTATATTATAAAGTCTTAATTTCATTGCTTCTTCTAGTGAAATTGTTCTTATTAATGAGTAATCTTTAACTTTATTTACTTCTGCTATAATTCCCTTATCATATGGAGAAACAATTTGAGCTCCATCATCCCAATATACTTTATAACCATTATATTCTGGCGGATTGTGACTTGCTGTAATCATAATTCCTGCAGTACATCCTAATTCTCTAACAGCAAATGATAATTCTGGAACTGGTCTTAATGAATCAAATATAAATGTTTTAATTCCATTAGCATTTAGGCAAAGAGCTGTTGCTTGACTAAATTCTGGAGACATATTTCTTGAATCGTATGCAATTACTACACCTTTATTTTCTGTTCCTTGTCTTAAAATATAGTTTGCTAAACCTTGAGTTGCTTTTGTAACAGTATAAATATTCATTCTATTTGTACCATTACCTATAACTCCTCTCATTCCTGCTGTTCCAAATTCTAAATCTTTATAAAATCTATCTTTAATTTCTTCTTCATTTCCAGCTATGCTTAAAAGTTCTTTTCTTGTATCTTCATCAAAAATTGGATTTGTTGACCAATCTTTATATTTATTTGTGTATTCAACTTTATTCATATAATCCTTGTAAAGTTTTCTTGCAGTTTCTGGGCTATCAGCACCTTGAGCATTTTTTATAGGAGCAAACTCTTCCTCTCTTTTTACCCTTAAAACAACTACATCATCAAACATCTCATATGAGTCGAATATAAACATTTCAAATTTATAAGCATTTGGTTTATCACCAATAATTTCTTTACCATTCTCATCAATATAATCAGCTTTCTTTTTAGCTGTATGATATGGTAAGCTTAATTCACTAACCTTTTCTAGTCCTTTGATGTTATATAAATGGAAAATTGCGTTTGCATCTCCATATACTAAAGATCTATCATCATCTCTTAAATTCGCCATTTCTTCAGAAATTTCAGTATATTCAACAACACCTACTTTTTTGTTTTTTCTACAAAAAACACCTACGTTTTCAGTTGGATCTGTTTTTTCTATTGATTTAACAGAACCTAAAACTTTATTATGAATAGACATACCAATTAACAATGGATCTACTGGTTTTACTAATACATTATCAACACCATTAATAAATATCCATTCAATTCCGTTTGTTTTCATCTCATCAAGTACACCTGCTTTTTCCATTGATTGTAAAGTTCCACCATGTCCATTAGCAGCTTTTTTAACCATTCCATTTTTATCTAATAAAATTTTTCCATTTAATGCAATCATTGGTAATTCGCCTTGTTTAAAAAATCTAATTGCATCTTTTGGATATCCAAAGAAGTTGTTCTCTTCAAAAAATTTAACTGTTGCATCATTATTTTCTCTACTTGTCATTAAATACCATGGAATTACTGTATCATATTTTCTCCATGCTTCTTTTAAAGTATCACATAAAGTTTCAAATATAGATTTATTTTTTTCAGTATCAAATATAAAAGTTCCTTTTGGTCCATTATGTCCAAGTCTTGTTCCTTGTCCACCAGCCATTGTTACAACAGCAAATTTATTATATTTTATTGCTTCTATACCTTTTTTCTCATACATTTCACGCTCGCCAACTGTTAATTTAGATTTATCAACATGTTCAATTGGTTCTATTGTAACTGATTCTAGCTCAGCAGGTTTACTAGCTTTTTCATATAGTTTTTTCATTAAATCAAAATCTATAGTTTTAATTTGCTCTAATAGTTCCTTTTTTTCTTCATCATTCATTTCATTGTATCTTAAAAGTAAATGTTCTTGTCCATACTTTTTTAAGACTTTTTTTATGTCTTCTAGTTCTTTTTCCATTATGTTTTTTCCTCCCTTTTTCTTTATAGAAATTTAAAACTCGAACCATTTAAATATCTTTATCATATTATATCATTTTGATACGTTCGTCAATAAATTTAAGAAAAGATAAATAATTGTCAAATGACTGTGTTTCTAAATAAATCTATATTTCTAATTTTTTATTAAAACTTGACAAGATGAATTTATGTTATCAATACTATTTCATGATTGTGACTGTATTGTTTTTCTTTTTTGTTCATTCTGTGAATTTTCTTTTGCATTTGTTTTTCCACTAGTGTTTAAAAATACTGTGTAATTTTCAGCAATTCTAGCTATATCTTCTGTGTTTAATATTTTATAACAATTTAATATTTCTGTTTCACTAACATTCTCTATAATATTTTGGTTCACATTTCTTACAAATTCTTCCTCTCCTGATACTATCAATATCTTTCCTTCTAAATTCATGTTTTTCATCTTTTTCATTTCTTTCCAGCCTATATCTAGTATTTTTTCTTTTTCTACATTTAGATTTTTAACATTTTTTAAATATCTTTTTATACTTTTAGATACATCATTTTGTAGGATTGTTACAATTTCTTTTTCTTCTGTTATTTTTTCATTTATATATGGCAATAATATTGTGATTAGATGAAAGTCACTTACATAGAAACTACACATTTTCTCATTTCCCATAACTTTTCCTCCATATATTAAATTCATTTTTAATTCTAACATTAGTATAAATTGTCTGCAAACTAATTCGTATTCACTTTTTCGACATAATATTTTTTGCATAATTTTTGCAACTTAGGAAATATTAAGAACACAAAAGTGAAATTTAGGAACGCTCGAAAAATTTCAGGAGGAGTTTTTATGAAAAGATTTTTTTATACAATTAGTTTATTTATATTATTTTTTTGTTTTATTTTTATTTCAGCAAAGTCATATGCAAATAACGTTTTAGATGATTTAGCTGATAACTTTTTTAGACTTCATATATTAGCTAATAGTGATTCAGATGAAGATCAAAATTTAAAGTTAAAAGTACGTGATAACATTATAAAGTACATGGATACACTTTCTTATGAGGGACTTACAAAAGAAGATGCTATAAATTTAACTTGCTCAAATTTAAATAACTTTAAGCAAATTGCAGAAAAAACAATTATTGATGAAGGTTATAATTATTCCGTAAATTTAACAATTGGAAATTTCTACTTTCCAACAAAAGAATATGGTAATGTATCATTACCTGCTGGATATTACGATGCTTTAAAAATTGAAATTGGAAATGCAGAAGGTAAAAATTGGTGGTGTTCACTTTTTCCACCTCTATGCTTTGTAGATATCTCTGCTGGTATAATTGATGAAGAATCTGAGGAATTTTTAAAAGAAAATCTTTCTGAAGATGAATTTGCAATAATAACAGACCCTTCAGAAAATGTGAAATTCAAGTTTAAAATTATAGAAATGCTAAATGAGAAATAGATTGTGAACATTATATAAAAAGGGTATTGTAAATATTTTTCTTTTGTGATATAGTTCGGGGTGAGTGTTATAGCTCATTTAATTTTATTATACAAAACATGGGGGTATAACTTTGGAAAAATTAGTTATTACTGGTAAAACACCTTTAAAAGGTGAAGTAGTAATTAGCGGTGCAAAAAATGCCGCTGTTGCAATTATACCAGCAACTTTATTAATAAATGGAATTTGCACAATTGATAATTTACCAAATATAAGTGATGTTAGATTATATTGTGATATCTTAACAGAATTAGGAGCAAAAATTACATGGAATACAGAACATGAAATCACAATAGATACAAGAAATATAAATTCAAACAATATACCATTAGAAACAACCAGAAAATTTAGAGCATCATATTATCTTTTAGGTTCTCTACTTGGAAGATGTAAAAGTGCTAAAATTGGTAGCCCTGGTGGGTGTAATTTAGGTGCTCGTCCTATAGATCAACATATTAAAAGTTTTGAAGCTTTAGGTGCTACCGTAGATGTTTCAAATGGTAATATAACTGCAAAAGCAAAAAAATTAAAAGGAACATCTATATATATGGATGTTGTTTCTGTTGGAGCAACTATAAATGGAATGCTTGCTGCTGTTTTAGCTGAAGGAACTACTGTTATAGATAATGCAGCTAAAGAACCTCATATAGTTGATGTTGCTAACTTTTTAAATACAATGGGAGCAGATATTAGAGGTGCTGGAACAGATATTATAAAAATAAATGGTGTAAAAGAATTAAAAGGTAATGCTACATATTCAGTAGTGCCAGATCAAATAGAAGCTGGAACATTTATGCTTGCTGCTATTGCCTCTAAAGGTGATGTTACTATAAAAAACTGTATCACAAAGCACTTAGAATCAATTATTGCTAAAGTTGTTGAAATTGGTGGTAATGTTGATGCTAATGGAGATCATTTAAGAGTATGGTACTCAAAAAGACCTCATAAAGCAACAATAAAAACTTTACCTTATCCTGGTTTCCCAACAGATTTGCAACCTCAAATGGGTGTTGTACTTTCTATTTCTGAAGGAACAAGTATTATTAATGAAAGTATTTGGGAATCAAGATTCCAATATACTGCTGAATTAAATAAAATGGGTGCAAGAATTACTGCTCAAGGAAAAACAGCTGTATTTGAAGGCGTTAATGAGCTTACTGCTGCTCCTGTTTACGCTACAGATTTAAGAGCTGGAGCTGCACTAATTATTGCAGGAATTATGGCAAAAGGAAAAACAGAAATATATAACTTAAATCATATTGACCGTGGCTATGAAAATATTGAAGAAAAATTCAGAAAATTAGGTGCAAAAATAGAAAGAGTTAGTGAAGATTAATTAAAAGCAGAGGATAATAATATGTTAAAATTTTGTAGCTTGTATAGTGGAAGTTCGGGAAATTGTTTATATGTTAGCTCTAATAATACTAAAATTTTAATAGATTGCGGAACAAGCTGTAAAAAAATTTGTGAAGGATTAGCATCAATCAATTCATCAATTGAAGACATTGATGCTATTTTAGTTACACATGAACATTCAGATCACGTACAAGGATTAGGACTAGTTTCAAAAAAATTTAATATACCAGTATATGCAAACCTTGAAACTTGGAATGCTATGGAAAAACAAAAGGAAAAAATTGATGAAAGAAATATAAATATTTTCGAAAATGATAATGATTTTTTACTAAATGAATTAACAATACATCCTTTTAGTACACCACACGATGCAGCAAACCCTTGTGGTTTTAATATACATAATGGAAAAAGAAAACTTAGTATTGCAACAGATTTAGGACATATGGATAATAGTATCTTTAAACAATTAGAACATAGTTCTTTTGTTTTACTTGAATCAAACTATGATCCTGAAATCCTAAAAGTTTCAAGATATCCATTTCATTTAAAACAAAGAATTGCTGGTCCAAATGGTCATTTATCAAATGAAACTGCTGGAAAAACAATTTCTGCTTTAATGAAAAAAGATTTAAAAGAAGTAATGCTTGGACATTTAAGTAAAGAAAATAATTTTCCAGAGCTAGCTTATCAAACAGTTGCAGAGCAACTCATGAAAAATAATTCTGATATAAATACAATTCGTTTAAGTGTAGCAAATAGAAATGCTCCTGGAAAAATAATTGAAATATAAACAAACAAGAGCCCCAAATATTGGGGCTCCCGTTTTTTAAGGGTTTCACGAATGTTACAGCTTACGCAGCCATCTTCTCCTCCAGCTCCTGCTTGACCTTCGCCTCAGCCTCACGGCAGTGACGCTCATAGCAGTTCTTGTCACCCATGACACAGCTCATTATGTCGTGCAAGCTCTCCAGATGCTTGGTGATCTCATCACGCAACTTCTCGGGAACAGCACTGGCCTTCAGCGCCCGCTTGAGAATCTTGTCAGCCTTGCCCTCCTGAGACTTGGGTGCATCGATATGCTCACCGTTCTTCCGCTTCTGGAAGGACCAGTTCTGCATGTCAGTCTTGGCACGCTCCACATAGTTGTCCCAAATAACCTGAACAGTGCGACGGGTCTTCTGCTTGTGCAGAGCAGCATTCTTGCGACGCTTGGAAACGCTCATACGACGCTCATCCTTGGAGTTGGGAACATACGACTCATACTCGAACAGATCCTCAAAGTCGTCAGTCTCCGCATACTCTGGAACGGTCATCTGAACGGCGTCCTTGGTGCACTCAGGCTCATACAAGAAGGAAACTTCATACCAGCAATCCCACAGGGGATCCTTCTTGGAGGTGTCAATCACGGGAGTATCGATTCCAATCTCAGTATTCTCCTCAGTGATAACTGCCATCTCCTCATAGTACTGGTTGATCATCTTCCGGCTAAACGCATTTTTGTTCATAATGTGTCTCCTTATTCATATTTATTTATGATATATAATCATCAATTTTATTATACATCATTTCACATAAAATGTCAAATTATGATTTATGTATTTGTTAAAAAGCATGTTTCTTTCCAGAAACACGCTCCATATGTACAGTTGATTTTAAGAGAATATAGTGGGATTCTTATGTCAATTTGATATTAAATTTCACTTTTGAGTTAAACTTTCATAGATAAACTTACTTTTTGTTTTTCTCTATCAATTCCAATAACTTTTACTTTTACAATATCTCCTACTGATACTACTTCAGATGGATTTTTTATGTATCTATCAGCCATTTCTGAAATATGAACTAAACCATCATGTTTAACTCCTACATCAACAAATGCTCCAAAATCTATAACATTCCTTACTGTACCTGTTAGCTCCATTCCTTCTTGAAGATCATCAAATTTTAAAACATCACTTCTTAAAATTGGTTTTGGTAAATCTTCTCTAGGATCTCTTCCTGGTTTTGAAAGTTCATCTATAATATCTTTTAATGTAAGTCCACCAACACCTAATTCATCAGACATTTTTACAACATCTACTTTAGACAATTCTTCTCTTAGTTTTTCTAAACTATTTTTTTCTGTTAAAGAATCCACAGAATATCCTAAATTTGTTAATAACTTTTCTGCAACATCATAACTTTCTGGATGAACTGCTGTTACTTCTAGAGGATTTTTCCCATTAAATACCCTTATAAATCCTGCACATTGTTTAAATGCAGTAGGTCCAAGTTTTGGAACTTTTAATAAATCTTTTCTTTGTTTAATTTCCCCATTTTCATCTCTGTATTTAACAATATTTTTTGCTATTGTCCCATTTATTCCTGAAACATAAGAAAGTAATGATGGTGTAGCAGTATTGACATCAACTCCAACAGAATTAACTGCATCTTCAACAACACCTGTTAAACTTTCAGATAATTTCTTTTGATTAACATCATGTTGATATTGACCTACTCCAATTGCTTTAGGATCTATTTTAACAAGTTCTGATAATGGATCTTGTAATCTTCTTGCTATTGAAATTGCACCTCTTAAAGACACATTTATGTCTGGATATTCCTCTGTCGCAAGTTTAGATGCAGAATAAACAGATGCCCCTGCTTCACTAACTATTGCATAATAAATATCTTTTTCAGAAATTTCTTTTATCATATTTGATACAAAAGTCTCTGATTCCCTTGATGCTGTCCCATTTCCGATTGCAATCATATCTACATTATGTTTTGCAATTAAAAGTTTTAAAGTCTTCTTTGCACCTTCAACATCGTTTTGTGGTTCTGTTGGATAAACAGTTGTTGTATCTAGCAATTTCCCTGTTTTATCAATTACAGCAATTTTACAACCAGTTCTATATGCAGGATCAAATCCCATAACAGTCATTTCTTTGATTGGTGGTTGCATTAATAGTTGCTTAGCATTTTTACCAAAAACTTTTATTGCTTTTTCTTCTGATCTCTCTGTTAAATCGCTTCTAATTTCTCTTTCAATAGAAGGCTCTATTAATCTTTTATATGAATCTTCTATTGCAGTTGTTAAAAGTTCATTAAATTGACTCTTAAAATCTTGAATAATTTGTTTTTTCAAATAATCTAGTATTTTCTCTTCTGGCTTATCTATTTTTACTTTTAAAAATTCTTCCTTTTCGCCTCTATTTATAGCTAAAATTCTATGACTAGGAATTCTAAGTATTGGTTCTTTAAAATCATAATACATTTCATAAGGAGATTTTTCCTCTTCTTTTGATGCTTTAGTTGCAATTACAGCTTCTCTAAAGCAAAATGATTTTATCCTTTTTCTATAATCAGCATCATCTGCAACATTTTCTGCAATTATATCTAAAGCACCAGCTATTGCTTCATCTTCCGTTTTTACATCTTTTTCTTCATCAATATATTGTTTTGCAATTTCATATATAGAATTTTTCTCTGTTTGTAAATAAATAATATTAGCAAGTGGTTCTAAACCTTTTTCTTTAGCAATAGTTGCTCTTGTTCTTTTCTTTGGTTTATATGGCCTATAAATATCTTCAAGTTCAGATAAAACCATTGTTTCAGCAATTTTTATAGTAAGTTCATCTGTAAGCTTTCCTTGCTCATCTATTAATCTTACAATTTCTTCTTTTCTTTTTTCTAAATTTCTTAAATATGTTAATCTTTCTCCTAAATCTCTAAGAATTTCATCACTCAAATTACCAGTTACTTCTTTTCTATAACGAGCAATAAATGGAATTGTATTTCCTTCATCAATTAGTTTTACAGTAGCTTCTACTTGAGTTTCTCTGATATTTAATTCTTCTGCTATTTTCTTAAATATTTTATCCACTGTTATACCTCACTTTTCATTTAACTCTCATGATTTTATCGTTTTAGAAATTGATTGTCAATAATAAAAAAACGAAAAAAAGAAGTGAATATTTCATCACTTCCTTTTTATCTTTATTTTAGTCTTTTTTTCTTTTTGATATTACAAATTGAACAGTATTAGCAATAACTACTATACTTATTAATCCAATTGTCACTATTGGTAATATATCTCCTGTTGAAGGTGTATAAGTTTTTGGTTCACTCTTAGGTTCTGTTTTAGGTTCTTCTTTTGGTTGTTGTGGTGTAGGTTCTGGTTTTGGAGTATCTGGCTTGTTTGGTTCTTCTGGTTTTTTAGGTTCCTCTTCTTTATAATTTACCACTTTTAACTCAATTTTACCATTTTTTACTTCTGCTGTTGCAATTTTATCACCTTTATATTCTTTGCCATCACCATCTAAAAGTTTTACTATTGCTTTATCTACTTCATAAGATTTTTCATCTTTGGAAAGCTTTTTAGTAATCTCTACTTCAATTGTTCCTGTAAATTTCTTATATCCTTTTGGAGATTCTATTTCTTTAATTGTATATTTATCAGTTTTTTCAAAATTTGTTTTATCAATTTTAACTTCTGATAACTTAATTGTTCCATCTTTAGTTTCTTTTTCTTCCTCATTAATTTTGAATTTAGAAACTAAATCTTTTATTGTTTTACCATCTTTATCTACTTTTACAATACTAAATTCGTATTTTCCTTCAATTGATTCAACAACTACTTTTTCATAATCATCATCGTCTTCTTTGCTTTCAGGACCATAGTTGTCTGGATCAACATTTGAAGGAGTTGAATCTCTATCTTCTGCAGGTGTTCCATCTTCATGTTTAATATCTGTTATTTCTGCAACATTAATAATATTTACACCTTCTTTAACCTCTTTACTTACTCTACAAACTACCTGTAAATCTTGATATACTAATTCTTTTCCTTCTTCATGACCTTTTAATAATTCTGCTTTATAATTTTCATTTGTTGTTAATTTTCTTGTTTCTTCATCATAATTCCAGATTTTGTTTTCTTCAGCATCTTCAACAAATTCTAAGCCTTCTGGTAAGTAATCTGTTACTTGTGATGCATAAGCATTTACTTTGCCTTCATTATATACTCTAATTGTATATAATATATAATCTTCTTTTTCAACTTTTACAGTTTCTTTTGTATGTTCATATTCTGCTGTTGTTGATTCACCATTATCAAGTTTTTCTATATTAACTTTTGGCTCTCTTGAAGGTTTAACATTGTCTTCTTCTTCAAATTTATTGTCTTTACTTACTGCAGTTATAAATTTTCTTAATGCTAAGTCAACTTTTTCATAATTAACAATTTTAACAATTATTTTTGTTCTTCCATCTTCTGTTACAATTTCAATATCTTCACTTTCTGTTATATTTCCTTCGCTGTCAATTACTTTCATTGTTACTTTATCTACTTCATAAGAATTTTCATCTTCTGAAAGCTTTTTAGTAACTTCTACTTCTATTGTTCCATTAAATTTTGAATATTCGTCTGGTGCCTCAATCTCTTTAATTGTGTACTTATCTGTATTACCTATATTTATTTTGTTAATTTCAATATTCTCAAATTTTATAATACCATTTTCTGTTGATTTTTCAGTACCATTAATATCAAATTTAGTAATTAAATCTGTTATTATTTTTCCTTTATTGTCTATTTTTACTAAGTCTAATTCATATTTTCCTTTGATTGATTTTACAAAAATTCTTTCAAAATCATCATCATCTTCTTGTCCTGGAATATATTCGTCTGTTGTATCTGTATCTTTACCACCATTATAGTTTGGTAAATCTTTTGGATACTCTAAGTTTTCTACTTCTGAATCTCTATCTTCTGCTAATGTTCCATCTTCATATTTGTATTCTGTTATTTCTGCTATGTTTACAATATTTGTGTCCTCTTTTATATCATCATTTATTTTACATACTACTTGTAAATCTTGATAATCAAGTTCTTTTCCATTTTCATGAGCTACTAATAATTTTGCTTCATAATTTTCATTTGTTGTTAATATTCTTGCCTCTTCATCATAATTCCAAATTTTGTTCTCTTCAGCATCTTTAACAAATTCTAAACCTTCTGGTAAATAATCTTTAACTTGTGATGCATATCCATTTACTTTACCTTCATTATATACTCTTAAAGTATATAGTATATAATTTCCATGTTTAACAATTACAGGTTCTTTTGTATGATTATATTTTGCTGTTGTTGATTCTCCATTGTCTAATTTTTCTAAATCAACTTTTGGCTCTCTTGATTCTACATTATCTTTTTCATCAAATGTCTCTTCTGTGCTTACAGCAGTTATAAATTTTCTTAATGATAAATCTACCATCTCGTTATTAATAATAGTTATTTTAACTTTTATTACTCCGTTTTCTCCAATAATTTGGACTTTATCGCCTCTTTTAATTTCGTTTCCATCTTTGTCTACTACTTTTATTCCTGCTTTATTCGGTTTATAACTTCCTTCATCATCTGTTAAAGCTTTATATACATCTACTTCTACTTTACCATCAAATCTTGTATATCCTTCTGGTGCTTGTGGTTCTGTTATAATATATTTGTCTACTACTTTTGCATTAGTTTTATCTATATTAACTTCTGCTACTTTTGCAATACCATTATCTGTTGTTACTGTTTTTCCATTAACATTAAATGCTGCTACTTTTTCTGTTATCACCTTACCATTTTGATCTACTTTAATTATTTCAACTTCGTATTTTCCTTTTGCTGTTTCTTCTGGATCTTCTGGTACTGGTGGATTTAATAATTCATTTCTTATTATTACTGTAAGTGTATTATCTTCTAAAAATGCTTCTGCATCTACTGTTGTTTTTTTAGAATCAAATTTTGTTACTACATATTTGTCATCTATTTTTTCTATTGTTACTGTTAATTCTAGTATTCCTGGACTTGCTATATAGCCATATGGTGCATTTATCTCTTCTATTAAGATTTTTTGTGTTCCAGTCTTTGTAATTTCAACTTCTGGAATTTCTATCATACCAAGTTCATTGGTTGTATATATTTTAGGTTCTTCGTCTCCAAATTGGATTTTAAAATCTGCACCTTCTAAATTTATGTCTGTTGTTTTGTCTCTTTTTATTACTTGTAATTTATAGCCACCAATTTTTTCTTCTTGTTTTTCATTATCTACAGTTACTGTTATTTTTCCATCTACCAGACTTGTTGTTGTATTATCTAATTTATTTTTTACTTCAACTTTACTTGCAACATAATTTTCATCATCTACTGATTTTGTTACTTCTAATTCTAATGTTCCTTTTATTTCTTTATAGCCATCTGGAGCCTTTACTTCTGATATTCTAATTGTATCTTTTCCTGTTTCTGTAATTTCTACTGATGGAACTGATATAATTCCATTTTCATCTGTTGTATATTTCTTAACTTCAGAATTTCCTATTTGAACATTAAATTCTGCTCCACTTAATTTTGCTTTTGTTTCTTTATCTTGTTTTATCAATTGTAATTGATAACTTCCTGTTATTTTTTCATCATCTACTGTTACTGTTACTTTGTTATCATTTAAATTTGCTATTATATTTTCTAATGATTTTTTAGTTTCTACTCTACTTACAACATATGAATTGTCTTTTTCTTCTGTTGTTACTTCTAGTTCTAATGTTCCCTCTGTAATTTTATATCCTGCTGGAGCTTTACTTTCAGTTATTTTTATTGTCTCTGTCCCAGCTTTTAATAATTCAATATTTTCAATTTTGAAAGAACCACTTGCATCTGTTTTATAAGTAATAATATCTCTATTTCCTATTTGAACATCAAATTCTGCATCACTTAATTTTGCTTTTGATTCTTTATCTTGTTTTAGAACTTCTAAACTATAAATTCCTTTTTTTATTAATGTAAACACTTTTTCTTCATGCACTGGTGTTTTTTCTCTTGTTATTAATAATACTGGTTGATATTTCTCATCATTTGTTTTCCAAACAGAAGATTTTGTTTGATATGTATTATAATCTAATGTTAGCTTGATACCTGATATTGACGTATCTCCTGGCATTTTTACATAAAAGTCTTCACCTAAAGTTATTTTACTTAAATCATTTCCTATATCTTCTTTGTCTTTGTTCATTATTGTGTAATTTGAAATATCTCTTCCTTCTATGTCAACAAGTTTTAATGTATATTCTGATTTATTAACATTTCCATTATTAACTTTAAAAGGTCCTGCTACATAATAACCATTTTCAATTGTTGTTTTTCCTATTTCTGTATTATCTATTGATGGATATGTAACTTCTGTTTCTGTTCCTTCTTTAGCTGAATTTATTAAATACTTATACAAGTGATCTGCCATAGCTTGACGATTTCCATATTTATCATCTATATCTCTATAAGATTTATATTCTAAATTAATAGGATTATTTGCCACTCTAACACTTGGTAATGTTTCAACATTATATTTTGAAGTATCATTATTTGTGAAATACCATATTACATATTGTTGTACAACATCAATGTCATCATCTGTTAGTATTGCCTTTACTGTATCTAAATCCGAATCTTCATAATCTGCAAAAGCTTTTTGTAAATATGTATCTTTTTGTATTGGTGTTTGTTTCTTTAAATACATGTTATTTACTAACCAGTTTATTGCTTGATAATTTTTATTCCATTTATCTGCATCACTAGTACGAGATGTACTCAAATGTAAAGATTGTACCTCAGTATTAGTAGAATTAAATTCTCCTTTATTTGTGTATTCTAAACCTCCAGCACTTTCTGGAAATCCTTTTTCAGCATTTAAACAATACAATGCATTACTATATTCACTATCTCCTGCTTGAACAATCTTATATATTCTTGTCTCACCAATTCTATAAGAATACGCTGTTTCATCATACATTTCAATTTGTTCTGGAGTAAGTTTTCCAGTTGCCTCTTCTCCACCTTTAAACATTATACTTGCATAAAATTTATCTTTCGTTCCTGGATTATGCGATAATGTCGCGGCGAGCAATGTACCACTATATTGCATTAACAGAACCATAATACATGTTAACGCCAGTACGATTTTAGGAATCTTTTTCTTTAACATAATTTCTTCCTTTCTCCCTATAAAATACAACTTTATAACATATATTCTATATTAAAATGTAAATAAGTCAATTTACGTTTATATAACAAACTGTAAAGTTCACTACGGACATAGGTTTTCCAGTTCATTTTACAATTTAATGTTATTATACAAAAAAATCCTAATTTATAAAAAATTAGGATTTTCTTCTTTTATTTTCCTTCTTGTTCTTCTAAGTACTCATCATAAGTACATTCTCTAACTGTTACTTTATTATCTGTTATATCTACTATTTTATTTGCTACTGTTTGTGTTAATTGGTGGTCATGTGATGTAAACATCATGATTCCCTTATATTTTTGCATTCCATCATTTAGTGCAGTAATTGATTCCATATCTAGATGGTTTGTTGGTTCATCAAAAATTAAGAAGTTTGCCCCTGAAAGCATCAATTTTGAAAGTACACATCTAACTTTTTCTCCTCCAGATAGAACATTTACTTTTTTCAATGCTTCTTCACCTGAGAAAAGCATTCTACCTAAGAAACTTCTAACATATGTTTCGTCAGGATCTTTTGAATATTGACGTAGCCAATCTGTTATACTTAAATCTGAATCAAACATATAGTTATTATCTTTTGGGAAATAATCTTTAGTTATTGTAGTTCCCCAAACAAGTTCACCTTCATCTGGTTCTAATTCACCAGCAATTATTTGGAATAAAACTGTTTTGGCAATTTCATTATCTGAAAGAAGAGCTATTTTATCTTCTCTTTTTACAGTAAAACTAATATTATCTAGGATTTTTTCTCCATTTATCGTTTTAGAAACGTTCTTTATTTCTAAGATTTCTTTACCTTGCTCTCTATCAGGTTTGAAATCTATATATGGATATTTTCTATTTGATGGTTTTATTTCATCTAATTCTATTTTTTCAAGAGATTTTTTTCTTGATGTTGCTTGTTTTGATTTAGAAGCATTAGCACTAAATCTGGCAATAAACTCTTGTAATTCCTTAATTCTCTCTTCTTTTTTCTTATTAGCTTCTCGCATTTGCTTTAATGCTAATTGGCTAGATTCATACCAGAAATCATAATTTCCTGGATAAACTTTAATTTTACCAAAATCAACATCGGCAATATGAGTACATACCTTATTTAAGAAATATCTATCATGAGATACAACAATTACTGTATTTTCAAAATCAATTAAGAAATCTTGAAGCCAATTAATTGTTTTAATATCTAAATCGTTTGTAGGCTCATCTAGTAAAAGTACATCAGGATTTCCAAATAATGCTTGCGCTAAAAGAACTTTAACTTTATCTTTAGCTTCAATTTCACTCATATATTTATAATGTATATCACTATCTATTCCTAAATCATTTAGAAGTTTTGCTGCATCTGATTCTGCATTCCAACCATCAAGTTCAGCAAATCTTTCCTCAAGTTTTGCTGCTTTCATTCCATCTTCTTCTGAAAAGTCTGGTTTACTGTATATAGCGTCTTTTTCTTTCATAATTTTATAAAGCTCGCTATTTCCCATCATAACAGTATCTATTACTGTATAACCTTCAAAAGCATAATGGTCTTGTTTTAATACAGATAATCTTTCACCTTTATCTAAAACAACCTCTCCTTTGTTTGGTTCTATCTCTCCTGATAAAATTTTTAAAAATGTTGATTTTCCTGCACCATTTGCTCCTATTAAACCATAACAATTTCCTTTAGTAAATTTAATAGTTACATCTTCAAATAGTACTCTTTTTCCAAATCTTAAAGTTACTCCATTTGATAAAAGCATTTTCAAAACCTCCTAAATTTTCTAACCATACTATTATACATTAGATTTATAGGTTTTTCAAGGATGAAATTTAGAGTTTCTCAAAAACTGAAATTTAGGGACGCTCGAAAAGTTTCATAATTATATTTTAAAATTTTTTGCATATTCTTTAGAATAATAATATTGCATATTGTTATTTATTGTTTTTCTTATAGATATTTCGATATTTTTTTCAAATAAATTTATTGCTTTATCACTATTAAATTTATAAATATTATCTTTTATATCTTTTAATTTCATATAACTTTTACCTTTCTGATTCTTCTTTGATTTCTATATTTTCTTTTTCTTGATACCTATCTTCATGAATAATATATATTGAAATCCCCGTTCCTTTAAATCTTTTAGCAAATTCAGTAAGACCTGCTTTTTCATCTAAACCAAGTCCCATAAGTCTTGTTGCACTTACACCATATGCCATTGGAATAATTCTTCCTCCTGAATTTTCATTATTAATTTCAGAGTGTCTTCTATTTTTTCTATACATTGCCATTTCATTTCCAGATGAAGTTATCTTATCAATTTGCTTTACGTTAACACCTTGTTTTGCAGACATTTTTGTTCTTTTTGCCATATGTTGTGTATTTGCATCTTCATTATACATTGTTATTATTCCCTTGCTTGGAATTTTTCCATACAAAAATTTTTCATCAATATTTCCTATACTTGGAGTAACAACTCTAGAACATATTGCTGTATTCCCACCTTGCCCTTCATATGAAAGTAAATCTTCATCTGATATTGTTCCTGAATCATGAGCAAACATACAGTATTTATATCCATTTAAATGATATACATTAACACCATCTATTTGTTCTTTATATATGCTTGGATTTTCACTTTCTTTTTCTTGTTCACATGCAATATCTAGTTTATCCACTGTACTTATTTGTTGATTTAATTCTTCTAATTCTCTTTCTTGAACTTTATCTATAACTTTCCTAAAAGCTGGTATATTCCTAATTTGAAAATCATCTTTTACATTTTTAACAAATTCTAAAAATTTACTTTTATCTGTCTCATTATAAATATAATTAATTATATTCATAAATCGTCTTTCTGTATCTGTGTATTCTGATTTTTCACTTTCGTCTGGTGAAAAATCATATAGATGATTTAATGTTGAAACAGAGTCTCCATATGCTAATTCACCATTATTTAAATAACGCATACCTAATAAGTTCTTACACACTTTTTCTTTTATAACTCCAATGTGTAAGTCATTTGAATTATCAATGATTTCTTGTAATTCTTGGTTTGCAAGTTCATTATAAGAGTCCAATTGTTCTAACGTTTGAATATTAAAATTGTTTTTTTCAGAAGATATTACATTTAATAAATTTAGCACCTGTTCATTTGATAACTCTTCATCTTTAATATTTAACAATAAGTCTTTATAATAACTAAACTCAGAAATTGCTTTTTGCATAGTTTCTACATCTTCTCCATAAATGCCAGTTAAAATATCATAATAGCTTTTAAAAACTTCTGCTGTTTCTGGATTTTTTTGTGCTTCTAAAAATTCCGAAAAATCTCTTAAATTATATGTAATGCTATCGTGAACAAATGCATCACCATAATTTTCAATAATCTGATTATTAAATATTTCTAACGAATTTATACTATGAACATTTAATTGAGGTCTTGATTTAATAATATTAACGGCTTTATCTCCATAAGTTGTTTTAATAATATCTAAAAAAGCATCTTGTGTATTTTCTTCATTCCCTATTTTTTTAAAGTATTCTTTTATTTGATCTAAATTACATTTATCTAATATGTCTTTATTAAATAGTATTTTGAATTCCTCTAATGGTATTTCCATATGCTTTTTAAAATTATCAAAATCACTTACCATATGTTTGCTTGAATAACTTTGTATTTTTACTTCTTCATTATTTTCTTGTTGTTTTTGATAAATTACCTCAAAGCATTCTTTATATTCTTCATATTTTTCCTTACCATACAAAGCAATAAATAAATCTTTTGCTTTATTTTTAGATTCAGTAATTTCATCATTACTTAGTTTATTTATTTCTGTTCCTGTTAAATATGGTAGTACATAATTAACATCAACTTCTACTAATTTTTTTATTTGATTTATTTTCAATTTTTGAATTGTTCTAACTTGTTCAACATTATAGCCATCAATTCCACTAATTTCTTCTCCTGCATTTGGACCATGTAAAATATCAGTTGCTAATGATAGCTTTCCTATTGCACTTGTAAATTTGCTATGCAAAAAATAATCTTTTACTTTTTCTTCACTTTGATTTTCAATTCCTAAAAATGTCTCCATTAATAGGGGAACAGCATTTTTAGATTCGCCTTCTAATCTAACTAATTTACTGTTTTGTATATCTTTTCTTAATAAAGCAGACATAGCTTTACTTGCGTTTTTATTACTTAAATCATTTTGCATTTTTCTTTTTGTATCTTCTGGTAAAAATTCATATAATCTCGTATCTTCTGCAACTAATTCTAACATTATATTTTCATCTATATTTTGAAATTCTTTTGGATTATCTTTTAAAAATTTTTTCTTAGCACCTATACTACAAAATTTCAAAAATTTAATGTTTTTTTCTGCAACTTTACTTTGTTCTTCGTCTGGTAAGTATTGTATATACTCTCCACTTTGCTCAACATATTTTTTTCTTTCCTCAATAGGAAGTTTCATAAATTCTGTTTCCATTTCCTGTCTATTTTCCTTTGATAAATAAAACATTGAACCAAACTTCTTATATTTAGTAAGTAAGCTACCTAAGTTTTTCTTTTGCTCGTAACTATTTACTACAATAATTTCTCTATAATGATCAAAAAAATCAGCTAATTTACTTTCTGATGTAATGCTATTTATTATAATATCAATTTGTGAACTAATTAAATGGTTATTTTTGATAAAAATTGCCAACTCTTCACCAGACATATGTGGTGTAAGTTTTGAAATTGTTTGCATACCTTTAACTTTATCTTCACTATCATATATAGATTTCATTAAACTTCTTGATTCTTCCTCTGGAAGAACTTCTATTGTTTCATAACATTCTCTATAATCAATAAGATATTTAGAAAGTTCTGTTCTGATATCTTTATCTAAGTATTGTAAACATTCCAATCTTGTTGATACATATTCACTTAATCTATAATTATCCTTGTAATTTTCTCCTATATATTTTTTTAATTCTTCTGAAAATTCTTTTTGTTGTTCATCATTTAATTTAGTAATGATTCCAGGATTTTCTTTTATCATTTGTGATAATAATTCTCTGTCAAAGTATTGTAATATTGAATCTGCTAACTCTTTTTCACCATTACTTTCTAGATTTTTCCTTATGTTCTCATCTATTTCTGGCATATATCCCCAATGAATATCTTGAAGAGCATTAGGCTTACCTTCATGGATTAAATCTAATAAAAACTCATTTCTTTGCTCCTCTGTATATAAATATGGTGAAATTATTTCTTCACTAAATAAATTAAATCTTACATCAGTAGGATATTCTTTTATAAATTCATAGTCATGTTTTATTTGACATACTATCCTATAATTCAATTTTCTTAGTTCGCTATCAGAAAATTTATCACTATATACTATTCTAGTAATTATTCTATCATCATTTTTTATATATTCTGGTAAAGCTTTCAATTCATCTATTGTTAAAGAATCTTTTTTTATTCTATTACGATAATATCCAAGTCTAATTTGTTGAAATATATTCAATTTCTTTACCTTTGTAGAAATGTCTGCCATACATTCTCCTTACATCCTTAATAAAGAAAGTCTATCCTATACTATGTATAATAGACTTTCTTTTATGCTAAGCTATATTTTTCTTTCCTTTAAAAATATTAAGTAGAAATATTTTAACTTTAGTAAATGCTTTTTTATACCATGGGAATGAATTATAATCAATAAGAGCTTTTTTCTGTGATAAAATTTGTTCTTCCATTTCTTTTCTCTTTTCAAATTCGATTACTCTTTCCTCTGCTTTTATACTCTCTTCTTTTGATATTCTATCAATCTCATCAATTTCATCAAATGTTTGATCTATATTATTAATAACTTGTTGTTCTTTGTTGTTAAATATATTATCAGGATTATATTTCTTTCGTAATTCTTCTTGATATTTTCTTTCGTTTTCTTCAAAAATATTTAAAAGTTCTTTTTTTTGTTCTTTTGACTCACACCAATATTGAACTGTAAGCACAGCAATTAAAGCAGATGTTTTCTTTGAAATTTTCTGCTCTTGTAGTGGTATATTTCTATCAAGATGATTTTCATATGTGCTTAGTGCATTATTTTGAAATATTGTCATTAGTTTCTTTGGTATTTTACTTGTATAGTTTTCTTCCATGTAGCTTAATATTTCAAGTATCTCAGCATATGCATAAGCTTGTTCTTGCTTTACCTGTACTGACATTTCATACTAGTCCTTTCCATGACTATTCTCTTTCGTCTCCTGATTCTCTCTCGTTTGTTTCTTTTGTTATAGTTCCAATATTTATATCCCCTGCTTCTATTGAAGATATTGGAGCTTTTTCTTCTAATTTAGAATCTATATTTTTATCTATTGCTACTTCTTCTATATCTAATGTTTCAACTTCTAAATCTTTTTGTTCTGCTTTTATTGATTCAGCAGTTCTAACATTTCCTACAATTGCTTTAGGAATTATAGGTTCTTTATTCATTGCTTGTGCTGGTGATTTAGAAACTGGAATGATTGGTTCAAATGTTGATTCTTTTTCTGCCTCTTGAGTAAAAGAATCTTTATTTATATCATCTCTACCAACAACATGTGTTGTTATATTACTTTGATCAACTCTTTCTGGTGTCCTAAATAATGTCCTATTCAATGTTTCTAATTTTTCCATTACAGTTCTTCTAAGTGATGCAACAGTCCACATAGAAGATATACTTCTATTGGTTTTTTGAAAAGTTTCTTTGTTACCTGAATCTAAAAGTTTTGTATCACTATTTCCCTTTATTTTGTCCATAATTTTAGCAAAAAAACCTCTTTTTTCAGGCATGTCCACTTCTATTTCATAATCTTCCAATTTGGCAGACTCGTTTTCTATTACTTTTTTATCGTCTATTTCATTACTCACGAATCTACCTCCCCTTTTATAATATGTTTTCATTTTATCTATAATAAATTAAAACTTCAATAAAATTACCAAAATTTAATCAAAATGACACATAAGTAAGCTTTTGTATCTAAACAAAAACAAAAAAGGAAGTGATTTTTTATTCACTTCCTTTAGATTATCTATTAATCTTGACTTATTTCTTCTTCACTATTTTCTTTTTCAGGAGTATTTTTATCTATTGTTAATGCTGTAAGTTCTGATACTGTTTCTTCAAATTCATGTGTTGTTACTTGATTTTGTCTAAAAAATTCAACTGGTTTAAAAATCTGAACATTAGTTAAATTTCCGTCTTCGTCTTTTTCAACCACTGCAACTTTTTTTGTTTTCTTTGATTTTTTTAAAGTATCTATATCCGTTAAATCAAAAAACTCACTTCCCTCTACTTCTATACTTTCAGCAGTAAGTTCATTTTCTTCTTCAGCTTGTTTTTTTACTGTTCCATCTTCTTCTACAACAACTTCCTCTTGTTCTTGCTCTTCTTGTGACTTATCTTCCTTTACTTCTTCTTGTGCTCTTTTAGATTCTATTTCTTCAATTTCTTGTTCTTTTTTATAGTTTTCATATGCTTCGTCTAAATCTTCGCCTCGTTCTTGTGCATCTTGAAAAAATTGCAACCACTGTTCATCAATATTCATTGGTACGCCATTTACTATATATTCTGTATCCATGTGAGAGTTTTCAAGAAGAGCTGAGTTGTCTTGTACTACTGTTTCCTGCTGTTGAGTTTGTTCTTGATTTACTGTTAATCTATCTTTTGACGCATCATACATTGGTTGTACTTCTTTGTCAGAAATTTTAAATATCTCATCTAATGATATTTCTCCATTTTCATAATCTTCTAGCAATTCGTTTAAACTTTTACCTGTATTTTTAAAATCTTTTTCATCTATCATTTGTCCTATTCTATCCATACATTGCTGTTTTAATTCATCTGGCAATTCATATTCTTCAATAAGTCCCTCTGATATTTCAAGAAAAGTTTCTACTTCTGTAATTCCCTCTTCCTCAACTATTTTTCTTATGATATTCGTTGCATTTTCATTAACAATATAACTATCTTCATCTAATTCAAAAATTTTTTTATTTGAATTATCTTCTTTTTTGTAGTCTATTTGAGACGAATTTAAAATTTCACCGCATTGAATTTATCTTAGCTAAGATGTCGCTTCCTTGCTTACCTTCTTCTTTATTCATTTTAATTTCTATATCATTTTCTTTACTCGAATACTCATCTTCAACTGCTTGTGAAATATCTATATCTTCTGTTTCGATTCTTTTTAATATATTTTGTGCACGCTCCCTATCTTCATCACTTAGTTCTTTAAAATGTTCCTCAAAAGATCTATTTGGATTAGTTAAAAAACCATTTATTTTACTTTGCACATAAGCTTTACTAAAAGTATTTGTCGTTCTTTTCATATTTTGTTCTTTTTCTTTTTTTAATTGCTCAATTTTACTTTTATCCTGTGGTCCAGCACTTTGTTCTTTTAATTGTCTATCAATTTCATCTCTTTTTACTCTTAATTCCAAAAGTTCTCTATATTCTTCTGATACCCCTAGTATTTTGCATATTTCTTCTGTTGATTTTCCTTGTTCACGTAATTTTATATATAAAGGTACTTTTAAATCTAATTCATATAATTTTTTATAAAAATCTTCTTTTTTATTCTCATTCCATTTATCTACATCTGTTCCTTCAAATTCTTTTTTTATAAATTCAATATGCTCTTCTTTATTAATTTCTGATGTATTATTTACAAATTGTTTTTCTTGGTTTAATGTTTCTTTAGAATTAGTAATTTTATTAGATTCAGATTTAATTTTTTCTGCATTTGTTTTTGCCGTTAAAACAACACCTTTTAACTTAGTAATATTTACTTTTCCATTAGAGTCCATAAAAGATTTTACATCAGTTGGATTTTCTTTTAATCTTCTAATTTCCTTCAAAACATTTTCTCTAATATCATTATCTGATATTGATTTAATTGTTTCGACTATATCTTGTTTAATATTTTCTTTTTCTTCAGTTGCATATTTAATTTCTTCTTTTTCGTTTATACTTATATTCTCATAAATATTATTTATAAACTCACTAATTAAATCTTCCATAAATTACCTTCTATTTACAATTATATATCTTATTATATTAATAATAAGATTGCTATACAATTACATTGCTCTTACATTTTCCTTTCATTTCGTTGACAAATTCAATTTTCTCTGTTATAATGTTTACATAATTATACTTGGAGGTAATTTAATATATGTTATCTAACGAAGAATTTTTAAATTTTAAAAAAAGAGTAAATCCAATAATTAAAGCATGTTCTGTTCCAAAAGAAAACTGGAAATCTACTATGCGGATTATATCTTATGAATGGACTTTCTCCTTTAACAAAAGATATGGAATTTGGTATAAATCCTTATATTGCAAAAGAATACCGCAAAAGTCTTCTTGAAATATGTAGAGATTTACCAAAATTAAAAGCATCATATCCTGGTGCAATAGCATCAATTTCATATTTTGATCTTTTAAAAGAAACTAATGTTCCAAAAATCATGCAAATAAATTGTGCTTTTGTTGACCAATTTAGTGGATTATTAAATGCTGCTGATATTGCTGGTATTCGTGAAATTAAAACATCAAACGGAATTGTTCCTGTTATAGATATATTAGAAAAATATAAAAATGATATATATCCAGCAAGAGTTCCACAAGAACCAGACGAAAAATAATTAGATTAATAATTAAATACATAAACAAAAGGCATATCTATTTAGCAAAGCTTTATAGATATGTTTTTTATTTCTTGAAAATTTGCTTAAAAGCAAAAAAATGAAATTTAGGAACAGTCCATAAATTTCATTTTCATATCTTACCAATCATTATACACTAATATTTACAAAAAAACAATTCTTTTCTTTATTTATAATTCATTATATAATAAGCATCGTGAGGTGATTACTTTGAATAAAAATTATGATTTAATTATTGTCGGAGCTGGTCCTAGCGGTGTTTTTACTGCTTATGAACTTATAGAGCTTGGCATAGCAAAAGAAAAAAAAATATTATTAATTGAACAAGGAAAAGCAGTTGATAAAAGATATTGCCCTGTTGAAAAAGTTGGAAAGTGTATAAAATGTAAACCTTATTGCAATATTACAAGCGGATTTTCTGGTGCAGGTGCTTTCTCTGATGGAAAACTTACTCTTCCAAATAAAGATAGTGATAGCATTGAAGTTGGTGGAATTTTAGACCAATACCTTGGTGTCGAGGAAACTAAAGAGCTTATGTTCTATACAGATGAAATTTATTTAAAATTTGGTGCTGATCCAAAACTTGAAGGATTAGAACATTTAGATGAAATTCAAAAAATTGCTGATAGAGCAAAAGAAAATAATATTACTTTAGCAAATTGTCCAATAAGACATCTAGGTACTGAAAAGAGCCACGAATTATATAAAAAGATTCAAGATTACATATTAGCAAATAATGTTGAAATTATGTTTGAAACTAATGTTAAAGATTTAATTATTGAAGATAATAAAATTAAAGGTGTTGTTATTGAAGAATCTAATAGTTCTGATTCTTCAGAAGATATTAGCCTTTATTCTGATAGAGTTGTTATTGGTGTTGGTAGAAAAGGTGCTGAATGGCTTGCAAAAATGTGTGATGAGCATTCAATAAAAAATCGTGCTGGTGTTGTTGATGTTGGTGTTAGATACGAACTTCCAGATAGTGTAATGAAAGATATTAATGAGTATCTTTATGAAGGAAAATTCGTTGCAAGACTTGCTCCATACAAAGATAAAGTTAGAACATTCTGTCAAAATCCTAGCGGATTTGTGGCTAATGAAGTTTATGATAATAACTTAACTTTAGTAAATGGACATTCTTATAAAGATAGAAAAAGTACAAATACAAACTTAGCGCTTCTTGCATCACATCATTTTAATGATCCTTTTAAAGAGCCTATAAAATATGGTATAAATATAGCTGAAAATGCAAATCAACTTGGAAAAGGTAATGTTCTTGTACAAAGACTTGGTGACATTTTAGAAGGAAAACGTACTTGGGAAAAAGATTTAGAAAATAATAGTGTTGTTCCAACTTTAAAAACAGCTGTTGCTGGTGATATAACTTATGCTATTGGTTACAGAACAATGGTTGATATATTAGAATTCATTAAAGCTATGGATAAAGTTGTTCCTGGATTTGCTAATCCTGACAATCTTTTATACGCTGCTGAAATAAAATTCTATTCTAATCAAATTAATATTGATGACAACTTTGAAACAAGTGTAAAAGGGCTTTACTCTATTGGAGATGGTGGAGGGCTTACTCGTGGTTTGATTATGGCATCAGCAAGCGGTGTTCAAATGGCTAGAAATTTAAAAGACATTTTATAAATGAAAAACTCGTATTATTAAATTAATACGAGTTTTTATATACTTACATTTTCCATTACTGGCTTTACATCTTCTATAAATTCATCAATATTAGCTACATTTACTTGAATAATTTCTTTTGCAGAAACACCATATTTTGTCTTATAATATTCAGGAATTTGTTCAATACCTTTTACTTGTGACTCTAGTACTACATCTATTCCTGAACATAATCTTTCTACATATGGTAAAAATTTTAATGGTTGCTTTTTTATTTTCTCATCTTGCAATAATTGATTAATAACTGTTTTTAAATATTGTATAGTTACATTTCTATTCTTTTTATCTGAAAATTGATATCTTAAATAATCTTTCTCTTCTTTTATTATTAATTCACTAGATAAATAATGTCTTACTGGTTTTTCTAATAAGTTAATTATTTTTGTTCTATTTAAATCTGACATTTGAGATATATCTGTTATAGTCCCATTTTTATCAATTTTAAATGCACTATATCCGCCAAAAGTCACTTCTACTAAATTAGGCAATCCTTGTACCTCTGCCTTCTTCTGTAATTCTCTAGCTCTCTTAGCAGTTTTTTCTTTATTTGAATTTGTAACAAAAAATAAATTTGCTTTCTTCCCTGTTTCTAATTCTATTTGTTTTATTTTTTCAAAAAATGCATTCAGCTTTTTGATTGATATTCTTCTTGTTAAAGTTACATCTTCTTGTTCAAACCATGTTAAAATAATTGGTACTATTTGCTCTTTATTTGTTAAATTTTTTTCATCTTGTTTCTTTAATTCTATAATTTTATTTTTTTGCAAGTTAGCTTTTTCTTTTATTTTTTTCTTCAAAACATTTTTAAGTTCTTTAATTTTAGCTTTCTCTACTTCTTTTTGATTTTCATCAAATTTAACTTTTAATTTATTCATTATTAAGTATTTCTTTTCTAACTTTTTTAAATCTTTAAAATCATTTGCTAAATGAGACTTTTCTGCTTCCGTCTCAGACAATTGACAAAAAGCATCTATTATTTTACTTAATGATATTTTTAATGTTTTACTTGTCAATGTAATATTTTCTATTATGTCTCTATAATCTTTATTTGAAAAATATCTTGAATATTTATTATAATCATCTTGAATAGGCTTTTTCTTAGTTTCGATAAATTCTTCAATTCTTAACTGTTTACTTCTTTGAAAATTAATTAAAGTCATTAAGAACTCTTTATCAAAACAAAAAAATTCATCTTTTATTCTTTGATTTTTAAACGAATCAAACATCTTTATTAAAAATGATAATTTCCTTATTTTTTCATCAGTTAAATTTGTATCAGAAATTATAAATATTTTAATATCTGCTATTCTTTGATAATCTAAAAATTTATAATACTTTTTATTAAAGTCATATAAAATTTTAAATTTATTTGCTTTTCCTAATGTCTCAAATTCACGCTTTGACCATCCCTTAGGAATCATTCCAATTACTTCCCAAGCTTGACATTTTTTAACCGATAATATTAATTCTGAAAAATATTCATTTAATAATATATCAAGATTATCAAGAAACTTCACTGATTTTTCCATATTTTCAGGCATTGTAAGTAAATAAGTAATTTCGTTATTTAATGTTAAACTATTATCTACAATATCAACTGCTCTGTATTTTGGACGGCTTTTTAAAGGCTTAGCTATTTCTAATTTTTTTACTAAATCAGATGTATCTAAGTCTTTATTTTGGTATGCAGTTACAATTTCTTGATATTCCATACTTAATATATCTTTCTACTCAATAATTTCTAATCCTGCAAATTTTGCCATTAGTCTTTTATGACCTGCTTTATTAAAGTTAATATCTACTTTTAAGTCTTCTCCTTCTGCTTCAACAGAATTTATTATTCCTTCTCCAAACTTCTTATGGTACACTTTTACTCCTGATTTATACTTTGATAAATCCACGTCTGAAGATATTTGCTTTTTATTTAGACTTTGCAAAAAGCTGTCTGCACTTCTAAATTGAAATGTTGTATTTGAAGACCTAGAACTTTGTCTTTCTATATCTCTATAAGATGTAACTGAACTATCATAGAATCCTCCACCATAACTATTAGATTTAGAGTTTCCATATGTCCATTCTCTATCTTCATTTGGATTATATGTATTTGTTCTTTCTTCAATTTGTTCATATCCATCTAGCATATTAGCTGGTATTTCTTTAATAAATCTTGAGACTGAATTACAGCTTGTTGAACCAAAAATTGTTCTTTGTCTACTACATGTTAAGAATAAATTTTCTTTTGCTCTTGTTATTCCAACATAACAAAGTCTTCTTTCTTCTTCAAGCTCTTTTGGTTCTCCAATCGATTTATATCCTGGAAAAATTCCTTCTTCCATACCTACTAAAAATACAACTGGAAATTCAAGTCCTTTAGCACTATGCAATGTCATTAAAGTAACAGATTCTTCTGCTTCTTCCATGCCATCTAAATCAGAACTTAAAGTAATTCCCTCTAAGAATTCACTTAAAGTTGGATCTGCTGACTCTTCTTCAAATTCTATTGCTACTGTTAAAAATTCGTCTAAGTTCTGAATTCTTGTTTCGGCTTCAACAGTATTTTCTAATTCTAATGCTTTTGTATAACCTGTTTTATTTAGAGTTTCTTTTATTAAATCTGAAAGCTTTAATTCATCTTTTCTACTTTTTAACTCTTCTATAACATTTATAAATTCTCTAGTATTAACAAAAACTCTATTTAGACCAAACTCATCAGATTTTTTAATGACCTCATACATTGAAATTCCACTTTCATTTGATACAACTTCAATGTTTTCTAAACTTGTTTTTCCAACACCTCTTTTAGGTTCATTTATTATTCTATTTAAGCTTAAATTATCTGAAGTATTTTGAATTAATCTTAAATAAGCAATAATATCTTTAATTTCTTTTCTTTCATAGAATTTTAAACCACCAACAATTTTATATGGTATATCTTCTCTCCTTAGAATATCTTCTATACTACGTGATTGTGAATTCATTCTATAAAGAACTGCAAAATCTGAATATTTATAATATTCTTCCATTTTTAAAGTATTTATTTGCTTTACTATATAATTTGCTTCATCATATTCATTATCGCCTCTAAATACTTTAGGTAAAGCTCCTCTTTCATTATCTGTCCATAATTTTTTCTCATATTTTGTTTCATTATTTCTAATAACTTCATTAGCTGCATTTAATATACTTTGTGTACATCTATAATTCTGCTCTAATTTTATAATTCTTGTTCCTGGAAAATCTTTTTCAAAATTTAAAATATTAGTTATATCTGCTCCTCTAAATGAATAAATTCCTTGATCATTATCACCTACAACCGTAATATTTCCATATTTTGATGCAAGTAAAGTTACTAAAGTAAATTGAGCTTTGTTTGTATCTTGATATTCGTCTACCAAAACATATTTAAATCTATTTGAATAATATTCAAGTAAATCTGGATTATCAAGTAAAATTTTTATTGTAAAATTTATTATATCATCAAAATCTATTGCATTATTTTCTTTTAGTCTTCTTTGATATATTTCATATATTTCACCTATTTTCTCTTTTCTAAAATCGTTTTTATATTTTGCCATATATTGTTCAGGCTCTAGCATTTCGTTTTTTGCATTTGATATTTCATATAATACAGATTTATCTGTATATAATTTATCATCTAAATTTTGACTTTTTATAATTTGTTTTATTAATGTTTTTTGATCTGATGTATCAAAAATTACAAAAGATGTATCAAAACCAATTCTATCTATTTGTTTTCTTAAAATTCTAACACAAATAGAATGGAATGTTCCAATCCACATATCTCTTGCTACATCTCCAACTAAATTTTCAACTCTTGATTTCATTTCATTAGCTGCTTTATTAGTAAATGTTATAGCTAATATGTCCCATGGTTTAACCTCTTTTTCTCCCATTAAATATGCTATCTTATGTGTTAATACCTTTGTTTTTCCACTTCCTGCACCAGCTATAACTAAGCATGGACCTTCTGTGTTTGTAACTGCTTCATATTGTTTATCATTTAATCCTTCTAATAAATCCATCAATTCCTCCATTTGTTTTACAAAACTTATGTTCGTATTATAATATGATTATTTTTTACTGTCAATATTATATATTAATTTATTTTAAAAGTACATTACTTTTTATTAAAAATAAATAAAAATGAAAAAAGCTCTTTTTAGAGCTTTTTCCTTACTATTTGTTTAATTCTTTTACTAAATCATCAACATCTATTCCATGTACACCGCAAGCTTCTTCTAATGTTTCAGCTTGTGATGCTGGGCAACCTAAACAGTGCATTCCAGCTTCTAATAATATATCTGCTTTTTCAGGAAATTGCTCTAATAATTCCCCAATTTTCATATTTTTATCTATCATGATTTTCTCCTTTCATTCACCTTAATTATAGTAATAAGATGATTTTTTCTAAATTTTACATTTAAATACAAAAAATATTTTAACATAAATTATAAAAAAAGTATAGACAAACTAAAAAAAATGTTGTATTATGTTTCAAATTTACAAAAAGGGGTGATTTTATGGAATTTCTTACAAACCTCTTTTTCATAAGTTTTGGTATAAATATATTTATAATCGTTTATTTTTTGTATTCAATACTAGAAATCTTTTTCTTGCAAAACCTGCAAGGTTCCAAATTAACTTATAAAAAACTTCAAATTAATAGGAAAATTTAATTTTTGAAAAAAACATTACTATTTTTAATATTTTTTGGTATTTCTTTTCCTTTTGCCTTTTTATTAATTTTTATAGTTTTTGGTCCAATATTTAATGCAAAAAGTCTTATATTTCCTTATGCTATTCACCCATTTGATATAGTTTCAGTATATCCAGACACATGGATTTTATTAAAGAAATTTTATTTTTTTTCTTTTTTCATTTCATATTCAATTTTGTTTTACAGAATTTTCAATTTAATATATATATATCGTCCTTCAAAAACAGAAAAAGAAAAAATATTACTACCCCAAAACATCTCTGAACTATCATTATTCATTGGTTTAAATAATAATCAACCAATTTTCATTTCTGAAAAGGGACTTTATCAAAACATATTAATTACTGGAACTATTGGAGCAGGGAAAACTTCCTCAGCAATGTATCCATTTACCAAACAACTTATAGACTTTTCTTCCGATAATCCTTCTCAAAAATTAGCAATGCTTGTTCTTGATGTTAAGGGTAATTATTTTCAAAAAGTACTAGAATATGCTAATAATAGCAATAGGCTTAATGATGTTATAACTATTGATTTATCTGGAAAATTCAAATATAACCCACTTGACAAACCAGAATTAAAACCTATTGTTTTAGCAAATAGACTAAAAACAATTTTGTCACTTTTCAGTCCCAATAATTCAGAATCTTTTTGGCTTGATAAAGCAGAACAAATATTATCAGAATGTATAAAATTTTGCAGACTTTATAATGATGGATATGTCACTTTTTCAGAACTCCATAAGTTATTAATGTTTCCTGAATATTATCAAGAAAAACTTGAAGTATTAAAAATTCTTTTTAAACAAGGAAAATTTAATGATAATGATGTCTACAATTTGTTAACCTGTATTGATTTTTTCGAAAAAGAATTTTTTTCACTAGACACAAGAACTATATCAATTTTGAAATCTGAAATAAGTCGTATTACAAGCATTTTTGTTTCCGATTATTCTGTCTCAAAATCATTTTGTAGCCCCAAAAATGAACTTAATTTTCATGGTTTTAAAGATGTTTTAAAAACTGGCAAAATAGTTGTTTTAAATATGAATATATCAGAATACAAAAATTTATCCAAAATAATTGCTGCTTATTTAAAATTAGATTTTCAAACAGAAGTATTATCACAACTTAGTAATTCTTTTAACAATAGTGTAAGAAAAAGTGTCTTTATATCTGATGAATTTCATGAATATGTAACAACTACTGATAGTGATTTTTTTGCTCAGTCAAGAGAAGCAAAATGCATTAATATTATAGCAACACAAAGCTACTCTTCAATAAAAAATAGTTTAAAGGATGAAACTGCTACAAAAGTTATTATACAAAATATGATTAATAAGCTTTGGTTTAGAACAACAGATAACTTTACTATTGATGAAGCTCAAAAGCAAATTGGAAAAGAAGAAAAAGAAAAGATTTCTACAACAATTTCTGAAAATGCAAAAGAAACAAACCTAAATTTACTCACAAACACTCTTATTTCTAGGAATTCTAACATTTCTGAAAGCTATAATAAATACACTCAAAACGATTATATATACGATACCAATTATTTTTCACAATCTCTCGAGACTTTTAGAGCTTTAGCTTTTATTTCTAATGGCTTTAAAGTTTCGAAACCACTAGAATTGCAAATGATACCTTATTATAAAGATAACGTTTATAATTCAAAAATTTTATATAAAGAAAGGAATAAAAATGAAAAATAAAAAAATGAAATTATTATATACTTCAATGCTTTCAATTCTCTTTATATCAACTTTTGGAACCAGTGTACTTGCTGCAGATCCAAAATTAGTATCTACTTTAGATTCAGCTTTTGAAAAAATTGAAAAATATATTTTAAAAATATCCACACCTGCTGCTGCAGTTGCTGTTGGTACAGGAGTACTTATGAAAAAGTTTAGTTTTGGAGATGAAGAAAAAATTCGTACAGCTAATAAATTAATACGAGGAAGTCTTTTTTCCTATGGATTTATTTTATGTATTGATTTAATCTTATCTATGTTCCAAACTTTACTAACTTAATTTATTAGGAGATTTTTATGGAAGAAGAAAAAATAAATTTAACAGAAGCTATTTTAAATTCAATTAATGAATTATTTTCTAAAACCTTCTCTTCTATTGATAACACAATTTACAGCACTTTAGATTATTTAACTTTTATTTCACCAGACATTTTAAAAAGCGAATCTTTTCAAAGAATTTTAGGTTCTTCTGTTTCTGAAGGTATTCTCCTAATTTGCAATAGTCTTATTTTAGGAATTATTCTTTACTATTCAATAAACTATTTGATTTCACACTTAACATATTCTCAAATCGATTCTCCAAAACAATTTGTTTTCAAAGCTATCATTTTTATAGCCATAATGAATTCTTCTCTTTGGATCTGCGAACAAATTATAAATATAATTTATATTATAACATCATCAATTTCAGAAATTGGATTTAATATATTTAATAAGCCAATTACTTTTTCTTCATTTATTGATAGTATAAATAAAAATCTTTATACATCTGGAGAACTATTAAATATATTTTCATTTGATGGAATTATAAAATCTTTTATAAGTTTTGGATTAATAAATCTTGTATTTACATATTCCCTTAGATATATAATGATACAAATTTTTATATTATTAAGTCCATTTGCTTTTTTAAGCTTACTAACAAATAGTTCTGAATGGTTTTTTAAAGTTTGGATAAAATCATTTCTATCACTATTATTAGTTCAAGTATTAATTTCTCTTATACTTCTCCTATCTTTTTCAATTGAACTTAATTTAGATTCTAATATTTCAAAAATTTTATACATTGGCATTATTTATGCTTTAATAAGAGCCAATAGCTATATAAAAGAATTGTTTGGCGGAATTACAACAACAGTTTCATCAGGAATTTCTGGATTTCAACTTCATTAAAAGGAGGTTTTATGCATTTTATTTTTCCAAAAAATTATAATTTCAAGCCAAAATTGTTGGGTTTTATAGACTATAGTACTGCTATAATAGACACAGTTATTGGAGTTATAATTTATTTTTTAGTAAACTCTATTTTTAACAATATAAATACAAAAATTTATGTTTTTATAGCTCTATTTTTACCTGTTTTACTAATTAGTATTTTAGGAATTAACAAAGAAAGTTTTATTAGCGTTTTTAAATATATGATTAAATTTATAAAAAATCAAAATGTTTATTTATATAAAAAATAAATTGATATTTGTATAAGTAATTTGGGGCACATTTTTATTAAAGCTTTGTAGAATAATTTAAAAATTTAAAATGACACGCAGTTTTTACTAACAGTTGAACAAAGTAATTACTGTTAGTTAATGCAGAGCTGGAGCGAAACGAAGTGAAGTCGACCAGCAAGGAACGATAAATTTTTAGAATTATCTACAAAGCATAATTTAATATAGGTAAAAAATTTACACGCACAAATAATAATTTTCCCATTTAATAACTTAATTTAATTCTTGTATTTCCCAGTTTTAAATGATATAATCTTTTCAAAACTGTACTAAAGAAAATTAATTAAATTGAGGGGTTAAAAAGGGGTTTTGAATATGAAGCTATCACAGAATGATAAGTCTCTTCTATTTTCTAGTACAGAGATTTCTGATGTTTTTTTTACAGAATATTTGCCTGAAGCAAAGGGTGAATATATCAAAGTATATTTCTATATGCTTTTTTTATCAAAATACAATAAAGAAATTAAAATAAATGATTTATCAAAAACATTGTCACTAGATTTTCCAACAGTTAAAGATTCTATTGAATTTTGGGAAGAAAAAGGACTTTTAGTTAAGAAAACTGATGGCTATGTTCTAGCTAATATTCAAGAAATAGAATTATCAAAACTTTACTCTCCAAAAGTTACATCTTCTCCTGAAGATGCCATTAAAAACTCACAAAATCAATATAGAGCAAAAGCTATTGATAATATTAATTCACAATTTTTCCAAGGTGTAATGTCTCCAACTTGGTATAATGACATTGATCTTTGGTTTAATAAATACGGTTTTGATGAACAAGTTATGCTTGCTCTTTTTAGTTATGCTTTCGATAAACGTGCATTGCATAAAAATTATATTCAAGCAACAGCAGAAGCATGGAGTAAAAATAACATAAAAACCTTTAATGACTTAGAAGATTATTTTGAAAAACAAGAAAAACGTAATAGCATAAATAATCAAATTAGTAAGAAGTTAAATTTATATAGAAAACTTACAACATATGAAGAAGAAGATATCGTTAAATGGACTGAAAACTATGGTTTTTCTATCGATATTATAGATATTGCTTTAAAAAATGCATCTTCAAAAAATAAAATTCGTTTTGATTACATAGATACTTTACTTACAGATTGGCACAAAAAAGACTTACGAACTGTTGATGAAGTAAATACATATTTACAATCATTAAAAGAAAAAGATACTAGAGCAAAACAAGTTCAAAAAGTTGCTTTTGAATATACTCAAAGTACTTTCGATAACTTGGAATCTTTATACGAAAATTAATTATTTTTATAGGTTTATAATAATTAATAATAACAATCAAACCTAAATTTAGAAAAAGGACTTTGTATGGATAATTCACTATTAAATCAAATTTTACATGAATATGAATTAAAACGTAATAAAGCAATATCAGAAGCTGAGCAAAGAAAAAAAGATTTACTTTCTGTAAATCCAAGACTTTTAGAAATTGAAAATGAATTATCTTCAAATTCTATAAAAGCTTCTAAAGCAATACTAATGTCTAACAAAAAAGAACAAGCATCTATTTTATCAGACTTAAAAAAGAAAAATAATAGCTTAATAAAAGAAAAAAATGCTTTTATTAAAAATCTTTCTAAAGAAAATAACTATCTTAATCCACATTTTGACTGCAAATTGTGTAAAGATATGGGATATATTCAAAAAGATAGTTCTTCCATAATGTGTTCATGTCTAAAACAACGTATCTTTGATATAGCTTATAACAAATCAAATATGGGAAATTTAGAAAGAGAAAATTTTTCTAATTTTAATATAAGAATCTTTTCAGATAAACCTGATTTTGAAAAATATAAATCAGAATTATCTCCAAAAGAAAACATTAAAAAAATAAAAGATGCCGTTTCATCTTTTATTGAAAATTTTGATAATCCTGAAGAAAAAAATTTAATTTTTACTGGTAATACTGGTGTTGGGAAAACATTTTTAATTAACTGTATTGCAAATGAAATTTTAAAATCTGGAAAAACTGTTCTTTATCAAACAGCACCTGTCATGTTTGATGAAATAAATGCAGCAAAATTTGAAAAGGAAAACGCAAAATTTGATTTATATAAAAATATATTAGATGTTGATTTACTTATAATAGATGATTTAGGTACAGAAAAAATAACTGATACCAAAATTACAGAATTATTTACAATTATAAATACTCGTCTTCTAAATCAAAATCATAAGATTACTAAAACTATAATTTCTACAAATCTTAATATTACAGAACTTTTTAATACATATACAACAAGAATTGGTTCAAGACTTACTGGATATTATAAATTTTATCGTTTATTTGGTGAAGATTTACGTTTTAAAAAAGCTAAAAAAGAAATCTGAAAAATCAGATTTCTTTTTTCTTTATTTTCTTTTATAAATATTCTTAAAGTTACTCTTTGTCAAATAATTTTCTATTAACTTTAGATTATATAATCATCGTCTTCTTCAACAATCTTTTCAACACTAACAACTTTACCTTCATTTGTTCTCATCAAGGTAACACCTTGTGTTGCTCTTCCTAAAACACTTATTTCTCCAGACTTTAATCTTATTAATGTTCCTGTATCTGTTGAAAGCATTATATCTTCTACTCCAGATACAATCTTGATTCCTACAATTTCACCTGTTTTTGGAGTAACTTTATATGTTATAACTCCTCTTCCACCTCTATTTTGAACTCTGTATTCATCAAGTTCTGTTCTCTTTCCAAATCCGTTTTCTGTAATAGCAAGTAATGTTGCATTGCTTCCACTAACAATTGGTTCCATACCTATAACGCTATCATTATCATCTATTCTCATTCCTATAACACCTTGAGCAGTTCTACCTACTGGTCTAACATCTTTTTCGTCAAATGTTATACTTAAACCTTTTTTAGTTACTAAAACAACATTATCTTCGCCATCAGTTAATCTAACATCTATTAATTCATCATCATCTTTTAATGTAATTCCCATTAAACCATTTTTTCTATTAGAATCATATTCTTTTAATGGTGTTTTCTTAATTAAACCATTCTTTGTTCCCATTAATAAATATTTACCATCTGCAAAGTTTTGAATTGGTATAACAGCAGATATTTTTTCTCCTGCTTCAAGATTTAGTAAATTAACAATAGCTGTTCCTTTAGCTGTTCTTCCAGCTTCTGGAATCTCAAATCCACGTAATCTGTACATTTTACCTTTATTACTAAAGAATAGTAATGTATCATGTGAAGAAGATGAGAATATTGTTTTTACAAAATCTCCTTCTTTTGTTGTCATTCCAGTAATACCTTTTCCACCTCTTCTTTGGCTCTTATATGTATCTACTGGTAATCTTTTAATATATCCAAATCTTGTTAATGTGATAACAACTTGCTCTTCTTTAATTAAGTCTTCTTCTTCAAACTCTCCTTCTGCTGGAGCAATTTTTGTTAATCTTTCATCTCCAAATTTATCTCTTATTTCTATAAGTTCTGTTTTAATAATATCATATACTAATGTTTCACTAGCTAATATTTCTTTATAATATGCAATCAATCTCATTAATTCTTGATATTCTTCTTCTAGTTTTTCTCTTTGTAATCCTTGTAATCTCTTTAATTGCATATCCAAGATAGCTTGTGATTGAATTTCAGAAAGGTTAAATCTTTCCATTAATCTTTCTTTTGCATCATCGTAAGACTCACGAATTATTCTAATAACTTCATCAATATTATCAATAGCAATAATTAAACCTTCTAATATATGAGCTCTTGCTTCTGCTTTGTCTAACTCAAATTTTGTTCTTCTTAAAACGACTTCTTTTCTATGTTTGATATATTCTACTAAACATTGTTTTAATGTTAATTCAATTGGTTGCCCATCAACCAAAGCAAGCATTATAACTCCAAAAGTATCTTGCATTTGTGTGTGTTTGAATAATTGATTTAATATAACTTGTGGTCTTGCATCTCTTTTTAATTCTATAACGATTCTAACTCTTTCTTTTCTATCAGATTCGTCTCTAACTTCTGAAATTCCTTCAATTTTTCTATCTTTAACTAATTGATCTATTTTTATAATTAAATTTGCTTTGTTTACTTGATATGGAAGAGATGTAACTATTATTCTTTGTTTATTTCCAGACATTTCTTCAATTTCTGTTTCTGCTCTTACAATAATTTTTCCTCTACCCGTTGTATACGCATCTCTTATACCCTCTTTTCCAAGAATCATAGCTCCTGTTGGAAAATCTGGACCTTTTACAACTTCCATTAATTCTTCATTTGTAGTATCAGGATTGTCTATAACTTTTATTGTTCCATCTATAATTTCTGTTAAATTATGTGGTGGTATATTTGTTGCCATACCTACAGCAATTCCTGATGAACCATTTACTAATAATGCTGGTATTTTTGAAGGTAGAACTGTTGGTTCTTGTAATCTATCATCATAGTTTGGCATGAAATCAACAGTATTTTTTTCAATATCAACTAACATTTGCTCTGCAATTTTTGACATTCTAGATTCTGTGTACCTCATTGCAGCTGCACCATCGCCATCTATTGAACCAAAGTTTCCATGTCCATCTATTAACATATATCTCATTGAAAAATCTTGAGCAAGTCTAACCATTGCATCATATACTGAAGAATCTCCGTGTGGATGATATCTTCCTAAAACAGATCCAACTGTGTTAGCACATTTTCTATATGGCTTATCTGATGTTATTCCATCTTCATGCATAGAATAAAGAATTCTTCTATGAACAGGTTTTAAACCGTCTCTAACATCTGGTAAAGCACGTGAAACTATAACACTCATTGCATAATCTATATATGCTGTTTTCATTTCTGCTTCAATATTTCTTTCGATTATTCTTTCATCTTGCCTTTCCATTCATTAACCTCTTTTCTTCGATTTTTATACACTTGCATTATATAATAAATATAACCAAAAAAGCAAGAAAAAAGGGGCTTTTTTATAAAAAAATAACATTTAAATTTATATTAATTTTTCTGCTAAAGTCTTTTCTTCTGGCGAAATATTAAAGTTTTTGCCATTATTTTTTATAAGATTATGTATATTTTCAATCTTCCTTGCCTCTTTTATTGTATTTTCCAAAGGTATTGTTTTATTTAAATAATTTTCTATATTTTTATATGCTTTTTCCATATTTAAAAAATCTTGATTTCCGTAAGCGTTACCCCAATTTTCACAATATTTTTCTAATTTTTCGACCGCTTTTAATTGTTCTGAAAGAGTTTCTTCTATTTTGTCACTTATGGAACTTATGATTGTATTTTTTCCTTGTTTTAAAATTTTAGAAATATTATTACTTATTAAATTCTTACTTTTGGCCAAATTTATAGCCATATCTAATATTTTGGATATAGTATCTAAAACACCTCCATTTTTTACTGCTAATTGAACTTGTGAAATATTTTCAAAATTTCCAGTTACAACTCCAGAAATACTTTTTCCAACATCTAAACATGAATTTATAGTTTCCTTTATTCCACTTTTAAACCCTTGTTCTATAATTGCATTTTTTATAGAGATTACTTGATTTTCTATTAAATTTGGTAATAATGCTTTTATTCCAATATCCAAACCTGCATTTATTGTTTTTCCTAAATCCGTTTCTATAAAATTCTTTTGCTTATCATATAAACTTATTTCATATTTATTAACTTCATTTTCTACTTCTAAATTATTCATATTACTCCTATTCTAATAATTTTTGAAAAATATCTTCATATATGTTTTGATCTTTAAAAAGTATTTCTGGAGTTGTAACTGGAAATTTTGAAAATATTTCACAAGTTCAATTAGCAGTAAAAAATGGAGGTGTTTTAGATACT
>Ga0073908_1000959_pt1 | contig 44150 bp, 34 predicted proteins | sample MucameincwithD2O_FD_65484 | JGI IMG/M metagenome (GOLD analysis project Ga0073908, IMG submission 65484) | Mouse cecum microbial communities from Vienna, Austria - Mucus amended microcosms incubated with D2O | ecosystem: Host-associated > Mammals > Digestive system > Large intestine > Cecum... | reverse complement strand
CCGGGCTCGGCTGCCCGTGAGCCTGCTTGCCTATGCGGAGTTTTCCACCAAGCACGATGCCATGCATGCGGAATACGTCTTCAAGCAGCTGTCCCGCAACGAGAAGGACGCCCTGCTGGCTGTCGCCTCCCATTCCTCCTTCGAGGAGGCACTGGAAGAGTTGCTCGGTTAGGGAAGGCTGCTTGCGGGATCTTCATCTGGTGCTGGCTGTCGGAAGGCTGCCTAATAGTTGAGGCCGAAGGCCCACAGTGGCACAACGTTGGCAAAGCTGTTGTAATGCGGCTGGGGCATCAGTGCTCGGAAACGGCAGCTGCACTCATTGAGTGCAGTATTGTAGCAGATTATGCACTCAATGAGTGCAGTTTGCCTTTTAACTCTTTTAGGTTGCTTTAAAAGTTTTAGGTCGCTTTAACTTTTTTAGCGAAGAAAGGCCTCCCAGTTGCGGGAGGCCTTTTGGCTCGTGCGCGGGGTGCTTTGCCGGCTGCGCTCTAGCTCAGCTTGCTGCCGAGCTCCTTGGCGGCGGCTGCCTTGTCGAAGTTGCCGCCGGTGCGCTTCGTGAGCTCGCCCATCACGCGGCCCATGTCCTTCTTGGTGGCAGCCCCGGTGTCGGCCAGCACCGCGTCGATGAGCGCGATCAGCTCCTCGCCCTCCACCTGCTTCGGCAGATAGCCTTCCAGGATGGCCACCTGCTCGGTGAGGGTGTCGGTGCGCTCTTGGTTGTTCCCCGCTTTGATGGAGCCATCGAGCGTCTCCTTCGTCTGCTTGATGACGCGCTTGAGCATGGCGTCCACGTCGGCCTCGGTTACCTCGCGCCGCTCGTTCACCTCGATGGCCTTCAACTCGGTATGCACCTGGCGCAGAATGTCGCGCCGATGGTTGTCGCGCGCCTTCATGGCCGCCTTGATCTCGTCTTGCAGCTGTTGATATTCCATGCTCGTCCTTCCATTAAGGCTCCCGCTGTGTCGTTTCCATCATACCTCGTCGGGCGCCTTCTCGTTAAGACAGGTTCTCATCCTCTTCGTAGCGCTCGGCGAAGTATTCGGGGAAGACGGGCATCTCGAAGCGCACGTAGCCCTTGGCGGGCTCGCTTATGATTCCTTGTTCGAGAAGGCGCTTGCGATACTGCGAAGCGTAATTGCTGCCCACGCCCATCTTCTCGGCTACGCGCGCGAGAGGCACGTCGCGCGGCTCGTTGAGCATGGCGGCAAGAAAACGCTTATCGCCAGCCGAAAGGTCAAGGTAGGTGTAAGCAAGAACGCCATCAGCCATTTCGTTGCGGGCCAGCTCTACGCCCGTAGCGGCGTTCTCGACGTCGATCTCCTCCGCGACTGCTTGGGCCCAGGTGTGGAACCCGACAAGCTGCATCATGTACGGGAAGCCATCGGTGGCCTCGACCGCAGCCGCAAGGGCGGCGGGGCTAATGCGTTTGCCAGCATCTTCGATAGTGGCAGTGAGGGCGTCGGATATCTCTCGGTCGGGAATGCGACCGAGGGTGTGCTTGCGCGCCCTTCTCAAGAAAGAAATGCCGTCGTCCCTCAAAAGCTGGGAAATATTATGGGGAAGCCCTGCCATAAGAAGCGCGACTTGGCGACCTTCCGTGACGAAGTGCTGATATACGCGAGCGAGCTGCTTCATTTCGTCGATCGTCACGTTCACCTCGTCGACGGTTATGAGAAGCCCGACCCGATAGGAGGCGATCTGGTCGAGCAGCGTGCTCATACGGGTGCGCCAATTGCCCTCCTCCGGTTGCACGTTCTCCCATTCCAGGCTCAGGAACTGACCAAGGCTCAGCCCCCTTAGGCGCCGGCCCCCGTCTTCTTCGACGAATTCCCGCGCGTTGCGAACGGCCTGTTGCAATAGGTCCTCGAGCATGCCCTCGGCAGCGGTAGTTTTCGCAGAAATCCAGCCCTGCGACTCCGCCTCTTGGCTTATGAGGGAGATGAAGGCCGTCTTCCCTGAGCCACGGGCCCCGGAGACGATGGTGCATAAATTAGGGTCGCCTAGGCCGTTGTCGAAAGCTTCTTTCAGCTCCTCTACGAGGGACTCGCGTCCAGCCATAAAGGGAGGGATGACTCCGAATGTGGGAGTGAAGGGGTTGCGTGCCATGGACCCTCTCTTTCTTGTCGGTGCGGTGCTCGGTGCGGTTGCTATTTGGCGGCGTCCGCATGGGAGCGATGCGTCGCTCGTTGTGGATGGCTTTGCAACTTTTGCAAACTTTTTCTAGTTTTGCAAACTTTTTCTAGCTTTGCAAGGGCGATGAGCCTCGCAGAACGTGTGCAGCTATATTTTCTGTGCAAGAACGGTACAAAAAGCTTTGCTGTCTGATGCAAGAAGGGCGGCTCGGTAACGTCCGAGCCGCCCTGGTGGGGAAGCCGCTTTGGTGGTGGGATCCGTAGGGGGCGACTCAAGCCGCCCCGGTAGTGGAGGAGTGTCCTGGTGGAAGGGCGGTCTGAAGCTGCCCCTACGGCGAAACCGTGCCTCGGTGCGAAGCTTACCCCTCGGTGAGGGCGGTTTTCGCGATGCCGCGGGCGGCCAGGTAGGTGACGAGCATATAGCCGCCGTAGATGACGATGGTAAGCCCCGCGGCCATCATGATGGGAGTGAAGGTGTTCACGCCGATGGCATCGAACATGGAATCGGACAGCACGCCGATGGCGCAGGCCGCGTGGCACACCGCCAGCGCCAGCGGTACGAGGAAGTACACGAGCACCTGGATCAGAAGCGAGCGGTAGATCATGCCCGCATCGCAGCCGAGCTTGCTCAGGATGCGGTAGCGCGGCGCCGAGTCTGAGGCCTGACTCAGCTGTTGGATGGCCAGGATGGCTGCGGTGGACACGAGGAAGATGAAGCCGATGTAGAGCGCCAGGTAGGTGATCATGAGTCGCATGCCGGCCGACTGGTCGGTCATCTCGTGGGCTGTGATGATGCGCGTGACCGGCCACAGCAGGTTCGCGTAGGCGTTGCCGGCGCCGCTGCGCCCCTGCTCGAAGCCGCCCATATCCGAAGGCTGCGTGGCGGCTACGATATCTCCCAGGGCCGTATCGTTCTCGGCAGCGGTCTTGCCGTTGTCGGCGTACATCACGTTCAGCGTTTGGGTCGTGGGAATGAGTCCCTCGGCACCCAGGGCCTCCACAGCCTCATCGGGCACCACGAAGATAAGCGCGGTGGCGGCCATGGCGTTGTCTTCCAGCTGGGTGTCGTAGATGGGGCCGGCCACGGTGAGCTCTTGGTCCGCCACGGTGATGGTCGGGGCCGCCTTCGCCACGGCCTCGGCCAAGGCATTGACGATCTCCATGTTGTTCACCAGGCCGCAGGTGCCCGGCTCAAGATTCACGGCCGGCTGCCCCTGCAGGGTGCGGGCGGCGTTGAAGTCGGACAGCGACATCACAGCCACGGCGGTATCTCGCACCTTGCCCAAGTCGTCGATGCGCATGGCCTCGGGGCTCGCCACGGTTTCGGCGGCATCGATGATCGGGTCGTAGGTCATGTCGGGCAGCGACCACATGCTCACCTGGGCCCATGCGCCTATCGTCTCGGCCCACAGCTCGGGCGCGCCTGCTTCCAGAGCGGCGGCCATGTCCCAGTCGTATTCCTCGGCCAGGGCCAGCCGATCGGGGGCATCGGCCTCCATTTCGGCGCGGCGCTCGCGCTCGCCGGCCGACGAGCCCGTGGTGCCATCGGGGCCGTACCATACCCCGGCGCTCAAGGTGGCCGAGTAGGGGTTGGCCTTCTCCACGCCGCCGACGAACACCTCCACGAACCCCATGCCCGACGAGAACACGGTAATGGAGAAGAACAGCAGCACGCACACGGCCCACAGCGACAGAAACGCCGTGTTCACCTTGCTGGCAATCTGGCGCACGGTGAACAGGTTCAGCTTGCGCAGGTACACGCCGCGCAGGCGCGTGAGCACGGCGATGGCGAAGCCGGCCAGCGACCAGAAGAACATGAGCGAGCCCACAAGCATGGCGATGGTGGCGCGCACGAACTCGGGCTGGTCCAACATCACCAGGCCATTGGCGATGAGCTGCTGGTAGGCGTAGGCCAGCACGGCGATGGCCGCGACGAACACCACGAGGCACGCCCACGGGTTGCGCACTCCGGCCCGCTCGTTTCTCTCGCCGGCGCGGATGAGATCGATGAGCTTGCAGCGGCTCACGGTGAACGTGTTGAACAGGGCCACCACCACATAGATGGCGGCGAAGCATGCCAGGGTGACCACGAGCGCGTCAGGCGAGAACACGAACTGGTAGTTGCTCATGGTGGTGCCGAACAGCGCCGCGGTGAAGAACGACAGCGCCTGGGACAGCAGCACGCCGCAGATAAGGCCCACGGCCAGCGAGATGAGGCCCACGAGCACCGTCTCGTACAGCACGATGCGCGACACATGCCCCGGCGTCATGCCCAGCACCAGGTAGGTGCCGAACTCGCGCTTGCGGCGCCGGATGAGGAACTGGTTCGCATACAGGATGAGGAAGCCCAGCACGCAGGCCACCACCACCGAGAACATGCCGAGCAGCTGGGTGGTCGACTCGAAGACCGAAGCCGAGGCCGAGCTTTCCATGTCGAAGAGGATCTGCTGGCTGCCGATGGAGTTGAACGCGTAGAACACCGCCACGCCGAACAGAAGCGTGATGAAGTAGATGGCGTAGTCGCGCACCGACCGGCGGATGTTGCGCAGGGCGAGCTTAAGATACATGGCCGGCCTCCCCGCCGAGGAAGGACACCACTTCCATGATGCGGGCGAAGAAGGCATCGCGGCTCTCGTCGCCCCGGCGCAGCTCGTTGAACACGGCGCCGTCCTTGATGAACAGCACGCGGTTGGTGTAGCTGGCGGCGAAGGCATCGTGGGTGACCATCATGATCGTGGCGCCCATCTGTGTGTTCATCATCTCCATGATCTCGAGCATCACCGTGGCGGCACGGGAATCCAAAGCGCCGGTGGGCTCGTCGGCCAAGATGAGCTTCGGGTCGCACACCATGGCCCGGGCCGCGGCCACGCGCTGCTTCTGGCCGCCGGACATCTGGTAGGGGTACTTGGAAAGCACGCCGTCCACGCCGAGACGCGCGGCCATGGCGTTTACCTTGCCGGGAATGCTGCGTGCCGGCTCGCCCTTGATGGTGAGCGCGAGCGAGATGTTCTCGAAGCCGGTGAGGGTGTCCAGCAGGTTGGAGTCCTGGAAGATGAAGCCCAAATCGTCGCGGCGGAACTTCGCCAGCTGGCGGCGGGACATGCCGGTGATGTCGCGGCCGCCCACGATGATGTGGCCGCTCGTGACGGTGTCGATGGTGGACACGCAGTTCAGCAGCGTGGTCTTGCCCGAGCCCGAGGGGCCCATGATGCCGACGAACTCGCCGGCGGCCACGTCGAAGGAGACGCCGGCCAGGGCATGGGTGACCGAGTCGCGGCTGCCGAAGACCTTCTCGATGGAACGCACCGACAGGATGGGGGAACCCGCAGGCCGCGGGGCCGCCGCATGGACGCCGTGGGGAGCGGCGGCAGGGGCGCCGGCACCCTGGGCGACGCGGCCCGCGGCAGCCGAGGAGGCGCCGGGCGCGTAGGCATCGCGCGAGAAGGCGGCGGCCAGGCCGTCGAGGGCGCTGCGGTCGTCGGCGGAAAGCGGCAGGGGCGTGCCCGGGTCGGCGGGGTTGGCACCAAAGGCCGAGGGGGTGGGTTCGGTGTACACTTCAGCCATTAGTGGTAGCTCCTCTCGGTCTTGGGCAGCTGGCGGGCGATGATGGCGCCCACCGCCCCGATGATAGCAACGGCAAGCATAATCTTCCCTGGCGTCTTCACAATGGTCCTTTCTCTCGAACGTGCGGCTCGCTCTCCATCCCGCCGGAGATGGCTTCGCGGTATTCCGATTCGCTCAAACAGTCCTCGCTTTGTGGAAATGTCCACTGGACATTTCCAGTCGCTGTGGAACTCGCTCGGTCGGAACACCCCGAACCCGTCTCCTACATTGCGTAGGCTGCGAGCACAATTCCATCCTAGAGAAAGGGGCGCGGCGGCTCCATCGATCGGGCTTACGCTTACCTTACGAACGTGTTAGGTAAGCTCGCCCGCACCATAGGTTCGGGCCCTTACGCGCCGTAGAGTTCTTTGCGGGTGCGGTCGTGGGGGAAGGTGAGGATGACGCGGGTGCCGGTGCCCTCTTCGCTGGCCAGGCCTACGTGCAGGCCCATGGAGGCGCACAAGCTGGCCACCAGGTACAGCCCCATGCCCGTGGCCGATCCGTGGGCGCGGCCGACCTGGCCGGTGAAGCCGCGCTCGAAGACGCGGGGCACGTCGGCGGCGGGAATGCCGCAGCCGTTGTCGCGCACCTCCAGCACCGTGCGGCCCCGCGGGGTGCCGGACTCTTCCTCGCGCGCGGTGAACTCGATGCTCGTAGCGCCGTATTTCGCGGCGTTCGTCACCACCTGCCCCAAGATGAACACGAGCCACGGTTCATCGGCCAGCACCGTCATGGTCTCGGGAATATTGAAGGCGGGGAGTGCCCCGCGTTCGATGAGGAAGCGCGTGTTGCGCTTGCACGCCTCGCGCGCTGCCTCGCCCAAGCTCACCTCGCGGATGGCATAGTCGCGCTCCACCGAGGTCGATCGAGCATAGTACAGCGCCTGGTCCACCTGGGCCTCGATGCGCTCGAGCTCGCGGGCGATCTTCGCCGACTGGGCGCTCGGCTCATTGGCGAGCATGAGCTTTATCGCGGCAATGGGCGTCTTCGTCTCGTGGATCCACAGCTCGATGTAGCGACGGTAGGCCGCAGCGTCTTCCTGGAGCTTGTCGGTTTCCGCGGCGGCAAGCGAGCTGATGCGGGCCGCGGTTCCGTAGGCAATCTGCCCTTCCAGGAAGGCGGGTTCGGCGACGAGAGCCGGCAGTACGCGGGCTTGCCGCAGCGAGGCGAGCAACCCGCGCAACTCGTGGTAGAAGGCGGCTTTGCGGCGGTAGTCCAGAAAGCCGGCGCCCACAGCCAGCAGGGTGAGGATGTCGGCCACCAGCAGCACGCCCGATGAGTTCACGCCGAGCGCGGGCAGGATGAGCACGAGGCTTACGAGGCTCAGCACCAGCGCCGCCAGCCCCAGCATGTTGTCGCGCACATAGGCGGCGGGCGTGAAGGCGGCGAGGTCTTCGATGGAGAAATCGTCGCCAGCGAGGGAGCAGAGGGGCGGCTGGCTCATACGGCGTACCCCACGCCACGGCGCGTTACGAGGAAGTCGTCGGGCACGCCAAGGGAGGCCAGCGTCTTGCGCAGGCGATTCACATTCACGGTGAGGGTGTTGTCGTCGATGAAGGCATCCGACTCCCACAGCGCGCACATAATCTCGCTGCGCGGCACCACGACGCCCGGATTCCGCATGAGCGTCTGCAGGATGCGCAACTCGTTGCGGGTAAGCTCGGCGGTGCGGTCGCCGAAGGAGACGGTGCCGGCGCCAATGTTCAAAGTGACGCCCTTGTGGCGCATCGTCATATCCGCCGCTGGTCCTGCGCTGCGCCGCAGCAGGGCCTGGATGTGGGCCAGCAGCACGGCAGGGCGGTAGGGTTTGGTCACGTAGTCGTCGGCCCCCAGGTTCATGGCCATCACTTCGTCGAACTCGCTTTCCGAGGAGGTGAGCATGAGAATGGGCACCGAGCTGTTCACCCGAATGTCGCGGCAGATGGAATGGCCGTCGGCACCGGGCAGCTTCAGGTCGAGCACAATGCAGTCGGGCTCGGCGGCCAGGGCCCGGGCGGCGGTGTCGGCCCAACTTCCTTCGTAGGCTCCCACGGCAAAGCCGGAAAGTTCCAGCACGTGGGCCAGTTCCGTGCGCAGGGCCACGTCGTCTTCGATGATATAGATGCGCTGGGCCATGGCGGCCTCCTCCTTCATCTTGCTCCCCGGCATTTCAGGGGCGATTGCCAGCCTGCCCATTCTACCGCGATGCCCCTGTCGCGGGAACGGCGGCCGCGCACTCTTACAAGAGCGTAAGCGGCCTGCCGGCGATGTTGGTCGAGCCGACCCCTGTTTTTTGCACGAGGTTTGGAGTTATGAGCGTCTTCCAAAAGAAAAGGAGGACGGTTTTACTGAAATTCATTAAATTGTAGAGCCTCGAAGGGCTGTGAGACGCTCATAACTCCAAATCTTGCGCAAATAGGGGAAATCGCGCCAAACGAAGCTGGTCATGGATTTCCTCCAAGATCGCGCAAGCATTAAGTTTTCGCGAGAATTGCTGAAAGTGGGGTAGTATGGTCAGCGCATTTTCAAGCAGCGGTGAGCGTCGTTGGCGGCGCCCCGCGAGGGGCGAAAGGACATATATGAGAGAGATGCCCGCTAACCAGCTGAATCCGCGCATCAAGAACGTGTGGCGCATCAGCGATGCCATCTGGATTGCCGTCGTGTTTCTGTGCTGCTTCGCGCCGTTTGCGATCATTGCGGCAGTTGAGCCGTCGGAGGCCTGGGCGGGGTTCGTGGCCCTTATGGTGGCCGTGGTCTTCGCGGCGTTGTTCGTGTTCTTCGTCGTGGTGCTGCCGCCCATTCGCTACGCGCGCTGGCGCTACGAGCTGACCGACGACTACCTGGATATCGCCCGGGGCATCTTCTGGCGCAAGCGCTTCATCATCCCGTTCATTCGCGTGCAGAACACCGATACGCGCCAAGGACCGGTGCTGCGGGCCTTCGGGCTGTCCAGCGTCACCGTGGCCACGGCCGCCGGTGAGCACGAGATTCCCGGCCTGGGCAACGAAGAGGCCGACCTGCTGCGCGACCGCGCCGCCGAGCTGGCCCGTCTGGCCCGAGAGGATGTCTAATGGAGGCCCCGCAGCAGACCCAGCAACCGCAGCCCGCACCTCAGCCCGAGGGCGCTGAGCCGGTGAAGCACCACGTCCACCACAGTTACATGTGGCTCGAGAGCATCCGCACCCTGGTGGTGGTTGCCCTGGCTGTTCTGGTGACGAACTTCTCCACCATCGTCGGGGTCATCGCCGATGGAGGCCTCGACGGCTTCCCTACGGGCCTGGCCCTGGCCCTCGTAGCCGGCGGGTCGCTCCTCGCCATCCTCGTGGTCGTCGGCATTGTGGTGGCCATGCGGGTTGTTAGCTACAAGCACCTGTACTTCATCGTAGGACCCGAAGAGTTCACCCTCTGCTCCGGCGTGTTCAGCAAGAAGCGCGTGCACGTGCCCTACCAGCGTGTGCAGTCCATCGATCAGCGGGCCACGCTGCTCCAGCGCATCTTCGGGGTGTGCACGGTGCTCATCGACACGGCCGGTGGTGCCTCGAACAAGGCCATCGCCGTACCTTATGTGACCAAGCAGCAGGCAGAATGGCTGCGCGCCGAGCTGTACAACCGCAAGAACCACCTGGCTGCCGTGGCCGCCGGCGCAGTTGGGTCTGCGGCTGCCGGTGCCGCTGTCGGGTCGGGCGCTGTCGCCGCCCCGGCCGTCGCCAGCCCCGCGGTCGCCCCCGCGCCCGGCATCGCCGCGGGTGCCGCAGCCCCCGGCGCCCCGGCCCCGGTCGGTCAACCCGCGTTCGGCAACGTGCTCGACATCGGTTCGCAGGCATGGGACGAGGTGGGCGGCCTGTTCGCCGGCGCCGGTGTGGACACGGGCCGCGTCACCTACGAGTACGGCCTCACCAACAAGGAGCTCTTCCTCACGGGCCTTTCGGGCTCCACCTCGGCAGGCCTCATCCTTCTCGGTCTGATCGTCGGCCTCTTACAGCTGGTGGGCAACGCCTTCGAGCTGTTCGGCGATGCGGCGAACAGCGTGGTGGCCAGCGCCGTCAGCTATGCCACCTCCCAGGCCATGGGCGCGGTCGTCGGGCTGGTCGTCGTGCCGTTCATCGTGGTGCTGCTCGTGCTGTGGCTGTTGTCGGCTCTCGGCACCTGCGTGAGCTACGGCGGCTTCAAGGCCCGTCGTCGCGACAACCGCATCGAAGTGGAGTACGGCCTGCTCAAGCACAGCTTCCAGGGCCTTGCCGTAGATCGCGTGCAGTCGGTCAGCATCAACCAGACCTTCATTCGCCGTCTGCTCGGCTATTGCGAGATATCCCTGGGCAAGATCGATGCTGCCGAGGGGGAGAATGCCAGCAACAACCAGAACGCCAACGAGCTGCTGAACAAGGGCCTGGTGGTGCACCCCTTCGTGAAGGTGAGCCGCGTGCCGGAGATCTTTGCCGGCCTCATTCCGGAATTCGCCGACCTGCCCCAGGATTCCATCCCCGTGGCGAAGGTGGCTCTGCGCCGGGCCCTCATCCGCCGCGGTATCGTGCAAGGCGGCGGCTTCTGGTGCGCCGTGGCGGCCGCGATCTTGGCAGCGGTCCTTGCGGCCGTGGGCGCCGCCATCGAGTCGGGAGCGCTGTACCTCGAGAGCGACGACTTGTTCCTTCTGTCCATGGGCTCTGTGGCGGCTATGGGCCTGTTCGTCTGGGCCGCCATCCTCTTCGTCATCGACATCATCGGCGCGGTGCTGTGGGCCCGCGAGTCCAGCTTCGCCTTCAACCGTCGTTTCATGCAGGTGAGCAACGGGGGTCTGTCGCGCACCACCATCAGTTTCCCCCGCCAGAAGATCCAGTTCGGCTGCGCTCGCAGCAACCCGCTGCAGCGCCGTGCCGGCACCCGTACGCTGCTGGCCACCACGGCCGCCGGCCAAGGCGGCACCACCACGACGCTCGTGGACGTGCCGGTGGAAGACGCCGCGGCGTGGCTCGACTGGCTGAAGCCAGGCGGCAACCAGGTCTGCGGCTCGTAGCGCTGCCGGCGGCCAATCAAAAGCGAAACTCGCGGGGGCGGTCTCGGGCCGCCCCCGCTGTTTTGCGGCCGAAATATGGTAAAGTACCCGCCATGGCTAAGACAGACGACATATCACCCAAGCCGGGCTTCCTCGAGTTTCTGAAGCCGGGCCGCCGCGACACCGTGTCCGAAGACGAGATCAAGGACATGGTGGCCGACAACGACGAGCTCCTCGACGACGAGAAGCGCATGATCAACGACATCCTCGACCTGGCCGACATGACCGTGCGCGAGATCATGAAGCCCCGCGTGGACATGATCATGGCCGAAGATGTGGAGCCGGCCCGCACCGCCTTGGAGCGCATGCGCGGCACCGGCTACTCCCGCCTGCCGGTGTACCACGAGGAAGTGGACGACGTCATCGGCATCGTGAACTACAAGGACCTCATGGGTCCGCTCATGGACGGTCGCATGGAAGGCCCCGTGTCCGACTACATGTTCGAGCCCCTCTACGTGCCCGAGACCAAGAACGTGCTGGCCCTGCTCTCCGAGCTGCAGGAGGCCCGCATGCAAATGGCCATCGTAGTGGACGAGTACGGCGGCACCGACGGCCTTATCACCATGGAAGACATCGTAGAGGAGATCATCGGCGAGATCGTGGACGAGACCGACCGCGACCGCGAGCTCGTAAGCGCCGTCGGCCCCGACCAGTGGCGCTGCGACGGGCGCTTCCCCGTGGAAGATGCCGTGGAGCTGGGCTGGCCCATGGAGGAGTCCGACGATTACGAGACCGTGGCCGGCTGGCTCATCCACACCCTGGACTTTGTGCCGAAGGTGGGCGACGAATTCGTCGTGGACGGCTTCTCCTTCAAAGTGGAGAAGATGCGCCGCAGCCGCATCTCGGTCATTCGGGTGCGCAAGATCGCCGACGGAGAATCGAGTTGTGGAGAGGCCTCCTCAACTGACTGACAGCCAATATGCTCACGGGCTTCCAATGCCACCTGCGGGAATATTTCAGCTGGTATTTGTCAAGCGAACAAAACGTGAACGTCGGTTGCCGCCTTTTTTGCCGTTGGGGCCAACTAGGGTAAAATAGCCGAGTCAAAAACAGCATAGCCCTGACTTTTTGCAGCAAATCATCCACCCTAATCCAACACGCTGCTGCCGCTTGTGCGGCTTGTTTTGTGCTGTCGTGAAAGGATGTATGTGGTTACGCAACGGAGAAAATCTCGCGGAAAGGTCGTCGTGCTCACGATGGCTGCTGCGTGCGTGCTCTCCGTCTTCGCGGTGGGCTTCGTCAACTTCGACTGGGCATCTGCCGGTTCCAACGACGCGACGGCCGCTACGTTCGGCTTGGAGCATCAGAGCGCCGAGGATAAAGCTCGCGCCGGCGTGTCCCCCGAGACGGTTGACGACAAATCTGATGCAGAGGTGCTCGCCGTCGAGGACGTTGCCGCCGGGGCCTCGCTGTCCACGGCGTCATCCCGCGACGTGAGCGCCGGTGTTGAGGAGATTGCCGCCGAGGAGGAGGCTGCCCGCGTCGCCGCCGAGGAAGAGGCCCGTCGCGCCGAGGAGCGTGCCATCGCCCGCGCCGACGCCGCCCGTTCCGAGTACTATGCCACGTTTGGCGGCTTGCCCGCCGGCGATGTGGATTTCTCCGTCGGTCGCGAGGCATTCATCGCGGAATGGGCCGAGCGCATCGACAACTACCTGGCCGGCAGCCCCCTTGCGGGTCACGGCTCCACCTTTGCCGAGGCGGCATGGGATGCGGGCATCGACCCCCGCTGGTCGCCAGCTATCTCCAATACGGAGTCCACCCAGGGCCGCGTGTGCTTCAAGGCCCACAATGCCTGGGGGTGGGATCAGACGAACTGGCCCGATTGGGACACGGCCATTCGCGCCCATGTGGCTGGCTTGGCTCGCGGTTACGGCTTCACCATCAGCTACTCCTATGCGCAGCGCTACTGCCCGCCAAATTATGACAACTGGTATAGAGATACGCTCGGCCAGATGCAACTGATCTAAAAGAATGAGAAAATGGCTTCGGCCATTTTCTTATATACAGGAGGAAACGCGATCATGAGCAACGTCATTGTCGTAGGATGCGGGCGTGTGGGCTCGCAGCTGGCGAACATGCTCTCGGACAATGGCAGCAACGTCTGCGTGGTCGACAAGAACGCCGAGGCGTTCTCCAACCTGGGACGCAACTTCAACGGGAGCACCATTCAAGGCGTCGGCTTCGACGAGGACGTGCTGCTGCGCGCCGGCGTCGAGGATTGCGACGTGCTGGCCGCGGTGACCCAGTTCGACAATGCGAACCTCATGTGCGCCGAGGTGGCCAACCACCTGTTCGGCGTGCCCCACGTCATCTCGCGCCTGTACAACCCCGACCACGAGCGCGCCTACATGCAGCTCGGCATCGACTACGTGTGCGGCACGTCGCTTGTGGCCGAAGACGTGTTCAGCAAGATTGTTTCGGGCCATGGCTCGCATATCGACACGTTCGGCGAGTTCGAGGTGCTTCGCTTTACGTTGGATCTGTCGAGCCGTGATAACGCCCGCACCATCCGCGTGTCCGAGCTAGAGCGCGACCACGAGGTGCGCATCATCGCCTTTGAGCGCGCGGACGGGTCGGCCTCGTCCATTCCCACGGTCGATTCACTGCTCTATGCGGGCGACTCCATTCTCGCCTGCGTGCGCCATGACGTTATCACGCAGTTCTCGCGCTACATTCTGGATTAGGGAGGATCTATGTACATCGTCATTGCCGGCGGCGGAAAGATCGGCTCTTATCTGGCGTCCATTCTTCTGAAAAGCGGCAACGAGGTGGCGGTTATCGAGCAGAAGCTGACGACAGCCGACCGCCTTTCGATGCAGCTGGAAGGGCGTTACCTGGTTATTCACGGAGACGGGTGCGATTCGCGTTACCAGGAAGACGCGGGCATTCGCGGCGCGGATGTGTTCGTGGCTACCACGGGACAGGATGATTCCAACCTCGTGTCGTGCGAGATTGCCCAGCGCGTATTTCATGTGCCGCGCTGCATCGCACGCGTGAACAATCCGAAAAACGAGCGCATCTTCCGCGAGGTGGGTGTCGAATGCGTATCGTCCACCACGCTCATCGCCAACCTGATCGAAGAGGAGGCCCTGCTAGGCTCGGTGTCGGTGGTGTCGTCGCTTACCCACGGCAACGTGGCGCTCGCCGAGGTGGTGGTACCGCGTATGCGCCATTTCTCCGACGAGGACGGCGTGCTGGTCGAGGAGATCCCGCTGCCCGACAATGCGCTGATCGCAGCGGTCTCAAGCGGTGGCGACGTGGAGGTGGCCAACGCGGAAACGCTGCTGTTTTCCGGCGACAAGGCCATTGTGGTGGCCGATGAGGATGTGCTTGACGACGTGCGCTTGGCGTTCAGGAGCCTGTAGTGTCTGCAGCGGCTCGGAACATGCGTCTGCGCCTGCGCGCTCTGCTCATTCTGGCGGCGGTGCTCTGCGGCATGCTGGCTTATCCGGCCGATGCATGGGCTGCCGACTACCAATGTTCCCAGGTCGACCTGACGGCCGTTGTGGAGACTGACGGGTCGGCAACCGTTACCGATCAACGTATCTTCGAGTTTCCCGGCGACGGCGAAGCGCGCGAGACCTTGAAGTGGTTGTATGCCGGTTTTCCGGAAAATGCCGAGGTGAAGGTGAAGCGCGTGCGTCTGGCGCCCGTGGACGATGAGGGCAATGTGGTGGATGAGTGGACGAAGCTGAAGTCCACGACCTTCCAGATTCCCTGGCGCGGCGGCGGCAGGCCCGAGGCCGATGGCTGGGCCTTCGATCGTTTTCAGGATACCCTGTATGCCTTCGTGCAGGATCTGCCCGAAAAGGCCGTGGTGGAAGTCACCTACAAAGTGAGCCATGCGGTGGAGGCCTACGACGATGCCGCGGATTTCCAATGGCTTTATGCGCCGCTCGATTACGCCGTCGATCTGCATCAGGTGACGGCCAAGGTGATTCTTCCGGTAGCCGCCAATGCCGCGGTGGAACCCAGCGAGAACGTGCTTGCCTGGGGTCATGGCCCCAAAGACGGCACGGTGGAAATCTCCCAGGACGGTTCGATCACCTTTACCGATCCATCCGTGGCGTCAAGTGCCTACGCCGAGGGCCGTGTGATGTTTCCCGTCGGCTGGCTGACCAACCTGAGCGAGGAAGATCGCCTGGCGAACCAGGGGAGTTTGCAGTACCAGTGGACGGCCCAGTACGAGGAGGGCTGGGTCGATCGCGACGCCCATCGGCTCATTATGCGCGACAGCCTGGCCTCGGGGTTGATGGGCGCCTGCGCCCTGTTCCTCGTCGTGGCCTTGCTCGTATACGCCCGCTGGGGCCGCGAGCGGCCGCCGTCTTTTACCGACGACTACTGGTGCGAAGTGCCCGACGGAAGTTTGTCGCCGGCGGAGATGGGACGCCTGTGGCGGTGGAACCACGAGAGTCCCGATGATGCCGTGGCCATGGCGCTCGATCTCGTGCGACGCGGTATCGTGGGCGTGCGGTACAATGCCGGCCGGCCCGCGGCGCTGCTGCTGCCGACGGCAGACCGACTCGAAGACGACTGCCTCGGCGCAGATGATCGTGCAACGCTTCGGCTGTTAGAGGCGCTGGCCGAGGGGGCCGATCGGTTGACGCTGGCCGACCTGTCATCCTTCGCGCACCAGCGTCCCCAGGCGTTCTTGGAGGCGGAGCACGCATGGCAGCAGGGGCTGTCTCGCCGCATCGAGGCCTACGGCTTTTTCGACAACGGAAGCCGTCGCGCCCAGCGCGCGATGCTGGTGCTCGCGGCCCTGATCGCGGTTGCGGCGGTGCTCGCCTTCCTGTGGCTCGGCTGGTTTCCGGCGCTGCTTTCTCTGGCAACGGCGGCGGCCGTGGGAGTGCTGGCGAACTATACCATGCGGCGTTCGGTTCGAGGCAACGAGATAACCGCCCACGCCAAGGCGTTGCGCAACTGGATGCGCGATGGCGGCTGGAGCTTTGCGGCCTGCGGGCTAACGGTAGGCGAACGAGCCGAGCTTGTGCCCTATGGCTACCTGTTCGGCGTGCTGCGCTTCTTGAAGCCCCTCGGGGAAAACGGGCGAGCCCTCGGCACCGATGCCGCCGAGGGCGCCGCGGCCCCCGTCGATGCCGCCGATCAGCTGGCGGAGCTGGCCCCCAAGTTGTCCACTGCCTTCGACGACGCCCTGCGTGTTGCCCACCATCGCGCCGAAGTGCGTGCCTAGTTGGAAGCGAAGCGGCGAACGCATCGTTTCGCCGAGAAAGGAAGCCCCCATGAAAGAGAAGTCCTTCGAACCCGGTTGTGACAACGTCGTGCTCATCGGCATGCCCGGAGCCGGCAAATCTACTCTCGGCATTGTGCTGGCGAAGATCCTGTGCAGGGATTTCGTCGATGCCGACCTGCTCATTCAGCAGTCGTGCGATAAGTCGCTCCAGCGACTTATCGACACGCTGGGCCCCGATGCCTTCATCGAGATCGAGAACCAGGTGCTCTCGGAGATGAGCTTCGAGCACTCGGTCATCGCCACGGGCGGCTCGGCCGTCTACAGCGGTGCGGCCATGGAGCATCTCGGCAAGATCGGCCGCGTGGTGTACCTGAAGATCAGCTTCGACGAGCTGAAGGCGCGCCTGGCCGACTTCTCCGATCGCGGTGTTGTCATGAAGGGCGGTATCGGCATGAGCCTGCGCGACCTGTACGACGAGCGCCTGCCCCTCTACGAGAAGTACGCCGACATCACCGTGGACGTGAACGACTTGTCCATTACCGCCGCCGCCCGCAAAGTAGCTGCCGCGCTGAAGTAGCCTCTCTCGTGCCGAGGCTCGTGGCTGCCGAGCGCTGCGGCGGCGGAGACGGCGGAAGGATTCGGACTGCCAGCAGACCCGTGCCCCCCGGTTACCCAGGGGGCATTTTTCTTGACGAGAAAATTCATATATAGCCGAATTAATCCTGTTGGGGGGGGGCGATTCTATGATAGACTCGTTGGCAAGTAGGAAGAGGCTGGTTTGAGAGAACGAGGAAAGGAGTTGCGTATGCAACTGACCATGAAGAAGATGGGCGCCGCCGCTATCGCTGCCGCCCTGGCGCTGTGCGTTGCGCCTGCCATGGCGATGCTCACTCCGGGCACCGCTCACGCCGCCGGGAAGGCGAGCATCACCAAGCTCTATCACGAGGGCGATCTGGATATCGATGTCATCACGACCAAGGTGACCAAGAAGGAACAGGCGGACGGCAGCCATTGGGCGAGCCTTACCAACTATACCGGCAAGGCCGTGAAGCCGAAGGTTGAGGTGCGCGTGTACGACAAGGATTATGAGGGCAAGCGTACCGAAAAGTACTGGGACGACGAAAAGAAGAAGATCGTGAAGGAAACCTACACGACGAAGTATCGTCCCCTGAAGGTGGTCAACGTTACGGGCAAATCCAGCAAGGAAGCCAAAAAGCTCATCAAGAAGAAGAAGGCCGATGTCACCATCGAGTACAAGAACAACAAGAACATCGGTCGCGCTCAGGTGGTTATCAAGGGCGTGAACAAGTACAAGGGCACTGTGTATCAGACATTTTCCATTAACGTTCCCCAGGTGAAGACCGTGAAGGTGAAAGCCGCCAAGAAGGCCCTGAACGTTTCCTGGAAGAAGGTCAAGGGCGCGACGCACTATCAGGTGGCCGTGCGCGACAAGGCTGCCGGAGAAACGGTGAAGACCGTGCTGGTGGATGCCAAGAAGAAGTCTGTCAAGATCAAGGGCCTGAAGGCGAAGCGCGCTTACGAAGTGACCGTGCAGGCGTGCGCCAACGGCGTGAAGTCTTCCTATAAGACCACCGAGTCCGTCAAGTACGATCAGAAGTGGGAGACGGTGACCGACGAGTGGGGCGACATGGATGAGAAGCTCGTGTCCTATAAGACGCTGAACTTCACCGGCTCCTACGAGAGCATCGGTACCTACTGGGGCGACGAGTCCCCCGTGAAGGTCAAGAAGACCAAGTAACTTCCATTCCTAACATTGCTTCCTACTTATCGGGGGAGAGGCTGCGGGGGACGCGGCCTCTCTCTTTTTGTGGGCGCGGTGTTGGGCCGAAAGCGAGTGCAGCCGTCGCAGGCCGCAGCGGGAAAGCGGGCGCGTGCTCCCCGCTAAATCTGGCAACCTCCCGTAACTTTAGTCGCCTGTAGTGTAGAATACAGATCAGGTTTTGCGCCGACGGGGATTGGCGCATGGTGTTCATGAGGCCGTTTTCCTGCTGCGAATCGAAGAAACTGCACCGCGTGTGCTGATTCGCGCGCAGAAAGACGTGCCCCGACCGGGGAGGCGCGAGGGCCGCGATGGCCGTCCGCTTTCGGAGAGGAAGCATCTATGGATTTTGAGAAGCTCAACCAGATGCTTGTCGACTGGACCGGTGAGATCGACGGGTTTATGTACACGTACATCCTGGTGATCTTGCTCGTGTTCGTCGGCATCTACTTCACGATCCGCACCAAGGGCGTGCAGATTCGCTACATCAAGGACATGTTCACCCAGCTGACCGAGAAGAAGCACGTGGAAGGCGAGAAGTCCATCTCGTCGTTCCAGGCTCTCATGGTGTCCACCGCCTCCCGCGTGGGCACGGGCAACATCGCCGGCATCGCCACGGCCGTGGCCACCGGCGGCCCTGGTGCCATCTTCTGGATGTGGCTCATGGCGCTCATCGGCGCGGCTTCGGCCTTCATCGAGTCCACTCTGGCCCAGATCTACAAGATCCGCGGCAAGGAAGGCGAGTTCCGGGGCGGTCCGGCCTACTACATTCAGCAGGGCTTGGGCCAGCGTTGGCTCGGCATTATCTTCGCGTGGGCGCTCATCCTGTGCTTCGCCTTCGGCTTCAACGGCCTGCAGGCCTTCAACATGACCTCGGCCCTTGAGTACTACATCCCCGACTACGCTAGCAACGGCACGGCCATCGGCGTGGGCATCGTGCTCATCGTGTTCACCGCCTTCGTCATCTTCGGCGGTGCGAAGCGCATCTCCATCATCACCTCCATCATCGTGCCTATTATGGCCATTGCCTACATCGTCGTGGCCGTGTGGACCACAGTGGCCAACATCGGCGAGCTGCCGGCTGTGTTCGGCACCATCTTCCAGTCGGCCTTCAACTTCCAGTCCATCGCCGGCGGCTTCGCGGGCTCGGTGGTCATGCTCGGCATCAAGCGCGGCCTGTTCTCCAACGAGGCCGGCATGGGCTCTGCCCCGAACGCCGCCGCCACGGCTTCGGTGTCGCACCCGGTGAAGCAAGGCCTCGTGCAGAGCCTGTCGGTGTACATCGACACGCTGCTCATCTGCACCTGCTCGGCCATGATGGTCATGATCTTCTGGGTGCAGGATCCCGAGGTGGCCGCATCGCTCAACGGCATGCCGCTCGTGCAGATGGCCGTGAACAACTCCATCGGCGAGATCGGCATCCACTTCATCACCTTCGCCATCTTCGCCTTCGCGTTCTCCAGCCTCATCGGCAACTACTTCTACGCCGAGACCAACTTCCGCTACATCTTCAAGAACACCAAGTGGGGCATGGTGGTCTTCCGCGTGCTGTGCCTGGCCGCCATTTTCTACGGCTGCGTGAACAGCTTCGATCTGGCGTGGAACCTGGCTGACATCTTCATGGGCTTCATGGCCATTATCAACCTCGTGGCCATCCTGCTTCTGGGCAAGTGGGCCTTGGCGGCGCTGGACGACTACACCCGTCAGCGCAAGGAGGGCAAAGACCCGGTGTTCTTGGCCTCGAGCGTGCCCGGTATGCCGGCCTGCGAGTGCTGGACTACCGCCGATCTGCCCGATTACGGTGACAACCCGGTGGGAGAGTACATCGAGGAAGCTGCTTCCTTCGAGGTGGAGGGTTTGAAGTAACCTCTGCGCGAGAGAATGGCCAGCAGCGAAAGGGCGTCGCTCGAAGGAGCGGCGCCCTTTCTTCGTGGAGAGCCGGGGCGAGCATGCGCGGGCGGCTGCATTTGCTGAGCGCAACGGCTTCGCATGGCCGCCGGGCTCGGCCGGAGCCATCGCGGCTGTTCGCGCACGCGGCCCGGATGTGCTGCTACAGCTGGCGGATGCGACGGCGGGCTATCAGGGCGGCGGCCAGGGCGAAGGCACCAGCGGCAGCGGTGAAGCCCATGGTCCAGGGCAGCTCGTCGCCGCTTTGGGGGATGGTCTTGGCGGCCGTGGCGCGCTTGTAGGTGGACGAGGGCGTGGTGGTCGTGGTCTTCGGGGTAGCCGAGGGCGTTGTGGTTGCCGGGCGCTTCACCTCGCGCACGTCGTACACATCGAAGGCCTCCTTGGAGTCGGCGTAGCCCTTATTGGCGGCCAGGGCCATGAGCACGGCGGCCGAAGCGGCTGGCTCGGCGCCCTTCTCCATTCCGTCCAGATCGGCATAGCCGTCGAGGGCCTTGTCGGCATGGGCCGTCAAGTAGCCGAGCGGAGTAGAGTCGTTCGAGGTTTTCAGGTCCTTGGAGGGGTCGGCCCCGAGGGCCACCAGCGCGGTGGTGGCATAGGCGGTGGCGGGCACGTCTCCGGTCAGTGCCAGGCCATCGGCCGGCCAGCTGCCGTCGATAAGCTGCGCGTCGTAGAGCGCCTCGCTCGCGCTCACCACGGCGCCGGCCACTGCGTCGTCGTCCTCGGCGTAGGGCATGAGCGCCAGCAGGGCTTGGCTCGTCAGCGGGATGGAATAGGTGTCGGCCTTCTCGCTCGCCCAGAAGAACCCGTCGTCGTCCTGGGCGGCCAGCAGCAGGTCGATCAGGCCTTCAGGGGTCACGCCGCTGATGTTGCGGTACTTGTCGTTGCCGTAAACGGGCAGCAGGTAGACGGCGTCCTCTAGCGTAGGATCGGTGGTCTCGGAGAGCTTTTCCATTTCTACGACGAGGTTGCGGGTCTTGCCGCCTATTTGGGCCTTCGCGCAATCGATGCCGCCGGCTGTGAGCGCCATGATGTAGCGGCCGTACTGGCCGAGGGTGAGGCCCCCATCGGATTTCTCGTCCTTGAGGAAGTTCTTGACGAGCGCGTCCACATCGATGTCGGCGCCCTTGCCGAGGGCGTTCAGGGCAATGGCCGCGTCTGCGGTCTTGGCGGAGAGCTTGCCGTCGTCCCCGTCGGCGGAGAAGCGAGCCACGAGCTTTTTCAGAAGCTTGGCTGAGGCCTGCTTGTCGGCGGGAAAGTACTGGTCGACGGCTTCGGTCGGCGCCGTGGAATCGCCGGGGTTGGCGGCACCGGGCGTGCCCTCATCGGCCTGGTCGGGCGTAGCGGGAGAGGGGACGTCGGCGCCGGCGGGGTTGTCGGTGTCGGTTGCACCCGCATCGGCGGGGGCGGCAGGAGCGATGGGCGCAGCTTCCGTCTCGGCAGCGGGCGCGTCGGAAGCGGGCTCGGAGGCACCGGCGCTATCGGGGGCGGCTGCCTCGCCGTCGGCCGGGGTGTCGGGGGCCGCAGGGGCTGTCTCTTCGGTTTCCGGGGCATCGCCACCGACCGCGTCTGACGCGCCCGAGGCGGCCTCGGCCGTCGTTTGGGCGGGAAGGCTTGCGTCGTCGCTACCCCAGGCGGGCGCGAGGGGCATCATTCCCAGGCACAGCGATGCGGAGACGATGCCCGCAAGCAGCTTTCTCCAGGGGGCGGTAGCGGCGCTGCCCGCCGCGGCGCGGCGATGGGCGCGAAGGTACGGATTGGTGTGCGTTTGCATGATGGAGAACCTCGCTTTCTCATCGCTTGGCGGCCGGCGCCTCTCGGGGAAGGCGCAGCCGCAGGGTCGATCATGGCAAGCGACTTCATTCTAAGAAGGGGGCTCTTATCGTGAAAAAGAAGGCGGAATCCGTCATCTATCGGTTTCCGCCTCAACTTTCTACCGTCAATTTCGCGACCCTCCCTTCACTTTGTTGACGCGGTGATAGTAAGATAAGCGGCAACATCATCTAATCCTGCCCGCGAAGCTGGGGCAGCGCGGGGTTCTTGTGCGAAAGGGGAGCGACATGGCGCGCATCGACCGTTCGACGTTGCGATGCGTCGGGCGTGCCGTGCCGGCGGCGGCATTGACGGCGGCTCTGACGGTGGCCGCGGTAGTTTCGGAAGATGCGCGGATCGATCCCGAGCGTTTCTTCGCTGCTGAGCGCAGCGGCTGCATTGTCGATGAGCGGGCTCCCCTGGCCGAGACGCCGGTCTCTGAGGGCGAGGCGCAGGCCGCCGTCGAGCGCGCGACCGATGCTGAGGAGCTCGGCTACGTTCCCGGCCAGATTGTCGTGGTGTACGAGGAGGATGCGACGAGCAGCGATCGCCGTGAAGCCGCCGAGGAGCTGGGTGCCGAGGAGGTCGGGCAGACCGTAGAGGTGGAAGCCGGCTCGGTGGTATCGCTGGACATCGCCGAGGATATGACGGTGGATGACGCCGTGCAGACGGCTCGCGAGTCGTCGGCGGTAAAATACGCGCTGCCAAATTATGTGGCGGAAACCTTCGACGATGTGGTGGCGACCGAGACATCGTTTACGACGGTGGCCGGCGATGACTGCGTGGCCGACCAGTGGCATCTTCCGTTCGTGAAGGCCCCTCAGGCATGGGAGGCGCTTGCCTCGTGCGGGGAGGCGCTGGAGCCGGTCAAGGTGGCCGTCGTCGATACGGGCGCCTCGCTTTCCCATCCCGACCTGACGGCGGTGGTCAACCGCGATCGCAGCATCGAGGTGGTATGGGCCGACGCGACGTCGCTCGCCTCGTGGACGGGGCTGCCCTTGCGCGGAGACGGCTACACGAACGGCGGCGCGGCAGTGAGCGAGTTCACCAGCCACGGCACCCATGTATCGGGTATCGTGGCCGCTCAGGCTGGCAACGGGGGCGTTCTCGGGGTGGCCAGCGGCGGCGAGACGAGCTATGCCAACGAACTCGTCGACCTGGTGGTCATCGATGCCTTCTCCCTGCTGGCGAGCAACGGGAAACCCAACGCGACTTTGCAGGACATCGTCTACGCCCTCGACCATGCACGGCAAAGCGAGTGCCGGGTGGTGAATATGAGCCTGGGATTCGTGTCGGACGACGCCGATCTGGCCCAGTTCTTCGACGAGTTGTGCCGCGGGCTCACCGAGAAGGACGACATGCTGCTCGTGTGCGCCGCCGGCAACAGCAACGCGCGCACGAAGAACTATCCGGCCGCCTGCGATGCGGCCCTCGGCGTCATCAGCATCTCGGAGCGAACGGCGGTGGGGAGCTCCTCGCTCACGTTCCGCCGTCCGTTTTGGCGCGGCTCCGACGTGCTGCGCTCGTCGTTTTCCAATTACGGAAGCTGGTGCGATGTGTCCGCGCCCGGCGAGAGCATTCTGAGCACCTACGTGCGCAGCGGGGTGACTGACGGCTACGCCACCATGAGCGGAACCTCCATGGCCTCGCCGGTAGTCGCCGGCATAGCCGCCATGGTGCGCGCGGCCCATCCCTCGCTCTCGGCAACGGAGGTGAAGGAGCTGCTGTGCCTGACGGCGACCGATCTGTACAAGGCCGGCAAGGACGAGCAGACCGGTTACGGCGCGGTAGATGCCGAGGCGGCCGTGCAGCGTGCGCTTGCCTTGCGCCGGGGCGCAACCGAGCAGGCCCCGCCCGTTCCCGCTCCCGAAACGAATCCCGCCGGCCCCGAGGCCGATGCCGCCCCCGCGCCGCCCGCGCCGGAGGTTGCGCCCTCCCCTTCGCCCGCGCCGGAAACCCCCTCTTCTCCCGCGCCTTCCACCCCTGCTCCTGCAACTAAGCGGCCACAGCAGTCTTCGGAGTCGCAGGCCGGCGCCGCGACCAAGGCGCCAGCGGCCGCGCAGACCCCGGCTGCCTCTGCGAAGGCATCCAAGCCCACGGTGAGGAAGGCGGCCAGGCCCACGCTCAGGGCCATGAAGAGGGGGTTCAAGGTTTCCTGGAGGAAGGTTTCGGGCAAGATAAGTGGCTACCAGGTGCAATACGCGCTCGACAAGAAGTTCAAGAAGTCGCCGAAGATAAAGACGCTCTCCAAGGGCAAGAAATCGCTGACGGTGAAGAAGCTGAAGGCGAAGAAGCGCTACTATGTGCGGGTGAGGGCCTATTACAGGCAGGATGGCCAGAAGTACTACGGGAAATGGTCGCCGGCGAGGTCGGTGGTCACGAAGAAGTAGGCCGCGACTGCGCCCGCCGTCGCGGTTTCGCCTGATTGTCGTTGTGGCGCGTCGTGCTATACTTTCCCGGAACTATGACGAGGGGCGCGACCCGGCAGTACTCGTGCTGCACGCCTGGGGAGGCGGGGGCGCCCAAATCAAGGATCCGAGGGATGCCATGATAGATATTCCGAGTCCGGCCATTGCCATCGTGGGCCGGCATAATTCCGGGAAGACCACACTCATCGAGCGGCTTATCGCCGAGTTGGTGGCGCGCGGCTTAGATGTGGGCTCCATCAAGCACCACTCCCATCGCGGCTTCGACATCGACCATCCGGGCAAGGATTCCTACCGCCATCGCGCCGCCGGCGCCTCTGAGACCGTTATCGCCGCGCCGGGCCAGGTGGCGCGCGTAAAGACCATCGAGGGCGAGATGGAATGCAGCGATCTGGTGCGCTCTATGCCCGGTCACGACATCGTGGTGGTGGAGGGCTACCGCAAAAGCGGGCTGCCCACCATCGAGATCATGCGCCAAGCCAACGCCGCCGACGCTCACACCGCCGAGGTGCTCTTGGCTGCCGCCCGCGCGGGCGAGCCGCTCGGTGCCGACCATGTGCAGCTTGGCCGTGCCGAGGAGGAGGTGCAGGACGAAGGGCCTTTCTCTGCCGACGAGCGCGAGAAGATGCCGACGGCTGCCACGGTGGCCGTGGCCACCGATATTCCCGCTGCCCGCGAGGCGGCGGCTCTCTACGGCATTCCGGCCATTGGTTTGGAAGACACGGCGGCTTTGGCCGACTTCCTGACCGAGCACTATGTGCGCCCGCGTGTGTCGGTGGTCATCCAGGCCGGCGGCGAGTCGCGGCGCATGGGCCGCTCCAAGGCCACGGTGCCCTTCGCCGGCCGTCCGCTCATCTGTCGGCTCGTGGAGCGTCTGGCTCCCGTGGCCGACGAGCTTATCATTACCACCAACGAGGCGCCCAACCTGGAATTCTTGCATGAGATGTATCCCGATCGGGACATTCGCCTCGTACCTGATGCCTATAACGAGCGCGGGGCGCTCCCGGGCTTGTATACGGCGCTCTCGGCGGCCCGCAATCCCTACGTGGCCGTGGTGGCCTGCGACATGGTGTTCGCCAGCGCGCGCTTGGTGGTAGCCGAGGCGCTGGCTATGCACGAGAGCGGTGCGGATGTGGTAACCCCCCATAACAAGCACGGGTTCGAGCCCTTGCACGCGATGTACCGCCGGGATACTTGCGCGCCGGTCGTGCACCGCCGCACCGAGACCGGCGAGAAGCGCGTGCAGAGCTTCTTCTCCGACCCCGAGATCACCGTGCTTCCCTTTGCTCAGGAACGCGTGTTGGAGGTGGAGCCCCGCGGCGGCTGCTTCATCAACGCCAACACCCCCGAGGATCTGGCGCGTATCGAGGAATCCTATTTGGGAGAGTAACCGAGAGGACGAGATTCCATGCCCAACTTGAACGACATCATGGAGATGATGGACGCTTTGGAAACCAAGGCGGTTGTTTCCATTCCCACCCGCTGCGTGGCCGTCCGCAACCGTCATTCCACCTGCCAGAAGTGCATCGACGCCTGCCTGGCCGATGCCATCCACATCGAGAAGAACGAGCTCGAGATAGACGCCGGCGCCTGCGTGGCCTGCGGGGCGTGCATTGCCGTATGCCCCACCAGCGCCCTCATCTCGGTGGACCCTATGGAAGAGGAACTGGCCGCCGCCGTGGCCGCCACTACTCCCGCTGCCGACGGAGCGACGGTTATCGCCTGCGCCCGCAAAGCGGCCCGCCAGGTGGGCGATCCCGACAAGTACGCGGTGGTGCCGTGCCTTGCGCGCATGGACGAGCGCCTCATTGTGGAGCTGGCGGCCCGCGGCGTCGTCGATATTCAGCTAGTGGATGGCGTGTGCGCCACCTGCAAGTACCGCGGGGCCGTGCCGGCCATCGACGACACCGTGGCCTCGGCCCGCGAGCTTCTGGGCGCCGTGGGCTCCGACACCGTTATCACCCGCACTTCCGAGTTTCCCGAAGCCGTGCGCGTGGCCGACCTGCAGAAGGCCGTAGGCGCCGCACGCCGCGAGTTCTTCACGTCCACGGGCCACTATGCCAAAGACGTGGCGAAGTCGGCGGCCGAGAAGATGGTGAACGAGAAGCTCAAGCAGCTGAAGCTGCAGAAGGAGGAGCAGTCGCTGCGCGATAAGCTCGGCGTGAAGAACGGCGCGGGAAAGATGCCCACCATCGACGCCGAGCGCAACATGGAGATTCTAGATGCGCTGGCCCGCATTGGCGAGCCGGTGGAAGAGGAGATGTTCACCCGCATCTTCGGCGACGTGGAAGTGGACGTGGAAAAGTGTTCTGGCTGCGGCATGTGCGTGATGTTCTGCCCCACCGACGCTTTGCGCAAGAGCTTGGACGTGCACCCCGACAAGGCCCGCGCGTACATGGAGTTCTCCATGGCCGAGTGCACTCAGTGCAACCTGTGCGCCGACGCCTGTCTGAAGAAGTGCATCGAGGTAGTGCCCGTGGTGTCCCTGGCCGAGCTGTTCGACTTCGAGCCGCGCCTCGTAGAAATCTCGGCCTCTAAGAGCGGCAACAAGCTTTTTAACCGAAATAAGTAGGCGGAGCATGCCGACCATGCTATACTCTGCAACACTTTCAGTACTTTAGTACGGTAGAGTCATAAAGTGAAGGGACGACGCAGTCCCGAGAGAGCCGGGGGCATGTCCCCCGCCGATGCGATAGGGGAGGAACCTATGAAGAAGATGACGAAACTGGCGGCCATGGCCGCTGCCCTGTGCCTGGGCGCGGCGCTTCTGGCCGGTTGTGCCGGCGCGGGCGACAATGGCGCGGCCGACAATGGGGCCGACAACGGTGCCGCGGCCAATCCCGAGGCCACCACGCTTATTGTGGGCCTCGATAACGCCTACCCGCCCTACGGCTTCATCGGCGACGACGGCAACCTGACCGGCTTCGATATCGACCTGGCCACCGAGGTGGCCAAGCGCAACGGCTGGAACCTTGAGCTGGAGGCCATCGACTGGGATGCCAAGGACGCGCTCTTGGGCCAGGGCACCATCAACTGCATCTGGAACGGATTTACCATGGAGGGCCGCGAGGGCAAGTACGCCTTCTCGAAGCCCTACATGCACAACGAGCAGGTCGTGGTGGTGAAGAAGGACTCCGGCATTAGCAAGCTGGAGGATCTGGCCGACAAGAACGTCATGACCCAGGCCGACTCTGCCGCTCTGGACGTGCTCGAGGGCGATCAGAAGGCCCTGGCCGACACCTTTGCCGGCGGCAAGGCCCAGACCATCGGCGACTACAACAACGCCTTCATGCAGCTGGAGTCCGGTGCCGTGGATGCCGTGGCCTGCGACCTGTCCATTGCCGACTACCAGATGGCCGCCAAGCCGGACATGTTCGTGAAGCTGGAGCCCCTGTCCACCGAGAACTACGCCGTGGGCTTCGCGAAGGACGGCGATGCCGCCATGGTGGACGCCGTGAACAAGACCTTGAAGGAGATGTACGACGACGGCACCATCGCCCAGCTGTGCGAGAAGTGGGGCGAGTACGGTATTACCATCGACAACTGGGTTCTTGTTGATTAATGGCTTCTGCCATTAATCAACGCCGATGCTGCGGTTGCGACAGGCACCTGCCTCTACGCTTCAAGGCTTTCCTTCGCGGCACGAAGGCCGCTCAGCCGCCTTTCAGCGCAGATCCAGGCACCTGTCGCAACCTCGCTGACTTCCTTGGGCGCGTCCCGGAGTTGGTGGATTTAATTTAAGGGAGGGCGAAGTCCGGCGGGCTTCGCCCTTTGTAGCGCTTAGGTGCGCTATTATGGGCACCCAAGCGCAAGCTGGCTGGTAGAGAGAGGAAGTGGAGAGGCGTGGAATTTCCCGTTATGATGGGCATTCTCATGGAAGGCTTCGGGCTGACGGCCCAAATCTTCGTCATTACGCTCGTGGGGTCGCTGCCCCTCGGCATTGTGGTGGCCCTGGCCCGCATGAGCCGGTTCAAGCCCCTGGCCTGGCTCGCCCAGCTCTACATTTCCATCCTGCGCGGCACGCCGCTCATGCTGCAGCTCATGGCCATCATGTTCGGCCCCTACTATTTGCTCGGCCTGAACATGGGCAGTGATTGGAAGTTCTGGGCCTGCGCCATCGGCTTCATCCTGAACTATGCGGCCTACTTCGCGGAAATCTACCGCTCGGGCATCCAGTCCATTCCCCGCGGCCAGTACGAGGCGGCCACGGTGCTGGGCTATTCCAAGGCCCAGACCTTCACGAAGATCGTGCTGCCCCAGGTCATCAAGCGCATCCTGCCGGCCATGGGCAACGAGATCATCACCCTGGTGAAGGACACGTCCCTGGCCTTCGTGCTCGGCATCATGGAGATGTTCTCGGCAGCCAAGGCGCTTGCGGCCAGCGAGGTGTCCATGGTGCCCTATGCCATTGCGGCGCTCGTCTACTGGGCGTTCTGTCTCATCATCGAATTCATCCTGAACCGCGTCGAGAAGCGTCTCGACTACTATCACGACTAAGGGGGCGCCCATGACGAACACGGTTGTTGAGCTCGCGCACGCCAAGAAGGCCTTTGGGGATAACGAGGTTCTGAAGGACATTTCGCTCACAGTGAACAAGGGCGACGTGCTGGCGGTCATCGGGCCGTCGGGTGGCGGCAAGTCGACGCTTCTGCGCTGCATGACGCTGCTGGAGACCCTTGATGCGGGAAGCCTGGCCTACGGCGATCTGGTCGTGTGCTCCGAGGGTGCCGGCGGACGCGCCGTGTACGGAGATGCGGCCACTATCGCCCGGGCGAAGACCCGCTATGGCCTGGTGTTCCAGAACTTCAACCTGTTCCCGCACTATACGGTGCTGCAAAACGTCACCGATGCGCTCATCTGCGTGCAGAAGATGCCGAGGGACGAGGCTCTGGCTCGCGGCCGCGAGCTTTTGGCGCGCATGGGACTTGCCGGCAAGGAGTCCATGGTGCCCTGCGATCTGTCGGGAGGCCAGCAGCAGCGTGTGGCCATCGCCCGGGCCCTGGCTATGAATCCCGACGTGCTCTTCTTCGACGAGCCTACGAGCGCCCTGGACCCGGAGCTCACCCGCGAGGTGCTGAAAGTCATCCGCGATTTGGCCGCTGAGCATATGACCATGGTCATCGTCACCCACGAGATGGGCTTCGCCCGCGACGTGGCCGACCAGATCATCTTCATGGATGGCGGCATCATTGTGGAGCAGGGGCCGGCCGACGAGGTTATCGACAATCCCCGGCACGACCGAACCCGGGCCTTCTTGGCGAACTACGATCGCGACTAGCATTGCCCCATGACCGTCACGTTCTATATCACACGTCACGGGGAAACTCAGTTCAACGTCGAGAATCGCGTGCAGGGCTGGTGCGATTCGCCGCTGACGGCCAAGGGTATCTACGATGCCTATAAGTTGGGGCAAGGGCTTGCGGGCGTTGATTTCGTCGGCGCGTGCACAAGCGATGCCGGCCGCGCCAAAGACACGCTCGCCATTGCACTGGAAGCGCGTCTGAACGAGCGCGAGCGTCTGTACCACGGGCTGCCGATACCGAAGGAGCAAGTGCGGGCCGAGGAGGCGTCGGCCCTGCTCGAGGCAGGCATGCTCGGTCACGAGGAGCACGCCGAGGCCGTCATCGGCCTTCTTCGCTCCCGCGGCTGCCTGGCGCCTCGATCCTCCGTTCCCGACAGTGGCGAGACGGGCTCGGCGGCCGCACGACTGCTTGCCGCCGCAGAGGCGTGGCGACCGCCGATTGACGAGCTGAGCCGCATCGAGTACCCGGCATTCGATGTGGGTGCCCGGGCTTTAGATGGGCACGCGGAGCGTCCTATTCCCGTGCGCTGCGACGAGTCCTTGCGCGAATGGTGCTTCGGCGATTTGGAAGGCGAGTCGTCACGGCGACTGCGCAACCGCTTGTTCGACCTGTTCGGCGATGACATTCCGCGCGAGGATCAAAACGAGCGGCTCGATGAGATAGCCGACTACCTCCATGCGACAGATGCGGCCGGACGCGCCGAGGATTTCGCCGCCATTGCCGCACGGGTGAGGGGCTTTCTCGAAGAGTGCGGCCGGTCGGTTGACCGACGCGGCGGCGGCAACGTGCTCGTGGTGACCCACGCGATGTTCATTCGCGCCCTCGTGTTTCTGTTCGCGCGCGATCGGGTACGCACGCCGGCGAAGATCGCGAACGCCTCGGTGACGAAGGTGCGCTGGGACGACGGCGCGGTAACGGTGGAGACAATCGGGGGTGTGACGCACTTGGGGTCGCGTCGCGGGTGACGGGCGGCTCATCCCCGAGGGGTACACCAATTGGTGTATCTCCGTGACGCAAGCGTGACGATGGGTTGCCAGCATGGTGGATTTGCGCAGGGGCGTGCTAAGGTTTGCGACAGTTCAAAGCACTATCCCCTCTGCAAAGGAGAGACCCATGACTGACATGAACGGCACTCCCGTTCCCGACGGGAGCACCCCCGGGCCGGACCAGCCGACGGCCCCGCAGCCCCTTCAGCCGACGCAGCCGACGGCCCCCGTGCCGCCCCAGAACACCTATCAGCCCTACGGCGGCCAGGCTCAGACTCATGCTGCGGGCCAGCATGCCTATGGGCAGCAGCCTCCCTATGGCGCTCAGCAGACCTACGAGGCCGAGCCGGTGTCGGTGCACCCGCAGCATGGCGGCCAGAAGAGCTCGGGCGGCAAGACCTTCCTCATCGCCTTCGCGGGCGCGCTTGTGGCCTGCGTGCTTGCCTTCGGAGTGTGGGGCGTGGCCAATGCCATGGGCGGCATCGGCAAGACCGAGACCGTGACCGACCCCGTGACCGGCCAGCAGACCGTTATCGCTCCGAGCGAGGATGCCACGCTGGCCGAGACGGTTTCGGCGAAGTGCCTGCCTTCCGTGGTGGCCATCGATGTGTATGCCGCGCCGCAGCAGGGCAGCATGGGCGGTTGGGCCGAGCTGTTCGGCTACGATTACGGCTACGGCACCGATCAGGGCCAGGACGGCCAGGAGTTGGAGATGTTCTCCCAGGGCTCCGGCGTGGTGCTGACCGAGGACGGATACATCATCACCAACAACCATGTGGTGGAAGGCGGCAGCGCCTATAAGGTGACCGTGGGCGGCAACACCTACGACGCCGAGCTGGTGGGCACCGATCCCTCCTCCGACGTGGCCGTGCTGAAGGCCAAGGACGCCAAGGGCCTTACCGTGATGGAGGTGGGCGATTCCGACAACCTCACCATCGGCGAGTGGGTCATGACCCTCGGCTCCCCCTTCGGCCTTGAGCAGTCGGTGGCCACGGGCATCGTGAGCGCCACGAGCCGTTCCCAGATCATGGATGCCCAGGAGTCCGTGCAGTCCGGCGGTCCCGGTGAGATTACCATCTACCCGAACATGATCCAGACCGACGCGGCCATCAACCCGGGCAACTCCGGCGGCGCGCTTGTGGACGCCGAGGGCAAGCTCATCGGCATCAACACGCTCATCACCTCCTATTCCGGCAACTACTCCGGCGTCGGTTTCGCCATTCCCGTGAACTACGCCATCAACCTGGCGCAGCAGATCATCGCCGGTGAGACGCCCACCCATGCGCAGCTCGGCGTGAGCCTGTCCAGCGTGAACGCCCAGTCTGCCAAGCGCTACGGCCTGTCGGTAGACACCGGCGCCTACGTGGCCGGCGTGGCCGAGGGCTCCGGTGCCGCGGCCGCGGGCATCGTGCCCGGCGACATCATCACCGCCTTCGACGGTCAGCCGGTGGAATCGGCCTCCGACCTCATGCTGGATGTGCGCACCAAGAACCCCGGCGATACGGTGACGCTTACGGTGAACTCCGGCGGCCAGAGCAAGGACGTGCAGGTGACGCTCGGCGATGATGCTGCCAGCCAGCAGCAGAAGGCCGAAACCCAGCAGGAGTCCATGGACGAGTTCCAGCAGGGCGGCCGCGGCGGCATGAGCCTCGAGGACATGTTGCGCCTGTACGACCAGCACCAGCAGAAGAACGCTGCGTAAAGCTGGCATCCCAGCCCTTCTTGAGCTCGCGTCTCTCTACCAGCCTCTGATGCAGCTCGGGTAAGACGCGGCCCCCTCCGCTAGCGGAGGGGGCCGTTTGTTTTGTCTGATTTGGCTTGCTGACGCTTTGGCAGGCATGCACATCGGGTAATATGTATCCGTTTAGATAGAACCTGCCGACGAAGGGATTGGCTCGATGGCGAACGAATACAAGTACGATCGCGTTCTGCTGAAGTTGTCCGGCGAGGCGCTGGCTGGCGATCTCGGTTACGGAATCGACCCGAAGGTCGTCGATGACCTGGCTGAGGAGATTGCCGAGATCGTGCATGACGGCGTGCAGCTGGCGGTGGTTATCGGCGGCGGCAACATTTTCCGCGGCTTGGCCGGCTCGGCCGAGGGCATGGACCGTGCTCAGGCCGACTACATCGGCATGCTGGCCACGGTGATGAACGCGCTCGCCCTGCAGGATGCCTTCGAGCGCCATGGCATCTTCTCTCGCGTGCAGAGCGCCATCAACATGCAGGAAGTATCCGAGCCCTACATCCGCCGCCGCGCCGTGCGCCACCTGGAGAAGGGCCGCGTGGTCATTCTGGCTGCCGGCACGGGCAACCCCTACTTCACCACCGACACCACGGCCGCCCTGCGTGCTTGCGAGTTGGACGTGGACTGCGTTATGAAGGCCACCAAGGTGGACGGCGTGTACGACGCCGATCCGAAGACGCACCCCGACGCGCATCGTTTCGACCGCATCAGCTACATGGACGTGCTCAGCCGCGGCCTGAACGTGATGGATGCCACGGCCACGTCGCTGTGCATGGACAACGACGTCCCCATGATCGTGTTCGATCTGACCAAGCCCGGCAACATCAAGGCGGCCCTGCAGGGCGAGCCGGTGGGCACGGTCGTCGAGTAGCGCTTGCGGAAGACCGGCGGCAGGCCGGCTTGTTGCTTGTATCCGAGGAGCCCGCGGGCTCTGTTCCTAAAGAGGGAGGAAACCCCAATGGCAGATATTGATGAGATTCTCATGGGCGCCGAGGAGCGCATGGAGAAGGCCGTATCGGCGCTGAAAGACAACTTCGCCGGCGTGCGCACCGGTCGCGCCAACGCCATGGTGCTCGACCGCATCAAGGTGGACTACTACGGCGTGCCCACCCCGGTGAACCAGATGGCCGGCGTGAAGACCCCCGAGGCGCACCTGCTGGTTATCGAGCCCTGGGACAAGGGCGTGCTGCGTGCTATCGAGCAGGCTATCCTGGAGAGCGATCTGGGCGTGACGCCGAACAACGACGGCAACGTCATCCGCCTGCCGTTCCCGAGCTTGACCGAGGAGCGCCGCCGCGATTTGGTGAAGCAGTGCAAGACGTTCGCCGAGGAGGCCCGCGTGGCCGTGCGCAACGCTCGCCGCGATGCGAACTCCGCTGTGGAGAAGGCCGTGAAGAACGACAATCTTCCCGAGGACGAGTCCAAGCGCGCTGAGGCCGAGGTCCAGAAGATGACCGACAAGTTCGTCGCCGAGATCGACGAGGTGCTAAAGAAGAAGGAAGCCGAGGTCATGGAGATCTAATTGGTTCCGCCGTTGCCAACGCAACGACGGGAACGCCGACGCTGCGGTTCCGACAGGCACCCGGCCTTGCGCTTCAGGGTGTGCCTTCGCGGCACGAAGGCCGCTCAGCCGCCCTTCAGCGCAATTCCAGGCACCTGTCGCAACCTCGCTGGCCTCCTTGGGCGAACCTGCGAGAAATGATATGGCTAAAAGTTTGGATTACATATTCCCGGATCCGCCGGAGGGGCTCGACCCCGCCGCGCTTGATCGCACGCGGGTGCCCGAGTCGGTGGCCGTCATCATGGACGGCAACGGTCGCTGGGCGAAGAAGCGCGCGCTCAATCGACTGCGCGGCCACAAGGCCGGCATCGAGGCGGTGCGCGAGACCATTCGCTGCGCATCCGATCTGGGTGTGCGGTACTTGACCATCTACTCCTTCTCCACCGAGAACTGGAAGCGGCCCGAAGACGAGGTCGTGGGGCTCATGGATCTGTTCGCCAAGACCATGCTGGCCGAGGTGGATGGGCTTCATGCCGAGGGTGTGCGCGTGCGCACCATCGGCGACCTGTCGCCGTTGCCCGCAGAGACGCGCGAGGCCTTCGACGCCGCCTGGGAGAAGACCCGCGACAACGAGGGAATGACCCTGGTGGTGGCCGTGAACTACGGCGGCCGCCAGGAGATCCTGCGCGCCTGCGCGGGCTGCATGCGCGAGGCGGCGCTTATGGCCGAGGAGACCGGCGAGGTGCTGGAGCCTACCGAGGAGATGTTCGAGCGCGGGCTGTACACTTGCGGTATGCCCGATCCCGATCTGGTTATTCGCACCTCGGGCGAGATGCGCGTGTCGAATTTCCTGCTGTGGCAGATCGCCTATAGCGAGTTCGTGGTAACCGACACGCTGTGGCCCGATTTCGATCGCTACGAGTTTCTGCGCTGCCTGCTGGAGTACCAGGGACGCAATCGCCGGTTTGGCGGGGTGGCCTAAATGCGCGGCGGCATCTCGGAAGACGAGAAGAAGAGCCGCGCCCGGGCGGCTCGCGAGCGCCTGCGCCAGAGCGCGCCGCGCCGCAAGCGCTCGGAAGGCTGCGAGGGCAATGAGACAGGCGAGCGCATTGGCTTCGGCCTTCTGTCCGAGGAGGACGAGGGGCGCGAGCTGCCGCCTTTGGTGTGTGATCCCGAGATGGCTCCTCCCGGGCCGCCCTGGCATTACGACCTGACCGACGAGGAGGCCCAGGCGCGCCAGGAGAAGCGCGAGGAGCGCCAGGAGAAGCGCGATCAGCTGAAGCAGAGGGCGCTCGACAAGACGCCCGAGAAGCTGCGCAACCCCTCCGACCTGCAGGTGCGCTTTCGCACCGGCGCGGTGTACACGGCGGTGACCATCGTGTGTGTGCTGGCGGGCAACGTACCTATGCTGCTCATGATCATGGCCGTGGCCGGCATCTGTGCGGGGGAGTTCTTCTACATGCTGCGCTCCGACGCGAAGCTGCCCAACGAGATGCTCGGCATCATCGCGGCGGTGCTGTATCCGCTGAGCGTGTACCTCGGCGGCCTCATCGGCGCCATGCTCGTGAGCCTGGCTCTCTTGCTGGCGCTGCTCGTGTGGTACGTGTTCTGGCTGAAGGCCCGTATCCCCGATGTGGGCGTGAGCTTCTTCGGGGCTGCGTATACGGGGCTTCTGCTGTGCGGCCTCATCGTTATCCGCGCGTCGCTGCCCGCTCCGTGGGGCGGTGTGGTGGTGCTCTTGCTGTTCCTCAGCGTGTGGGCCAACGACGCGTTCGCCTACCTGGTGGGCAGCAAAATCGGTCGCCATAAGCTGGCGCCGCGCACGAGCCCCAAGAAGAGCTGGGAGGGCTTCTTCGCCGGGTTGGTGGGCTCGGTGCTGTTCTGGTGTGCCATTTCCTTTGTGCCGGGGGTGACCATGACGCTTGTGCAGGCGATCGCCTTCGGCGTGGTCGCCGGCTGCATGGGCGTTTTGGGCGATCTGGCCGAGAGCCGCATCAAGCGCAACTCCGGATTCAAGGACTCGGGCACCATCATGCCCGGCCACGGCGGTCTGCTCGATCGGAGCGATTCGCTGTTTCTCACCTCCATTACCGCCGCCATCCTCATGGTGGCTGGCGGCTGCATTCCCTACACCCTCTTCTAGGGCGAGCGGGCGCGGCCCGCTTCCACCGAGCGGAAAGGTATTCTCATGGCTAAGCGTCGCATTGTCGTCTTGGGATCGACGGGATCTATCGGCACCCAGACCTTGGATGTGGTGCGCCGGCATGGCGACCAGCTGGAGATCGTGGGGCTGGCCGTGAACGGAAGCGTGGATGCGCTGCTGGCCCAGGCCCGGGAGTTCGGCGTGCGCCACTTGGCCGTGGGCGATGCCGCCCTTGCCGACGATCCCCGTTGCGATGAGGCCCGCTCGCTTGTATGCCACCTGCCGCAGGCGCCTGAAGACGCGGCTGCGTTCGGGAACAGGGAGGCGAGCGAGCCGACCTTTGGCGTGGGGCCCGAGGCCGTGGCCGCCTTGGCCCAGCTGCCCGAGGCCGACGTGGTGGTGAACGCGCTCGTGGGCGCGGCCGGCCTGCGAGCGAGCTACGATGCGCTGGCTGCCGGCAAGGTGCTGGCGCTTGCCAATAAGGAGTCGCTCGTGGTGGGTGGCGACCTCATCATGCCGCTGGCGGCTGAGGTCGATGCGCAACGTCGGGCTGCGGGCATGGCTCCGGCCACGGGGCCGGCGGGAGCGCTCATGCCCATCGATTCGGAGCATGGGGCCATCTACCAGTGCCTGCTGGGGGAGAATCCCCACGAAGTGGCGAAGCTGTGGGTGACCGCTTCGGGCGGCCCCTTCCGCGGCAGGACCCGCGACGAGCTGACGACTATCACGCCGGCTCAGGCCTTGGCCCATCCCACCTGGAACATGGGGGCGAAGATCTCCATCGACTCCTCCACGCTCATGAACAAGGGCCTGGAGGTGATCGAGGCGCACCACCTGTTCGCCATGCCCTACGACAAGGTCGAGGTGGTGGTGCAGCCCCAAAGCGCCATCCATTCCATGGTGGAGTTCGCCGATGGCTCGGTGAAGGCCCACTTGGGCACAACCGATATGCGCATCCCCATTCAATTCGCCCTCTCCTATCCCGATCGGTGGGAGGCTCCGGTGCCCCCGCTCGATTTCCGCACGCTGGGCACCTTGGAGTTCGCGGCGCCCGACACCGATACCTTCCGTTGCCTGGCGCTCGCCCGCCATGCGGGCGAGGTGGGGGGCACCTTGCCCGCAGTGATGAACGCCGCCAATGAAATTGCCGTGGCCTCCTTTCTCGCGGAGCGGATCGGATACTTGGACATTGCGGCCTGCGTCGAGGCTGCCATGGACGCCCACGAACGCGCGGGCGTCCAGGTGGTGGAGTCGCTCGAGCAGCTCGAGGCTATCGACGCGTGGGCCCGCCAGACTGCTCGCGCTTGGTGCGCAGGGCGCGTAGGCCGAGCATAGCGGCGAGGCTCGCCGCAGCCGCCCCGCCTAGGCCGAGGAGCAGGATGCCCAGCACGTCACCGGTTTGGGCGAGCGGGCGCACGAGCGAGGTGGTACGCTCGCGCTCGGCGGGGACGCTCGGTTCGACGTCCTCCTCCTCGGCCGGTTCGTCGTCGGGCTCGGGTGCCTCAGGCGTCTCGGGCTCCTCGTAGCTGCCGGTCGGCGGCAGCGGGAAGTCGGGATGGCCGTAGGTGACTGTCTGCCCCTCGTCTTCGATATCGGCATGGGCGGCTACTTCCACCTCGTTGTGGTACAGCGTTTCGAAGACGACGAGGCTTGCGCCCTCTAGATTCAGGCCGGGGATCGTGATCTCCATATCTACGGAGCCGCTTGGCTCTTCGGGCGTGAAGACGTGCTCGACCGAGACGGGTTGCCCTTCGACGGCGAACGGCTCGCCGGTGGCCTTGTCCATGAGCACAGCAACCATACGGTACTCGAAGCCGGGGGTCAGTCCCTGGTAGGTGACGGTGTCGATGATGGTTACCTCTTCCGCCGGCACACCCTCGTGGGTGCCGCTCACGCTGTCCTTGGCAAGCGTTTCGATGGCGATGGGGTTGACGGTGATCGTCTGCCGCAGATCGTTGATGTCGCGATGCGCGGCTTCCTCCACATCCCCGCGCCAGAGGGTCTCGAAGACAACCAGCTCGGTGGCTTCGGCAACCTCCGAAGCGTCGAAGGCAAGCGGTACGTTTACGTAGCCGTGGTCGTCTTCGGGGCTGAACTCCACCGTGTTGGCGACTGGTTCGCCCCGGGAGAGGAACGGCTCGCCGGTGGCCTTGTCCATGAGCACGGCGTCGAGTCGATAGGTCGCACCCGGCTCCAGACCCGAGTAGGTGACGCGGTCGATGATGGCCGTCTCACTGTCGGCGTTGATGTCCGCATCGTACCGGTTGCCCGAGACGCCGTCGTAGGCATCGGTGGCGATGACGGGCTTGCCGACAATGGAGTTGTTCAACGTACCCAGGTCGATGGTGATCTTGTCGTCGGTATCGCCAACGACGATCTCGTCGCGGATCATCTGGAAGATGGCGTTAGCTGGACAGCGCAGCTCTTCCAGCTCGTAGGTGTCGAAGGGCAGCGCGCCCATGCCGTCGTTTACCGCCACGGGCGTTCCGTCGGCATGCAGACCGAACCAGACGCCGGCGCTTGCATCGAGCGCATCGGTGTCGAGAGTAAGCGGCATGCGGAAGCTGCCGTCCTCGGCGCGGAACTGGGCATCGTTGCTGTTGGTGTTTGCCGAATGGGGGCGTGCGATCGTCGATTCCGTCGAGGCGAGACCGTTCTTGTCAGTGACGATGACGTGCCACTCGCCGGTGGTCTTGGAAGTGAGCTTGAAGGGGATGCCCGCCAGCTTGGAACCGCCGTCGACGCGCTTGAGGAACTTCATGTCCGACCGCATGACCTGGTCGGTGATGCGGTCGCCGCCTTCTTCGGCGTTAAAGGAGCTCACGGTCTCGCTCGTGCCTCCGTCGTCGCTGATGTGACGCACGTGTAGCGTCTCGTCCAGACGGTAGCCTTCGGGGGCCTTGACCTCCTGGATGGTGTAGGTGCCCAGCGGCATCGAGAGACGTCCGTCGCTCAGCTTGTAGAAATCGGGGCCGCTGACCTTGTAGGGCAGCTCCGTCTGCTTGCCGGATGCGTCGACATGCACGAAGCTCCCCTCGGCGTTTTCGAGCGAGAAGGCACCCGTATCATCGGTGCGTACCACCCAGCTGGCTCGAGGTGTGCGCTGGGCTACGGCATCGGCGGAGGCGCCCTCCACATCGTAGTAGTTGATGCGATAGTGCGCATCGCCCAAGGTAGCACCGCCTTGGGCTGCCGCATCGCCGGATTGGGCGTCCTTCTTTTGGAGGAGGATGTCGATGGGGTTCAGCCTGGCCGGATCGAAGACGGCATTGCCGCCCACGCGCGTCACCTTGCCCGCCGCGACGGTAACCGGGTAAATGGTCGGGTCGGTGCCGTAGCCCTTGAGGGGTCGCTTCGTCTCCTTCACCCAGTAGGAGCCGAGCGGCATCTGATCGAGGCGTCCGTAGCCGTCGCCGTTCTCGTCAAGTGCCGTGGTTAGGGTGTCGTAGAGCGCGGTGCAGCCAGCGTCCGTGTAGACGCCATAGGTGGCGCCTTCCAGGCGATAGCACGGGTTGCTCGCGGTAAGCGCGGGGTTGTTGGATAGCTTGAGTAAGTCGATGGAGCCGGTCTGCGGCTCATCGGCGAAGGTGATCACGTGGGGCTTCTCCTTGTCGGAGGACGAATCGATGGATACCGGCTCGATGGCGTTGCTCAGGTGATAGCCCTTCGGTGCGAACAGCTCGACGACGTGGTAGTTGCCGGCGTCGATGTCCTCGACCACGGCGCTCGAACCGTCCTCCTTCGTCGTGAAGACGAAGCTCGCATGCTCGCGGGCCCAGTTGCGGGCGTCGCGCCAGGTTTCCCATGCGCCTTCCTGAGCCTGGGTGAGCGCCGCCTGGGCCTCGCTTTTCTTGGCGAAAGCCGCGAAGACGGCGTTTTTGAAGGAGTAGCGATCGTTGCCCGCGGTCAGGGTCGGGTTGGTCGATTCCTTGGTCAGCTGGGCGGCGCCGGTGTCGGGGGGTGCCACGAGCAGATAGCCCACGACGTCCTGAAAGGTCTGGCCGGTAGTGGCGGACTTGGCATCGAATTTGTAGTAGAACTTGCACCAGCCCTCGTACTTCGACTGAGAACCGCGGTAGGTGCCCTTGTACACAATGTAGTTGTCACCGCTGTGGTTTGCCATAAGGGGGCCGCTGCCGTTGGTGACGCCGGCTGAGCCGCAGGTGGCATGGGCCAGCGCCTTGTTTGTCGGGGCCTCGCCCGGGCCGTAGCCGGGATCCTGGTAGGTGCCCCCGCGGGTGAGGTAGCGATCGCGGTAGGTGTCCCCGCTGCGCGAGATGGCGAAGTCGGTCTCATCGCCGAGCCGTGCGGCCAAAGTCTCGGCGAAGAATGCCTCCACATCGGCGTCGTAGGAGCTGTGCGAGGTCTTCAGCACGCTGTCCTTCCACTCGGTACCCGTGGAGGTGCCGTTCTTGTAGTCCTGATGGGTGCCGAAGAACGCGCCAAAGCCGTAGGAGCCCAGCATATCGCTGGGAAAGCCATAGGCATGCTGCTTGTTGCGCTGGTCGACGTCGAAGTTCTCGAGACGGGTGTACTCGTTGAGCTGGTAGCGCTTATCCGACTCCCCGGGGAACACTGCTGCGCGGAGGGCCTTCAGGGGGCCGTTGCCGCTACGGGCAGCTTCGCCCACCACGTCTTCCACATCGGAGCGGAAGGTGATATCCGCACCGTGGAAGTCGACGGTCAGGTCGCTTGTGTCGAGGTCGGCGGTCACGTAGTGCTCATAGGCGGGATGTACAGGGGAGAGCTCGAAGACGATGCCGAGGGTATCGAGGTTCTCCTGATAGCCGGCCGGCACGGTGACGATGCCCGTGGCGGCATCGTAGGAGCATTCCTCGGTGATGTCTCGCTGCTTGTTGCCGAACGTGGCGTAATGCTCGTAGACGGCAAACGACAGGCATTCGTCGAAGGAAAGCTGGTCGGGGTCGGTGTTGACCTTCACGTAGAGGGCATCGCCCCGCTCGACATAGCCGGCTTGGTAGGTGGCGAAGTCGATGGTCTCATAGGCTGCGTCCTTGAAATGAAGCGTGACCGCAACCGCGCCGCTTGTGGCCGGCGCTGCGACCGCCGGCGTCGGCTGCATGGTAAGGGGCAGAAGTCCGAAAGTGAGCAGAAACGCGATAATCATGCTCAGGAGGTGGCGGCCGGCTGCTGGCCGCGCGGGGGCTGGACGGTGGTCATCCACGAGAATCTCCTCTCTGCGCGGGCCAACAAGCCGCGCGGAACGGGTGCAAGGGGTCAGGTCTTTGGCTGCAGGCAGTGACGTCCAAGTCTCGCAGGGCTTTTCGCTATCAAAAGGGTTGGCGTATGGCAGCCAAAGCACCTGACGCTTGGTACCGTAGAGCCGCAGAACCGTGAAACGATATCGAGACCTTCCCGTTTTCCGCCGTCTGAGAACCGTCGGCGAACCGCCGAGAAACCGTCCCCGAACCGTCTGAGGCCCGCCATGCGACCGCCCCCGAACCGCAACAGCGCCCCGCCTCCGAGCGCCGAGGAAGTAGATGGGACGATTTTGTCTCAGCTAAAATATCCGAGCCTGTGAAGAGGCGGTCGTGACCTTGTAGTTATTTCGCGAGCGCGCGACTGCGGAAGATTCCCCTTGGGGCTTCCTCTCTATAATGGGCGACGAACGAAACGGCCCCGTGTACGGCGGCCTTCTCTTACCTGAAGCAAAGCAAAAGGAGCAAACGCAGTGGATATTCTCATCATGCTCGTCTGCGGCGTCATCACCATCGGCCTGCTCGTGTTCATCCACGAGGGCGGCCATTTTCTCGCCGCTCGCGCCTTCGGGGTGCGCGTGACCGAGTTCATGCTCGGCCTGCCCGGCCCCTCGGTGGGCTTCACCCGCGGCGAGACCCGCTTCGGCGTGACGGCGGTGCCGCTCGGCGGCTACGCGAAGGTGTGCGGCATGGAGGCCGGCCCCTTGCAGCCCCATCTTCAGGAGGTGCTCGCATCGCTGTACCGCCGCGGCACGGCGAGCATGGAGGACGTGGCCCGCGACTGCGGCATCTCTACTGATGCGGCCTACGAGGCCCTCGAGGAGCTCGTGGAATGGGGCAGCGTCATCGCCCCGCAGAAGTCCGACCAGTTCAACACCTACCGCGCCCCGCGCGTGGCCCCCACCAAGCGCCAGATGAAGCGGGCCGCGAAGGCGGGCAAGGGGGAGCTTCCCTCCTACGAGCTGGGCGAGGCGCGGCCGGTGGACGATCCGCGCGCCCTGTACGAGGCGGAGTACAAGCAGCAGTACCGCTCGCTGCCCTTCTGGAAACGCTCGGTCATCCTTCTGGCGGGCATCGCCGTGAACCTGCTGTTCGCCATGCTCGTGTTCGTGCTGGTGTTCTCGGTCATCGGCTTTCAGGTGGCCCACCCCGACACCGGCGAGATCGTGACCATCCACGCCTCGGTGCTCCAGGCGCTGCAGGCGGGCTTCTCCTACATCGGCATGGTGGTGCAGGCGGTCATCGGCCTGTTCAACCCGGCCACGGCGGCCCAGACGGTGTCGGATTCCACCTCCATCGTGGGCATCGCCGTCATGTCGAAGGACTATTTCCAGGCCGGTCTCATTGAGGCGCTCGAGTTCATGGCCATGATCTCGGTGTCGCTCGGTATCATGAACCTGCTGCCGATCCCGCCGCTCGACGGCGGTCGCTTCGTGGTAGAGCTCTTCCAGAAGGGCACCCGCAAGACGGTGTCGCAGAAGGCCATGAACTATATGTCCATGGCGGGCATGGCGCTGTTTCTCGGGTTCTTCGTCATCATGCTGAACCAGGACATCCAGCGCTTCGTCTTCGGCAACTGGGGGTAGGCGGCGCTCCGTCCTGGCGGGACGAGCGGGCGGCCCGACGGTGCGGGGGTGGCAAGGAGTCCCTCGAAGAGGCCGGCCGAGGTATACGGGCGAGGCTGGGGCGTTCAGCACCTGCGCCACTGCATGCGTCTTGCGCGAACGTTCCCCCACGATGAGAAATTCTACGCACTGCGTAGAGAATCGCGATGTCGTCCCTGCTCTATAATGGAACGACCCGTTTCGTTCTAAGGAACATCTATGACCAACGAATTGAAGCCCCGCGAGCGCACGGACGCTGCTGCAGATGCGTCGGCATCATCCCGCACCCCCGGCGTGCTCAAGCCCCACGAGCGCACGCGTTGCGTGATGGTGGGCAATGTGCCCGTGGGCGGCGGGGCTCCGGTGGCGGTGCAGAGCATGCTGAACGCCGCGCCCGACGACGTGGCGGCCAACCTCGCGCAGATAGAGGCGCTGGCAGAAGCCGGCTGTGAGATCGTGCGCATGGCCATCCCGCGCCGCAACTGCCTGGACGCCTTCGAGGCCGTGTGCGCCGCGTCACCTCTGCCTGTGGTGGCCGATATCCACTTCGACGCGCGCATCGCTATCGAGGCGGCCCGGCGCGGGGCGGCGAAGCTGCGCATCAATCCCGGCAATATCGGCGGCCTGGAGGCCACGCGCGCGGTGATCGCCGCGGCCCGTGCGGCGGGCATCCCCATTCGCATCGGGGTGAACGCCGGATCGCTCGATGATGCGCTCGCGGCTCGCGACGACCTCACGCTGCCCGAGAAGCTGGTAGCTTCGGCTGTCGAGTACGTGCGCTTCTTCGAAGACGAGTGCGACTTCCGCGACATCGTGGTATCGGCCAAGGCCCACGACGTGCAGACCACCATCGACACGTACCGCTTGCTGGCCTCTGCGTTGCCGCAGGTGCCGCTGCACATCGGCGTCACCGAGGCGGGCACGGCCTTCCAGGGCATCATCAAAAGCGCCTGCGGCCTGGGGGTTCTTCTGGAAGAGGGCATCGGCGACACCATGCGCATCTCGCTCACCGACGACCCGGTGGTGGAGGTGCGGGCCTGCTGGACGCTGCTGGGCTCGCTCGATCTGCGCCGCCGTGCCCCCGAGCTCATCAGCTGCCCTACCTGCGGCCGTTGCCAGGTGAACCTCATCGGCCTGGCGCGCGAGGTGGAAGAGCGCTTGGCGAACGTGCAAAAGCCCGTGAAGGTGGCCGTCATGGGATGCGTGGTGAACGGCCCGGGCGAGGCCGCCGATGCTGATATTGGGGTTGCTTGCGGCGCAGGGTCGGGCGTGGTTTTTTCCCATGGTAAAATCGTTCGAAAAGTTCCCGAGTCAGATATCGTGACCGCCCTTATGGAAGAGTTGGAGACCCTATGAACCAGATTCTGCACATGAGCAACCTGTACGCTCCCACCCTGAAGGAAGATCCGTCGGACGCCGACATCGCCAGCGCGCGCCTGCTTCTGCGCGCGGGCATGCTGCGCAAGACCGCCTCGGGCGTGTACACGTTCTTGCCACTGGGCTGGCGCGTGCTCCGCAAGATCGAGGATATCGTGCGCGAGGAGATGGACGCCGCCGGTGCCCAGGAGATTCTCATGCCGGCCCTGCAGCCGGCGAAGCTGTGGCACGAGAGCGGCCGCTGGGACGACTACGGCCCGGAGCTCATGCGTCTGACCGACCGCCACGACAACGAGTTCTGCCTCGGGCCCACCCATGAGGAGCTCATCGTGGACTTGGTGCGCAACGAGCTGCGCTCCTACAAGGAGCTGCCGGTGAACCTGTACCAGATT
>Ga0073908_1000945_pt1 | contig 44529 bp, 52 predicted proteins | sample MucameincwithD2O_FD_65484 | JGI IMG/M metagenome (GOLD analysis project Ga0073908, IMG submission 65484) | Mouse cecum microbial communities from Vienna, Austria - Mucus amended microcosms incubated with D2O | ecosystem: Host-associated > Mammals > Digestive system > Large intestine > Cecum... | reverse complement strand
GCGTAGTAGCACTTTTACAAGTTTTGATAATAGACATACATGCATTGATGGCCGCATCTGAATATGTCGTTCCTGTGTTGGTGCTGTTGTTCAAACCGCTATAATTATAGTTGTTCTGGGACAAACATGAGGCTACATCCGATATACAGCTGTCTGCATACGACGCCAATACTGTATCTTGCTGGGCTTTTATCTGTATCATCGTGCGCTGCAGATACTGCTTTATTACATCGTTGTCAAAATCAAACGTCTTGCCGGTATTCTTGCCTGTATATGTCAGGTCCTGACACTTGTTCAGTACACTTGAGCACATACCATAGTTTTTACCGTCTTCTACATAACCTATCTTACCTCGCAGATATTCTATCATCTTCGTCGTGTTAGATGCTGGTTTCCCTGTCGAGGAGGTTAACTCTGTTTCTATGTATTCGCCAACACTGCCATTGTTATACCAGGCGTTCTTTGTCGTATTGTCAGCGCTGTAATCCCATACGCTGTATAATGTGTTTGCGGCGGCCGCATTGTTGGTATAATTACCACCAGAAACACCTGGTGTGCTGCCAACAACAACTTCGCCATTTACAATCCATTTTCCGGTTGGGTCAAGGCAGTTTTCATAGTCGCTGCCGCATACGAATTCGTCCTGCATGCATGTATCGAGTGCATTAATACAACCGCGCAGGTCATAGGCATTCTTTTGTTGTGCAACCATCAGACGGGCTTTTTGCAATACGCTTTTTGCATTGCGTACTGTCGATGCCATCTGTGTATTTGTCTCGGTCAGGCTACGTTCATACTGGATGCACTGCTTATCTATTTCCAAATCATATGAATTTGTTATCAGCGATATGTCCACACCCTGGGCCGAGCATGTATTTAATACTGCGGCCTTGCAACGGGCGGTCGCCGTTTTATAAAGCTGTTCGCCGCGCTGATTGCTGATACTGCTGGTGTTGGCGGTGTTGCCGAACATCGAAGACAGGTCAAATCCAGTACTGGAAATGGAAAAGTCCAACAAGCCCGACAAATCCAGGCTCAGGCCGGTATCTGTCGTTGATGCATTGCCGCTTTTTACGTCCACAATCAAATTCTTGATGCGGTCCAAATCGTTCTTTAACTGGCTGGTGTCATTTGCATTTTGCATTTTTAACTCAGCCTCGGTCTGGTTAAACAGGGTTTCAATTTCATCCCCCGTCAGGCCGATATACTGAATCTTTTGAGCGACATCCTGCAAGTCTTCGGTCGCCTTTTTCAGCGCATTTTCTGTATTTGCATAATTTTTCAGATTAACACTGCAACTGCACCGGCCCTGGTTATCGTCCAGCACATTACAGAAGTTATCCATACACTGGGTATATTGTGCCTTGCAGAAATCGGTTACCTGGGCCAATTCGTCCATGTCGGTCGTTGTTGTGGCCGTGCTGGTCGTTGTTGCGGATGTGTCCGTGGTACCGGTTCCCGCCATGCGGATTGTCGGAACGCGGCTGGTAACGCCACTGGTCCGAACACCAACGCGGCCAGTATATAGCGGCTTGTTCACAGTGTCTGTCTGAACAATCGAAGAATTAGTCGCGGCGCGTGCCGTTGTAGATGTTGTTGTTGCGCGGCGCGGTGTTACACCGGATGTGGTGTTTGTTGCGGGTGTGGCGCGTGATACTGTTGCACGTGCCGTTGCCGCGCGTGATGCGCCCGCCGATGTTGTTGTTGTACGTGCCGTTGATGCATTTCGTGTGGTTGTTCCGCGTGATGTTACCGTGCGTGTTGGTGCAACAGATTTTGCCCCCGATGCCGGCACCGCACGTGATGCGGTACGTCCTGTTGTGTTACGCGGGCTGGGGGTGGTTGGTAAAACCGGTGTTGTCTGAACATCGGTTTCAACATTTTCTTCGACGACTGCCGCATTATCAGCATCATCCAGCTCCACATCCGAATACTCGATTGCGTCGTCGTAATAAATCGGCGCAACCTCTGCAAATGCGGGCAAAACCAGCAATCCACTAAGCACGGCAATCAGTCTTTTCATGCGAAATATTCCCTTCTATAATATTTAATTTTATCATAATGGCGCATGTCTTGCAAACGAAAAAAGCGCTTTTGACTTGTAAAAATAAGTTGTTGTATACTATAATCGTGTCCAAGTTCATTCAAAAGGATTTCGAATTGGGAATATTAAAAAAAGCTTCGATGTTTATGCTGGCGTTGCCTCTTGTTGGTTGTACGACGGTGCCGACAACCACGCATGACAGTCGTTTGGCCGGATATGTGCCAAAAATAACGGCCGCAGATTTTAATTATAATCCAATGGAGACGCCAATTGCTCGCTGTTATTCGGACGAGCTGACGGCAAAAACAGGGGTCAGTGGTGCCACCCTTATAGAAGACGGGCTATCGGCGTTTGTCATTCGTGCGGCATTTGCACGCATGGCGACAAAGACCATTGATTTGCAGACATATATTTATAGTAATGATTTTTCGTCAAAGGTTTTGATTGCAGAGCTGAAAAATGCCGCTGATCGCGGTGTCAAGATTCGCATTTTGCTCGACGATTACGGGACCAAGTCTGATATTGTGGACGTAATGCTGCTGAACCAGCATCCTAATATAGAGGTAAAGGTGTTCAATACTGTATCAAATCGTGCCCGTTTCTTGTATTATCCCCAGTTTTTATTAGATTTTAATCGCCTTAACTCGCGTATGCATAACAAACTGTTTATTGTTGACAACGTTGCCTATATAACAGGCGGCCGCAACGTGGGCAGTAATTATTTCTATCCGGAAACGGCATCTAATTTCTCGGATACGGACGTATTGTTCTTGGGGGATATGACACGTTATGCCACAAACAGCTTTAATGAATACTGGGACCATCATCTGTCTATTCCGGCGTCGGTATTTCCAAAGGCAAAATCCAAAAAGGCCATGCGCCAGCTGGAACGTGGATTGGAGGAATACAGTGAAAACAGCGCCAAGGCGGTAAAGGACTATAATTCGATAATAAATTTGGCGATGCGTGAATATCGCTCTAAAAAGTTTGATTTTAGCTGGGGGCGCGGGAAATTCTTGGCCGATCCGCCTGAAAAGGTTGAAATGACCATGCGTGAAAAAGAACAGTATCGTGGTGATATTATCACGGCGCTACAGAAATTATGGGACCAGACCCAGAAAGAGGTATATCTGTCTGCGGCATATTTTGTCCCGGGCCAGGGCGGCCTGGAGCATATGATGCGAGAAGAAAACTCGGGCGTGCATTTGACCATTGTTACAAATTCGCTGGCATCTACTAATGCACCAACGGTTTATGCCAAATGGGAAAAATACCGCAAACATTTGATAGAATCGGGCGCGGATGTTTACGAGTTCATGCTGTCGGCAGAAAATCTGCGTGGCAAGGAACATGACCGCGAGCGTAAACAGTCCAGTTTTTCGGTTCTACATAGCAAGACAATTGTATTTGATGACGATATTTCCTGGATTGGCAGTTTTAACCTGGACCCGCGCAGTGCATATTTTAATACCGAGAATGTGGCAATATTTGAAAGTCGCGATTTTGCAAAAAAGCTGCGGGATATGATTATCAGCGATACTGTTACATCATGGCGTGTCACACTGCACGACGGCCAGCCGCGTTGGACCGGGTGGCGCACCGGGGATAGTGCCCCGAAAACATATCGGCGTAGCCCTGATACCAGTATATTCCGTCGCATATGGAAATCATTGTGCGGTTTGGTTCCGGAAAAGTTTGTGTAAACAATAAACGCGCCGATGGCGCGTTTTATTTTGCTGATGTCGACTTCTTTTTTCGCGGGGCGCACTTATAGGCGTTTTTATCCGCAATAGACAGCGCAATTGCAACAGCTTGTTTATGTGGGCGCCCGGCGCGGCTTTCGGTTCGGATGTTTTCAGAAATAGCGCGTCGACTGCATCCTTTTATCAGTGGCATCTTGGTCCTCCTTGGGTATGCTGTTATGATACCATGCATGCGGTTTTTCACGCACAGGGAAGAAATCCGCTTAATTATGTGCCATTAAATGCAGTGCTATGCTGATTATAAATATAACAGTAATTGCCCCCAGAATAATTTTTTGGGTTTTATGGCCGCGCGAACCGTGACAGTGGTTGCATTCACACCGACAGTCACGCATAACCAGATACCATGACAATAACAACATCGCACCGGATATTACGAATACCCACGGTTCCATCCAATGCGGAATAAGATGAAAGTGTGCGGCGTCGGGCGCAATCAGCCCTATGATAGAAAGGGCAATGGGCAGCCCGCAACAAAATATATGCGGCAGTATTGTGGCAATTAAACTAATTTTTACAGCTTTATTTTTCATGATGGACCTGATTTTACACAAAAAAATAATTAATGACAATAAGAATATATAAAAAAGTTGACATAAATAATTTTTTGTGCCATTTTGCCCCGCATGTCAGAAGATAAAAAATTATTACATAGTTCAAGTTCTTTTTACAAAGACAAAGAGCCGGCTTTTGTTTTTACAAATGAAAATGTTGCCGCGTATCTGTCGCGCATTGGTAATTTGTCAGGAAAAAGCGTATTAAGTGTTGCCGCATCCGGCGATCATGCATTCCAGGCGTACTCTTATGGTGCGTCTTATGTTGATACGTTTGATATCAACTCTGACCAGGCATTGATTCTGGAGCTAAAGACCAAGATGATACGTGGCCTGTCATATGATAATTTTATGGATTATTTTTTCTCTCCGACGGATATTTTTAATCCCAAGATAATTAATGGCGTATTTCACAGTCTTTCAAGAAGTCTGCAGCTTTATATACTGAAAAATTATATGACCAAAAACATGTTCCGCGATTATTCAAAAAAAACGGTTGAATGGGTTTCTTATTTGCATGACAGACACATGTTTGACATGCTGAAGAACAAATTGCCTGCGTCGCTGAATTTTGTTCATACAGATATATCGGGGCTTAGTGCCAGTATGAATAAAAAATATGATTTGATATTGTTGTCTAATATATGTCAGGCCATGTATCCCGACAAATACAGCTATTACGAAATATATACCCAGTTTTATAACAATGTTCTGCGGCCGTTGGCCGACAAGAATTTAAATCCCGGCGGTATGATATGTTTTGACTATATATTTAGCCTGTCAAAGGCTGAAAATGTTGTGCTTGGCAATATTCTGTCGGGTGATATATTGCGGGTGCCACGTTGTCCGGGACATGATATGGCTATACGCCAGATTCCGTCGGTTGTTGATTCCGCCATTAGTGATATTGTTGTAACAATGTCTAAAACGAGATAGGCGAGTGGCGTCCCCACCAGGACTCGAACCTGGATTTAATTCTTAGGAGGAATTTGTTCTATCCTGTTGAACTATGGGGACATACAGAAGTATTTTATCCTCAGATTTTAATATTGCAAGTTGTAATAATGGCTTGTATAATGTCCCGGAAAAAAAGGAAAGGGACATGGGAAGCAGACTGATTGGATACGGGTCTTATTTGCCCGAAAAGGTCATGACCAATCAAGATTTTGAAAAAATTATGGATACCACGGACGAGTGGATTGTTCAGCGTACCGGCATGCGCAGTCGTCATTTTGCCGCAGAAAACGAAACAGTTGTCGATATTGCCGCGGCCGCCGCGCAACGTGCGCTGGATAATGCCGGACTGGGGGTTGATGATATAGATATGGTTGTCGTTGCAACCACATCGTCGGAATTGGATTTTCCATCTGTCGGCGTCCAGGTGCTGGGGCGTCTGGGGGCCACAAAAAGCCAGCCGGCATTTGATGTTCGCGGTGCATGTACGGGATATATTTATGCATTGCATTGCGCGCGCGCCTTTTTTGCGGCCGGTATGCATCGTCGCATAATGTTGATTGGTGCAGAAAAAATGACGCGCTTTTTGAATTTTGATGACCGCAGCACTGCCGTTTTGTTTGGCGATGGCGCCGGTGCAATGATTTTTGAGCAGTCTTCGTCTGGATATTCCGGAATAATTGACACGGTTGTTATGGCAGACGGCCGTGAATTTGATATGTTGCATGGCACGCCTGATCACAAGATTTCCATGAATGGGCCGGAAACATATAAAAAAGCCGTTACTTTAATGCCAGATGCCGCCAATTATATAATGGAGCATGCCGGCATTACCGCAGACAATGTCGATTGGATTATTCCGCATCAGGCAAACCTGCGCATTATCCAAAGCGGTGCCCAGCGATTGGGTTTCCCGCTGGAAAAGATAGTTGTTACGGTTGATAAACATGCCAATACCAGTGGTGCGTCCGGCGTTTTGGCGATGGCGTATGCGCTGGATAATGGAATAATCAAAAAAGGTCAATTAATATTATATCCCGCATTTGGCAGTGGTCTGACCTGGGGTGCGGCATTGATAAGGATTTAAAAATGGCAACAGTTACAAGAATAGATTTTGCAAACAGATTGCGCGAACGTTTCGGTTTGACGACCGCGGACGCATATAAAATGGTTGATTTGATTTTCGATGAGATAGAACAGTCGCTGATTAATGACGAAGAGGTTAAGTTTGCAGGTTTTGGCAGTTTTAAGATTCTGCAAAAGGCCGAACGCGCCGGTCGTAATCCAAAAACGGGCGAACCGGCGGTAATATCAGCCCGCCGTGTGGCGACATTCCGCCCGTGTACGGAATTTAGAAAGCGTGTTGCAAAACAGTCCTAATATAAAACGCCCGCCGTATGGCAGGCGTTTTTTTCCTTATACCAGATGCGCCTCTTGTAGCAATTGCTCTAGATACGTGCCGCTGATTTTCTTTAGGCCCTGTTTTCCCAGTACCTTTAACAGCCATGGCATGTCGATATCACGCAGTGGCTTGCGGTCGTTTAGGTAATAAATACTGCGCAACAGTACGCGTACATCGAAACCTGAATCAAATACTTCCGGAACGCCGCGGTCTATGTTCAGCAGGGTGTACACCGCCTCCATTGCGGTACGAACGGAATATTCTGTTGTGAAAACGGTGTCGCGCGCCGTTTCGGCATAGTTTCCAATAAAAGCCAGATTCACAGACCCGTCGGGTACTACTTTTGGACGGTCGCCGATTGCACGTGGCATAAAGTATGTGGATATGAACGGCATGTGTGCCGGCACGGTGTTGGCGCTGTTGTGGGCGATGTCTTCGATTTCTGTTTTTGGCACTCCCATATGGTATAGTAATTCTGCACACAGTTCGGCGCCTGTACATTCGGTAATTTTCTTTTTCACATAATTACCCTTGGTGTCGGACAGTAATCCATATGTCCAGACAATAATCTCGTTCTTTTTCTGTTTGCGGAAATGCGGCTGGCGCGAAATACTGAAACCGTATAGCCAGTTGGAATCCTTTATCGTAACGGGACCGCTGCTGACGATGCTGCCGCTGTGCGGATTCTTTTTACAGATTTTTTCAATATATGGAACGATGCGGTCGTCCTTGAACGTTATTGTCGCGGATATGACCCAGTTCGCCGCCGGTATGTTTTCGCAGAATTTTTCCGGACGCCCGAATGCCGGATTCTGTTCGGCTATGTTTTTCCATAGCGTCCAGCTGCCCCCGATTCCGGCGGGCAGGGGTGCCGGTGAATCGTTCGTGCCGTATGTTGTAGATTCTGTTATCGACCCATTGGTTACAAATACCAAATCATCGGGGCTCAGGTCGATTTTCTTTGTATGGCCGTGCGATTCCATTTGTAACTGGGTGGCCATGATTTTTCCTTTTGCGGATTTGGTTATTACGTTTGTTACACGGGTGTCGTAATGGAATTTTACGCCGCGTGTATCCAGATAGCTAACCAGTGGCGTAATCAATGATTCATACTGGTTGTATTTTGTGAATTTCAGTGCCGACATATCCGCCAGTGTTCCAACATGGTGTACAAATCGCAGGATATATCGCCGCATTTCCATTGCCGATGACCAGCGCTCAAATGCAAACATAGTCGCCCAGTACAGCCAGAAATTGGATTCAAAAAATTCTTCGCTGAAAACTTCGTTTATCTGAACGTCATTTAAGTCTTCTTCGCGCATCAGCGCCAGGTCAATAAGTTCTTTGATTGCGCCCTGGGTCAGGGTCAGCTTGCCATCCGTTGGCAGGCGTTTGCCTCGGCGCTCTATAACGCGTGTATGTGAAAAACTGGGGTCGGCTTTGTTCAGCCAGTAAAATTCATCCAATACAGATACATCGGCGTTTTCCAATGACGGAATAGAGCGGAACAGGTCCCATAATGTTTCAAAATGTGCCTCCATTTCGCGTCCGCCGCGGATTATATAGCCGCGCTCTGGGTTGTATATCCCGTCCATACTGCCCCCGGCCAGATCCAGTTCTTCAAATATATGAATTTTATTACCGCGCATCCGGCCGTCGCGTATTAAAAATACCGCCGCCGCCAGACCAGCCAATCCACCACCAATTATATATGCTGATTTTTTATCCACCCCCGCCGGTTTCAGCGGGTTTGCAAATGCCTCATAATTACCGTTGCTAAGATACATCTTTTTGTGCTCCCTTGCTTTTCATATATTTCCAAGAATAATCTGTGACGGCCCGGGTTTGTAATAGGAGCCTTTTCGCAAATCAATTATTTGACAGATGTACTGATTTGTTTTTATAATGTGCCTATGAAATCTATTTTTCTATCTTTGCTGGTATTGGTAATATTAGGCGGATGTGGGGTTAAATCCAACCTGTCACAGCCGGGCGATACATTCCCGCGTAATTATCCGGTATATTAAAAAAAAGATAGGGCATATGGCGACTACGAAGTGCCGCCATACCGCTGAAAAAAAGATAGGGCATATGGCGACTACGAAGTGCCGCCATACCGCTGAAAAAAAGATAGGGCATATGGCGAAATTGGTAGACGCGCTGGATTTAGGTTCCAGTGGAGCAATCCATCAGAGTTCGAGTCTCTGTATGCCCACCAGATTCCATTATATTTTCTATTTTGCGTCCAGTGGTGTACGCATTGTTTGAAAACTGCGGTCGATTGTTACCTGGCGTTGTGCTACAGTTTGGCCGGAACTATTGATGGCTTCTAATAAATACGTCCCGTATTTTATGCCGTCAAAAATAAATGCCCCGTCTGAATCTGTTCTTTTGACCGCGACAATTGTTCCATCAAAGTCTTTGATGTAAATCGTATATTTTCGGCCATTACCTGATGCGGACATGTATCCTTCGATGCCGCCAAGGCGACTGAACGGGATTTCAACCGGACGAACCACGCCGAGTCTCAGGACCAGTTTTTTTGTATTCCATTCCGGCACCAGCGCAAAATCCGAAACATCTTGTTCATCAACCGACATGATTGCTTTTTGGTACGGTTCGATATTGGTTATCAAAACTTCGCCATTTGCGTCTGTTCGGATAGGTGCCTCGCGGCCGGTTACAAATACTGCTGCATTTGGAACAGGGGCGCCTGCTTCATCAACGGCGCGTGCATAAATTGTTCCATAATTCATTATTTGATTTTCTGCATTTGTAAACAGCTTGTTTTGGCCCGGTATTTTTCCAATGCTTATGTTATATGTTAGCCCCAGTGATAAATTTCTGTCTGTATCCGATGACATATTGAACGTCAGGCCGCCAAATCGAAACAGGCGACCAATGCTGATGCCGAATACGTCAAGGTCGGGGCCCGACATATAATTTTAGCGGCAAGCATGATTCCATGTTCCTTGGACATATGTGTTTTTATCTCATCTGTATTCGGCAAAAGCCCCGTAATCGTGCAAATACTGGGATGGATTGGTTTGATATTGCATATGGCCGTTTATACGCATTCTGCCATATGTTGCCTGGAATAGTCCGTTGATGTAATTTTCTGATGAAAAATCATTGTCTTTCCATGTGTTTTCAATAGTAATGTTGTAATAGCGCATAAAATTTGGAGACAGGCGTGCATTAATTTCCCTGTATGTGTTTCCCGACTGATTTTCCCGATGAGTATATGCAATATAATACGGAATTTTATCCATGGCAGGGCCCCCGTCAGTCGGCCTTCAAACAGGTTGCGCAGATATTCGTCTATATAGTATGAAATAGGGCTTTCGGTATCGCCGTAATACTCATACCGCGTAAACAGTGTTCCGATATATACATCGCCCTGGGTATCAAAATGGTGGCCGATTGCGTTTTTGTTCATATTGTATGTTGTATTGTACTGCATCGATACACCGTTAAGCGACAATTGGGCGCCCAGTGTTGAAAATTGCGATGTTTGCTGTGAATTTGGTTTTTGTGCGCTGGCCAGGCCCCCAATAAGCGAAAGTCTGTCTGTAACCCCATAATAAAACATGGAGTTGGCGGTAATTTTATCCGACCGCGGGCCGATGTCATATTTGTCGTTAATTACAAAATTGTTTGCCTGTTGTGCGCTGATGTCATATCCAAACTGGCCAGCTTTGACGGGTGATGTTCCAGAGTAATAGCGTCGCTATTCTTCGCGAACTTCGCCATATGGGCCGTATAGAACCACCTTGAAATCGTTTAAGCCGTAATTAACGGGTATATTTTTAAATTCGTATCGGCCGTCAATGCCAGACTGGCGAAATCCTATCAGCTGGTTGTTCAGATGCAGCTCTGCGTTCCAGCCGGCGGCCATAGGGCCTGTGATATCAATTGTCTTATCAGCGGATATGACCAAATCTTTGAACGAGCTTAGTAATATCCCGCGCCCGGCAACGCCGTTATAAAACAGGTTGTTTCCCGCACTGACAATATCGCCGGCCTGAAATCGTACCAGGTTCAATAAACGTGGCGATGGTTCCAGCATTGTGCGGCCCGCCGTGATTCTGGCGCCGGGCTGCGAAAGATGGTTTTTACCATAATCGTCGCCAAAAACGGTAACCTGGGTGTCCAGGCCGGCATAATATGCGGTCCCTGATGGGGCGACCGTGGCGGTTGAGTTTGTGTTGATTGTGCTGTTCAGACTGACCGTGGCGGAACCCGATGTTGTGGTTGGTATCAGGGTTCCAAACGACAAATTTTTTGTCGCGGTAAATGTTGCAGCTGATGCGCATATCGGCATCAGCCACAAAATTGCCAAAATACCCCGACAAATTATCAATAGTTAACCGTTACCGTATATGTACCATTATATGTTCTGGCCGCCTGATTGGCGCCTACATTTAAATTTGCCCCAACGTTCAAGGCCAGTTTGCCACTGGTATCGGTGGTGTTGCTGGCGGTGGTGCTGTTTGATGTAAAGGTGTCGATTGTCATAGAATTTGAACCGTTTGTGACACTTCCGTTCGAGAATGTAATATTAAGAGCAGTCGATGGCTGGGCCGTAATATCAAATTTTCCGGCCGCTGGTGTGCCGTATGTGCCCATGTTGCTGATGAAACCACACCCGCCGGTGTCAGTGTTACAACGCCCGCAGTTGCGGCCGGCGTAACAGTGCCAAAATTCATCTGCTGGGTTTGGGTTGCGGTAATGGCGGCTTGGATTTGTACACTGGCATTACCGGTGACTGTAACCGCGTTTACTATCCCTGGAATGGCAAGGGCCGTGGCCGCGGCGAAAAATATATTTTTTATGATTTATCCTTTCTGTTCCCTGCTTATAAAAGTATGTGATTTTGCATATAATATCTATTTGATGCTTTTCCTAAGCCATGCGGGAAAAAAGACTTGATTTTCAATAATATTTATCTCATAATTCGTGGCAGAATAATAAAAGGCATAATAAAATGGCATCTAAGAAAGGCAATAAAGAAGTTGTACAGCTGCGTAACAATGAAACTGGCTGTTTCTATATAACAACTAAAAACACAAAGTCTGAGAATACTGCAGGCAAGATGAAGTTCCGTAAATACGACAAAAAAGTGCGTAAGCATGTTATCATGACAGAGGCAAAGGTTTCGCACTAAGTCTTTTTGGAACTCTGAAAAGTTTTACGGTGGGCGCTTGTCCGCCGTATTTTTTATATAACAAAATAAAAAAACGCCGCCGGGTTGCCCCGGCGGTGTTTCGAATGCCCCGAAAGGAAGGAAAGGAGAAAAAGAAATGGGCATTCTAAAAAGTGTTTTCAGGGTCCAAGGTCCAGAGGAGAGAGAATGTAGGAGGGAGTCTGAATCCCTGGGCCCTGCGGAAGCCTTGCGGCACCCGGTCATTGGTTTGGTTCCTTTGACGAATCGAAATGTAATACATTTTTTCTTGTTTGTCAAGAGTTTTGTCAAAAATAATTTTTGTGTATGTTTTTTTGCCTTTAATAATAGTTTTTTCAGCAAAATCCTAGGAAAAGCTACTTGTTGTAAGAACAGGCTAATTTTCATAAAATTTTTTTGAATTAGTACTCGGTCCTCAGCCATCATCAGGGGGATGATACTAATATAACAGGAGATGGAAAATGACACACGAAGATGTTTGGCGCGCAATAGAGCGCTTTGCCATGGCTCATAATATGTCTTGTTCAGGCCTGGCAAAATGCAGTGGATTGGACCCCACGACTTTCAATAAGAGCAAGCGTTGGTCCAAGGAAGGACAACCACGGTGGCCTTCTACCAACAGCATATCTAAAATTTTATCATCAACCGGGTCGAAAATACAGGATTTTACCAAGTATATCGATCAAGAGCCCGAGCGGTGACAAATTTTAACAGGTTCTGACGCCCGGTCGCCATATATAATGTATGGCGGCCTTTTTTTATAGACACGGCCCCGTCGGGCGTTTATTCTATATAATATGTTAAAAGGTATCGGTATATATACGTCTGATACGCTGTGGCGTCAAATCCTGGGCGATTTGGGGGCAACCATTTTGGATGCACCAAATGCGTCTGATGTTAATTTTGATTTGTTAAATATTCCTAAAAACGTGACGGTAATGGAATTAAAGTCTATTATTTTGGGAATTGTGGATAATACCGATATAATCAGGAAAATATTTGGCACAAATGTATTGTTGCCGCGAATACAGGAACAGATTGTAACTCTGCTCTATAAAACAGGCGGCATGCGTTCGGCCGATATAAAAAATGCGCTGGGGTATTCACCCAGTGCCGCAACCCATACTGTCGATACCGCAATATATCAGTTGCGTCGTATATATGGTCGCGATTTTATAATAAACGACAACGGGATATATCGTCTTGGCAAACTATAAACTGCTGTTTTTCGGAAAAATCCCCAGTACGCAGTCATATGCGCATGATTTGATTGCACGTCGTGGTGCCGCCGATCATACGGCGGTGGTGGCCGCCGCACAAAGTGCGGGGCGTGGACGGTATCGGCGCACATGGGTTTCTCATCATGGTAATTTGTATGTCAGCTTTATTTTTGACGCCCCGCGTCGCGATGCCCGTCGCTCGTATGCGGTTGCGGTTGCCGTCGCCGAAAGCCTTATATCTCTTGGGGTGGATGCCCAGATAAAATGGCCCAACGACATAATGGTAAAGGGCAGAAAAATAAGCGGGATTCTAATAGAATATAACAATGATTTTGTCGTTGTGGGAATCGGTGTAAACATAAAGTCTAACCCCACTGTTTCCGCATCATATAAAACAACGCGGCTGGGGCGGTATTGTTCGGCCAGTGCGATGGATGTGCTGGGGCTGATTATGAAAAATTTGGATATATGGCGCAGTGCTGATTTTGAAAAAGTGCGCACACGCTGGATGGCGCTGGCGATGGGAATTAATAAAATGGTGGAATATCGTGGCGAAAGTGTCCAACTGCTGGGGATAAACGTGCAGGGTGCACTGATGTTGCGTCGCGGGAACGAAGATATTCTGGGGTATGGGGATGAAATTACAATTAATGAAAAATAATGTATTGACTTATTATGCAATTTGTGATAATATATAATGCATAAACAGTAAAGATTTTGCCCGCAACTTGTTGCGGATTTTTTTGTTTATTTTTGGCCCGGCGATTCGCGCGGGCTGTTTTTTTATAAAAGTAAAAACGAGGGTAGCGAATGCAGTTAAGTGTTATAAACAATCCGGATCCGTCACACATTGAAAGATATGAAATTGCGCGTGCTGTATTCGCGGAAACCGGTGGCAGGTCACTGCGCAGCGTAGAGGCACTGACATCAATGATTGCCAATGCGGCCCGTGCGGCCGACTGTCGGGCTGTTGATATCGTTCGAAACGCACAAATTTTTACATCGCGTGATAAAGCATCGCCAAATAATCATCTATGGGGGGTGTTTGCAGACAATGCCGGTTTTCAGATGTGTCTGCGTGTGGCGCAAAAAATGTTGAACGGCGGTCTGGGGGATTTGTGCTGTGGTGCAACAAGGTTTCATAACGACACATGTATTCCTGAATGGGCGATGTCGCGCGGGTATATATCAGAGGTTGACGGTCTTTTATTCTATCTATAACAAAACATAAAGGAGGGGGCGCAATGATTGAAAAAATCATTCGCGGCGGTTTCCTGCGCGATAGGCGGACGCATATAATTTCAGCTGTGGGAATTTTATCGGCCGTTGCCGCATATCTGGTCGGCGACAGTGACTTGTTCACAATGCTGCAGGCGGTCTTTACATTGGGCGGAATTTATTTTCTGCATAAATCAAATAAAACAAAAGGAAAAAAACATGGACAAGATTCCTGAAAAATTTCTGAACAAGGATGGCACGGTCAATACTGATGCGCTGATAAAATCTTATGCGGAACTGGAAAAGAAAATTGGTGCGATGGTATCGGTGCCGACAGATGACTGCGATGATGAAACCCGTGCAAAATTTAATCATGCAATCGGTGTTCCAGACAGTGCGTCGCAATACCCTGTATCGGAAGTGTTTGATGACGAAACAATTCGTGAACGGTTTCATGAAATCGGATTGACATCTGGCCAGGTTGAAAAAATTTATAAGATGGCAGAAGAATTTTTATCACCCGTATTGTCTGATTTGTTTTCAATGCAAAACGATGCGCGTGCAGATATGGAATTAAAAAATTTTTTTGGCGGCACAGAAAAAATGATGGATGCACTGCGTGCAATAAATGATTTTGGTACGCGCTTTTTGCCTGCTGATGCGTTTGATGCATTGTGCGCTACGCCCCAGGGAATTCAAGGGCTGTATCGAATGATGCAATCGATGGAGCCCAGCGTGCAAACAGAAAAAAATACGCCGGAAAATTTTTCTGATTCTGATTTGCGACGCATGATGCGTGATCCAAAATATTGGCGTGACGCAGATCCAGAATACGTTCGCAAGATAGAAAATGGATTTAAAAAACTGTATTCATAGAAAAAATTGCACTTTCTCCTTTACTATGTTTTTAGTTTCAGATAAAATATAAACTAAGAACAAAAAAATTTGTTCTATCCAAAAAATAAAAGGAGAGACGAATGGCATTATTTTCTTTGAAGAAAAAAGTAGCGGCGAAACCTGCCGCGAAACCGGCGGCAAAACCTGCTGCTAAAAAAACGGCTGCGAAACCTGCGGCAAAGAAAACAGTTGCAAAACCGGCTGCAAAGAAAGTAGCGGCGAAGCCGGCGGCGAAAAAACCGGTTGCAAAAAAAGCAGTTGCAAAACCGGCCGCAAAGAAAGTAGCGGCGAAACCGGCGGCGAAAAAACCGGTTGCAAAAAAAGCAGTTGCAAAACCGGCCGCAAAGAAAGTAGCGGCGAAACCGGCGGTGAAAAAACCGGTTGCGAAAAAAGCAGTTGCAAAACCGGCGGCGAAAAAGCCGTGTGCAAAAAAGCCTTGCGCTAAGAAAAAATAATATTACCCCGCATCTGCGGGGATTTTTATTTTATGCCCGTATACATCGGGCGTTTTTTATGTAAAGTTTCAGTCGGATGTATATTCAAATATATTTGTCCGACTGAATCTTTACACGGATAATCCGATACCGGACCCGCGTATTTTGTCAGGCGGCGCATTTTATATGCATAACCGTTCTGGCAAAATTATAAACCGACACGCACATAGCGTGTCTTTTGTTTATTTATAGCATAAAGGAAAATTAATGTCTGTTTCCATAGATAATGTCTTCGTGAAACAATTCGAAGCGGATGTTCATTTGGCATACCAGCAGATGGGCACCAAACTGCGTTCGACCGTTCGCAGCAAATCCGGCGTTATAGGCGCCAGCACAACATTTCAGAAGGTTGGCCGCGGTACCGCCAGCACAAAATCCCGTCATGGTATTGTACCGGTTATGAACTTAAATCATGAGCCGGTTGAATGTATCCTGCAGGATTATTATGCGGGCGACTGGGTTGATGCATTGGATGAATTGAAAACAAATGTTGACGAACGCCGTGTTGTTGCGTCCGCAGGTGCCTATGCATTGGGCCGTAAAACGGATGAACTTATTATTAATGCGATGAATCAGTCGACTGCGTCGGTGGGCGATTATTCCAACGGTCTGGGCAAGGACCTTATCTTGTCCGCATTAGAGGTCTTGAATACAAATGATGTTCCCGATGATGGCCGTCGCTTTGCGGTTGTAGGTGTTCATCAGTGGAATGAACTGTTGGCAATGGAAGAGTTTGTATCTGCCGATTATGTTGGCGATACGCCATTGGCAAACGGTGCCGAAGCGCGCAAGTGGCTGGGGATTACATGGGTTCTGCATAACGGCCTGCCGGTAACGGGCATGAACCGCGATTGCTTTATATATCATGCATCCAGTGTTGGTCATGCCTGCGGCCAAGAGGTCAAAACAGATATTTCATGGCATGGCGAACGTGCCGCCCACTTTATCAGCAACAGCATGTCCCAGGGCGCTGTCTTGATTGATGCGGCCGGAATCGTACGCGTTAAATGCAGTGAAGCGCCTGTTGCAGAATCGACGGCTGGTGCAAAATAAAAATAGCAAAAGGATATAAGAAATGGCATTTCAAAACAAAAACCTGTCGGTAATAGCATATGCGAATGGATTCACGCTGTGGCATTATGCGGCGGCGGAAAAGATGGATACTATCAGTGCCGCTGGATATTTCGATAGCGTAAAGACACTGATGAATGTTGGAGACGTTATAATTATTAACGGGTCTGATAACACCGCGTTTAAAAAGGTAAGTGCAAACGAGACAAATGTCACGTTGGCGCCGCTGTCATAAATTCTGTCGGGTCGGTAATGCCGACCCGAATTTAATAAAAATAAAAGGGGCGTTTTATGCTTACAAAAATAGATTTGTGTTCCATGGCACTATTGAAACTGGGCGAAGCGCCCATCCAATCGCTGACCGATGATACGGCGGCATCGCGTTTGTCGCGGACATTGTTTGATCCGGTGATGGATGCGTTGCTGGCGTCGCATGTTTGGCGTTTTGCATGTCGCTCGTTTGATTTGACGCGCAACACCGATGGAGACTTTTTAATCCCGGCTGATTGTCTGCGCGTTGTGAAAACGCACGGCGATATTCGCGGCAACAAGATTTTGTGCCCTGGGGCGGATACATTGTCTATTGTTGGGATGGTGCGTGTGGCGCCGGAATCATATCCTGGATATTTTGCATCACTGGCGGCAACCAGACTGGCTATGGAATTTTGTATCCCGCTGTTGGGTGAACAGAGTGTTTTCAGAATGCTGGCGGCACTGTATGAAACAGAATTGCAGTCTGCAAAATTTATCGACAGTACGACGTCGTCTGCCCAGGCAATAGATAATTTTTCATTAATCAGCAGCCGTTTTTAATACGACAGAGGTATAGAGATGGGAGAATTTGTAAAAACACAAAACTCGTTCGCCAGCGGCCAGGTTGATTCTGAATTCTTTGCTCGCGACGATATAAACGGCCTGGCCCAGTTGGAAAACATGGATGTTATTGCCGGTGGCGGATTGACGCGTCGCCGGGGGCTGGCATCGGTGGCGTCACTGCGTTCGTCGGCGCGCTTGATACCGTTTTCCGTATCCGAGACAGAGGATTATCTGTTGGCGCTGACAGACGGGCATATACTGGTCTATTCGAATGGCAGTTTGATTCGTGATTTGTTGTCGCCGTGGGATACCGCGGCGCATGCGCGTCTGCAGTACGCCCAGCGATTTGGTACGATGATATTTGTACATCCCGATTACGAGCCGCGCGTTCTACAGAAAACGGAAAACGGTTTTTCACTGACCCGGTTCGGATTTGCCCGCAATGATTCCGATATGACCATCAGTGTTCCGTTTATGAAGTTTGACGACGCCGCAGATATAAAAATCACAGTAACTCAAAATGCCGCGGGTAACAATTATGCCACGTTTACCACGAACAGTGCTTTTTGGAACACGGGCCATGTAAACGGGCGTTTGACCCTGTTGGGACGCCAGTGGGTCATTACCCAGTATGTCAGTCCAACTGTTGTCACGGCATATACGAACGGGCCATATACATTGCCTTCGTCGGCGATTTCAGACTGGACCGAGGCCGTATTCAGCAATACCCGCGGATGGCCATGCAGTATTTCTTTCCACCAGGACAGATTGGTGTTTGGGGGATCGCGTGATTGGCCGGCGGGTGTATGGATGTCCCAGGTTGGTCGACATAATAACTTTAATGTGGGTACCGGCCTGGATGACGAGGCGATATTTATAACCCTGTTGTCACAACAGCGCCAGCAAATCTGTACCGTTGTCAGCAGTGATAATCTGCAAATCCTGACATCGGTTGGCGAATGGGCAATATCGAGCAAGCCGCTGACCCCGTCTGCGGTTGATATAAAGCAACATACCGCCGTCGGCAGCGTGTCTGCACGATATCTGCCGCCGCAAAAAGTTGAGGGCGCAACCGTATTTATTTCCGCCACCAAGAAAGACATTCGTGAACTAACATTGGATGAACTGGGCGAGCATTATAACGCAAATGATTTATGTGCACTGTCGAAAAGCTTGATGCAAGATCCGCTGGACATTGCCTATAACGGCACCGCACATCAGCTGTTTGTGGTAATGGCGTCGGGCGATATGGCCGTGCTGAATAAAAATTCTGCATTGGGTATATCTGCATGGGGCGTTTATAAAACACAGGGCTTGTTTAAATCCGTGGCCGTGGTCGGCGATGAAACATATGTTGTTACCATGCGCGGCGATTCCTATTTTCTGGAAAAATTTTCTGATACAGCAATGGTTGACGCAGGAAAATATGGTTTTTCTTTTTCTGCCGCGGCACTGCCATTGCGTGCAGGGGGGCACAATCCGAAAAAAATAAGAATCAGAAAAATAGGCGCACGCGTTTTGGACACCAAATCGTTGTTTATAAACGGTTCGCGTGTGTCATTGCCAAATTCTATTTATGAAGATGATTCGCCCGGTTTCAGTGGCGACGTATTTATGAATGTATTGGGAACACGCAGTGATACGTTATCGCCAATGTGGCGCCTGCATGGTTCTGATGCGATGCCGGTTACTGTTTTATCGGTAACGATGCATGGCTGGTATTCAATTTAATTACACATATAACAAGGAGAAAAACAATGGGACAAGTTGTATCTGACGTTACAGAGATTTTGGATTATAAAAAAGCTAAGAAAGAAGCAAAAAGCGAAAGAAAGAAAATATTAGAGCAGATGGCCGCAGACGAGCGGGCGAAAAACAACCTGGTAAAAAAGGCGCTGGCGTCCCAGCGTGCGAAATATGGGGCCTCTGGAATGTCTGGTGCGGGGCGTGGCATGACCGAAGAGGCCGTGCTAAAACGTCTGCGGGATGAGGCCGAACAGCCCTATCGTGAAAAGCGTCAAAGCAGTCTTGAAAAACTGAAAAAGGCACATGCTAAAAAGCCGAACCTGGTAAAGTCGCTGTTATCCCGGTTTGACCAGCTGGTGGGATAGGCATAGGGGGCAAAAATGCATAAGATTAGCTATACCGGCGACGGTGTAACAACGGAATTTTTATTCGCATTTCCGTTTTTCCAGGAATCGGATATCCGTGTTGCATTGGACGATAGGGGGCTTGGCGATACAGAATACGGCGTATATCCAAACGAGGATTTGACAGGCGGTACTGTAATATTCCCGGCACCGCCCGCGGATGGAACGCATATAGATATATTTCGCCAGGTTACATTGTCGCGTGTAATTGATTACCAGCCCACGGCCAGAATAGATCCCGAAGATTTAAATACGGATTTTAATTTTCTGCTGGCCGCACTGCGTGATGTCCGCCAGATTGATGTAGATTTGGCGCAATGGCAAAACACGCACGACAACGTAAAGGATTTTTTGGAATATACAAACAATCTGGTAAAAGACAAACTGGGCGGCGGGGGCGTACTGGGGATATATAACAATCTGGTGTCGGTATTGGCCGGGGCATTGCCACTGTTGATAAACGATTACGGCTATATTACCGACAGTGCACCAAACGAAAATCGTGATGATTACGGAGTTTTATAAGTTTTTAGACCAATGGAACGAGTTGTTGGGCCATTCTACGCCGCGCCATCACCGCGATATAATGCGTTTTTTAGTAGATGTGTGGCAGCATGAACCACATCGCGGCCTTTTAATGGCATTCAGACATTCGGGTAAATCAACTGTTGTTGGAATTTTTGCCGCCTGTGTTCTGTATCTGCATCCTGAAACGAGAATTCTGATATTGTCGGCGGAAACAACGCTGGCATCGCGAATGGTGGCACATATCAGGCATATATTGGAAAATCACCCCAGGTGTGCTTCATTGGTGCCCACAAATAAAAAAGAGTGGGCGGCCGGGCGTATAACAGTTAATCGGCCGATTGGCATCCGAGAGCCATCTGTGATATGCCAGGGTGTTTATGGTAATATAACAGGATTGCGTTCTGATTTGATAATTTGCGACGATGTAGAGGTTCCCAATACCAGCAACACCCCGCGAAAGCGCGCCGAACTGCGCGAGCGCCTGCGTGAACTTGATTTTATTCTGTCCCCGACTGGTGCTATTTTATATGTTGGCACACCGCACGCCATAGATACGATTTATAACACGGCGGCTGATGCGGCCTCTGATGATACAGCGTCTGCTGTCGCGGTCTGAGATGGATTGGGTTTTACGCTACTGACAAACGTGCGCAGTTTTCCCAACAGTTCTGTTCCGGCATCGCCAAACATTGGCAGGTATGTTTCGTATTCTGGCATGTCAACCTGCAGCTGGGCGCGAACGCGATCTGATATCGGTGTATTCAATATTTCTGTTGCCGTATTCCATAGGTGGTATGCACGATATGTTTGTGCAATGGTGTCCCATTTTTTTTGCAATGGGGTATTGCCCGCCAATGCGGCGCGAATTGCAACAACCCATTCCGGGCCATACTTTTTTATAACCGGCGATTGGGTCAGTCGTTCCAATCCCGCCTGATCTGGGGTAAATTCGGATATTAGGCTCTCTAATTCGCGCCAGCCTGATGCATCCATAGGGGCGGCGGTGATGCTTTCGCTCATTGCGCCGCCGTATGGCAACAGTTCCCGCTCAATCGAATTCATTGGTGTTTTTCCACTGCGCAGGTTTTCAATATGCCGTACCAGACTGCGTCCGGTGGGCAATTCACGCAGTGCCGCGATAACGTCTGCGGTTGCCTCTGCAACGAATACCTGATTCACAGCGGCCCATCCGCCAACAATCACGTGTTCCTGGCGATACAGATTCAGCAGTTTTTGTGCAACGATACTGGATTTTACGTTCAACATGATGTCCCCTCCATCTACGGCATAATATTGGGCGCTATTATTCCATTACAATCATAATAACCTTGTGAATGGATTTACCTGAAACTTTTTCTTCTGGGGTCGTTACCTGGCCGTATATACGTCCTTTGGTATCTGTGCGTACGACCGCGACCTGGGCGGTGGCGGCAGTATCCGCATCCAGTGTTGCAAAATCAGCATCTAAAAACACGGCTAAATCACCCGGCGCCGGTTTTGCAGACGCATCGGCAAATATATATGATTTTTCAGGTATAAAACCGCCCAATCGTTTGGAATTTGGCATAACGGCGTAAATACCCGGCCGTGCCTCCAGCGTCATTGGGGCGACAATCATTGTTTTGTCCGACTTTTTGAATGCAATGGATTTTCCCGCCGGCATACCAAACACCGGAACCAGTTTTTTTCGTGCACTGTCATATAGTTTTGCACCGTACAAACCGCCATGCATATCGATTCCCGACAGCGGGCTGCCAGGGATAAGGACGGATTTTACACGTTCCTTTACCTTGCTGATTTGTTTGTTCAGTTCGCCGGATTTGTATAATTTTGCAATCTCGTCAAACAGGGATTCGACACTGTGGGCGAATGATTTGGCCAGCGGTTCTATTTCATTTTCATAGATTTCGCGCTGTCCCACCTCTATCTTGTGATATACCGACAGCGTCATTCCGGCATCTTTTGCCGCCTGGGCAATAGTCTTGCCGGTCTGCTGGCGAATTTTGCGAACCCCGCTGCCGAAAACTTTTAGTCCGCTGTTTTCGTTATCATTCAGACGGCGCTTAATCTCATTCTGCCACTGGCCGGCGACATCATCCGATTCCTTGATAAAAATATCGGACAGTTTGCACCCCAGTATGTTGCATATATTAAGCAACTGTTTTTGATTCAGTCGACGTACACCTTTTTCGATTTTGGAAACGGCAGATAAAGATAAATTTGCACGCCGTGCCAGTTCAGTCATTTTCATACCGGCCGCCAAACGAATGTTGCGTATATTATTGGGAAATATGATTTCTTCCTGGGCCATTGCGAACTCCTTGATAATCTTGACAAAATATTAGTCAATTTTACAGCCCAAGGCAAGCGAATAATTACAGTGGCATATCGTCTGGGATGGCACTGGCGTCAAATTTTATGTCGTCAAATTCCCCGGTGTTTGTCGCAGAGGCTACAGACGGTGTGTCTGCAAACGGGCTGTCCCCGCGGGCATCTGCCTCTTCCAGGTTGTCAAACAGGCTGTAATCGCCAAGGAATGCCAGCTGAACGGTTTCGGGGCGACCGTGTCGGTTTTTACCGATAATAACTTCTGCCTTGCCGCGGGCGCGCTCCAGGCGTCGTTGCCAGTTTTCAATCTGGTTTTCGCTGGTTGTGTTAGACAGGCGCTGTGACGGGTCGCGGTTCTGCAGATAGTATTCTTCGCGGTATGTGAACATAACAATATCAGCGTCCTGCTCAATAGAACCAGATTCACGCAGGTCGGACAGCATGGGGCGTTTGTCATCACGGGATTCAACGCTACGTGACAGCTGGGACAGGGCAATTACGGGAACATCCATTTCCTTGGCCAGCATTTTCAGGCCGCGGGTAATTTCGGACAGTTCTTGTACACGGTTTTCGTTTCGTTTTCCGCCCGGTGATGTCATCAGCTGCAGATAGTCGATTACGATTAATGCAATTCCGCCATGCTTTCGTGCCAGGCGCCGTGCCCGCGTGCGCATCATTGGTACCGACATGCCCGGCGTGTCGTCTATGTGCAGTGGCACGCGCCCGATTGCATTGGAATATTGTGACATTTTCAGAAAGTCTTCATCGGTCAGATTACCTTCGCGCATTGCGGATGCGGGAACCTTTGACTGGGATGACAGCACACGCGCCGCCAGCTGGGATTTGGACATTTCAAGACTAAAGAATACGACCGCGCCCTTGTACTTTTCATTGGCGCGTCCCGCCAGAATCGCGTTTGCAGAATTAAATGCGATATTCATCGCCAGTGTGGTTTTTCCCATGGCAGGTCGACCCGCGATAATAATCAAATCGGAATGATGCAGGCCACTGATTGATTTGTCCAGCGCATTTAGTCCTGTGGTCAAACCCGACAGCATCCCGTCGGCCTTGTATGCGATTTCAGCCTCTCGCAGGGCCTCTGTCAATGCGTCTGCAATTGATGCCGGCTCATGCTCGGTATCGCCCAGTGTCGACAAATCAAACAGTTTTTGTTCTGCAATTTCAATCTGGCGCGAAACAGGATTGTCCAGGTCTTCGACAAATGCGGCATCTGTTATTCCCTGGCCTATGTTGATAAGGTCGCGGCGCACTGCGTTTTCATAAACGATGCGGCCGTATTGATCCACATTTACAACCGTGGCCCCGGCCCCGGCCAGTTGTGTTAAATAATCAACCCCGCCGACAGATTCCAGTGTTCCCTGCTGGTCCAGATAGTTTTTTGCCGTGATAATATCAAATGGTATTCCGGCGGCAAACTGACGCTGGGCCAGTTTGAATATTTCCTGGTGTGCGGGGTGTGCAAAATGTTCCGGGCGTAAAAATTCCGATACGCGTTCCAGTGCGCGGTTGTTCATCAATACCGCGGCCAAGACCGCCTGTTCGGCCTCCAGATTTGTCGGTAATGTTTTAGGGGTAAAGTCCATGTCAAACATAGTATATAAAAATTTTGCCATTTCCACACCTTTTTTAAAGGGATATCAAGAATTAAAGATACCGGTTATAGATTCTGGCGGAAATCCGGCATGGCCGGAACTTTTTCCGGTCGAGCGCATAAATGAAATGCGCAGCACGGTCGGGCACCGTCATTTCCAATCCCAGATGATGCTGACGTGTGCGGGCCTGGACAAAAGCCGCCTGGACCCTGGTGCTCTGCGCTTTTATGATTCGGAATTTGATCCCGGAACCGCCCGCATAGGTTCGGACCCGGTTACCGGGGCCGCGTTATATTGGGACCCGTCGTCCGGCCGCCAGAAATCCGACGGCAGTGTATGCGTGTTGATTTTTCGTGATGACACTGCGCGGCGTGCATTTATCCATGATGCGTTATATCTGCGCGTTGGGGATGATGAAACGCATCCTTTGGCGCGACAGTGTGACATGGTTCTAGATTTCATGGGGGCGCGTCTGGTTCGACGCATTGCGATTGAAACCAACGGCATAGGAAACGCACTGCCTGAAATTATGCGTGATGTGGCGGCGCGTCGCGGGGCCAATGTATTTGTTCAAAAGATAGTCAACAACCACAACAAGGAAACGAGAATTTTGGACGCAATAGAGCCCCTGTTGTCGACTGGGCGTCTGTATGCGCATTCACGTATTCGTCAAACGCCGTTGATTTCGGAAATGCTGGGGTGGAGTCCGGTTGGTGCCTTTGCACATGACGACGGGCTGGATGCGGTGGCCGGTGCGCTGATGATGCGGCCGTATGTTGTCCGCCCCCAGTCCGGCGCCGTGCGCACATTTTCCGCAAACACCGATTTTCAGATTTAGTTTGCTGCATGCAACAACAAATAAAAAGGAGTAATGTTATGCAAAACAATATCAAGCAATTAGAAAAAATGTACCGTCGTGCGCTGGATGCGCGTACGCCGTGGATAAATCGCTGGGACGCATGTCGCCGGTATACCATGCCATGCGATGATGCGGACGCTGCAACGCTGTTTGATGCGACGGCATCTGACGCGGCGGATAACCTGGCGGCGGCGATGTATTCGCTGTTGACGCCGCCGGAATCAGCCTGGATAGATTTGATTCCGGAAAGTGACGCCGCTCCCGATGCTGCGCCGGCTGTTTCGGCATTGCGTGCAAATTTGAACGATTCCAACTTTTACACCACAATTCATCAGTGTTATATGGATTTGGTAACGATGGGCACGGCGTGTCTGTTTATGGCGGAGCAGCCAATTGGCGCAGCCTCTGCGTTTTCATTCAGTGCGATTCCAATATATGATATCGCGTTACTGGGCGATGTGGTGTTTCATACGACATCTATGCCGGCATCTGATGTGATAGAGCGTTATCCGTCATGGACCCCGCCGGTTGATATCCGGGATTCTATAAAACGCAATCCCGACATGCCACTGCGTCTTATTCAGTGCCTAAATGGCACGGAATTCACAGCATGGCTGGATGCGGGGGGCGATATTGAAAATAATATTGTGTCGCGCGGAACATTTGAAACGAATCCCTATATCATCTTTCGCTGGAGTCTGGCCAGCGGCGAGCAATATGGCCGCGGCCCGGTATTACGTGCATTGCCGGATATAAAAACTGCGAACAAGGTGGTGGAACTGGTTCTAAAAAATGCGACAATTGCGGTTTCTGGCATCTGGCAGGCGGACGATGATGGTGTAATTAACCTGGCGAATATAAACCTGACGCCCGGGGCGATTATCCCAAAGGCCGTCGGCAGCAGTGGTCTGACCCCATTGGCATCTGGCGCGGATTTTGACGTGTCACAGATAATATTGAAAGATTTGCGCGAACGCATTCGTCATGCAATGCTGGCGGATCGTTTGGGACTGTTGTCGGAAAAGGAAATGACCGCGACAGAAATATTGGCGCGTAATGCCGACATGGTTCGAATTCTGGGGGCGACATATGGGCGCTTGCTGCATGAATTTATCCGTCCGTTGGTGGAACGCGGTCTGCAGATATTGTCGCGTCGCGGCACTATCGAGCGCATAAAGCTGCACGGTGACGCCGAGTTAAAATATCTGGCGCCGATTGTAAAGATGGCGGCGTCTGAATCCACATTGATACAGGAGTAGAGTCATGGAAGACATTGAACAAAATTATGTGCGCTGTTTTTCCACCAGCGCCGGTATCGCGGTTTTAAAGCATCTGCGCAAAATTACAATAGAGCGCACCTTGGGGCCGGGTTCATCGGATGCAGAGCTGCGCGGCCTAGAGGCCCAGCGTGCCCTGGTTCACCAGATGGAAAACATGACCCAGCGGGGGAAAAAATGACATGAAAAATGAAAATGGTATAATGAGTATCGTAGACACTCTGCGTGCAGGCTGGTTTTTAATCGCGTTTATTGCGGGAATGATATACTGGGTTGCACGCCAAGATTCGTCATTGGCTGAAATAGAGCGTAACGAGCATCGCATAACATCACTGGAAAACCGGACTACAATACTGGAAAGCGGCATAGGTCAGCTTCAGATGAAAATTGACGGTATAAAGGAAGATGTTACCATGATAAAATCAGCGGTTATAAAATAGCCGCTGATTTTTTTATTATTGAATAATGGGGCGCTTTCTACTAACTTTATCAGTGTATGAAGAAAGAACTGTTCGATTTTCTAAACACTGATTTACAGTTTGTAAAGGGTGTCGGGCCAAAGGTGGCCGCGCGTTTTGCAGACGTTGTCGGTGGTCGGCGCGTGCTGGATTTTCTGTTGCATCGTCCGTCCGCCGTCCGTCCGCGCACGGTTACCGAATATGTTGCGGATGCAACGCCCGGTGTGACGGTTACAATTGAATTGTTAATAAAATCCGTCCGCCCGGGGCGCAGTTTTCGCGGTCGCCGCGTCCCGACCCAGATTGTCTGCGCCGATCATGCCGGGGCGGCGGTGTTGATACAATTCTTTAACTCTAATTTTTTGGATTACTGGCTAAAAAAAATGCCGGTTGGCACATGGCGAATATTCAGCGGGAAATTAGAACGCACCGGCACTCGTAACATTATAAATCACCCAGAATTTATAGAAGAACCGGAAAATATTTCAAAAATTCCTGCAATTCAGGTAATTTATCCCGCGGGTGAAGGATTGACCCAGAAAACATTTACCGCCGTCCGTGATCAGATTTTTGCGGCTCTGCCTGACCGGCTGGCGGGCGTGGATGAAAATACATGCGAATTTTTTGACGCCCTGCGTGCAATTCATTTCCCCACTGGGGCGGATGACTTGCTGCCCAATGCTACGCCTATGGCAAAGCTGGCTTATTATGAATTACTGGCGCACCAGTCGGCCATCGCAATCAGTCGTCGAACACGTATGGATGCACGCAATGCGCGTCCGGTGCGCCCGCAAAAATACAATTTGATGGAACAGTTTTATAGCGCGTTGCCGTTTGCATTGACCGGTGCACAAAACCGCGTGCTGGATGAAATTTTTTCAGATATGTCGCGCAGTATGCCCATGATGCGTCTGGTCCAGGGCGATGTCGGCAGCGGCAAAACCATTGTGGCCCTGGCGGCGGCTGTTTGGATGGCGCAACGTGGTGGGCAAACCGCACTGTTGGCGCCGACCGATACCCTGGCACAGCAGCATTATGCAAAACTTAAACCGCTGTGTGATAAAATAGGAATTGTATGCGATATTTTAACCGGCCGTGACAAGGGTGCATTGCGTCGGGAAAAGTTAATATCGTTACGTTCTGGGCGTACGCGGGTTGTGGTGGGCACGCATGCGCTTTTTTCCGATGATGTGGAATACAAAGATTTGGGGCTGGTTATAATTGATGAACAGCATCGGTTTGGCGTGGCCCAGCGCGAGGCATTGCGTTCCAAGGGACGGCATCCTGATTTATTGGCACTGTCGGCGACGCCGATTCCGCGTACTTTGTCAATGACGATGTACGGCGATATGGATGTGTCGATTATAAATGAAAAACCTGCCGGTCGCCTGCCGATAAAGACATCTAAAATACCGATGTCGCGATATGGTGAACTGGTCGCGCATTTGGCACCGCAAATTAATGCCGGCGCCAAGGTTTTTTGGGTCTGCCCATTGGTAGAGGAGGGTGAAGAGTCAAACATGACCGCCGCGGCATCGCGACACGACGATTTATCCAAACATTTTTCTGGTGTCGGCCTGGTTCACGGCCAGATGGATAAAAAGAAACGTGATGAGGTTATGGCGAAATTTGCCGATGATGACTCGGATATGAGAATATTGGTTGCCACCACGGTAATAGAGGTTGGCATTGATGTCCCGCGTGCCACGATAATAGTAATAGAAAATGCCGAGCGTTTTGGCCTGGCGGCGCTGCATCAGCTGCGCGGGCGTGTCGGGCGCGGTAATCGCCAGTCTTATTGCATCCTGTTATTTGGCCGTAATTTAAGCGATGATGGCATGCGTCGTTTGGATGTATTGTGCGAGACCGATGATGGATTTGCAATCGCCGAGCAAGATTTGATGATGCGTGGTGTTGGCGAACTGATGGGAACGCGGCAGAGTGGATGGATTCAGTATCATTTTGTAGACTATCGCATGCATCGTGACTTGTTCCGTCTTGCGTCGCGTGCGGCGATGGAAATGCCGGCGTCGGATGCCTGGACGCGCGATTTAATGTATATTTTTGACCGCGGGGACAGTATCAGTGCGTAAAATACTTGCCTTTTTTCTGTGTGTTGTTGTCTGCAGTGCGGCCCGTGGCGCAACATTGATTAACGATACTGAAACACAACGCCTGCTAACCGCGTTGGTGGAACCTGTTGCCACGGCGGCGAATATATCGCCCGGCCGTTTAAAAATCCATATTGTTCACGACCAGGATTTTAATGCATTCGTATCCGGTGGCGAAGATGTGTACATATATACCGGATTACTTACTGAAATAAAATCGCCGGCGGCGCTCCAGGCGGTTGTGGCGCACGAATTGGGGCATACTATCGGTGGCCACATGGTCCAAATGAGCGAGCGCATGGCCGCTGAAATGCGCCGTGCATTGCTGATTCAGGCATTGGGAATTGGTTTGATGGCGGCGGGTGGGGAACCGTCGCTGGGGGCGGGGGTGCTGGCCGGTGCCGGCGGTGTTGCCACCCAGGGCATGCTGTCATTTTCGCGTGACGAAGAGCGTATGGCAGACAATCTGGGGCTGGATTTAATGCGGCGTGCAAACCAAGACCCGGCGGCGTTTGTTCAGGTTTTTGAACAAATGCGTGATATTACCGGTGCCGCGGAAAGCAAAATAAATCCAAATCGTGTCAATCATCCATTAACGGCCGAACGTTTGAAAAACGTTCGTGAATATATTGCCGCGCACCCGGGCAAATATGAATCTGTAAATAAAAAGTATTCTGCCGAATACGAGCACATGCGGGCCAAACTGGTGGGGTATCTGGATACGCCCGGGCGGATTGATGCACGTTACCCGGCGTCGGATAAATCGGATGCGTCGCTTTATGCGCGTGCAATATCCGATATGCGCCGCGGCCGTTATGATTCCGCACGTGCCACGGTAAAAACGCTGACGGGACGCCGGCCTCGCAACGGGTATTTTTATGAACTGTTGGGCGATATAGAATTTGCGGCCGGAAATTACGACGGGGCCGTCAATGCGTACGAAAATGCATTGCGTCATGTACAAAACGCCCCCCAGATTCAGACGGCATTGGCGCTTGTCCTGACCGAGCGTGCTGCCCCCGGCGATGACGATCGGGCCCGGGAGTTATGCCTGCGTGCCAATTTGACGTCGCCGGCGGCGTTGACGTATTGGGTGCTGGCCCGCAGTTATGGTTCGGATGCGCGTGCAAACTGGGCCATGGCGGAATATTATTCGCTGATGGGTAATGATAAGAAAGCGCGCGGCTATGCAAAGCGTGCACAAAAATCATTACCTCATGACTCGCCAGAGTTTATAAAATCCGGTGATATACTAAGAAAAAAATAAACAGCTCTTTTTATTCCAGAACCTGTTTCTGCAGATTGATAAGTGAGGCGCATGCCTCGGCGGCCATGTCCATCATCGCGCCCAGTTGTTCGCGTGTAAACGGGTGCTGTTCGCCGGTTGCCTGAATCTCTACAAATTTGCCGCCGTCTGCGATAACAAAATTTGAATCCAGTTCTGCCACGCAGTCTTCATCGTAATCCAAATCCAAAATCAATTCATTGTTCCATACACCCGCGCTGATTGCGGCAACGTGGTCGCGTATAGGGTTGTCGTGTATGCGTCCCCGCGCCATCAGCCAGCGTACAGCCATTGCCATTGCAACAAATCCGCCGGTAATTGATGCGCATCTTGTTCCGCCGTCGCCCTGGATAACATCGCAATCAATATTAATGGTATGACGCCCCAGAACATCCATATCAATCACACTGCGCAGTGCACGGCCAATCAGGCGTGAGATTTCCGCGCTGCGATGGTCTTTTGTCATCTGCTCGTGTCCCTTTCGCGTTGCGTTGGCGCGCGGCAGCATAGAATATTCCGCCGTAACCCATCCGCCGGTCTTGTTCTGCTGGCGCTTCCACAGGGGCTGATTTAAATCAACCGATGCCGTGCACAGTACATGTGTTCCGCCCATTTTTATCAGACAAGAACCCTCGGCCCATTTATTTACTCCTGTTTCCATTGAAACTGGGCGCATTTGATTGGGTTTTCGCATAGAGGGACGCATCATATTAATTCCTTTTTTATTTTCACGTCAGTATACTGCCCGCCCATACGATTGCAATCGAAAAAATCAAATATAGCAGTCGCTTTCCAGAATAAAACAGCCCGTCGCATCACAGTATCTGCATGCCATGTCATTAATGCTTGCATAAACACGGCACGAATAAAGCTCGTTTTCGCCATTTTCATTTCCATATCCACATCCTGAACTTGCGCTGCCTATTATGCTGGTTTCGGTTGGTTCGCACGTGCCGCCGTCTTTGTCAAAGCCGATATCACATGTTCCAATCCACATGCTGGCGCTGGGTTCCGGACAGTGCTCACATTCACGGCCGTCTAAATAATAGTCGTTGTCACAATCCAGTGCAGTCGCTGGGACCGTGGTAATCGCCACCAATATAATACCAAATCCAAAAATCTTTCCGATATGTTTCATGTTTTTTCCTGTTCTATATGCCATACAAAACGAACGTTTGGATTCGGCACTTTTTGCCGTTGACAGGTCCCCAATTCCTGCGATAACATGAGTTGAAAACACGGACAAGGAAAACGTTCCTTTTGATTGACACAGTGTTTTTATTTGTAACTGGCTGTTTATAGTTGTAAAATTTGGGTTTGCATTTTATGCCGTATATTGATACCATACCCCCCACAGAAGGATTAATATGTCAATAAAAGTCAAGCGACTGTTTAAAAAGCTTATCAGTTATTCGGGAATATTTTTCTTTATATTGGCGGCTGGCATGCTGTACTGGCAGCTGCGCAATTATAGCCTGCGCGATATTTTAAACGCGGTGCTTAACATTCCGTTGCCAAATCTGGCGCTGGCCGGGCTGGCATGTGTGGCGGGTTATTTTGCGCTGGCGCTGTATGATTATCTGGCGCTGAATTATGTCGGCGAAAATAAAAAGGTGTCATGGTGGAAATGGATGCTGGCCGGGATGCTGGGGTTTGCAATCAGTAATAATGCCGGTCATGCCGTGGTCAGTGGCGGCGCCATCAGATATCGTCTCTATACCCGCTGGCGGATTCGCGGTGGCGATATTTTAAAGATGCTGACCATATCTGGTTTTACATATTTTTTAGGCAGTGCATCAATTGTAATAATAGGTTACTTTTTAATCCCGCACGATATTCTGGGGGCGGCCCCCGGTGCCCGTTTTGGTATAAATATGCTGTTTGCATTCTGCCTGGCGGCGGTTCTGTCATATTTTGCGGTAACGATAATCTTTCGTAAAAAGAGTGTAAAAATCGGCCAGATAAAGTTTCAGGTCCCCAGTACTAAAATGGCGGTAACGCAAATGTTGCTGGGGATGACGGACAGTGTTTTGGCGGGCCTGGTTTTGTATTTTTGCCTGATACCGTTTGTTAACATCCCGTTTGGTGTATTTATTGGTCTATTTGTAATTGCCCAAACCATGGGTGTATTCAGCCAGGTTCCCGGCGGCATCGGTGTTTTTGAAACAATTTTCCTGATAGCATTGCCAAATACCGTTGACAAGGCGGACATTTTCGGTGCGCTGTTGGCGTATCGGGTAATTTATTTTGTTTTGCCTCTTATCGGCGTTGGCAGTTTATTTTTTATATACGAACGCTGGCTGCGCTCCCAGATGCAGCGCTGGAAAGAGCAGGTCCGGCAAAAAATTCCTGTACTGCCCCGTCCGCGTCGCCGGAAATAAAATACCTTGCCAATATGTCGGGCGTTATGCTATGTTATATGTGCTCGTATGACATGGGGTAAATAATTTGCTGTTTATACTGTCAATATTTTCCTTAATTCGCAATGCGCTGATGGGTATTGTTGCGCCATTCCTTGGCATGGGCTGGACCGCCCCACGGGAACGGATTATTTCCATATCGTACGCGCCTGAAACCAAAGGATTATTATATGTCAAAGAAAATATATGTGGACGCAGTCCACCCGGAGGAAACGCGTGTTGTTGTGTTGGATACTGCAACGAATCGCGTTTCTGATTTTGACGTTGAAACAACGACAAAGCCTCAGATAAAAGGGAACATTTATCTGGCAAAGGTAATTCGCGTTGAACCGTCTCTTCAGGCGGCGTTTGTGGATTACGGTTCTGGCAAGAACGGATTTTTGCCGTTTTCTGAAATTCACCCTGATTATTATCAGGTAACCGCCGAACAAAAGAAAAAGCTGTTGGAACTGGCGCATGCCAATATTGTCGACGACGACGACGACCCGGATGACGAAGGGGACGAGGTTGCCGAATACGACGACCACAGTGCGGGCGAAGACAACAAGGAATTTGTAAAGCGCGCCCGTGAATTCAAGATTCAAGATGTTATCAAACCAAAGCAGATTTTGCTGGTCCAGGGCGTAAAGGAAGAGCGCGGCCAAAAAGGCGCATCAATGACAACGTACCTGTCACTGGCGGGGCGATTTGCGGTTTTGATGCCAAACTCGCGTAAGCGCAACAGCTATGGCATATCGAAAAAGATTTCGGACAAGTCTGAACGTGCACGTCTGCGTGAAATTCTGCACGGGTTAAAGATTCCGAAAGGCATGACGGTTGTTCTGCGTACGGCGGCGTTTGGTGCCGCCCCGGCCGATATTGCGGCTGATTATGATTATCTGGTTAATCTGTGGAATGAAATCCGCAAAACGACACTGGAATCGGTTGCGCCGGTAACCATTCATACCGAAGATTCACTGTTGCGTCGCATCGTTCGCGATTTTCTGGCTGACAAGGATGATGTCCTGATTATTCAGGGCGAAGAGGCATTTGATGCCGCAAAACAGTATTTCCAGCAGATGTACGGTCGTGCGCCGAAAAAGCAGCTGGTTAATTACAAGGATGCGGCCGTTCCATTAATGGTAAAGGCCGGCGTTGAAAAACAGCTCGAGGGCCTGCACGGACCCTATGTACAGCTGGCGTCTGGGGGCTCGCTGGTAATTAACCAGACAGAGGCGATGGTTACAATCGATGTTAACTCTGCCCGTGCGATAAAGGAAAAAGATATCGAACAAACGGCCCTGAACACGAACTTGGAGGCGGCAGAGGAAATCGCATTGCAGTTGCGCCTGCGCGACCTGGCCGGTATTGTTGCGATTGACTTTATTGATATGGAGGAAGAAAAGAACAACCGCAAACTGGAACTGAAAATGCGAGAGGTTATGAAGCGTGACCGTGCACGAACCCAGGTTGCAAAAATCAATAACTTTGGTGTTTTGATGCTTTCGCGCCAGCGCCTGCGCAGCAGCTTTATGGAATCGTCATACGTTGCGTGCCCGCATTGCATGGGTGCGGGCGTTGTGCCAAGCATCCAGACGGCGGCGATTATCATGTTCCGTCACTTACAGGAAAAACTGTTGGCAAAATCGGCCCAGAAAATCATTATGACGGTACCGACAGATGTCGCAATTTATCTGCTGAATCATAAGCGCGCGGAACTGGCCGCGATGGAGGCAAAGTTTGACACAGAAATCGTAATTGTGGGCGATGACAGTATGATGAATATTGACCAGTATTCTATACAGCGCGTTGCGCCGGAACAGAACAAGACCGATGATTTGCTGACCGCGCACGAGCCGTCCACCGACGCAAAAAAGAAAAACGCACAGCATGCGGACGCGAAAAAGACAACAATGAATGCGCCGCGTCGTCGCCGTAAAAAGCAGCCGGAAAAGAAAAAGACCATCTGGCAGAAACTGGTTGGTTAATATATCCGCAAAAAACAAAAATCCCCCGTGTTTGGGGGATTTTTTTATAACCATTAAAAAATCCGTCCAATGGCGGCTTTTTAAAATGGGGCGGATGACCGGATTGTAAATTACCGTCGCTTATCGCGCCGGGGCCCTTTCGGCTTGTAAGGCTCAAACATTGCGTTGCATGTTTTCGCCAACTTCGCACACGAACCGTACCGGTTCTCATCTCGGTCCCGCATGCCCATTAAAAAATCCGCCTAATGGCGGCTTTTTAAAATGGGGCGGATGACCGGATTCGAACCGGCGACAACTGGTACCACAAACCAGTGCTCTAACCAACTGAGCTACATCCGCCATACTCCAAACAGGATGTTTATCCTATTTAAAATATTGGTGGAGCTGATCGGACTCGAACCGACGACCCCTTGCATGCCATGCAAGTGCTCTACCAACTGAGCTACAACCCCATGCGAACGCTTATTCTATATTTCTTCTTGCCAAATGTCAAATCAATTTGCTACGATTTTTAAACATAAGGAGATTTTACATGGATTATACCGCCCTAAAGGCCGAAGTTGAACAGAAAACAGCACAAACAATCGAAGTTTTAAAGAATGAGTTTGCAGGATTGCGCACGGGACGTGCGTCTGTGCATTTGCTTGACGGTGTCCGCGTACCTGTATACGGTTCAGAAATGCCCCTGAACCAGGTCGCGACTGTTTCTGCACCCGACACCCAGACATTGTCTGTGACTGTGTGGGATGCGACAAACGCACCTGCTGTTGAAAAGGCAATACGTGATTCCGGTTTGGGGCTGAACCCGATGACGGCGGGTGGTGTTATACGTCTTAATCTGCCGCCGCTGACCGAAGAGCGCCGCAAGGAACTGGTCAAGGTTTCCGGAAAATACGCCGAAGAGGCCAAGATTTCCATGCGCAACATCCGCCAGGATGCAATGGGTAAAATAAAGCGTGCCGTCACGGACAAGGAAATTTCAGAAGACGACCAGCGTAAGTTTGAAGACGATCTGCAGAAAGTGTTTGAGCGTCGCGGTACCGAGGTTGACACCCTGGCCAAGCAGAAAGAAGCAGATATTTTGTCCGTATAACATATTTAATGCCGGGAAACGTGATGTTTAGGCTATTTAAAAAGAAACAATCGCAAACGACCGATGCGCCTGTGCGCGTGCCGGCGCATATCGCTTTTATATGTGACGGAAACCGCCGCTGGGCCGAGAATCGTGGTCTGCCGCCGTTGATGGGGCATCGGGCCGGGATTTCTAATTTTGAAACCCTGGTTGATTGGTATATGGCGCGTGGTGTATCAACTGTTACGTTCTTTATCTTTTCCACGGAAAACTGGAACCGTTCCGATGAAGAGGTTAATTTCCTGATGGAGCTTTTTTATGCGGAACTGAAAAAGAACATGGCGCATGCGTTAAAGAAAAATTTGCGTTATCGCATTGTCGGCAGTCGCGACAGACTGCCTAAAAAGCTGGCTGATTTATGCAACCAGCTAGAAGAGACGTCGGCCGAAAACACCGGTGGTACGGTTGTGTTTGCGCTGAATTACGGTGGCCAGGCGGAAATTATCGATGCTGTCAATGCCGCGATTGCTGACGGCAATCGGGTGGATTGTGAAACATTCGAAACATATCTGGATACGGGCGACCTGTTGCCGATTGATTTGATGGTGCGCACCAGCAATGAATTCAGAATATCTAATTTCCTGCTGTGGAAATTGGCATATGCAGAACTGTTGTTCATGCCCCAGCATTGGCCGGATTTGGTTGGTGATGAAAATTTATGGCAGTATACTCTGGATGAATATGCACGACGCGATCGTCGCTTTGGCGGTGGGAAAAAGGCGGATTATGCCGGCAGAAAAAAGGTGAAATAATATGTCAAACACGATGCAGAGAATAATTGTTGGCGGCGGCCTGGCATTGATTGCGGTGCTGGCGGCGGTGGCGGAATATTTCGGATTTGCGGCGGTCCGCTATCTGGGGATATTGCTGGTGCTGGCGATGATTGTGGAAATGATTGCAATGATGTCGCGTAATCGGGCCCAGCTTTCTCAAAATCATAACTGGATTGCATGTGGTGTGTTTTTTGCATGGTTGTTTGTGATGCTGGCGGCGATAAATTCTGTCGGTGCGCGTCCGTGGATTATTTTGTTGTTGCTGCTGATTATATCTGCGGCCGACATCGGTGCATGGTTTTTTGGCCGTCTGTTGGGTGGGGACAAGATGTGGGAGCGCCTGTCCGCGAATAAAACCTGGGCGGGCCAGATTGCAGGCATAGTATGCGGAACCAGTGTTGCGATTATGTACGGCCTGTTGGGTACGGATACATTCATGCCCCAGCTGATGTGGATTGGTATCAGTGTTGCATTACTGTCGCAATATGGCGATCTGACGGCCAGCTGGATAAAGCGTCGCATGGGCATCAAAGATTTCGGCAATACGTTGCCGGGGCATGGCGGTCTGCTGGACCGTTTTGATGGCTGGATTTACGTTTTGCCTATAATTTGGCTGGTTATGATGTAGATTTGATACTTGTAAAGAAAGGGAAGGGTAAGATATGCATACTTTATTAACCATTGTCGCATTGCTGATAGTATTGGGCGTGGTTGTGTTTGTTCACGAACTGGGGCACTTTTTGGCCGCACGCTGGGCGGGTGTTCGCGTGGATACATTTTCTATCGGATTTGGGCCGGCTGTTTTAAAGTGGCATGACCGCCGCGGTACGACATGGAAACTGGCGTGCCTGCCGCTGGGGGGGTATGTATCTATATACGGCCAAGAGGACATGTTTAACCGCAAAAAGTATGAAGAACTGCCCGCGGCCAAGAAAAAGGGGCACTATTTGTCGGCCCCCGCATGGAAACAGTTTATAATTATTGCCGCCGGTGTTACCATGAACTTTATTCTTGCATGGGTTATATATTCGGCGTTGTTTATGTTCCAGCCGAAAAATGTTCAGTTGCCGGTTATAGGCCAGGTAATTCAGGAATCTGTCGCGTTTAATGCAGGTGTAAAGCCCGGTGATGTTGTTATTCGTATTGATGAAGAAAAAATCACAAACTGGGGCGAACTGATTATCGCAAAGGAAATTGCATCAAACCGCGATGCAAATGTTTTGCTGGTACGTGGCGACAAACTGGTCCAGGTAAAGCTGGGGCCGGCCGAGCGCTGGGGGCTTATTGCCGACGGCAGCAAGACCGAGTTCCGGAAAAAAGGCTTTTTCGGTGCGATTTATTCCGGTGCACGCGAAACCTATCACCAGTCCAAGACACTGTTGGTTGTTCTTAAACAGATTGTAACGGGCGAACGCTCTTCAAAACAGCTGGGGTCGTTTATCACAATCGCAGAGGTTTCCGGCCAGGCAATGGCAATGGGATTTTTTGCACTGCTGTCCATTATTGCGCTGTTGTCGGTAAACCTGGGTGTTATAAACCTGTTGCCGTTACCGGTACTCGATGGTGGATATTTGCTGATATTGATAATAGAGGCCATTACACGTCGCAAATTGGTTGGGCGCGGTATGGAATATGCAATTATCGCAGGATGGGTGTTGATATTTGGCCTGTTTATACTTACCATGTGGAACGACCTGGCACGGGTATTTGGATTGAACTGATATGAATAACACAAAAAAATTATTATTTGCAACCATTGCCTCCGTTGCGGTGTTACCGGCGGCGGCGGAAACGGTGCGTCGCATTGATGTTAACGGAAACCAGCGTATGGATGCCGAATCTGTTCGCATTCTGGCCGATGTCAAGGTTGGTGACAATGTCACGGCCGAGCGCGCAAACCAAATCGCTAAAAAATTACAGGAAAGCGGCTATTTTTCTAAGATAAACGTGCGCATGTCCGGCGACGTTCTGAAAATTGACATTTCCGAATCGCCGATTGTAAACCAGGTAACGGTTGAGGGTAATGATGAAATTTCGGCCGATGACCTAAAAAAAGAAGTTCGTACAAAAGAGCGCGTATCGTATGACGAATCTGTAATCGGTGGCGATGTTCAGCGCATGTTGACCCTGTATCAGCGCAAGGGTTATTTTGGCACGAAAATCAATCCTAAAAAAATTGCATTGGACGATAATCGTGTAAATATCGTATACGAAATTACAGAGGGGCACCCAACATATATCCGCGACATAAAGTTTGAGGGGAACAAAAAGTTCCGTTCAAAAGATTTGCGCGGGGAAATTCTGTCACGCGAACATGCTTGGTGGCGTCTGATGACCCAGTTTGATGTTTTCGATGAAGACCGCATCATGTACGACCAGCAGATGCTGCGCCAGTTTTATCTGCGTAACGGATATGTTGATTTCCAGGTAAAAAGTGCGAACGGCGTGTTCACACCTGACCGCGAATATTATTCTGTGACATTTGTCGTGGACGAGGGGCCGCAATATAAAATCGGCGATGTAAAGATTGATAACCCGTTCCCGGATGTTCCGGATGATGCATTGCGCCGGGCTTTAAAAATATCACGCCGCCAGGTTTATAACATAGACAAGGTTGAAGAATCAATCGCATCCCTGCGTGGTGTTATTGCAGATTACGGATATGCCTTTATCACGGTAGAGCCGGAACCCGTCAAACACGACGACACCCGTACAATTGATATGGTGTTTAAGATTCAAAAGACCAACCGCATATATTTAAATTCTATAAATATTCTGGGCAATGTCCGCACATTTGACAGCGTTATAGAGCAGTCGTTGCCGATGCGTGCCGGCGATCCATTTTCCCTGCAGGATATCGAGACCGGTCGCCAGAATCTGATGCGTACCAGATATTTCAAAGAGGTTCAGATGGTCCCAAGCCGCATTGCGGATGCAAACATGATGAACCTGGATGTAAAAGTCGAAGAACAGCCCACCGGCGAACTATCTGGTGGTTTTGGCTGGTCGAACATAAACGGCTTTATGGTTGATGCCGGCATTACGGAAAGCAATTTCATGGGCCGCGGCCAGGTTGTTCAGCTGCGCGGTTCCCTGGCGGAATATCAAAAGCAGGCATTGTTCAGCTTTACCGAGCCATATCTGTTTGGCCGTGCCTTGTCTGCAGGTTTTGATGTATCGTATACGATGTATAATTATTCATCCCTGGGCAGCTTGGGCTATGACCGTGACTCTTTTGCGGTAACTGGACGCATGGGATGGAAACTGACCGATCATTGGTTTCAGACCTTGCGCCTGTCTGCGTCATTCGACCAGAACTATGATATTCAGTTGTCCGGATGGCACGATGCCAACCTGTACACTTTGGGGACAAATTTCCGTTATCACAATCTGGATACTAATTTCCAACAGAACACACATACCGGCGTTGTTGGAAACATAGGGATTGCATACACCGGGTTCGGCGGTACCGAAACATTCATGAGATACAGTGGCGACATTACCGCAATGGTAAAGTTCTTTTCAGACCGCTGGCAGTTGCGCTCCAGTCTGGATTTTGGCCTGATTCAGCCACTAGATGGTGATTATGTATCGCGTGTTTACCGCTATTTCCTGGGTGGCGAAACCTTGCGCGGGTTTGACGTTGCGGGTGTGGGGTCGCGAAACTGGGCGTATTCCACATACTCGCTGGGGGGGATGTGGAAACTTAACGGTTCGACCCAGTTGAACTTTCCCATATTTATTCCCGATGAATACCAGATAAAGGGATTTGTGTTTATGGATTATGGTATTCTGGGCAAGCCGCCTAAGGCAGAGGATTATTATCCCCAGAATATGCATTCCCCGGAATATGCAAACCATATAGACGATGATTTGCGTACGTCGGCGGGTGTCGGTATTTATTGGAATACGCCAATGGGCCCGATGAATTTCAGCTGGGGCTGGCCGCTGAAAATGAACAAGTACGACCGAGAACAGCGTTTCCTGTTGTCGTTTGAAACCCAGTTCTAATCACGGCAAATAAAACACGGGGCATACGCCCCGTGTTTTTGTATTATTTAACTTTCACACATCTTTTTTTTGCGGCCTCAAATATAATACGTGCAAACTCCATATACTGGCTTTGGACATTTTCAAACGAATGATTAGCGCCCTGGATTGATATAACCTGCTTGTTTGGTACCGCCAATCCTTGGAAAATACGCATGTTTTGATTATAATCGGCCATATTGTCGTTGGTGCCCAGTACAAAGTTAAGGCGCAGATGCTTAACAAAAAAAGAAACAATTCGCGCCAGCTCTTCAAAATTCGGCTTGGTGTTCCATATTGGGGGCAGTGGAATGGTCAGATTATGCAGGCATGTTGGAATATTGAACTTGTGATGTTCGATTTCCCGCATCTGTGTTGTAACCTTGTGTGTCAGTGCCTCCCATGCAGAACCGGACGGATCGCGCCGGTAAAGCTTTTCCCGCAGTGAAAGTACCTTTGGCGGTGCCAGAAAATAAGGATTGTTAAGGACCAGCTCATCAAAAAAGTAGCGCACATCAAGCGAATCAATCATCAAATCAGACAGTGCCCGGCATGATATGGAATGTACCCATCCAATGTTATAGTCTTTGTTAATTGAATTCATGTTTCTGCAAAAACGCAACCCCATGTCCAGTGCTCTTTTTTGACGGTCCAGTGTCATAGTGTTCAGCTCTTTGACCGGGCCCGCGGTTGCAGACAAATCAACACCCTCTAATGCGACGACATCAAACCCGTTTTGCAGGGCGTATTGCATCGGCAGTTTCAGACATGGTTCAACCGGACTGCCACCGTATCCGTGAATTAAATAGACACAGCCAAATTTTTGGCTGTGGTCGCACGGTCCGTGCGACCAATAAATATTTGTGAGTGGACGATTGTTTTCATCTGTTAATTGATGAAAGTTTGTAAAAAAAGCTTTTGATATGTTATAATTTTGCTCTTCCGCCATTGGGTTACTCTTTTAATTCAAACGATATAGTACTATTTGTATGTGTTTTGTCAAACTATATATCATATATATTATTCTTTTGGCCTTGACGCAGGATGCCTAATTTTCTTATAATTCTTTTGAAGGCAAACCCGCATAGGAAAGGGGGAAAAGACATGAAGAAAATAATTTTAGGCTTGTTTATAGCTGTTGCACTGGCCGGCTGTGGCCAGGTGTATGACCGTGAACCCGTGGGCGTTGGTTATGACAATAACGAACTAAAGCTTAGTCCGTGTGCCTGCATCATGGTATACCAGGCATAACAACCCGGTCATATAACGGGGGGGGGAGTGGCATTGGATTATCCAGGAAATTTTAATACACCTGCATTTCCAGCGGGAAGACGCATCGCCGTTTCCCGCTTTTTGGGCATTGGAATCCTGGGGGCTTTTTTTGTAATCATATGTGTATGCGGCCTGTTATTGTGGGGCGTTCGGTCAATGCGCCTGGATCCGTTTCTGATATCTGTGGATGGCATTACCGGCACATGGCAGGTTATAGGGCGCAGTGTTACGCGAGCAAAGGCCGTTTCAATCAGTGAAACCGTTCAACAGGCGGTTGTAGGCAATTTTTTTCAAAGTTGGTTTTATATATCGAATATTGGTGACGAAAACAATGCATTGTGGCGCCAGTGTGCGGCGCAAGAATGCACCGGGGCAGAAACCATGGCGTATGGCGAACGGCATTGTGCCATATCTTGTGCCGCCCAGGACCGGTTGTATGACAGATTTATAGAAGATGTTATGCCGACATACCATATGCGGGCAATGGCGGGTGAAACATGGAATGTTATCACGGATTCCATCCAGATTACCCGACTGGGGGGCGGCGATATAACAAAAGGTGGCGTATGGCGGGTCCAGGCATCTGTTTGGTCCAATATTAATGCGACGTTTAATGTTGTTGCATTTGTTCGCGTCGCCCGCCAGATCGGCAAATATCCGATGACAATGGGATATTACGTATCGGATTTTAACGCGTACAGAATACAATGATAAGAAAGATAGTGCTGTTTTTTATAGGTTTGCTTATTGTTGCGCTGATGCTGGGGGCGATTGCGGGCGCGGGTGCCATATATGATGCCGCCCGTAATATAAAGATAGAAACATATTTTTTCCAACCTAATAACCTGTCGTTCCAGCGGGTTGGCGTTCCCGCCACGGTTGCGGATTTGGGCCCGGATAATCTGCGCCAGCGTTTGGTTGAAAAATATATTTCGGAATATTTTTATGTAATTCCAGATATCGCCAATGTAGAGGCGCGGATGCAGTCTGACTCGCCGTTGGCACGTACATCTACATCTGATGTTTTCAGCCAGTGGCAGGAACTAGAGGGGAACCGTATTATGGAACTGGCCCAGCAGGGGGCGTTTAGAACTGTCCGTCTGGTTGATAAAATATACAAGCCCAAAGACAGCGATTTCTGGACGGTTGAGTACGAGATGAAAACCTGGTATCGTCCAAATGATATGGCGGAAGAGCCTGTGATTACCCGTGATGTTTTGTATATGGGCCTGGCGGACCAGTATATGATGGATTTTCGTAAAAATCTGGATGTTACGCGCTCTTTAGAAGAGGGGTACGATCCGGCGGCCATATTTAGATTTGGTGTAACGGCAATAGGCAGACAACAGGATTAAAACGATGAAGCGATTGGTATTTTTCATATGGTTTATCAGTGCCCTGCACATAATGCCGGCATACTGTGATGATAGTGTGTTTTTGGATTATGCCATCGAAGACAGCGGCCCGGCGGATATTACCGCCGCCCCGGTTTCTATTAATGCGGGTTCTGACACGGCAAATGTTTCTACGTTTGATATTGCCGGAATTATGCTGGGGATGCCGTTTGAAGATGTACAAACCCTGTTCTTCCGTGGGGGCGGCCTGTATACGCCGCGCGACAAAAACAGCATAATATACACCATACATCCGGATTGGAAATATAATCTGGACTATGAATGCCGCCAGCAGAATGTTTTCGTCCCCTCGGAACTGGAAAGCTGTATCCGCAGCCTGGCGCGTCATCGCGGATTAATGTATGCATCAGAACTGCATTTGGTGCGCGCGAATACGGGCGAAACAATAACGGTTTATTTTACCAGTAATGCAACCGATAACCTGGTCTGGCGTGTTGTATATAAAAACGATGTGGACGAGTTAGAGGGCATGGCCGAAAAGTTTGAAAATCAGCGCCAGAAAAAAATTCTGGCCTTTTGGCAGAACGTTCTTGATAAATATGGGGCGCCCAATTCTGGCACTGATAAATGGATAACAACATCCAATGCCTATGACCCGATGATGACGGCTTATTATGGTGCGCTGGATTTGGTGGACCAGGGGCGCAATGCAACCGACCAGGCAAAAAATGTAAACGATGCCCGTGAAAACTTCAAAGCAAAACCTTATGCGTTTTAAGCGCAGTACGTATCAGACGGGCCTGTGGGCGGAATGGCGGGCACGTTGGTTTTTGCGCCTGCATGGATTTCGCATACTGGCATCAAGATATAAAACCGGGCGCTATACCGGTCGGGCGGAAATAGATATAATAGCCCGTCGTGGCAATCTAATAATTTTTGTTGAGGTAAAATCACGTAAAAATTTGTCCGCGGCATGGGATGCGATAACTCCGGCCCAGATTATGCGTTTGCGTTCCGCGGCCGAATGCTATATTGCGCGTACACATTTCCGCGGTAATGCTCGCTTTGATGTTATAATTGTAACCGGTTTGCGTCATATATGGGCACGCGGCGCTATATAAAAAACTTGAAAACGGACACATTTCCTATTATAATAATCCTGCTTTTTGAAGAAAAAGGAGAAGTGAAATGAAAAAAGTAATGTTGGCGCTGTTCGCCGTTATGACATTGGCTGCTTGCACTGGTTCTTACAAGTCTGGCAACTGTGAATATGATTTCTTGTTGCACAAGGATATCTCTATTTCCAAGATTATCGGCAATGCGACTGGTGGTTGCTAATTGACCGGGGCGCCTT
>Ga0073908_1000941_pt1 | contig 44597 bp, 46 predicted proteins | sample MucameincwithD2O_FD_65484 | JGI IMG/M metagenome (GOLD analysis project Ga0073908, IMG submission 65484) | Mouse cecum microbial communities from Vienna, Austria - Mucus amended microcosms incubated with D2O | ecosystem: Host-associated > Mammals > Digestive system > Large intestine > Cecum... | reverse complement strand
TACTACAACAATCGCAGGATTAAGGCAAAACGAAAGGGCTTGCCGCCTGCAATTCACAGACAGCAAGCCCTTTCGGCTGCTTGAACATTTTGTGCTTGAAATATTTGTCTAACTTTTTGGAGTCACTTCATTGTATAAGGCTTTTCCGGTTTTATTAGAGCTAAAAACAGGTGTATGCGCCGTCTACGATGATATCGCTCCCTGTGGTATAGCCGGACGCGCTACTTGCCAGATACAGCACAGCGGGAACGAGTTCCTCCGGCGTACCCATGCGGTGCATGGGAATCAGCGGCATCCAGGCGTCTTTCAGTTCCTGCGGCGTATCTACGGACATCGGCGTAGCAATATAGCCGGGACTCAGGCTGTTTACACGGATACCATATTTTGCCCATTCCAAAGCGAGGGAACGCGTCATATGTATTACGCCCGCCTTGGATGCATTATAGGAACACTGCCACTGGGGGATATTCGCGATTGTACCAGACATGGACGCCATATTGATGATACTCCCATGGATGCCGTTTTCCACCATGATTTTTGCGGCAGCGCGTGCCATAATGTATTCGCCTGTCAGGTTCGTATCGATGACTTCGCGCCAATCTGCAACGCTGGCTTCAAATGTGCTCTGGTGCTTACAGATTCCGGCGTTATTGAATACGACATCAATCCGTCCGGATTTCTGCATGATTTCAGCAAGGGCAGCGTCTACTTCGGCTTCTTTCGTAACGTCTGCACGCACAAAACAGCACTTTCCGCCTTCGCCTGTAATTTTGCTAATGGTTTCGTCTGCATTGCTTCTGGCAATGACAACGACCTCTGCGCCTGCCTTTGCAAGTCCGATTGCAACGGTTTGCCCGATGCCGCGCCCGCCGCCTGTTACAATAGCGACCTTCCCAGCCAACCCAAATATTTCATCCAAATAGCTCATTGCAATTCTCCCTTCTTTGTAACGCCTTATATAAAATTTTTTTAATCCTGTCCGATGCCGCAGATTTCCTTTATGGCTTCGCCCGCAAGAATCATTCCCGCTACCGGCGGCACAAAAGAAAGGCTGCCGGGAATCTGCCATTTCCCTGATTCGGGGGAAGGGGAGGGTGTAAGAGGCGGTTCTTTGGAATAAACTACCTTCACTCCGCTGATTCCTCTTGCTTTTAATTCTTTCCGCATGACCTTCGCCAGTGGGCAGACAGAGGTTTTCGAAATATCTGCGACCTCGAAACGAGTCGGGTCGAGCTTATTGCCCGTACCCATGCAGCTGATGATACGCGTACCGGCTCGCTTTGCCTGTTCAATTAGAAGCAGCTTGGAAGTAACAGTATCTATCGCGTCAATAACATAATTATATGACGCAAAATCCAGCAAATCTTTATTTACTGCCCCATAGACAACAGGATAGCAAACGGTTTTTGTTTCCGGCGAAATAATGTGTATCCGCTCTGCCATTACTTCCGTTTTCAGCCGCCCAATGGTAGCCTGTGTGGCAATCAGCTGGCGGTTCAGGTTCGTCAGGCTGACGGTATCCCCGTCTATGAGAGCGATATGCCCAACGCCGCCACGCGCCAATGCCTCCGCCGCAAAAGAGCCGACCCCGCCAATGCCAAATACCGCTACCCTTGCTTGTTTCAGCCGCTCCAGCCCGTCTTTTCCGAGCAGAAGCTCTGCCCTTGAAAATAAATGTGTTTCTTCCATATCTGTCCGTCCTTTCTCAGCGCAGTTCCTTCGGCAGTTTCTGCCAGGGCAGAGGCATATAGAGCCGCAGCATCTGCCTTGCAACGCTGTCTGTGCCGCCTTTCAGGCAGTAATCTGCAATTTTTGCCGCCTCTGGCATAGCCTCTGGTGCGGCATAAGAAAGCTCCGCCGCTTCCATCATGGAGAGGTCGTTTTTATTGCTACCGAATACCACACATTTTTTCTGGGGCATATCCCGCAGCATGCGCCGCACCATATCCTCTTTTGTCGCGGTTTTATGGTAAATTTTCAAATGGCAGTAATCTTCCGGCGTTTCGGATTTATCTCGCAGGAAAAGCAGTTCACTGCGTTCGTCCCGTCTGCGGATTTCTTCCTCCAGCAGGTCGGCTTCTGCATCTTTCAATACCAACAGAATATATACCACAATGCCCTCCTCCGGCATATCCCCATATACATAGTTGCGGTAAGGCGAGCGGCGCGCGGTTTCATACAGTTCACGCTCCACATCATTCTGGAAATCGCGGTAATAGATGAGCAGAACGTCCTGCCAGACAACATTGAGGAAATAATGACAGCCCTTTTCCTGTAAAAAATCACAGATTTTATCTACGGTGTCCTTTTCCAGTCCATGACATGCCAGATAGCGTTTTTCATTTACATCATACAGTACAGCCCCATCCATAGCAATGACAGGCAGCTGCAAATTCAGATTCCCAAGGTCTGAAAGCAGGGAGGCTGGCGTGCGCTCTGTGGCAATTGTAAAGGGCAGTCCATCATGCAGAAGCTGGTTCATTTCGAAAATACAGTAAGGCGTCATGCCTTCTTCCTCATGGTAAAGCGCGCCGTCAAAGCCGGAAACAAAGAAAAAGTCCTTTTGCTTTCGCCGCGGCAGATGAATAATATTCACCCCAAGCGATACAAGAATGCCGAAAATGGTTTCTACAGAGCGGTTTACCGCATCTGTCAGGGGAGGGTCGCCGCTTTGGGAAAGGCATACGCTCAAAAGCACAATTCCTGCAAGGGCGGACGCACCCGTTTTTTTGAACAGCACTGTCGTATAAAGTGCGGGGATGATTGCAATGGAGATGATAGCGTATTCCCATAAACGGTATTCCTCTGGTATAAAACGGATAAAATAGAGTACCAGCAGGGCGAACGCCGCGCCAAGTATCGTGCCGAAAATTCGGTTCAGCGCAACTTGGACGCTGTTATCCACATAAGGCTGCATACAAATTACTGCTGCGATTGCGGAAAACACAGGCACGCCCTGCTCCCCACGCAGAATATAAAGCAGAAGGCAGATAGCAACGGCTGCAGCCGTTTTTATCATGCGCATTCCAATTCTCGGGAAATTTGACATAATTTTCTTCCTTTCTTTCTGTCAAATGGTCAGAAAAAGTAAAAAAGTCCATCGAGCAGTATAAGTGTCAGCCAAAAAGCCAAACCTGCGCAGCCCGCGCCCAGAAGGGCAAGCAGAACAGATGCCGCCTTTTTCTCTTTTTTCCAGATAAAACCTGCAAAAGAAAAAAAGAGGAAGGCAAAGACCCCTGCGCCGCAGATTGTCAGAAAGATCATAAAAAAGCCAAGACCCATAATGTCCTCCAATTCTGATGGAACCAACGAATATAAGTTTTTTGCCTTTGGTTTCGATGATTATATCACATTTACGGTCCCCTGAAAAGTCCTGCCTGAAAGCCTTTTCCAATGGTTTGGGCAGTCAGCCGGATTTTATCACATCAGTATGGAAATTTGGGTATACTCCTGCCGTTTTTGCCCATAATAGGGAAGAAAAGCGAAGGAGGAGGCTGCGATGAAAGAAGAAGTGAAATTACCGGTAACAAATGAAAATGGATATTATGAAATCCGTCTGGAGAGTATCGGTGGGCTTGGTGCAAATTTATGCGGGAAAATGATAGGCGAACTAGGCGCGGTGTTTATGGGGCTGAATGCTGCCAGCTTTTCCAGCTATGGTTCGGAAAAGAGAGGCTCGCCAGTTAAGGCTTATATCCGCTGGAGCGCACAAGGGCAGGAAATCGGTATTAACAGCCCTGTGGAGGAGCCGCATATTTTGGGGCTGTTCCATGAAGCACTGGCAGGAAAACTGCCTGTTACGGCTGGCGTGACGGAAAAAACAAAGGTTATTGTCAATACCGATGCTTCGCCGGTGGAAATGCGAAAACGGCTGAAGCTGTGTGGCGGTGAAATCATCTGTATTGACGCGCTGAAAATTGCAATGGAATCCAAAACACGTATAAACATGGTTATGCTGGGGGCAATTGTGAAAGCCAGCGGCTTTATCCCGTTTGAAGCCGCGGAGGAGCTTGTGCGGGAAACCATAGGGAAGAAATACCCGAATTTGATACAGGAAAATCTGGAAGGGCTGAAGCGCGGCTATGAGGAAGGAAAATCCATGTTTTTCCAGGAGGACGGCACATTTGAGCGTGTTCCGTATCAGGAGGCAAAAAACAAATGGGGCTATGCCAACGCACCGATTGGCGGGGCAAATCCCCGTATCGGCAGTACGGTTTCCAATGACCTTTCTGCATCGCGGGAGGGATATATTCCGTTGTTTTTGCAGGAAAAATGTATCAACTGTGGGCTATGCGACACCACATGTCCAGATATGGTATTCCAGTTTAAGCCAGGCGAATATAAAGGGCGTCCCGCTATGGTGAATACGGGGCTGGATTACCACCATTGCAAGGGCTGTCTGCGCTGTGTAGATGTATGTCCGACAAACGCGTTGGTAAAGGGCGTGGAGCGGGAGCATCCAGATTTGAAATGGTTTGTCCGTAATAAGGACTTGATTGTGGACCGTCTGGAATATGAAGACGCGGGTCCCAATTCGTGGGTGACGAGCGAATCTCATTTCACAGAAAAACGGATTGACGGAGGGATGGTCTGATGGAAAAGCAGAAGATATTATTTGAAAGCGGCAATGAAGTGGCGGCTTTCGCGGCAAAGCAGATCAATTATCACATCATGGGCTATTACCCCATCACGCCGTCCACACAGATTGCCGAATTTCTTGACCAGATGAAGGCGGACGGGGAACATGATATAGTGATGATTCCGGCAGAGGGTGAGCACAGCGCGGCGGGCATCTGCTATGGTGCGTCAACAGGCGGCGGCAGGGTATTCAACGCGACAAGCGCGAACGGGCTGCTTTATGCGCTGGAACAGCTTCCGGTGCAGTCCGGCACACGTTTCCCGATGGTGATGAATGTTGCCTGCCGGACGGTTTCGGGACCTTTGTGCATTAAGGGTGACCATAGTGACATTATGTTTACCCTTAACGCCGGATGGATTATCCTGTTTGCCAATACACCGCAGGCGGTTTATGATATGAATATCTGCGGACTGAAAATTGCAGAAGCGGTAAAACTGCCTGTCATTGTGGCGTTTGACGGATTTTTCACCAGCCACCAGAAACGCCGCTGCATGGTGTTTGAACAGGATGAAACCGTGCAGAAGTTTGTCGGGGAATATCATGCGGAGTGCTCCGCGCTGGATTTGGAGCACCCTGTTTCTATCGGTTCCTATATGAATGAACCGGATGTGCTGAATAATAAATTCCAGCTGCATCAGGCGATGGAGGAAGCGGCGAAAGTCATTCCGGAGGTATTTGCGGAATATGCGGAAATTTCCGGCAGACAGTACGGTATGGCGGAGGGCTACTGTACAGAGGACGCGGAGGTTTTGCTCTGTCTGCTTGGCTCGGCATACCATACGGCTAAAGTGGCGGTGGATAAGCTGCGCGGGCAGGGGAAAAAGGTAGGCGTGTTTACAACGAATGTACTGCGTCCCTATCCGGCAGAAGAATTGTTCCAGTATTGCAAAAACGCCAAAACCATCATGGTTGGTGACAGGCAGGACAGCTACGGCGCGATGGGCGGCAATCTTTCCATTGAATTGAAAGCCATGCTTCAGGAACATGGGAAGGGGGCAGATTGCAGGGTACTCAGCCGGGTATATGGTCTTGGCGGACGTGATTTCTATGAATCAGAGGCAGAAGAAATGCTGCTTTCCTGCTATCGCGCGGACACGCCGAAATTTGATTATCTGGGGAAATATTCCGGGGATATCAACATGCAGACGCAGCAATATTTCGCGCCTATCAGTGAAAAGGAAGCATCACCCGGCTTGACGCAGTGCGTCTTTGAAGGAACGGACAGACAGAGGGCGGCGAAGGTGCAGGGCGGCAGAATCAATGAAACGACCGCTATGCCGAAACGCCTTGCACCCGGGCATGGGGCCTGCCCCGGCTGCGGCATCCCTGTGAATGTAAACCTTTTGCTGCGCGGCATTGAGGGCAATGTGGTGCTGCTGTTCCAGACGGGCTGCGGCATGGTAGTAACGACAGGTTACCCCAAAACGGCGTTCAAAGTGCCATATGTGCATAACCTGTTCCAGAATGGTGCGGCAACGCTGACTGGCCTTGCGGAAATGTTCCGCCAGAGACAGAAACGCGGGGAATATCCTGATGGCGAAATTACGTTTGTCATGGTCAGCGGGGATGGCGGTATGGATATCGGCATGGGTTCGGCTTTGGGAACGGCAATCCGAAACAACCGTCTGATACTGTTCGAATATGATAATGGCGGCTATATGAATACAGGCTACCAGCTTTCTTATTCCACACCGAAAGGCGCGAAAAGCTCAACCTCCCATGTGGGACCGGAGCAGTATGGGAAACCTTTTTTCCACAAAGATATGCCGCAGATTATGGCGGCGTCAGGGATTCCCTACGTGGCAACTGTCGCGGAATCCAATCCTTTGGATTTTATCAAAAAAGCGGCGAAGGCAAAAGCATATGCCACAGAGGAAGGCATGGCATATATCAGGGCGCTGTCAGCCTGTCCGCTGAACTGGGGCGACAAGCCGAATCTTGAAAGAAAGGTCATCGGTGCGGCGGTAGACTGCTGTTATTTCCCGCTGTATGAAGTAGAGCGGGGTCACACCTCCCTGAGCTACGACCCGGGCGAAAAAAAGATTGGCGTGGAACAGTGGTTTTCCATGATGGGCAGGACAAAGCACCTGACAAAGCCGAATTATTCCTGTGTGACGGCGGGCATCCAGAAGGAGATCGACCGGAGATGGGAAATTTTGAAAGCAAAAGCAGAGCATGAAATGCTGTAATAATGACATGAAAAATCAGGAGGAAATTAAAAATGGCTGTGAATTTCAAAACGAGCGAAACAAAATTGAATCTGATGCGCGCCTTTGCAGGGGAAAGTCAGGCAAGAAACCGCTATACTTTTGCGGCGCAGCAGGCAAAGGAGCAGAAACTCCATGTCGTGGAAGCGGTATTCACATTTACGGCAGACCAGGAAAAGGAACATGCACAGGTGTTTTATAACCATTTGAAGGAAATGGCAGGGGAAACCATTCAAATTGACGGAGGTTATCCTGTGGATATTTCCCAGTCTGTTCTGGAACTGCTGCGCTTTGCCCAGCATAATGAATATGAAGAACATGACCCTGTGTATCAGGCGTTCGGGGATAAGGCGATGGAGGAGGGCTTTCCGAAAATCGCGGCATCTTTCCACCAGATTGCGAAGATTGAGAAGGTACACGGCGACCGATTCGGCAGGCTTGCTGACCTCATTGAGCAGAATAAGCTGTTTATTTCTGATGTGGAATGTGCATGGATGTGTCTGAACTGCGGGCATATTTTTACGGGTAAGGAAGCCCCGCAGAAATGTCCTGTCTGTGAGCATGACAGAGGATTTTTTATCCGGCTGGAGCTTGCGCCTTATACGGATAAATAAAAAAATCTTTGGTTTCAGAAAGAGCCTGAATGTACTTCAGAAGCGGTACATTCAGGCTTTTGAACCTTATTCAGCGTCTGTTTCCTTCTTTGGCGCATTCTCATCCAAAAAAGGAGAGGGAACGGCGGCAGGATCATCCTCCGGATATTTTTTTTGATATTTGCGGGAAATAAATTCCGAGCCGAAGGTTTTGAATGTAGCAAGTATGGGTACGCCGATAAACATGCCTACAGGCCCTAACAATGCCCCGCCGACAACGACCGCCAGTATAATCCAAAGCGGGCTTAGATCAAGGGAATTGCCAAGGATTTTCGGGCCAAGATAATTCCCGTCAAACTGCTGCAAAATCAATATAAACAGAATCACCCATATTGCAAGGATAGGATCGGCAAGGAGGGTGATGACAGCGGCAGGGATTGCCCCGATAAACGGACCGAAATAGGGAATCATATTCGTGACGCCGATAATCAGGCTCAATACCAGCGGGAAAGGCGCTTTCAGCATGGAAAAACCGACAAACGCCAAAATGCCGATAATCAGAGAATCCACAGCTTTGCCTACGATAAAATCCTGAAAAATATGATGGATTCGGTTCATCGTACGAAGAAACTGTTCAGCGGCTTTCCGGCTGCTCAGCGCATAAACGATTTTGCGGAACTGCCGCGCAAAGCTTTCTTTGTCATACAACATGTAAAAAGCGATGAAAACAGCCATTACCAGATTAAACGTAAGGTTCACTGTTGCCCGTCCAAAGAAATAGAGGTTCCCAACAATGGTTTCCAGCGTTTTCGGGAAGTCTTCCGAAGCATCTGCGATGGGGTCCATTATTGTATTGATATATTTCTGTACTGTTTCGCTCTCGATAAAATCAATTTCATCAAAAAATATTTGGACACGCTGGTTCAAATCTACCGTATAAGCCGGCAGCTGGCTCGTCAAAGAAACAATGCTGGCTTTCAGTTCAGGCAGCAGATAAATCAGTATCCAAATAAAGCCGCCAATGATGATGATATAGTTTGTCAAAATACAGAGCATACGTGTCAGTTTATGATGCTGGCGGAAAAAGACAAAATCCATCGTCAGAAAGCGTTCGAAAAAATTCATGAACGGGTTCATGATATAGGCGAAAGCAAAGCCCAGGAAAAATGGTGCGCCGAGGGATTTCAGGTAAACGGATGCAGTACCCAGACTGCCGCTGATGTTCGGCAAGTTACCGACGATTTTTTCAAATAATATCAAAGCGGCGGCAACAAAAAAGACATAGATACTGATTTTGAAATATGCTTTGTCTATTTTGGGAAAATTCGGTTTTTTTATCATGATACACCTCTAAAATATTGTGGGCAGTAATGCCTCGTGCAGGGAAATTTAATTTGTAGCTGTAATTGTCCAAATAGGGTTTGCTTTTATCATACTATGGATTGGCAGGGAATGCCATAGGAATTGTGTAAATTTTCTAAACATTTTTTACAAAAACAGCAAAGAAGTATATCAGTAAAAGCTGTCTGTTTTTCGCGGAACAGAAAGAAAGTTCACTTGGGTTACTGCAAAGAATATTCAGATTTTATGTGTAATGCCCCACTGTAAAAAATATAGTTGTGTACTTTGCATTAGGATCTCTGGAATGTTGTGTAAATCTTTGCAGAAATTCACAATGTATTTTTATAAATACATATAAAATCTTTGTAATAGTCAATAAAAAAATTTAATTATATTAAATTTTGTTGACAATTGCTGGGCTGTACATTATACTATGTGTAAATTTGATTTAATCGAATACGTTAAAGTGATAAACCGTATTTGATGGAAAGGAGGGGAGGAACTGCACAAAAGATAACATTGAAAAGGGCAGGTACAAAAGAAAACATCTGAAAAAACAAAGGAGAAAAGGGAAGGCAAAGGAACAAAAGAGACAATGAAAAATACAAGAGCAATGAAAATTTCGTAACAAGAGAAGGGAAGGAATCATATGAGTATTTTAACATCTAAAAAGTTCCAAAAATACTTCGTTCCCGGTATTGTATTCCAATCCTGCGTTATCGCGGGTGGTTATGGTACAGGCCGTGAACTGGTAGAGTACTTCATGGGCTATGGACCTGCCGGCGGTTGCCTTGCTATGTGCATCGTGTCTCTGCTGACGTGGTCTGTTATCGCGGGAATTTCTTTCGCGTTTGCATGGACTTTTAAAAAATTCGATTATAAGAGCTTTATGAAGGAACTGATGGGCCCTGGCTGGATTGCATTTGAAGTTGCGTATATCATTCTGATTTTAATTATTTTGGGTGTTGTAGAGGCTTCTGCGGGCTCTATCCTGTCGGAACTGTTTGGCCTCAATAAGTGGGTCGGTATCATAGGTATGGCGGTTGCAGTATTCCTGCTGGTTATCAACGGTTCTGAGATGATTGAAAAGGTTCTGTCTGCATGGTCATTCGTGCTGTACGGCGTTTATATCCTGTTCCTGATTCTGACATTTGTCAACTTCGGCAAGGACATCGGAAATAACTTTGCATCAGTTCCCGTACAGGGTAACTGGGCTGTCGGCGGTTTCCAGTATGCTTTCTATAATCTGGCTATTATCGCTGGCGTACTGTATACAGTAAAACACAGCGAATCCCCGAAGGATGCTGGCATTGCGGGCTTTATCGCAGGTATCATCGGCATTGTGCCCGGCATTATTCTGTTCATTGCAATGTGCGGTTTCTATCCTGCTATTATTGATCAGGAACTGCCCGTTGACTATATTTTGACGCAGATGAATATGCCCTGGCTGCGCTATGTATTCCAGATTGTACTGTTTGGTACGCTGATTGAAACAGGCTCCGGCATGATTTATTCTATTACAGACCGTATCGAAGCGGCATACAAGAACAAAGGCAACGAGGCTCCGAAATTTACGACACCTGTTGTTGCGTTCGTATTGCTGGCTGGTACAATGCTTCTTGCGCAGGTTGGTCTGTCCGGCCTGATTGCAAAGGGCTACGGCACTCTGGCATGGGTATTCCTGATTGTATATGTAATTCCTGCTTTGACATTGGGAACATACAAGCTCATGAAGCATAAACAGGCAAAATAAGTTCGGCATACCGTACCGCTCCAGTCTTTTGGCAGGGGCGGTACACATTGTAATAACAAAAGAGAAATTTTGAGAGAGAATGAAAGTAAGGAGTGGTAACATATGGGTTTGAATACTGAGAAATGCAGCGCATTGGTAGAGCGGGACAAAAAAGTGATTGCGCCGTGCCAGCATCTTTCTTATTATCCGTTGGCTGTTGCGAAGGTTGATGGGGATATGGTTTATGATGAGGATGGAAACACGTTTATTGATTTTCTTTCCAGCGCGTCTTCCCTGAACCTGGGGAGTTGTTTCCCTGTTATTAATGACGCTATTAAAAAACAGCTTGATTTATATGCCCAGTATACGCCCGCATATACTTATAACCGTGCAGGAATTGAATATGCGGAACGTCTGACTTCGATTTATCCCGGCGGCGTTGATGCAAAGGTCTGCTACGGCAACTGCGGTTCTGACGCGAATGATGCGGCAGTAAAATTTGCCCGCGCGTATACAGGCAGAACGAAAATTATTACGTTTATCAATGCTTATCATGGCAATACCTATGGCTCTGCCTCCATGTCGACAGTAACGACCCGTATGCGTTACAAAATGGGGCCGTTCGTGCCTGAAATTTACAGCTTTCCGTTTTATGATGCTTCGATTGACGATGAGACCTGTGAAAAGGAATGCGTAAGCGCGATAGAAATGGCATTTTCAACGTACCTTCCGCCGGAAGAGGTTGCGGCTGTCATCATAGAGCCAATACAGGGCGATGCAGGGCTGGTTGTGGGGCATAAGATTTTTATGAAAAAGCTGTATGACCTCTGCAAAAAGCATGGCATCCTCTTTTTTGCGGAAGAAGTGCAGCAGGCGTTCCAGCGTACAGGAAAATGGTTTTCCATCGAGCATTTCGATATTGTTCCCGATGGTATCATCATGGGTAAATCATTAGGCGCAAGCCTGCCGCTGGGTGCATTTATGGCGCGGAGTGAAATTATGGGCTGCCTGCCTGCACCGGCACATTTGTTTACGCTGGGCGGCAACGCGCTTTCCTGTAGTGCGGGCATTGCGGCGTTTGATTATATGTGTTCTGATGAATTTCAGAAAATCCTTGCGGAAAATACTGCGCTTATGCAGGAGGGGCTGGACGAGGTATGCAGGAAGCACCCCGATGTAGCAACGGGGACAAGAGGAATCGGCATGTCCAGAGGTCTGGTTATTACAAAAAAAGACCCTGAAACGGGTAAAGATGTGCCTGATGGTGACGGTACATTTAAGGTCTTGTACCGTGCATATGAAAAGGGATTGCTGGTTATTTCTTTGGGCGAAAATGTGCTTAGAATCCAGCCGCCTCTGAATATCAAGCCTGAAAATCTGAAAAAAGCATTCCAGATTATTGCGGAATCCATTGAGGATTATAAAAATGGAAATATTTCCGATGATGTTATGAAGTTCCGCAGCGGCTGGTAATGGAACAGCAGAATGAGTAACGATTACGTTATGTAAAAAGCCGCCTGAATTGGCGTTTGATTTAGGAAATTAATGGGAAAGAATTATATCTATTTTCTGAAGTCAAGCCGCCTTGCAGGCGGCTTTTTTGTGTAAAATGCCCGGAAGATATTTCGTGATACAATGTTTTATTTATCAGCAAAAAATAGTTGACATATCAACTATTTTTTGCTAAACTCTTTATCATTAAGACAAGAGGTGAACACAATGAAATATAAACGATATATTTTTCCTATTTTAATGGGTATGATAATGAGCAATATCATGTCATTGCTGAACACAGGAAAAATCGTCTTTCCTGCGATTTTCGTAATGATGACAGTACAGTCTGTAATCTCAAGCATAGCATCTTTGATTTTTCCAGCAGGACTGGTTGGAGCGAAAATAACTAAAAAGCTGTTTCCAGATTTACAGTATGCGACATTCCTGCTTATTTCTTCAGTACTCCCGGCAATTTATTTTACTGCGATAATGTCCATAAGCGGGTTGCTGCGCATGAAGGGATTTTCGGCGGATTTCTGGCATATATATTTTTCGTCACTGCCTGTTTATACCATATATGGCTATACTGTTAGTATTTTTTTGAATTTGATATTAGACAAGCTGTTAAACTCCAAGAGGTTTTCAAAATGAGTAAAAGTATCGGGCGGATAGTAACGTTATTGTCAAGGAGCATTTATAATGACTTAAGGGATGTTGTAGAGCCGTTTGGAATTACAGTTGGCGAAGAACCTTACTTTGTAGAACTGGCACATGAGGACGGCTTGACACAAGATGAGCTTTCCAATCGTGTAAATGTAGATAAATCCGCAACGGCCCGCGCGGTAAAATCGTTGGAGGCAAAGGGTTATATTGTGCGGGAAACAGACTTGTTTGATAAGCGGAATAAAAGGTTATACCTTACTGAAAGTGCAAAAACGGTATATGTATCTTTAATTGAGGCATTGGGGGAATATAACAGGCAATTAACGGAGGAATGGACAGACGAACAGTATGATTTGGTATATGAGAGTTTGGAAATACTGCAACTGAAACTGGAACGCAAGAAAGATATGCCACATCAGGCATGAAATTTGAAGTCAGGCACATAAATAACGAAACAAAAAGTGAAGCCATGATAATTTGACTTAGAACTTATCCGTAAATTAGATATGTGCAGATTGCACAGTCAGATTTTTCGGCAGGCAGGGGGCTTTTTGCAGGCGTACCGGGTGGTACAGCAAGGAAAAGCGACAAAGACTGCCGGAAAAGATGAAGCAGGATGTGCGTAGATAATTTACGGATAGGTTCTTTAAGAAAATAACCTTTTCATAAATCAATCTCTTAAGCCAAACGCCAGTTGCAACACTCATATTTCGTTTTCCATTTTTCATCTGCCCTGCGAAGCGATATGGTCCACTAAGTAGCGGACTGCCTCCACATAACCCTGAAACCCCATGCCAGCAATCGTTTTTATACATGCCATACCCGCATAAGAAATCTGCCGGAATGCTTCACGCTCTGCGATGTTTGAAATATGCACTTCCACGGCTGGAAGGCTGACAGCTTTCAGAGCGTCCAGAATAGCTATACTGGTATGTGTATAAGCGGCAGGGTTGATGATAATGCCATTCGTGCCGTCAGAATAAGCGGCCTGTATGCGCTCTACCAACGCGCCCTCAGAATTGGATTGGAAAACCTCACCTTTTATGCCAGTTTCCTGAAATATTTTCGCCAGAAGCTGGAGCAGAGTGTCATAGCTTTCATCTCCATAGATAATTTTTTCCCGTATTCCAAGCATATTGATGTTTGGTCCATTGATTACCAACAGTTTTATGTGACTTTTTTTGCCGTAATTTCCAGCAGTAATCTCAGGGGAAAGAAGTGTTTTCATTGTCATGAGTTCAGATTGATAGCTTTTACTGACGTTAAACATTGTTTGATAAAGCGTTTCAGCATAGCCCTCAAATTCCTTGCCAGCTTTTTCTTTTACATATCGCAAAACAGCCTTTTCTTGGCTGGAGTCCAATATGGGCAGATTCTGTGCCGATTTTGCTTCGGCGATCTTTGCCGCTGTACGCATCCGTTCTACAAAAAGCTCAATAATCTGATTGTCAATTTCGCTGATTCTATTCCGAAAATCATTTAAGTCCATGTAATACTCCTTTACAGCATCATATCCAACAGGGCAATAGCCGCGGCTGCTTCTACGCAGGGTACGGCTCTGGGGACAATACAGGGGTCATGCCGTCCGATGATACTGAGGCTTGTATTTTCCTGCCTGCTGAGGGAAATACTTTCCTGCTCTCTGGAAATAGAGGGCGTTGGCTTAAAAGCTGCACGAAAAATCAGGGGCATGCCACTGGAAATGCCGCCAAGGATTCCGCCATGGCGGTTTGTCTTTGTCTGCACATGTCCATCAGAATCATAAAAAAAAGCATCATTATTTTCTGAGCCGTACAAAGTAGCTGACCGGAATCCTTCGCCAAATTCCACGCCTTTTACAGCAGGAATGGCGAACAGAGCAGTTGATAAACGGCTCTCCAAACCATCGAATATTGGCTCGCCTAAGCCAACAGGCAGACCTGCTACGGCGCATTCTACAATACCGCCTACTGAATCTTTATTGGTTTTTGCTTCTGCAATGGCAGTCCGCATTTTTGCACCAGCGTCATCATTCAGCACAGGAAATTCTTTTTCTGTTGTATCCTGAAGCGTTTTTTTGTCTACTGTAACAGGGTCAAAAGGGGCGTCTGTGATATTGTGGACGGAAAGGATATGCGCCCCAATATGAACGCCGCGTCGCTCCAAAATCTGCATACAAACTGCGCCAGCAAAGCAGAGCGGGGCGGTCAGTCTGCCAGAAAAATGCCCGCCGCCGTGGTAATCGTTTGAACCGCCGTATTTCGCCCAGGCCGTATAATCCGCATGTCCGGGGCGGGGTATGTCCTTCAGCAATGCGTAGTCTTTTGGGTTCGCGTTCGTATTTTCAATCATTGCACAGAGCGGCGCACCGCAGGTTTTTCCCTCGAACAGACCGGAAAGCACACGGGGAATATCTCCTTCTTTTCGACTGGTAGAATAGGCATTTCGTCCAGGTGCGCGCCGTTCCAGAAAACGCTGGACGCGTTCCATATTGATGTGCTCGCCAGCAGGCAGACCGTCTATGACGATGCCGACAGCCTCTGAATGTGACTGCCCGAATATCGTGATTTTGAGCCGCATCCCAAAGCTAGAGGACATCTGCCACACCCCCCAGCTTTTGAAATTCTGCGAAAAAAGAAGGGTAAGACTTATTGACAGCCTCCGCACCATTTATGATGATTTCGATGCCGAACGATGCCGCCGCAACAGCCATAGCCATCACAATACGGTGGTCACCATAGGAATCTACTATTACAGGCTGTTCCGGAGGCTTTACACCGCCTGTAATGACCAGACCATCTGGTTTTTCCTGCACTTCCACACCAATCCTGTGCAGACATTCTGCCATTGCTGCCAGCCTGTCACTTTCTTTTATGCGCAGCCGTTCAGCATGATAAAGCTCTGTCTTTCCTTTTGCTGCTGCTGCCACAATGCAGAGGGCAGGGAATAAGTCAGGAATTTGTGAAATGTCAATTCGACAGCCCTTCAAAGTGCCAGCCAACACCGTAATCTCGTTTGCATATGTTTTGATTTCTGCACCGAACTTTTCCAGAAGGGCAAGGATTTCCTTATCTCCCTGCGGGGAATGCGTATCCAGCCCCTGACAGGTAATGCTGCCTTTAATTGCGCCCGCAGTAAGCCAGAACGAAGCGTTAGACCAGTCACCTTGAATGGGAATCATGCCGGGCGAACGGTAGGTCTGCCCACCGTACACCTGATAGCCACCAACTTCTGTCTTTTCAATATGGATTCCGAATTTTTTCAGTGTATGCAGTGTCATTTCGACGTACGATTCTGATTCCAAACGTGTTGTCAGCCGGATTTCGCTGTTTTTTTCCAGCAGTGGAAGAGCAAAAAGCAATCCTGTGACGAATTGAGAGCTGATATTGCCGGGCAGGGTATATCTTCCGCCGCGCAGCTGTCCGCTGATTTCTGTTGGCAGCTGTCCGCCGGAGAGATTACATCCATGTTGTTCCAATTCTTCCATCAGTATGCCGATGGGGCGTTCCGGTAGCTGTCCACGTCCTTCAAAACGGGCAGAGTGTCCGAGCGCACCTGTGACAGGAAGAAGAAAACGGAGCGTAGAGCCGCTTTCACCGCAGTCCAAAACGGAATGATCCTTTTTGTCTTCCCAAATGGGGGAAACGAGTATGCCGACAGTTTCTTTTGTAATTTCTGCGCCGAGCGATTCCAGACAGCGCGCTGTTGCTTCCAAATCCTCCGACCAGCTGTCCATAAGCAGAAGACTGTCTCTGTCGGCAAGGGCAGCAGAAATCAACGCGCGGTGTCCGTCGGATTTTGAGGAAATGATTCGCACACGCCCGCTCAGGGCATTTTTTCCTATTTTAATATCCATGCAAATTCTCCTTTTGTGCATGCCGCAAAATACAGGCTATGCAGTCTTATCCAAGTAGTTTCTCAGCAAGCTCTGCTGCTTCTGCAACAGTGAGTTCCGCAATACGGCAAGAGCCGATTGTTTCTGGAAAAACAAAGCTGATCCTGCTGCCATGTCGTTTTTTATCCCGCAGAAGCCCGTCCATTATTTCAACGGTGGTAAACTCTGTTTCTGTCGGTAAGCAGTTTGCGGAAAGGGCGCGGCGTATGGTTTCGGCAAGCCCCTGTTCGGCGATACCACGCTGTTCTGCCGCTTGTGCAATCAGGTGCAAACCGATGGCAACAGCTTTCCCATGTGATATGGCGTAAGCACTCTGTTTTTCGATAGCATGTCCAAACGTATGCCCCAGATTCAAAAGCTGCCGTTTGGCTATATCGTATTCATCTTCTGTGACAATATCCCGCTTCATTTTGACACAGGCTTCAATTATATTTTCCCAGTCTTTCCGGGCGATACCGGCGGCAGTTTTTTCAAAAAGCTCCCTGTTTCCAAGTATACCGTATTTCAAGGTTTCCGCTATGCCGTCTGCAAAAATTTCTGGCGGAAGGGTTTCAAGCGTGTCTGTGTCACAAAGCACAAGATGAGGCTGATAAAATGCCCCTGCCAGATTTTTTCCTGCTTTCAGGTCGATTGCCGTTTTCCCGCCGATGGAGGAATCTACTGCTGCCAGAAATGTTGTGGGGAGCAGTATAAAACGAATCCCTCTTTGGTAGACTGCTGCCGCAAAGCCTGCAATATCCCCGACTACGCCGCCGCCGATGGCGATGATAATATCCTGACGGGTCATTTCCTGCTCCGCAAGGAATTCCAGAATATCTGAAAGCGTGCGGATATTTTTGGAGGCTTCTCCGGCAGGAAATACAAAACGGCAACAGGTAAATCCGGCTTTTTGCAGGGAATTTTCTACAGGTTTTACATAAAGTTTAGACACATTACTGTCTGTGATCACTGCCGCCCGGCAGGGGGCAATGCGCTTTTTAACCTCCGCTCCTGTTTGTGCCAAAAGCCCGCGCCCAATCAATACGGCATATTTTGTGGAAACACTGACAATGACTTTTCTTACAGTATCCATTTTTCAGACTCCTTTGCCTTGCCTGCGGCGGATAGTTTTAGAAAAAATAATCCTCATAAGCCTTGTTTTCGTTTGGTGAATCTTCATCATAGCTGCAGGCGAAGGGTTGTAGTGCGAATACGGATTTTGCCAAATCATCAAATGCTTCCGGCGTCAGGGACTGTGGACCGTCGCAAAGGGCTCTGGAAGGGTCATTATGTACTTCTATCATCAGCCCATCCGCACCCACAGCAGCTGCCGCCATTGCCAGTGGTTTCACCAGATGGGAATACCCTACCGCATGGCTCGGGTCAACTACGACAGGCAGATGCGTCAGTTTTTTCAGAACAGGGATGGCGGAGAGATCAAGCGTGTTGCGCGTTCTGGTTTCAAATGTACGAATACCACGTTCACAAAGTATGATATTTTCGTTTCCTCCAGTCATGATGTATTCTGCGCTCATCAGAAGCTCGTCAATCGTATTGGCAAGGCCGCGCTTGAGCAATATGGGCTTCTGGATTTTTCCGAGTTCCTTGAGCAGTTCAAAATTCTGCATATTCCGTGCGCCGACCTGCACTAAGTCTACGTCTTCAAACATAGGAATATGGACTGCGTTCATGATTTCAGAAACGATAGGCAGCCCTGTTTTTTCTTTTGCCTCTAAAAGCAGTTTCAGCCCGTCGCCCTTCAACCCCTGGAAGGAGTAGGGGGAGGTGCGGGGCTTGAACGCGCCGCCGCGCAGCAGCCCTGCTCCGGATTTTTTGACACATTGCGCGATATAACAGATTTGCTCCTCGTTTTCTACGGAGCAGGGGCCGGCAATAATCTGGAAATTGCCGCCGCCGATTTTTACGCCGTCAATATCTACTGCAAGGTTGCCGTTGTGAAATTTCCGGCTGGTTTTCTTGAAGGGCTCCTGTATGCGCTGGACGTTTTCCACCATGTCAAATGAGCGTATCAAGTCGATATCCATGTCCGAGGTGTCACCTGTAAGGCTGGCAATAATGCGGCTCCTGCCGCGTGTAATATGCAATTCGATGCCGTTGTTTTCCAGCCATTTTTTCAGATGGAGAATTTGTTCTTCACTTGTTTCGGGTTTTAATATAGCAACCATCGTTCTGCCTCCTTTATCACAAAACGTCACGTTTATTCATATCTGTTGCCTTCCCAATCAGAAAATTTCTGCCAAGCGGAAAGATTGGAAGTTTACAGCTTATCCACTTCGTCCAGCCAGATACGGCTGGAAGCATCCGTGGGCATTTTCCAGTCGCTGCGTGGAGAAAGGCAGAGCGCGCCGACCTTCGGACCATCCGGCAGACAGGAACGTTTGAACTGCTGAATAAAGAACCGGCGGTAAAAATTTTTCAGCCATTTTAGCAGGGTTTCGCGGCTGTATGCGTCCTGGAAAGCCTTTTCCGCCAAAAACAGTACCTTTGCGGGTGAAAAACCAAAACGCAGAATCTGATAGAGGAAAAAGTCATGAAGCTCATAGGGTCCAACAAGATCCTCGGTTTTCTGGTCAATTTTGCCTTCCGCATCAGGCGGCAGAAGCTCAGGGCTGATAGGCGTATCAAGTACATCCAGCAGGATAGCGGAGGCTGTCTGATTAACTTCATTTGTATATGCAATCCAGTTTACCAGCACGCGAATCAGTGTTTTGGGTATTCCTGCGTTTACGCCATACATGGACATATGGTCGCCGTTATAAGTTGCCCAGCCGAGCGCAAGTTCGGAAAGGTCACCTGTACCGACTACAAGACCATTGGTCTGGTTTGCTAAATCCATAAGGATTTGAGTACGTTCCCGCGCCTGTGTATTTTCGTAGGTTACGTCATGGACGGAGGGGTCATGCCCAATGTCCTTAAAATGCTGCAAAGCCGCGTCGCGAATGGAGATTTCACGCTGAGATACGCCGAGGGCTTTCATGAGGTTCAGAGCGTTCTGATATGTGCGGTCTGTTGTTCCGAAGCCTGGCATGGTAACGCCGAGAACGTGGCTGCGTTCAAGGCCAAGGAAATCACATGCTTTGGCGGCAACCAACAGCGCAAGAGTAGAATCCAGCCCGCCGGAAATACCTATAACCAGCGTATCCGCATGGGTGTGTTCCATTCTTCTGGCAAGCCCTGTTACCTGTATGCCGAAAATGTTTCCGCACCGCGCATCCAGAGAAGAATCCTGCGGAGGAAGGAAGGGGGCAGGGGAAAGCGGACGGTGCCATTCAAAGCCGTCCAGAGGCGCATCTTTCATGCCGAAGCCAACCTGACGGTAAAAACGCTGTGCATCAGGCTGTTGCAGCTGTGCCATGAATGTGGAACGTTTTCTGCGTTCATGAAGAATCAACTCTAAATCAATATCTGCAAAAATAAGCTGGCTTTCCCGCTGAAACAGCTTTGTTTCGGCAAGAAGCGAACCGGTTTCATATATCATGCTGTGCCCGCTGAATACAGTATCCTGCGTGGATTCGCCAATGCCCGCAGATGCGTAGACATAGGCGGAAAGGCAGCGGGAGGACTGCTGTGCAGTCAATTGGCGGCGGTAATCCGGTTTTGCGGCAAGCTCGTTGCTTGCAGAAAGATTGAGAATCAGCGTTGCGCCATACAGGCTCTGGTAGGAACTGGGCGGTATGGGTGTCCAGAGGTCTTCGCATATCTCCATGCCGATTTTCAAATCCGGTATACCGTCTGCAACAAAGAGAATATCATTCCCGATAGGGACTATCTGCCCTGCATAGCAGATGCTCTCGGAAAGCAAGTCGTTTGCCCCGGCGAACCAGCGTTCTTCGTAAAATTCACTGTAATTTGGGATAAAGGTTTTTGGCACAATGCCCAGGATCTTCCCATGGTAAAGCACGACCGCACAGTTGAATATGCGGTTATCCGCAGGTACAGGCGCACCGACAGCAAGCAGGAGTTCCAACGCTGCCGTTTCTGCGGCAATTTCCGCGACAGCAGTTTCTGCGGCGGAAAGAAGCGATTTCTGGAAAAACAAATCTGCACAGCTGTACCCGGTCACGCAAAGCTCAGGCAAAGCAAGAACGCGCACGCCTTTTGCTGCTGCATCCTTTGCGGATTTCAAAATTTCCTCTTTATTATAAACACAATCGGCAACGCGCAGCTTCGGAACTGCCGCGCCGACCTTTACATAACCAAACATGTAGTAATCCTCCTTAAAATTTACGGAATAAACCGATGACTTTGCCCAAAATCAGGACGTCTTTTACAATGATAGGGGACATGGCGGAGTTTTCCGGCTGGAGCCGGATAAAATCTCTTTCGCGGTAAAATGTTTTAACAGTTGCGTAGTCTTCAATCAGTGCGACAACGATATCGCCGTTTATCGCATCGTTTTGCTGACGCACAAGAATGAGGTCGCGGTCATAAATGCCTGCCTCTATCATACTTTTCCCCTTAACACGCAGCATAAATACCGTATCGTTGTGGATATATTCAATGGGAATCGGAAAAGTATCCTCAATATTTTCCTCTGCCAGTATGGGAGTGCCTGCGGCAATATTGCCGATAATTGGCACATGGACGATTTCCTGCTGCTGTCCTTCATAAAAAGTATCTAAAATCTCAATAGCTCTGGGCTTTGTCGGGTCTCTGCGTATCAGCCCTTTTTTTTCCAGACGGGATAAATGTCCATGCACAGTGGAAGTGGATTTCAGCCCGACCGCGTCGCAGATTTCGCGTACAGAGGGTGGATAGCCCTTTTCCCGTACTTCGGCCTTCATATATTCCAATATTTGTTTTTGCTTTGCGGATAAATCGCTCATGCGCTCACTCCTTTTATTATCTTGTCCAATATGGAACGGAAATTTCGGAACAGTTTCAGACGAACAGGACTAATCCTGCTGTCATTCCTACTATATCACAAAAAAATGAGAAATTCAAACCTGTGTTCGCAATTTCAAAAAGAAAAATCATACAGAAAGTATGTTTGCCTTTCAGTCCGCGGGAAGATTCAGCTATTTCTTAAACATTTATTACGGTTTTGAATTCCCATTGCATAATAAGCTTTCTTTATGATACTATTATATTGTATCAAAGAGGTATCGAAACAACGAGAATCCCCGGGGAGGTGGGTAAGATGTTACCATGGACGATTGTTTTGGCATTGCTTGGGTTGATTTTGCTTTTTGCGGAAATCCTGATGCCGGGCTTTGGGCTTTTCGGCATACTGGGTGGGATTTCCCTTTTGGCCGCATTGGTGCTGACTTATAGGATTTATGGTCTGCTGGCGTTTTTGGCAATGCTTGCGCTGGTGGTTGCGCTTTTCTTTGTCATGATTGCGATTGCGAAGAAAAGTGGGCTGTACAACAAGGTTATACTGAAAGACCGGCAGGAGACACAGGATTTTGATGAAACCATTTTGCAGGGGCTTTTAGGGCAGACAGGGCTGACGCAGACGACACTGCGGCCGTTCGGCGTTGCAGATTTCGGCGGGAAAAATTTCGACGTTTGTTCGCAGGGCGATTTTATCGACAGAGGAGAACGGGTGCAGGTGGTACAGATTACGGGAAAGACCGTAACGGTGCGTGCCTGTGGGGAAAATCAGTAAATGAGAAAACAGGGTAAGGAAAGAGGAGGCGTGAGAAGAAATGTATTATGGATTTGAAATGATGAGCTTTATCGTCCCTATTATTGTGATTCTGGTTATTGTTGGGATTTTCCTGAGCTTTGTACCGTTGGGTCTGTGGATTTCCGCAGTTTCGGCGGGTGTAAAGGTCAGCATATTCTCGCTTGTCGGCATGCGTCTGCGGCGTGTGCGTGCGGATAAGATTATCCGCCCGTTGATTAAGGCACAGAAAGCGGGCATGAATGTAAACGCAAACCAGCTGGAATCGCATCTGCTTTCGGGCGGGCGTGTGGATAATGTGGTTGATGCGCTGATTGCGGCGCACAGGGCAAATCTTGACCTGTCTTTCGAGCGTGCGGCGGCGATTGACTTGGCGGGCAGAAATGTGTTTGAGGCGGTACGTATGAGTGTAACGCCTAAAATCATCGAAACACCATGGATTTCGGCAGTAGCGATTGATGGTATTGAGGTAAAGGTCATTGCGAAGGTTACGGTTCGCGCAAATCTGGGTCGCCTTGTCGGTGGTGCGGGTGAAGAAACGATAATTGCCAGAGTCGGCGAAGGCATTGTTACGACAGTGGGCTCCTCTCAGAGCCATAAGAGTGTTTTGGAAAACCCTGACCTGATTTCGAGGACAGTGCTTTCCAAGGGTCTGGATAATGGAACGGCATTCGAGATTCTTTCCATTGATATCGCGGACGTGGATATTGGCAGGAACATTGGCGCACATCTGCAAATCCAGCAGGCAGAGGCAGATAAACAAATTGCACAGGCAAAAGCGGAAGAACGCCGCGCAACGGCTATTGCAAAAGAACAGGAAATGCGCGCGGAAGTAGAGCGTATGAAAGCGAAAGTCGTAGAGGCTGAGGCAGAAGTGCCTATGGCAATGGCGGAAGCGTTCCGGAACGGCAATCTGGGCGTGATGGATTACTACCGTATGCAGAACGTACAGGCAGACACAACAATGAAAAATAATTTCGCTCGTGCCGACCTAGACAATATGTTTCATGGGAATAAAAAGAAGGATTAAAAAATTCCAGAAAAAAACGGTCAGGCTTACGAGAAAGGTATCCGGCTGAAAAAGCGGCGTATAAAATCAAGTGTGCAGGACATACTATGACTGCGAGAAACCCTCGCCAGAGTTAAGAAGTGAAAATAGGGAGGTCATAGACATGGACAAGAACACAAACAAAAATGCCGAAAAGAATGCGCAGAAGGGTATGAACAGAACAGAATTTGCACAGGAATACAGCATTGATACCAGCAAAGCTGAAAAGTCCAATAAGACCAGCAAAACTAATAAGACAAACAAATGCAACTGATGCGCCGAACAGGTGATAGTGCAGAAGCGGCAGGAATTTCAATAGAATTTCCTTTGGCGAATTGAAAATTTTTGCAGCCTTTTTGAACAGAATGGGTGCAGTGAAAACTCGGGCAAATATTTTTGCCTGAGTTTTTGCTTTTGTAAGGCAGTATTTGGAGTTGTCAGTTATAGCAGAAAAACACCCCTGTTTTTTGCTGGACAGGGGTGTTTTGCAGGTTAATCTTCTGTTTTTGCCGCAGTCTTTGCAAAGTGCCGTAGTGCGGTCATTGTGCGAATTTCGCTGCCATTGTGGGAAATGGTCTGCTGGATTTCATCGGGTAGGGCTTTGTAAAAATGTTTTGCCCTTTCGTTGTTTAACAGCAGATCGGCTAAATCATGATATTCTTTACCAAGCATTGCAATCGCTCCTTTCAGCAGTTTCCGGCATCATTTCATTCTAATATTCCAGAGAAAAATTGCCGCAGAACCTGCTTTGCGCCAGTATGCGACAGCTGCAGAACAGGTTCTCAACATTATCATACGCAGAAAACGGCGTTCCATGCAAAAGCGGGGCTTGAGAGATAGAGGAAAGATGTGCTATACTACCAAAAGAACAGTAAAATTTGGAAGCAATTTTTGCGGATTGGGGAATTGAAATGCTGAAAAAATATAAAACGATACTGGAAGAAGCAGAAGGGGAGATTGTTGAAAAAAAATCTCGTTTTATTGCAACGGTGCGCCCTGTCAAAACAGAGGATGAAGCGCGTGCTTTTATTGAGGAAATGAAAAAGAAATACTGGAATGCAACGCATAATGTGTTTGCCTATCAGATTGGCGAAAGAAATGAACTGCAACGCTTCAGCGATGATGGAGAGCCGCAGGGGACGGCAGGCATGCCTGTGCTGAACGTTCTGAAAGGGGAGGATGTAAAGGATACGGCAGTCGTTGTGACGCGCTATTTTGGCGGCACGCTTCTGGGAACAGGCGGGCTTGTCCGTGCATACGGCAAAGCAGCAAAGGAAGGACTTTTGTCGGCCGGCATTGTGGAGATGGTGCTTTACCGGAAATATGTGGTAACGGCGGAATATACGGATTCCGGTAAGGTGCAGTATGAGATATTGCAGGGCGGACATGAGTTGTATGATACAGTTTATATGCATCAGGTGGAGTTTACCGTTCTGGTCGAAGTAGACCAGACAGAGGCATTTGAAAAGAAGATGACGGAGATTTTCAGGGGCCAGCAGGCGTTTGCCGCGCTGGAAGAGTTATACGGCGTCTGGCAGGAGGGCGTCCTGCGCTTGGCTGGGCAGGAATAAAGCCGCGCGTTTTTTGTGGAAACAGCAGAGCCGATTTTTTGGAAAGAATACGAAAAAGGCTTGACGAATGGAAAAAAGGACGGTATACTATGGAGGAAAGCGGCGCCATAGCCAAGTGGTAAGGCAAAGGTCTGCAACACCTCTATCCCCGGTTCAAATCCGGGTGGCGCCTGTCAAAAGCCCTGTTTCCGTATATATTGCGGAATCGGGGCTTTTCTGTATTTCTGAATGACGCCATTGTTCTGTATTTTTATAGGTGGATTTTGATATTTTCCCTTGACAGGCGGGGCTTTTTCGGTTTATCATTATGTCTGTGAAAAGCGATGACAGGGAATAGTAAAGAAGCCCCTTGCCCACAGAAAACAGGCGGTTGATGCGAGCCTCGGCAAGCCTTTTTGAACCTGCCCCTTGAGTTCCGCAGGGAAAATGCGGCGTATTCCGGCGTTAACGGCTTCAAGAGAACGGGGGAGACCCGTTAAGAAGGGTGGCACCGCCGGAGAACCTTGGTCCCTTTAGGAGGGGACGGGGTCTTTTTTTGTTTTCACCCTTTTCTGAAAAAAATTAAAGGAGGCAACGAAATGGCACAGGAAAAAAAATTTGTAGAATCCATTACAGACATGGAAGTGGATTTTCCCCAGTGGTATACGGACGTTGTAAAAAAAGCTGACCTGACGGATTACTCCAGCCTGAAAGGCTGTATGATTATCCGTCCCTACGGTTATGCCATATGGGAGCTGATTCAGAAAAACCTTGACGAACGCTTTAAGGCGACAGGGCATGAAAATGTATATATGCCCATGTTTATCCCTGAAGGTTTGCTCCAGAAGGAGAAAGACCATGTAGAGGGCTTTGCTCCGGAGGTTGCATGGGTAACGCATGGCGGGGAGAAGAAGCTGGAGGAGCGCATCTGCGTCCGTCCGACTTCTGAAACGCTGTTCTGTGAGCATTACGCGAATATCATTCAGTCATACCGCGACCTGCCGAAGCTGTATAATCAGTGGTGTTCCGTAGTGCGCTGGGAAAAAACAACGCGTCCTTTTCTGCGGACGATGGAATTCCTCTGGCAGGAAGGCCATACGGCACACGCCACTGCTGAAGAAGCGCAGGAGGAAACGATTCGTATGCTGAACGTATATGCGGATTTCTGCAGGGAGGTTTTGGCGATTCCCGTTATTAAGGGAGAAAAGACGGCAAAGGAACGCTTTGCGGGCGCAAAGGCAACATATACCATCGAAAGCCTGATGCATGACGGGAAATCCCTGCAGTCTGGTACGAGCCACAATTTCGGTGATGGCTTTGCTCGTGCATTTGGCATCCAGTACACCGATAAGGATAACCAGCTGCAATATGTCCACCAGACAAGCTGGGGTTTTACTACTCGCATGATTGGCGCAATCATCATGGTGCATGGAGACAACAGCGGGCTTGTACTGCCGCCCGCAGTCGCACCTACACAGGTTGTTATCATTCCTATCGCGCAGCATAAAGAAGGCGTGCTGGAAAAAGCCAATAAACTGGCTGGCCGACTTTCCTCCATCTGCCGTGTTAAGCTTGACGATACAGATAAATCTGCCGGCTGGAAATTCAGTGAGTACGAAATGAAGGGTGTACCTTTGCGTCTGGAAATTGGACCTAAAGATATGGAGAAAAATCAGGCGGTGCTGGCGCGGCGCGATACAGGTGAAAAAATCATTGTTTCTCTGAACGAACTGGAAACAAAAGTTGAACAGCTTTTGCGGGAAATTCAGGCAAACCTGTTGAAAAAGGCAGAGGAACGCAGGGATTCTAAAACATACACCGCAAAGGATATGGATGAATTTGAGCGGATCCTCAATGAAACACCCGGCTTTATCAAAGCAATGTGGTGCGGCGACCAGGCTTGTGAGGACGCGATAAAGGAAAGAACTGCCGCAACAAGCCGTTGTATTCCTTTTGAACAGGAAGAAATTTCCGATACCTGCATTTGCTGTGGCAAAAAGGCAAAACATATGGTTTACTGGGGACGTGCATATTAAAAACCGCAAGGCTTTGCACCCTGTAAGTACAAATCTGTAAAAATGAAAATTTGAAATTTTCGAAAACGCAATTTTTCGAAGTGGAGTTCGGGGGCAAATATTTTCAAAGCCTTTTCAGAAGCAGTGGGAACAATACTCCCCACAGTTATAAAAACAAAGGAGGATTCAAATGTCTGGACATTCTAAGTTTGCAAATATTAAGCATAAAAAAGAGAAAAACGACGCGGCAAAAGGTAAAGTCTTTACAATGCTGGGACGCGAAATTCAGGTAGCTGTCAAAGCTGGTGGTCCCGACCCTGCCGTAAACGGCAAGCTGCGTGATGTTATCGCAAAATGTAAATCCAATAATATGCCGAATGACACCATTGACCGCAGCATTAAAAAAGCCGCTGGCAATGAGGAAGGTGTGGAATATGAAGTTGTTACCTATGAAGGCTATGGTCCCTGTGGCGTGGCTGTCATCGTGGAAGCTCTGACGGATAACAGAAACCGTGCGGCTGCGAATGTGCGCAATGCTTTCTCGAAAGGCGGCGGGAACATGGGCACAAACGGTTGTGTTTCCTTTATGTTTGACGAAAAGGGTCTGATTGTCATTGATAAAGAAGAAGTTGAGATGGATGAAGAAGAGCTGATGATGGTGGCTTTGGACGCTGGTGCGGAGGATTTCGCGGCAGAAGAGGACAGCTATGAGGTTACGACGCTTCCTGATGATTTTTCTGCTGTGCGTGAAGCCTTGGAGGAGGCAGGCATTCCGATGGCAAGTGCGGAGATTACAATGATTCCGCAGACCTATACAGAACTGAAATCTGATGACGATGTCAAGAAAATGACAAAACTTCTGGATATGCTGGAAGATGATGATGACGTCCAGAATGTTTATCATAACTGGGACGAGTAAGCTGCTTGAAATAAAAAAAACTGCGGCTGGACAGGCTGTATGAAGCATTTCCAGCCGACATGAAATAGAAAAGAGCTTCTGTGAAAAAACATGGAAGCTCTTTTGTGATGGCAAGAAAAACATCCATAACAGAGGTTTGCCCCGTATGTGATAAGCCCTGCAAATGCTGTCAGAACAGCCTTTCCCCTAAATATTTATCATGTGGGACAACAAGACATTTTTCGATGGCTTTCCAATAGCTTTCGTAAAGGTTTTTCTGTGCCGCTCCATAGCTTTCCTTTGTATCAAATTCCCAATAAAGCATATACTTGACGCTTTTTACTATCCGCGTGAGTTTCAGCGGCGGCAGTCCCTCTTTGATTTGCTCCATATCTATGTGATATCCTCTTTTGATAAGCCGGAGCATAAGAAGTCCTTCCTGTTTTTCCAAAAGGCTTTTCGCTTCTGACAGTAATGCTTCAAATTCCTCTGTTTTCTGAGGTTTGACCTGATAAATACAGATTTCGGTAAACGGCATACAATGTCCCTCCTTCGATTTCAATGCTACGCAGTCGTGCAGATGCAATCATTGATTTGATTATAAAGCAATCGTCTGTAATTTGCAATGCATGGGCATATCATTCCGAAAAGGAATATGGGAAAAATCAGGAAAGCCGTTGTCAAGTCATGCCCTTTTGCGGTATAATCCTTGGAAAGGGTTGCGAAGGCGGCTCTTTGCATTTATTTGAGAAAGTAGTTGGATAGGGAGAACAGTTATGAAAACAGCGATTATCACAGATACGAACAGCGGACTTACAGTGGAGGATGGGAAACGGATAGGGGTTTATGTGCTTCCGATGCCGGTCATTGTGGATGGGCGTGGCTATCTGGAAGGTGTGGATATTACGCACAGCGAATTATATGAAGCGTTGCGCAGTGATAGAGATGTGTGTACTTCCCAGCCTTCCCCGGGTGATGTAACGGAGCTTTGGGAAAGCGTTTTTCGCGAAGGATATGATGAAATCGTTTATATTCCGATGACAAGCGGATTGAGCAGCTCCTGCGAAAGTGCAGCGCAGTATGCGCAGGATTACGATTCCAGAGTTTATGTTGTGGATAATCACCGCATTTCCGCAACGCTGGCGGAATCTGTATATAATGCGAAAACACTTGCGGACGGGGGATATTCTGCCATAAAAATTAAAGAGATTTTGGAGAATTCCGCGCTCCACGCGAGCATTTACATTACAGTCAATTCTCTGAAATATTTGAAAAAAAGCGGACGCATCACATCCTCAGCAGCAGCGATTGCAAATCTTTTGAATATCAAGCCAGTGCTTACCATTCAGGGAGAGAAACTGGATCTGTTTTCAAAAGCGCGGGGTATCAAACAAAGCGGGAAGAAGATGATTGAAGCTTTGAAAGCTGACATTATGGAACGCTTTCCGCAGATTCCGCTGAACCGCGTGCAGATTGCAACGGCGGGTACGCTGGAAAGCGTGGAGGAAGAAGAGCAGTGGCGGGAACAGGTACAGGCGGCGTTCCCCGAACAGCCAGTACGCTATTATCCTCTTTCCTGCAGCATTGCGTGCCATTTGGGAGTAGGCGCGATTGGCATTGGTTTTTCTATTACAGAGGAAATCGTGGATAAACTGCGCAATTCTGCTAAACAGGCGGAGGCATAAAGGAATTTAGGAGGGGTTGACATGAAAAACCAAAAGAAAGTATTTGCATTGCTCTGCTGCCTGATTGTTGTACTGCTTTTTGCAGCAGTTGGCGGAAGCCATTTCCTGCAATGGTATGAGGACGGCAGGATAGAAGTAGATGGGGAAATTGTCAAGCGCGACCGGCGCGGCATACGCGGCTCTGATTATCAGGCAATTCCCAACAGGCTGGAGGAGCTTGGCTTTGAAGGGCATGAAACGCTGAACCTATTGGAAAAGAAATGCATGAAAATCCCAGTGAATGGGTATCTGGACGAAACAACAGGAATCCATTGCATTTATGAAATGACGTATACATATAATGGGGAAATTATAGACGCAAGCTTTGATGTAATCAATCTGGAACGAGTCGATAATGAAACCTTTTTGAAGGCGGCGGAAAACTACCTTGGCTTCTGCTCGGGTCTGCCTTATGAAAACAACGATGCGGAGCAGGTGCGTGCCTGGCTTTCTGAAAACATCAGCACAGTCGGCAGAGGGAGGGACGCTACAAGGCTTACAGTTGGAGACGCAACATTCGAGCTGATGGGATCTGATCAGGATGGTTCCTGTGGGGCAAGGACACTGTTGATTTCCGAAGCGGAATAGTGTTGTACGAATATGAAAATAAAAAAGGAATGGCTGGAAATTTTATTTCCAAACATTCCTTTTTTGTTGAATTATCTTAGAAACCATATGCTTCGTATTTTTTCACAAAACAAAGCCCTGTTGTGCCAGGTCCTGTGTGCGTGGCAATCGTTGCTCCAATCTGGAATGGTGGAAGAAATCTTGCTCCCGGCATGGATTCTTTTGCTAGGGCTTCAAACTCTGCAAGGTCTTCCCATATGGTTGTATTGCCGCAGGTTGCAATATAATCCGCAGGATTTTCTCCAGTTTTTTGGAAATGCTGTTTTGTCACTTCTGCGATTTTAGAAAAGCCTTTTTTTCTGCTGCGCACAACCCCGCCTATGCTGATTTCGCCGTCTTTCAATATGATAATGGGCTTTATTTTCAGCACACTGCCAGAAAGCGTTGCCAGCTTACCAATGCGCCCGCCGATTTCCAAATAACTCAAATCACCTACCATGAAATGAATCCGGGCATCGGCCTTTGCTTTTTCAATATATGCAGCTGTTTCCTCTAAAGTTTTCCCGTTCTGCTGCATACGCACAGCCTCCATCAGCAGAAGAGCCTGAGAGCCGGTAGCATGCCAGGAATTGATAACATGGATATTTGCCTGCGGGAATTCCTCTTCCAGCATGGATTTTGCGGTAAGGGCAGACTGTACGGAACTGCTTAACGTGCTTGTGATCGTAAGGCAGAGAATTCCCATGCCATTCTCAAGGGCAGGGCGGAATGCATCAATATAATCCTGCACAGAAGGCAGGGAAGTTTTCGGATAGCCTTTTTCCTGTGTCATATTACGAAAATAATCGTCCAGGGACAGTTCTTCCAATTCTTTGTAATACGTTTCGTGGTCAATCGAAACATAAAAGGGAATCATTTTAACACCCAGTTCGTTCGCTTTTTCTAACCCCAAATCGCACGCGCCATCACTGAAAATTTGAAAATCTGCCATAATATCCTCCTAGCTGCCATTCTGTTGTTTTATCATGCTTATAATATAGCAAATAATAATAGAAAATGCAATATATAAAACTGAATTAAGTAGTATGAAAAACCAGATATGTCGGAGTGTAACTCTGTTTGCATAAGGCAAGGGAAAAATGGTAAAAATCAGAAAAAGAGGAGGGGTTTCCATGTTTGAAAGAGGGCAGAAAATCGTATACCCCATGCATGGCGCGGGCTATATCGAGCAGATTGAAGATGGCGCAGATACAGGCTATTATGTGATACGGATACCAAATGGGAATGTTATGATTCGTATTCCTATGGAACGTGCGGAGGATGCGGGACTGCGCGGGCTGATGTGCCGTGAGGATGTGGAAAAGCTGGTGACGCAGGCAGGGGAGAGCAGACAGAGCAATTCTGAGAACTGGAATATACGTTATAAAGAAAATCTGGAACGTCTGCGTACTGGAAAGCTGGAGGCAGCTGCGGAGGTCGTAAAGCTGTTAACAGAACGGGAGAAAAGAAAGAAACTGTCCCTTGTGGAAGGGCGGCTTCTGGGAATGGCGCGGCAGATTGTTTTGAGCGAAATTATTTCTGTATACGAAATTAACGGGGAAAAGGCAGAAGAATTGCTTGCAAAATGGATAAAAATAGGATAATATTTTATTACTGTATAGTGCGGATTTTTTCGCATTTTTACAGTTTACAGAATGTGGGAAGGAGGTGGAAAAATGAAACGGTTTGTAGAACTGATTATGAGCTTGATCGTTACGGCGGCTGCATATGCCATTATGCATATTATTTTTGTAACGGACTTATTCCAATGGAAAAGCGAACTGCCCATTTATGTCCCGACAGGACTGGCAGTATTCACCGGATTTATATTTTATTTCATTATTTCTTCGCCGGTAGCGGAAATGCTGATGAGAAAGCTGTCACAGATGGAGGACCGGCTGACGAAAATGAACCTGAAAGAGCTGGCATTTTCTATTTTTGGCGGCTTTATCGGGCTGGTGCTGGCGAACCTGATTGGGCTTGCGTTCCGCGGGTTCGGCGCAGTCGGCACGTTCATCGTGGTGCTGTTAAATTTCCTGTTTGGTATTCTGGGCATCCGTGTGGCAAGGCGGAAAAAAGATGAGGTAAATGTCCGCAAACTGCAGGAGGTGTTGCTGACAACTGCGCCTGTACCGGAAGAACCGCTTGTAGCTGGCAGGCCCAAAATACTGGATACCAGCGTGATTATTGACGGGCGTATTCTGGATATTTTGCAGACGGGGTTTATTGAAGGCAAGATTATTATTCCGACGTTTGTTCTGGAAGAACTGCGGCATATTGCGGATTCTGCGGACAGCCTGAAACGCAACAGGGGCCGCCGCGGACTGGATATCCTGAATGAGATACAGAAACAGCTTGCTGTACCTGTGGAAATCAAGGAATTTACAACGCCGCAGTTTATGGAGGTTGATTCCATGCTGCTGAAAATGGCGGAAAACATGGACGCATTTGTAGTGACGAACGATTTCAACCTGAATAAAGTTGCGGAATTTCAAGGTGTACGGGTGCTGAATATCAATGAACTGGCAAATGCCATTAAGCCTGTTGTGCTGCCCGGCGAGGAAATGAAGGTTACGATAATCAAATCCGGAAAAGAAGCCGGACAGGGTGTAGGCTATCTGAACGATGGTACGATGATTGTTGTGGACGGCGGCAGCAGACATATCGGGGAAACCAAAACGGTGATTGTCACAAGTGTATTGCAGACGGCAGCAGGGCGTATGATATTTACGAAAATGGTTGCCGCTGCGTGAAGGTCTGTTCTGTATCTCAACAAATGACGAGGGAATGCCGGACAGATGCTGGAAATAATGGAGGAAAAAGATGGAAATAAAGCCTGTTTGTGCTGCCGTAATTGTGGCGGCAGGGTCGGGCAAGCGTATGGGAACGACTGTCTGCAAGCAATACCTGCTTCTGGAAGGAAAAGAAATTCTTGCGCATACTGTAGAAAAATTTGAGAAAAGCAAGATGATCGATGAAATCATACTTGTGATCGGTCAGGAAGACGTCAGCAGGATGAAGCAGATGGCGGCTGGATATGGCTGGAAAAAGATTTCCGCTGTTGCGCAGGGCGGTGCAGAACGACAGGATTCTATCTGGAACGGCCTGATGCAGACAAGCCCGTCAGTGGAAATCGTGTTGCTGCATGATGGTGTGCGTCCGTTTGTGACGGAAGAAATGATACAGGCGTCTATACAGACTGCCCGGGAAATGGGGGCCTGTGCGGTCGGAGTTCCTGTGAAGGATACCATAAAGGTATGCGGAGCGGACGGTATGACGCTGGAAACGCCTGACCGCAGCCGCCTCTGGCAGATTCAGACACCGCAGACGTTCCGGCGGAAGGTCATTTTTCAGGCATTTGAAAAAGCGCGGAAGGACGGCTTTGTTGCTACGGACGATACTTCTGTGGCGGAGTATGCCGGATTTCCTGTAAAAGTAATTCAGGGCAGCTATCGGAATATTAAAATCACAACGCAGGAGGATTTGCTGATTGCAAGGGCATTTTTGGAATAGGGGAGAGGTACATGGATGGGTTTACTGCGTATATGAAAAAACATAAATCGACGTTTTTTCTCTTTTTTGATACATTTGCGGCTGTCCGGTATATCCGGCGGTGTGAGCTGGTCGATTTGGAAAGCGGAGAAGTGATTGCAGTGCTGAAGGTCGGAGCGATGTCTGAAGCCGTATACAGCCGGAAATATCGCAGGCTTTTTTTGAAATCCATGTTGAATGATTACTTGTATGTATATGATTTCGATATGGGGGAACTGAAAAAGCTGCGTAAGTTTAGTGGTTGTGACAGGGAGATTTTCCTGACGGACGACGAGGAAAACGTGATTGTATTTATCAACCGCGGGGGCATACAACGCGTTTCGGTGGATACGCTGGAGGTTTCGGTTCTGAATAGGGAAAAGGATTATTATTTTTTCCATAATGGCTGGGACAATCCCGATTTGAAATGCTATGAATTTTTCTGTACAAACTCCGATTTGCCCACAATATTCCTAAAGCTGGATTATCAGGGAAATGTGCTTGCCGAGGAGCCTGTCATTGTGGATGAAAGTGAAATACGCTGTGATTGCGTGGAATTTTGCAGGGAAAAGAATTTATATCTCTTTCAATGCGATAAGAAGGATTACAGCGGGGAGACTTTTTACAAGCCAGAGTTGTATACGATACTCAGCGAAAAACCGAATCCGAGCCATGACATAAAGTATCTTTTGGAAGGATATTATAGCGGGGGCTGTTGTTATATCACGCAGTATGAAAATTATGTGTTTCTATGCTATGGAAACGATGAGGTTTATGTGATAGACCTTGACAGCCGGCGCGTGGTTAAGAAATACGAAATCAGGCAAATGTCTACGATTGCACAGTATGACCCGAGAAGGAACGCTCTTTTTGTGAGTGTGTGGAAGAATCTTGTTATCCTTGAAAACGTATTATAGTTTAGGGGGAATCCATGAAAACAGTAACGATATATACAGACGGGGCGTGTTCCGGAAATCCCGGGCCGGGCGGCTACGGCACAGTCCTGCTTTACGGCGGGGCAAGGAAGGAGCTTTCCGGCGGCTATCGGCTGACGACAAATAACCGCATGGAAATCCTTGCGGTAATCAAAGGGCTGGAAGCCCTGAAAGAGCCTTGCAGAGTTCTGCTTTACAGTGATTCCAGATATGTTGTGGACGCGATTGAAAAAGGCTGGGTTGCAAAGTGGCGGCAGAATGGCTGGATGCGGAATAAAAAAGAACGTGCACAGAACGTAGACCTTTGGGAGCGTATGACCGTGCTTTTGGAAAAGCATCAGGTTTCGTTTCATTGGGTGAAGGGCCATGCGGATAATCCGGAAAATGAACGCTGTGACGAGTTGGCGCGTATGGCGATACAGAGCGGTTCTCTTTTGGAAGATGAGATGTATATGGCATAAAAATGGTGGAAGGCTAAGCCTTTCACCATTTTTATGTACTATGGTCAGAGCAGTTCTTTGTAGCTTGTAAAATATCGGTCTGCCAAAGCTTGAATTTCTGACTTTTCCTGATCCATAACAGGATCTTCTATGGCGTATACTGTAAAACCACCCTGTTTCGCGCCTTTTATGGCATATAATGCGTCCTCAAAGACAATCGTATCGGCAGGAGTGCCGCCCAGCCGCTCCATGGCGGTCTGGAACACCTCCGGTCCGCTTTTGTAAAGCCCTGTTTCTGTACAGGTCAGGACAAAATCAAAGTATTTTGAAATGTCCAGCCGGTTCAGTGCTAAATGGATATAGCTGGCTTCGGAGGCGGTCAAAATACACATTTTCGCGCCGTTCTTTTTTTCTTTTTCCAGAAATTCTTTTGCAAAAGGTTTCAGGGGAATAGTGGTGCGGTATTGCTCTTCTACAAACGAGATAATCTCCGAAGTGATTTCCTCTGCTGTAAAGGGGACACCCAATTCCTGCTGGAAATGTTCCGCTGTCTGATAAAGTGTCTGGGATTTCACGATTTCCTGTAAATTATCAGGAGGCGTGAATCCGTGGCTGAGCAGGAAGTTTTTCCCTGTATCTTTCCAGATTGGCATGGAATCAATGAGTGTTCCGTCCAAATCAAATATATAATGCTTCATGGATTATTTTCCTTCTTCTCTGTATTTGTCTATTTTTTCATTGATGGTCAGTACGCCAGAGGGGCTGTGGAAAATCTTGACATATGCCTTTGTAGAAGGCGCGCCTTCTTCAATAGGGATTTCCTGCGCGCGGCGGATAATACCCATCAGTGTATCAAAATCTCCTTCAACAGTGGTTTCAAACGGGCCAACCACATAGTGGCAGCCTGTGCTTTCGATATAGGCGATTACTTTGTCCACAACAGCGCAGACTTTGTCCATTTCCAGAATGTCCGGCAATACCTGAATTGCAATGCTTGTTTGATACATGATTCAAACCTCCTTTTTCCTTAGTGTAGCATTTCCGGGGAAAAAAGGCAAGTCGCTTTCCTTATGATGCATTTTGACAATGGGGATCTGCCGGAACCATCTAAAAAAAGAAAGAACTGCCGGAGTTCTTTCCTGAAGGATACTATTCTGTTTTTTTTCTCTTTTTTGCTGGCAGTGTGCAGTCAAAGGTATGATTCCGTCCAAGCGCATAAGCGATTTTTACGAGTTTCCTTTCATCTTCCGTCAGTTCCCGCTCCATTTTCTCCTCTGCACAGGCAAGCAGGGCACGGGTATCTGTTCTTGATCTGCGCGGTCTTTTTGCAAGCATTGTCAGCGGCTGAAATGTTTTCGGCGAAATCTGCTCCGGCCGTACAATGCGGAATATTTCTGCTGTATAGACTGCGTCATGCAGGGCGTTATGGAATGATGCTGTTTCCGGCAGACCAAGCTCTGCAACAGCATTTTTCAAACCAATTGACCGCCCGGCCTCCTGATTCAGGTAGGCGGAGGCGTAGGACTGTATATTCAAATAGGAATCGGTCAGACTGTCTACATCAAGGTCATAATAACAGATATTTCGGAAAAGAGATTTGATATCATCCTCGCCCCAGCTGCACAATATGGATGTTTCGTTTCCGATAAAATCCAGAAAAGCCTGATACGCTTCGGGAAAAGAGGGCTGATTTTCCAGAGTTTCCTGCTTGATTCCTGTGATTTTTTCCACAAAAGGATGTAGCCTCGGGTACAGTTTTGGAGTTATCATGATGTCAAAGGTATCCAGCTGTTCAAAATTTTCACTCAGCTTTACCGCGCCAATCTGTATGATTTCAAAGGGGCATTCGGGCACTGGCTCTGCCTTTTTCCCGCTTTTGAAGGGAAATGCCTGATTAAATTCCAAATCCAGTACAATGTAATGCATGATGAAAAATCCTCCTGTCTGCCGAATCTGCTTTTACAACAGACCCTCCGCTAAGAGTATAGCACGAAACATTGCGGGAAGGAAGAAAAATTGAAAATTTCTTGTGCCGTTTCTTTGGAAATGATAGAATGATAAGGAACAGGGGATTGAAAAATATGGAAAGGACGCGTTGCATATGAGATTGACATTCAGCGAGGAACAGATAAAACAGGAGAAAAATAAAATTTATTTAGAGGAGGACGAGCTTCTGCTAGAAGGGGAATATCTGGAAGGGGAAGGAAAACGGTATGTGATTTCAGGGATTGCTACAATTGAAGGGGAACGCTACCATGATTTCCAGATTGAGTTTGAACTGTTTCAGCCGCCGAAAGGGGAAACCGTTGAGGCGATCCTTGCAGAGGAATGGGATTGGTACGATTTTTTATGCTGAGAATATAAAATCAGGAAGGGTTTGTAAGCAAAGCAGCCTCTGGAAAAATGGATATAACGATAAGGACTATGCGTTATATCAGGTATAAAATTGTGAGGAGGGAAGAAAATGGGATTGTTTTTGCAAACGGCATTGGTGCTGAACAAAAATGAAGCTGGCATAAAAGCAGCGTTGGAACGGATAGAGAAAGATGCCAGCTTGGATGTGGTCGCTTCGGAATGCAAATTCCAGAGCCGCCAGAAGGGTACAGCGGTTTTGCTGAATGAGAACTGTATGGGATATGAAGAACTGGCGGAAACGCTTTCAGATGAATTGGTGCGCCCGGTTCTCCTGCTTTATATTTATGATGAGGATTTCTGGGGATATTATTTCTATGAAAATGGCAAATCATTAGACTGCTTTCAGACAGTTCCGGATTATTTTTCGGATGGTTCGGAAGAAGAAGCGCTGGCTGCTGTGGGGAACAGCGGGCTTATTGCAAAATATTTCGGAATAGAGGAATCGGAAATCGAAAAATATCTTGCGGCACGGACGGAAGAACAGTTGGAATTCTCTGAGGGAAAAGCCTATGAAGATGATGAGTTTGAGCAGGACGACTGCTGGCAAATGGCGGATTTTATGCGGAAATTAGGATTTCCCTATGAATTTTCATAATGATTTATATATAAAAGGCAAGCGAAACAGATGGAATCACTGAAATCACCTAAAGAATGAAGGAGGAAAACACATGGAAAAAACAACGATGGCATTCCGATATTTTATGCCTGCGGATACATATTTCGGCAGAGGCTGTATTGAGGCGCATAAAGACGTGATGGAAAAGCTGGGCAAAAAAGCAATGGTCGTAACAGGGCGAAGCTCTGCGAAGAAAAACGGTGCACAGAAAGATGTGACAGATGCGCTGGACAGTTTGGGCATACAATGGGTATTGTTCGATGAAATTGGGGAAAACCCTGATTTGGAAACAGTAGAACGGGCGGCAGAAATTGCTGTTAAAGTGGGTGTGGAATTTTTTATCGGAATCGGCGGCGGCTCGCCGATGGACGCATCAAAGGCCATTTCTGTAATGGCGGCAAATCCCGGCAAAGGCAGTGATGCTCTGTTTGACGGAAATTCGGCAGCCCTCCCTGTTGTGGCTGTGCCGACAACAGCGGGCACGGGTTCCGAAGTAACGCAGTTTTCCATCATCACACTGCATGAAAAGCGCACAAAAACAAGCATTGCGCCGAAGGTTTTTGCATCAGTATCCTATCTAGACCCGAAATATATGGATACGCTTTCCCCAAAAATCACGAACAATACGGCGGTAGACGCGTTGACCCATTTAATCGAAAGCTATCTTTCTGGTAGCGCGAATTTTATAAGCGAAAAAATTGTAGAAATGGGGCTTTCCATATTTTGGGAATGTATTCCGGCTTTGAAAGCACAGCAGTATCCCGCTGAAATCAGGGATAAACTGATGCTGGCGTCTGCTATCGGCGGCGTGGCAATCGCGCAGACGGGTACATCTCTGCCACATGGCATGGGGTATTTCCTGACGTATGAAAAGCATCTGGCGCATGGAATGGCAAACGGCGTGCTGACAAGGGCTTATCTGGAACAGTTTCCAGAAGGGGATGAGAAGGTTGCAAAGCTGCTGGCGTGCCTTGGCATGAAGGATACGGCAGAAATGGGCGCATTTATGGACGCTGTGCTGGAACATACAGAAACATATACGGAAAAGGATATTGCTTATTATACAGAGCGTTTTTTGGAAACACCGCAGAAAATGGCAACATTCCCATATCCTTTGACGAAAGAGGATGTTTACAAAATGTATGAAAAAAGTCTGCTGAAATGAGAAAGAGAAGCAGTAAAGGCAATACTGCCGGATGATTCGAGGCTTTGCATTATGATTATTCCAATGGTATTTCGCCATTTTTGTGGTGAAGATATATGCAGAACGGCGGGCGAAGTGAAAGCTGCATTTAGTAAACATATTAATGGTGTAAACCAGTTTTTCATTTCGGATATTTCTGACAAACTTTATCCATATCTAAGCATATTGGTAAATGGGGAAAATGCTTATATCATGGTACTCTTCCTTTGCCGGAACTGAGAATCACGGATTTCAGGCGTATGTGGAAGCTACAGAATCAGAACCCTGATGGTATCACTGTATTTTTATGTAAATACTCCGACAGTGGAAATGGAAATCAGAAACGAATATGTCTGTACAAAGGAAAAGGCACTGCAAGTCATACTCAAATTTATGTGTTATGATGAATGTCCTGTTTGTTTTGAGGATTTGCCCGACTGCGTTGAATGGGAAGAATTGTGATTATGGTCACCCTTCCAGCAATAAAAAACAGGAAATTACCGTTGAAATAATATGGTTAAAAACAGGGATGAAGGTGAATAGAATGAAGTATACCAGCACATTGCTGGCGGTTTCGGATATGGAAAAAAGCAAGCAGTTTTACCATGATGTTCTGGGAATGGATATTGTGAATGATTTTGGTGCGAATGTCACGCTGAATGGCGGAATCGCGTTGCAGACGATGGAAATATGGAAAACTTTTGTCCGGACCGGCAATATTATTTTGCCGAACAATGCGGTGGAACTTTATTTTGAAGAAGATAATATGAATGAATTTTGCAGGCATCTGGAAACATTTGAGATATACTATGTCCATGAATTGACGGAGCACCGCTGGGGGCAGCGTGTTATCCGCTTTTATGACCCCGATGGGCATATCATTGAGGTTGGGGAAAACATGGAGGCTGTTGTGCGCCGTTTTATACAACAGGGACTGACAGAGGAAGAAACGGCGGCAAGGATGGATGTCCCTTTCGACTATATTATTTCCTGTCTGAAGGGCAATACATCTGTGTAATGAAAATGATTCAACTGCCACAATGGAAAGGCAACAGAATCCTTTTTTGCCATAGACTGGTGAAAAAGGAGGGGATTTCATGCCCAGAATTTATCTCAGTCCGTCTTTGCAGGAATACAATACTTATATCAATGGTGGAACGGAGGAACAGGTCACGAACGAGATCGCAGACGCTATGGAGCCGTACCTGATGGCAATGGGGATTGAATTTGTGCGCAACAGACCGGAAATGACGTTGGGGGAGGCGATTGCAGACTCCAACAGCGAAGACTTTGATTTTCATCTTGCGATTCATTCCAATGCTGCGCCGGAATCTATGGCAGGGATGCTGACAGGGCCTGATGTTTACTATTTTGCCTCCAGTCCTTACGGAAGGGAAATGGCGGAAATCATTGCCGATGAATTTCGGACAATTTATCCGAATCCTGAAAAGGTGGATGCAGTGCCGACAACAACTTTGCGGGAGCTGCGGCGGACAAACGCGCCCTCCGCGCTGGTCGAAGTAGCATATCATGATAACCCGCAGGACGCCGCTTGGATTAAAGAGAATATCCAACTGATTGCGGCGGCTTTGAGCCGCTCGCTGGCAAGGTATTTCGGAATTCCTTTTGCGGAGCCTGCTGTGGAATAATGCGATGGAAATATCCGCCTGTTTTCTGTTTGGAAAGTTGAACAGGCGGATATTTCAATTTTTAAACAAATTATTGCATTTATCGGAGATAAAAGATTGTTCAAAACGCCTAAAAATATTTTTTTGTAGAAAAAATAAAGGGAATTCCATACAAGGGGAGAATATGATACAATATGTATATTGTCAATCAATCACATACTGTATACATAATTGAACCTCACGGGCGGTCTGCCCGATAAAAAATACTCAGGGAGGGAAACATATGAAAAATTATGCAGCAAACAGGGTAAGAAACGTAGTTCTTTTGGGCCACAGCGGTTCCGGAAAAACAACTTATACAGAAGCCGCGCTTTATTACTCTGGCGCAACAAAGCGTTTCGGCAAGGTTGAGGATGGAAACACTGTGAGCGACTATGAAGCAGAAGAAATTCGCCGTAAGGTGTCTGTGAATACATCTGTTATTCCCGTAGAATGGCAGGATACAAAAATCAATTTCCTGGATACGCCAGGCTATTTCGACTTCGTGTCAGAAGCAAAGCTGGCAATGAATGTCGCGGATACCGCGCTGATTATGGTTTCTGCAAAATCCGGCGTGGAAGTAGGTACGGAAAAGGCATGGGAATATACAGAAGAAATGCATATGCCCAGAATGATTTTTGTCAACCAGATGGATGATGAAAATGCTGACTTTGAAAAAACGCTTGCAGATATGAGAACGAAATTTGGCAAGGCTGTTGCTCCTTTGCAGATTCCGTTTAACGATGAAAACGGTAATTTCGTTGGCTTTATCAACCTGATTAAACGGGACGCAAGAAAGAAAGTAGATGGTAAGCTGCAGAGATGCGAAATGCCGGAAGAAAAGAAAGATGAAGTTGAGGTGCTCCGTTCCATGCTGATTGAAGTTGCGGCAGAAAGCAGCGATGAACTGATGGAAAAATTCTTCAACGATATCGAACTGACAGAGGAAGAAATTTATGACGGCCTTCTGGCAGGTATTTCCAGCCACAGCATCGCGCCTGTTATGTGCGGCTCCGCTACACTGGGCTACGGCGTAAAACTGCTGCTGAATACGATTGTACGTTTCACCCCTCCCGGGCTGGAAGTAAAAAAGAACTTCCACGCGCTTGTTGACGGCAGCGAAGCTGTGCTTTGCAGCAGTGATGATGAAACATTCTCTGCTTATGTGTTCAAAACGATTTCCGACCCTTATATTGGGCGTTTGAACCTGTTCAGGGTTATGACGGGCAAACTGGACAACAGTATGAGCATCTATAATGTGGAAAAGGACACAACGGAAAAAATTGGGCGGCTTTATGTTATGCGCGGGAAAGACCAGATTGAGGTTGACGAGCTGCACACCGGCGATATTGGCGCATTGGCAAAACTTTCCAATACTTCTACGCAGGATACACTTGCAACGAAGGAACATCCGATATCCATTCCGAAGATTAGCCTGCCCGGCTCTGTTCTTTGCATGGCAATCCAGCCGAAGGGCAAGGGTGATGAAGATAAGCTGTCCGCGGCTCTGGCAAAAATAAGAGAAGAAGATCCTACTATTAAGATGGAGGTCAACACAGAAACAAAACAGACTCTGATTTATGGTGTGGGCGAACAGCAGCTTGATGTTATGGTAAACAAGCTGAAAACAAAATATAAAATTGAAGTAGACCTGCTGGATCCTATCGTACCTTACAGAGAAACGATTAAGGGCAAGGCTTCTGTACGCGGACGGTATAAAAAGCAGTCCGGCGGACATGGCCAGTTCGGTGATGTTGTAATGGAGTTTGAGCCCAGCGGCGATCAGTCTACGGCATATGTATTTGAGGAAAAAATTTTTGGTGGTTCTGTTCCCAAGCAGTATTTCCCTGCCGTAGAAAAAGGCTTGCAGGAATGCGTGCTGAACGGTGTTCTGGCGGGATATCCTGTGGTTGGTCTGAAAGCTACGCTGACAGATGGTTCCTACCATCCGGTTGACTCCTCCGAAATGGCGTTCAAAATGGCAACGTCTGTTGCGTTCAAGGAAGGTGTTCCTCAGGCAAAACCGACATTGCTTGAGCCGATTGAGCATGTAGAGGTACTGATTCCGGAGAGATACATGGGCGATATCATGGGTGATATCAACAAACGGCGTGGACGTATTCTGAGTATGGACGCAGTTGGCAATAAAAAGTGTATCGTTGCAGAGGTACCAACTTCCGAAATGCAGAAATATGCAACAGATTTGCGTTCTATGACGCAGAGCCGCGGCGATTACAGACATTGGTTTGAACGCTACGAAGAGGCACCGATGGAGATTCAGAAGAAAATCATTGAACAGAGAGCTGCTGAAAAAGATAAATAAGCTTGGCTGAAAATAAATCCGGGCCGTGAAGTTGGAAGAGGGTTTTGAAAATGGCTTAAGAAACCGCAGAAAGGCAATGCTTTGTCAATCTGCGGTTTTTATTTATATACTGCTTGGCAGCGATATTGTTTTGCAGTTAATAAAGACACAACAGACGAAAATAGCATTTAGATCGCTCTGGCATAACAGTGTTTTTAAGTGGGAATAACAAAATGAGATTACGAATGGGAGGGAATACCATGCAGAATGAACTTTTAGATGTTGCGATAATCGGGGGCGGCCCTGCCGCGCTTTCCGCCGCTTTGAACTGCCGACAGCGGAATAAGTCTGTATGCGTTTTTGGCAGAAGCCTGGACAGCTCTCTGCTTTTTGCAGCGGAGAAGGTGGATAATTATTTAGGTATGCCGGATATTGGAGGAGAAGAAATGTTGAACCGCTTTTATGCCCATGCGGTGAAAAACGGTGTGGAATTTAAGGAGTGCAGGATTCGCCAGATTCTTTCTATGGGCGATCATTATATGATAAACGCAAATAATGAATTTATCGGAACGAAAACAATTATTTTAGCCGTGGGGCTGAATAAAAGTATTGGTATACCAGGTGAGGCGGAATTTCTTGGCAAAGGCGTCAGCCATTGTGCGACCTGTGACGGTATGCTTTACAGAGGCAAAAAAGTCATTGTTGTCGGGGAAAATGAGGAGGGCGAAGCGGAGGCAGATTTTCTGGCAGATGTATGTAAAGAAGTAATCTACATCCCGCTTTATCAGCCTGTTTTGAACCTGAAAGAAGGAATTACACAGAAAGAAGGAACCCCCAAAGCCGTTGTCGGGAAGGACGGAAAGGTAGCCGCACTGGAATTGGAAGATGAAACAATCAGTTGCGATGGAATATTTTTTGCCAAAAATACCGCTCCGCCGGAAAGTCTGCTTTTTGGGTTGGAAACAGACGGCAAAAATATTGTGGTGAACCGCAAAATGGAAACAAACCTGCAGGGAGTTTATGCGGCAGGGGACTGCACCGGCACACCCTACCAGATTGCAAAGGCCGTCGGTGAAGGTCTGATTGCCGCACTTTCCGCTGCGGAAGAGATAGACAGAAGAAATCGGAAGTAAACAAGAAAATCTGCAAAAAACCGGAGAGGTATACAAGAATGAAGTGACCCCAAAAAGTTAGACAAATATTTCAAGCACAAAATGTTCAAGCAGCCGAAAGGGTTTGCTGTCTGTGAATTGCAGGCGGCAAGCCCTTTCGTTTTGCCTTGATCCTGCGATTGTTGTAGTAATCCAAATATTCAATCAGTTCCCGTTTGAAGTGTTCCATGGACTGGAACTCTTGCAGATACAGCAATTCACTCGATAAGGTACAATAAGTTGCGCAAATAAAAAAGACAAGGTTTGCAGCCTTCTGGTAGAATGAAGTAGCGACACACCATTCAGAGAGGAGACAGCAAACCATGTCAGAGAAGATTGTACAG
>Ga0073908_1000931_pt1 | contig 44987 bp, 26 predicted proteins | sample MucameincwithD2O_FD_65484 | JGI IMG/M metagenome (GOLD analysis project Ga0073908, IMG submission 65484) | Mouse cecum microbial communities from Vienna, Austria - Mucus amended microcosms incubated with D2O | ecosystem: Host-associated > Mammals > Digestive system > Large intestine > Cecum... | reverse complement strand
CAGGATTATGTCACTACCGAATCGCTGTTTTATGCCACCAACAGGGCTTTGGCGGCGATAGGAACACGACTGAATATTAACTTTAGCCATTATGCTGCTTAATTTTGATTAGTTACTTATTATTCGCTCTTAATGCTGTTTACCGGGTTCTCGTTCGCTATCCGCCAGGACTTCCAAAGTACGCAGGCTACGATAATCACCAGATTGACCATCACTACCAGTACGTATACTGCCCAACTGACGGGAACACGCTCCGCGAACTGCTCCATCCACATTCCGTTGACATGCCATGCCAATACCGTACCGATGACGACTGCCGGAGCTGCCACAACGAGTATATCCCTCGACAGCATTTCCAAGATGCCGGAAGCCTCTGCCCCGTTCACCTTGCGGATGGCAATCTCCTTGCTGCGGCGGTGTACCTCGTCGGTGGTATACCCAATCAGTCCCATCAGCATGATGAAGAATATGGTCACTGCCGCCATCAAAGTGGCATTGCGGAATACACGGACAGAATTATAGCTGTTCTCGATTCTTTTCTCATAACCGGTAAAGTCAATGGTCTGGTCATGGAAAGCCTCGGCTACATCGTGGTTCAACTTCTGCAGATTTTCGGTAAAGGGTTCTTTCAAACGGACATGTACCGTTCCATAAAAACTCTTGTTTCCCCGGGCTATGAAAGGCATCTTCTCGGTTCTGAAACTCTCTATCTGGAAATCCTTCAACTGCCCTACGACCTTGAATGTATTCCCTTCGGTATATACCGTACGGCCCACGACGTCGTCTCCCCAACGCATCATCTCGGCAAAAGTCTCGTTCACCACGACTTCCTCTTTATCGCGTGCCATACGTCCCGTCTTCATAGTCATGCCCATCAAGGCAGGAAAGTCCTCGCGCATGTAATAAGAAGCACGACAAGAGAAAAGTGCCTGCCCGCTCTCACTATGAATCATCGCACCACTATATCCGCTAATGGGGGTGCTGTTGGCGCTGGACACCGCTTCCACGTAGGGCAATCCCTTGAAGAACTGACAAGCTGCATCACGCGTCGCTTCATTATCCCAGTAGGCATTGCCTATGGCTATCTGCTTGGGATTATACCCCATATCCTTTTTCAGTACATACTGATATTGCGACATCACCACACACATCAATCCACTGATGAATGCCACGCCTGCAAACTGCACAAACAGCAACGGACGCTTCCACCCCTTTTTCCCCTCGGTATAGCGGCGGAACACCTGCGACACGGGAATACGCGCAAAGAGCCGGCCCGGCAACACGCCTCCCACAATAAACAGCAGAAGCACTACCGACAATGGTACCCAGATACGCTGCGGAGCCAACAAGGTGGAAAGCTTTACCACGACCGTGTCTTCCACAAAATCGCGGAAGTTAATCATTATCAACGCCATCAGCAGCAATGCCGCCATAATGATGATGCCCGTTTCCAGCAAAAACATACTGAAAACCGTGCCACCGCTCGCACCGCTGCATTTATGTACGCCTACCGACTTGGCGCGATGGCTCAAAGAGGAAATGGAAATCAACACATAGTTTAACGCCGCAATGAAAAGAATGGCAAAACCAAGAATACTCATGATGACACGCATCCGACGCACATCATCATAATTGCGATATGTATCACGGATGGGCTGTACAAAAGCCGTGTAACCGTACACTTTTTTATTTTCCGCCGGGCGGTATTTGTCTATCATGGCATCAATACGCGCATTGACAACCGATTTGTCGGCACCGGGACGGAAACGGATAAACTCTACCCAACTGTCTCCCCCGCTCCACGAGTAGGCATTCCAGTTGCGGCTCCACAAAGTAGGCATCGAGATAACCGCTTCCGGATTGATTGTGGCGTTCTCAGGCAAATTGGCATAGATTCCCTTCACCGTCAGGTCAAACTGATGGTCATAATTAAGCGTTTTCCCTATAGGATTCTCCTCACCGAACACTTTCTTTGCAAAGCGTTCACTCAAGAAAATAATATCCTTCTGCACCAAGTCCTTTTCGGGATTCCCGTTCAGGACGTCAATGCCCATGGTACGGAAGAACAGCGAATCGGCTGCAATTTTCCTATCATTAAGCCGCACACTTCCATTGTAAAGGGGAGCAGATACCATAGACGTGCTTAAACTTACCGCCGATTCCACCTCTTGAGGAAAGTTCTCCAGAATGGCCCCTGCCACGGGACCGTAATTCCACTCCTGAGGCTCAAACTTCTCTCCTTTCACCGAAAATATCGACCATACCTGATACAAGTTATCATAATCCTTAAAGCAAGTGTCAAAACTCTGTTCATATGCCACGCGGGAGAAAAGCAGAATACTCATCGTCAACCCCAATCCCAAAGAAATGACCTTGATGATATTCGAACCGCGTCCCCGCAGCAAAGTCTGAATTACATAATAGATTTGTTTCATTCCGTTTATCGTTTATTGGATATATTTTTTGCTTTCCATATCGCAGAAAGCGTGCCAAAGAATGCACGAATCTGATTATCAATGCATATTGCATTTCAGAAGAAGACAAAGGTGTCTAATTTTTAGACGGGAGTGTCTAAAAATTAGACAGAGGCCGAATCTCTGTTCAGCCTCATAGAACAAAAAAAAGGGAAATTAGAAAAGAATCCATAAGAATGAAAACTTTACCTTTGCCCACAGTTTTCTAAAGATAGAGTATAAACATTAAATGAAGCACCTGCACATGAAATTCCCCAAACTCTTATATCCTTCATTCCTATGCCTGCTCATGGCTGGCTGCGACATGATAGATTATCACCCTTACGATGTACACATCAGCGGTGAAACCGATGTCAATGCCCACAACATTGCCCAAATAGAGCAGAACTGCCAGAACAAGACAACAATCCGGTTCGTAACAATGGGTGACTCCCAGCGCTGGTATGACGAGACTGCCGACTTTGTAAGCCACCTCAACAAGCGGGACGACATAGATTTCGTCATTCATGGCGGAGACGTCAGTGACTTCGGTGTAACAGACGAGTTCCTTTGGCAACGGGACATTATGAACAAACTCAAGATACCCTATGTGGTACTTCTCGGCAACCACGACTGCCTGGGCACGGGCGAAGAGACTTATCGCGCAATATTCGGAGACCCCAATTTCTCCTTCATTGCAGGACGGGTAAAGTTTGTCTGCCTGAATACCAACGCCATCGAATTTGACTACTCCCGCCCCATTCCCGACTTTGAATTTCTTGCCGCACAGATAAGCGACCGTGAAGAGGAATTCGATAAAACCGTTGTGTCCATGCACATACGCCCGTTCTGCAACGAGTTCAACAATAATGTGGCACACGTATTCCAGCGTTACATCAAGGAATTTCCCGGACTGCAGTTCTGTACATCCGCACACGAACACCATCGCTTCGAGAAAGACCTCTTTGAAGACGGGATAATGTATTACATGAGCGACTGCATGAAGAACCGCAATTACTATATATTCACCATAACCCCCGACGGATATGAACGCGAAGTGGCATATTATTAATCATCTGGCATGTGCCGTCGTCTTCTTGTCGGTATGCTCTTTTTCTGCTTTTTCACAAGAGAGAGATACCATCTTCATCATAGAACACGATACTGTATGGATGGATCCGCAACCGGATACCATCATTGAAAGCCAGACTAGGGAGAACCGTTATGACCGCCGCGTACACCGCTACCGCAGGCATTGGGAGGCCCTGATTCCGACACACACAAAAATTCAGTTTGCCGGCAATATGGGGTTGCTGTCATTCGGTACCGGATGGGATTACGGCAAAAGAAACCAATGGGAAACAGACGTATTCTTCGGAGTATTGCCCAAATACGACTCCAAACGTACCAAGCTGACATTCACCGTCAAGCAGAACTACCTTCCCTGGAGCCTGCAAATAAAACAAAGCCGTTTTTCTGTAGAACCGCTGGCTTGCGGCATGTATCTGAACACGGTATTCGGCGATGAATTCTGGGTCAACGAACCGGAACGCTATCCTAAAGGGTACTATGGATTCTCCTCCAAGGTGCGCACCCATGTATTTTTAGGACAGCGCATCACTTACGACATCGACCCGCAACGACGGTTCACGGCCAAAGAAATCACTTTCTTCTATGAAATAAGTACATGTGACCTATATGTAGTCAGCGCCTTCACCAACAAGTATCTGAAACCCAAGGATTATCTGAGCTTGTCGTTTGGCATCAAACTGCAACTGCTATAAGTTCTTTTTTTCAGTACCGCCATGAACTCTTACTGAAGTTGCTGCCAACTAATTTCTGTTTTACTTAAATCTATTCGTTCCACAATCGTTATATTATCGTCCGACAGTTGTTGAATTATCGTCCGACAGCTGTCGGACGATAATTCAACAACTGTCGGACGATTAATTCTTAGTAAGCAAAAATATAGAATAAAGCGGCATAAGGATTTGCTAAATGAGAAGGAGAATCTTAATACTTTGAAAACTGAGAGATTTGCCGAATATAATGCAGATAAATCATTAACTTTGCCCACAGAAAACAGAAATAGTTTATGGCAAAAAAAAACGGAAACATCCTGATTGTCGATGATAACCGAGGCGTACTTACCGCCTTGCAGCTTTTGTTGAAGCCATATTTTGAAGGGATAATCACACTTCCCTCTCCCGTAACCCTGCCCAGCGTATTGCGGGAAAAGTCATGGCAAGTGGTTCTTCTTGACATGAACTTCACCTCGGGCATCAATACCGGCAACGAGGGATTATACTGGCTCCATGAAATAAAAAAGCAATGTCCCGCCCTGCCCGTAGTGCTGTTTACCGCCTATGCCGACATAGACCTTGCCGTACGGGGAATCAAGGAAGGAGCCACAGACTTCGTCGTGAAACCCTGGAACAACCGGAAACTGGTGGAAACCTTGCTGAACGCCGTATCGGCTTCTGAAACAAAATCTCCGGCCAACGGCCCAAATGCCGGACGTACGGCAGAAAACAGCCACCCGCTTGCGGATACCCGCAACATGTATTGGGGAAACAGCCCCGCCATGCAACAGCTTCGTCTTTTGGTGGAAAAAGTGGCCTCTACCGATGCCAATATTCTTATTACAGGCGAGAACGGTACCGGTAAAGAGATGCTGGCACGCGAAATACACTCCCTCTCATCCCGCAACCGGCAGGACATGGTAAGCGTGGATATGGGTGCAGTCACCGAAAGCCTTTTCGAAAGCGAGCTGTTCGGCCACATGAAAGGCTCTTTCACCGATGCCCGTGCCGACCGTGCCGGCAAGTTCGAAGCAGCCAGCCACAGCACCCTCTTTCTCGATGAAATAGGCAATCTCCCCTACCATCTGCAAGCCAAACTGCTGACTGCCATCCAACGCCGCAGCATTGTCCGGGTAGGCAGCAACACTCCCATTTCCGTAGACATACGGCTGATTTGCGCTACAAACCGCAACCTGCCCGAGATGGTGGCAAAAGGCGAATTCCGCGAGGATTTGCTGTACCGCATCAATACGATACACCTCGAGATACCCTCGTTGCGCGAGCGGCCCGAAGACATCATCCCCCTTGCAGAACTTTTCATCGCCCGCTTCTGCAAGCAATATGACAAACCCTTCGTCAAGCTGACGGACGGCGCCCGCGAGAAGCTTACACTCCACCCTTGGTACGGCAATATCCGCGAACTGGAACATGCCATCGAAAAAGCCATTATCATCTGTGACAACGACACCCTTCCCGCAGAACTGTTCCAGCTGGCACGGCGAACCGGCACTCCCGAAGCTTCCGCATCCACGCTCGAAGAAATGGAAATGCAGATGATACGGAAAACACTCGACAAATGCAGCGGAAATCTCTCTGCCGTTGCCGCACAGCTGGGCATCACCCGACAGACGCTGTACAACAAAATGAAGAAGTATGGCCTCTAATTATACATTCCGTGTTGTCGTCAGTCTGGCAGTAGCGCTCCTTGCAGGGGTGATGTGGACTGTCGACATATTTTGGGGCGCTCTCTGCACCGCGCTGCTTCCCATAGTCTTGTACTGGCAGCAGAAGTTATACCGTCATCACGTGCGGAAGGTACTTTTCATGCTCGACGCCATCGAAAACAACGATAATGCCATCCACTTCTCCGAAACGGAAAACACTGCCGACGCACGCCTCGTGAACCGTGCATTGAACCGGGTTGCCCATATACTTTATAATGTGAAAAGCGAAACAGCACAGCAAGAAAAATACTACGAACTCATTCTGGACTGCGTAAATACCGGTATCCTTGTGCTGAACGATAATGGTGCCGTATATCAGAAAAACAGCGAAGCCCTCCGCTTGCTGGGCCTCAATGTCTTTACCCACGTCAGCCAGCTGAATCGCATAGACCCGCGTCTTTCGTCCCTCCTTGACAATTGCCGGCCGGGAGACAAACTGCAAATGCCTTTCAACAACGAGCGAGGCACTGTAAACATGTCCGTCCGCGTCAGCGACATTACAGTCCGTAAAGAGCATCTGCGCATCCTCGCCTTGAACGACATCAACAACGAACTGGATGAAAAGGAAATAGATTCCTGGATCAGGCTCACCCGCGTACTGACACACGAAATAATGAACGCCGTCACTCCCATAACCTCCCTGAGCGATACACTGCTGGAACTGACCGAGGCACAAGCCTCCAAAGAAGAAATCAGAAACGGCCTGCAGACTATCAGCAGTACGGGCAAGGGCCTGCTCTCTTTTGTGGAATCATACCGGAAATTTACCCGTATTCCCACCCCCGAACCATCCTTGTTCTACGTAAAAAGCTTCATCGAGCGGATGGTCGAACTTGCCCGTCACCAGCACCCCAATGTCCGGGCCACCTTTCATACGGACATCGCACCAAATGACCTTATTCTATATGCCGACGAGAACCTGATATCACAAGTGGTCATCAATTTACTGAAAAATGCCATGCAAGCCATCGAATCGGATAAAAATACAGATAAAGAAGGACATATCAACATACATGCCTACTGCAATGAAGCAGAAACCATACTGATAGAAATTTCCAACAACGGACCTGCCATTCCCAATGACATTGCTGAACACATATTTATCCCCTTCTTTACGACCAAAGAGGGCGGAAGCGGTATTGGACTGAGTATTTCCCGGCAAATCATGAGGCTGTCCGGCGGAAATCTATCTTTATTACCAGGTAAAGAAACCACATTTATTTTAAAGTTCAATTGAACTATTTTAGATTTGTATTTGTTAAACACATTGCATATCTTTGTACTATTATACATTAAGAAAGAGCACATTGCAAACTATATAGCATAGAATTTATGATATTTACAGCAGGAAACATACTACTTATAGGTTCCATATTACTTTTCGTCAGCATCATTGTCGGCAAGACCGGATACCGTTTCGGGGTACCAGCGTTATTACTTTTTCTTGTCGTCGGCATGCTGTTCGGCAGTGACGGATTGGGGTTGCAGTTCCACAACGCCAAAGAAGCACAGTTCATCGGCATGGTTGCCCTCAGCATTATTTTGTTCTCCGGCGGTATGGACACCAAGTTTACGGAGATAAAACCCATATTAACTCACGGCATTGTTTTGTCAACTGTAGGAGTACTACTCACGGCCCTCTTTACCGGATTATTTATCTGGTGGCTGTCTGGCATGAGCTGGACCAACATCCACCTGCCGCTGATAACCTCCCTTTTGCTTGCATCCACCATGTCATCTACCGACTCAGCCTCTGTATTCGCCATTCTGCGTTCACAAAAAATAAACTTGAAACATAATCTGCGCCCCATGCTGGAGCTGGAAAGCGGTAGTAACGACCCGATGGCATATATGCTGACCATCGTGTTGATTCAATTCATCCAGTCCTCCGGAATGGGAGTTCCCCAGATATTAAGCTCTTTTGCCATACAGTTCATTGTCGGCGCTGCAACCGGTTATTTCCTCGGAAAGCTGGCCATCCTTATGCTAAACCGGCTGAATATAGACAACCAAGCACTCTATCCTATCCTATTGCTGTCTTTCATATTTTTCATCTTCTCCATCACCGACCTGCTGAAAGGCAACGGTTACCTGGCCGTGTATATTGCCGGAATGATAGTGGGCAATAACAAAATCATGCACCGGAAAGAGATTTATACCTTTATGGATGGACTGACCTGGCTTTTCCAAATCATCATGTTCCTCTGCCTCGGTCTGCTTGTCAACCCCCATGAAATGTTGGAAGTTGCAGTCGTGGCATTGCTCATAGGCATATTCATGATTGTTGTGGGACGTCCTCTCAGCGTTTTTCTCTGCCTGCTGCCCTTTGGCAAGAGAATCACCCTCAAGTCACGGCTGTTCGTATCGTGGGTAGGATTACGTGGCGCAGTACCCATTATCTTTGCCACCTATCCCGTGGTAGCCAATGTGCCCGGTGCCCATGTCATCTTCAACATTGTATTCTTTATAACCATCGTCTCGCTAGTCATCCAGGGTACCACAGTCTCCTGGGTGGCCCGGCTGCTAAACCTCTCTACCCCGCTGGAAAAAACCGGAAATGATTTTGGAGTCGAACTGCCCGAAGAAATTGACTCCAACCTGCACGATATGACCATTACACAAGAAATACTGGACCAGGCAGATACTCTAAAAGATATGAACTTGCCCAAAGGTACACTGGTGATGATTGTAAAACGCGGAAATGAGTACCTTATTCCGAACGGGACATTAAAGCTTCATGCCGGTGACAAGCTGCTTCTTATTTCGGAAAATGGTAAGGAATAAGAATTACGGATAGGTTTCTATCCGTCCCAAGACAAGAAAAAAGCGGAAACTATTTGCTTTGCATCACTATAAGACCTATCTTTGCGCAGTTTTAACTAAAGTGTGCAACAGCTGAATGGAACAAGAACAAGGGTTCATCGATTATATAGAACAAAGCATTATTAAAAACTGGGATCGCAATGCCCTGACAGACTACAAAGGAGTTACACTACAATACAAAGATGTGGCAAGAAAAATAGCCAAATTCCATATCGTATTGGAAAGTGCCGGTATACAGCCCGGAGACAAGATTGCCGTTTGTGGACGTAACAGTGCACATTGGGCAGTCGCTTTTCTGGCAACGGTTACCTATGGAGCCGTCATTGTTCCCATTCTGCATGAGTTCAAGGCTGACAATATCCACAACATCGTCAACCATTCCGAAGCCAAATTGCTATTTGTCGGCGACCGCGCATGGGAGAATCTAAATGAAGAGGCAATGCCCCAGTTGATGGGGATTGTACTGCTGACGGATTTCACTCCGGTGGTTTGCCGAAATGAACAACTGATGGAGGCTTTCGAACACCGCAACGTCCTCTATGGCGCACGCTTCCCCAAGAATTTCCGTCCCGAGCATATCAGCTACCGCAAAGAGGAGTCGCCCGAAGAACTGGCTGTCATCAACTACACTTCAGGGACTACGGGATATTCCAAAGGGGTCATGCTCCCTTATCGTAGCCTAGAGTCCAATGTAGCCTATTGCCATGAAATGCTTCCCGTACGTCCGGGAGACCATATCGTATCCATGTTACCTCTGGGACATGTCTTTGGCATGGTGTACGATTTCCTGTACGGTTTTTCCGCAGGTGCCCATCTGTACTTCCTTACCCGTATGCCGTCTCCCAAGATTATCGCACAGTCATTCTCCGAAATCAAGCCACGGGTCATTTCATGTGTACCGCTCATCGTAGAGAAGATTATCAAGAAGGACATTCTGCCCCGGATAGACAATAAAATAGGCAAGTTGCTGCTGCGGATGCCCATTGTCAACGATAGAATAAAGGCTGACATGCGCAAAAAGGCAATGGAGGCTTTTGGCAACAATTTCGATGAAATCATTATCGGAGGAGCACCGTTCAATGCGGATGTGGAACGTTTCCTGAAGCAGATAAGTTTCCCCTACACCATCGCATATGGCATGACGGAATGCGGTCCCATCATTTGCTCCAGCCGTTGGGAAACACTGAAACCGGCTTCCTGTGGCAAAGCAGCCACCCGCATGGAAGTGAAGATTGCCTCCCCCGATCCGCAGAACGTGGCAGGAGAAATAATCTGTAAAGGTGCCAATCTGATGCTGGGCTATTACAAGAATGCCGAAGCCACCTCCCAAATCATCGATATAAACGGCTGGCTGCACACTGGTGACCTTGCAACGATGGATGCCGAAGGATATGTCACCGTCCGCGGACGTAGCAAGAACATGCTACTCACAGCCAGCGGCCAGAATATCTACCCCGAAGAAATTGAAAGCAAGCTGAACAACATGCCATACGTATCCGAATCACTCATCCTATTGCAAAAAGACAAACTTGTGGCCCTTATCTATCCCGATTTCGACGATGCATTCGCCCACGGCTTGGAGCAATCGGACGTTGAGAAGATTATGGAGGACAACCGGAATGAATTGAATCTGCAATTACCGGCCTACAGCCAGATTACAAAAGTCAAGATACACTTCGAGGAGTTCGAGAAAACAGCCAAGAAGAGTATCAAGAGATTCATGTATCAGGAGGCAAAAGGATAAGGGGAATGGGGCAAACTGCTCTTTTAACGTTTTCTTTTGGTTAACAAAAATAGAAGCAAAGGAACAAACAGTTAACAAGTGTTATAAAACACACTTTTTTATTTGGATAATTTGCACATTCTCCCAATATCCGTATCTTTGCAATGTATTTTTCATAGTATTAGATTTAAGGTTAACAAAGGTTGGAGTACAGCGGTACTCCTTTTTTTATGCCCGTAAATCAGATATTCCCGGAAAGCCTCTTCAGTCCCTTCAATACAGATTTATCTTTCACCTCCATGATGCTGATGGCATAGCCGCCACCGGAAGCAGCTTTCAGTTTCAAGACCGTTTTGGGAGAAACGATACCTTTACGGATAACATAAGCTTGCGGATTTGTCTTATAATCGGCATCTTTTGCATCGGCATAGACGGTTGCAATATACTGCTTGTCTGCATCCAGGAAATCCAGTTTCAGAGTTGAAGCATGTCCGTGCTCACTGCTGGTGCAACCGATAAACCAATCATTCGTACCTTTTGCCTTACGGGCAACAGTGATGTAACGTCCCGGCTCAGCTTCCAGATAGCGGCTGTCGTCCCAATCCACAGCCACATCTTTGATGAACTGGAAAGCATCCATGAAACGCTCATAGTTCTCAGGAAGGTCGGCAGCCATTTGTAGAGGGCTGTACATAGTGACATAGAGTGCCAGCTGACGCGCCAAGGTAGTATTGGCATGCGTATGGCTGTTCGGATTCAATTTATTGATGTCCATTTCAAAGATACCGGGCGTATAGTCCATCGGGCCGCCTTGCAGACGGGTAAACGGAAGTATCGTTGTGTGGAAGGGCTTGTTACCGGAAAAAGCCTCATACTCCGTGCCTCGGGCAGATTCATTGCCTATCAGATTGGGATAGGTACGGCATAAACCGGTCGGACGTACCGCTTCATGGGCATTGACCATTATCTTGTGTTTGGCAGCTTCGGTCACGGCGTATAGGTAATGGTTGTTCATCCATTGTCCATAGTGATGCTCGCCACGGGGAATCATATTGCCTACGTAGCCACTCTTTACCGAATTATATCCGTATTTGTTCATCAGCCGGTAGGCGGCCTCCATGTGCCGCTCATAGTTACGGACGGAAGCCGATGTTTCATGATGCATCATCAGACGGACACCCTTGGAATGGGCATATTCATTCAGATACTTGATGTCAAAATCGGGATAAGGAGTCACGAAATCGAAAACATAATCCTTGGAATTACCGAACCAGTCTTCCCAACCCGTATTCCAACCCTCCACCAATACCTGGTCAAAACCGTGTTCGGCAGCAAAGTCTATGTACTTCTTCACATTAGCCGTGTTGGCCGGATGAATGCCGTTCGGTTTCATCTTGGAATAGTCCGTATCATCCAGTTTCACAGAAGGGAGGTCAAAAGTATATGCCCAGGGCTTTCCCCCTGCAATCATTTCCCACCATACGCCGACATATTTCACCGGCTTAATCCAGGAGGTATCATCATACTTGCAAGGCTCATTCAGATTGAGAATCAAATTGGAGGCCAGTATCTCGCGGGCATCATCACTGACCATGACCGTACGCCAGGGAGTATGGCAGGGAGACTGCATATATCCTTTATTTCCTTGGGCGTCCGGAGTCAGCCAGGATTCAAAAACGAGGTTCTTGTCATCCAGGTTGAGATGCATGCAGGAGTAGTCCACCAAAGCTGCCTCGTGCAGGTTAAGGTACACTCCATCAGCTGTTTTAAGCTGTATGGAAGTCTGGACACCCGTCGGCGAAAAGACAGTTTGTGACGCATTGTCGCTCACAGCTCCCTGCAGCAGTCCACGGATTTCAGAGAGTTTGGACTCCGTGTAATCATATTCCTGGGTATCATAATCTCCCGGAATCCACCAGGCAGTATGGTCGCCGGTCATGGCAAACCGGGAATGCTCTTCCTTTATCACAAAATAAACCAGATTCTTCTGTTGCGGAAACTCATAACGGAATCCCACGCCGTCATCATATACCCGAAAACGGATATTCATAAAACGAGTGGTAGACGGTTGTTCAAGTTCTACCAGCAATTCGTTGTAGTGGTTGCGGATATCTTTTGTTTCCCCCCACACCGGTTGCCAGGTTTCATCGAAAGTGGAAGTAGAAGTCCTTACCACTTTGAAACCATCCATCAGGCCGGTAGTTCCTTTCAGTTCCAGTCCCAACGTACTGAGATTGATGACAGGGGCCCCTTTATAATCCACCTGATAGGCTGGTCTCCCGTCTTTTGTCAGTTCAAAATCCAGCTTCACCATGCCCGAAGGGGATGAAATGCCTTCAGCATTCCCCGCTAGGGCAGAAAAAAGCAAAGCCGCGCTAAGTACAAATTTCTTCATAATAATGATATGTTTTTTGTGTTAATAGATAAACTCAATGATATGCTCCTTTCCATCATCCGGTAACCTCAGCAGGCAGGTCTCCTGCTTCTTGTCGGGACACCAGGCAGTTATCGTAAACTCTGTCTCCCGATTTTCTTCCAGCTTTCCGACATTCGTTTTCTTGATTTTCTGACCGTCCAGCAAAGCCGTTTTCGGCATCTGTTCCGTATAGATGCAGAACATCAGGTTTCGTTGGCCGGGTAAGCTATATTTCTCACCGGTCCGTGTACCTACTTTCAGCGTATAGCCTTTGTCGGTAGTCTGGCAAGTAATAGGAGTGCGCATGAACTCTCCACGCAAATATCCTAAATCAGTTCCTGCATCTTCATAAAGCGAGAAGGTTGTTTCACTGCCCGCTGCAGCAGGAAATATCTCAAACGTAACCGGATAGACAAGTTTCTCGTCCGTATAGTTCATGACCGGCATTTGGGGTATGATGCTTCCTTGCTTTACAAACATAGGAATAGTATTGAGGGGAGCATCCACCGTTATCCATTGTTCACCGCTATATGTTGTGTGTTTGTTGTAGTCAATCCAAGTTCCTTCAGGAAGATAAACATTTTTATTTCTCGCTCCTTTTTTTACTACCGGAGCAACCAGTAGCTCACTGCCAAACATAAACTGGGCATCCGTAGAGAACGTTTCCATATCTGCCGGATATTCCAGAAACATCGGTCGCATGAGGGGCAACCCCGTTTCGTGTGCTTCGCGGGCATACGTATAGATATAAGGCAAAAGGCGATATTTCAATTCGATGGCTGTCTTGGCATTCTTCTCGGACTCTTCGCCGAACAGCCACGGCTCCACAGCCACGTTGCCCTCATGATGAATGCGGCTCAGGGGATTGAAAGCGCCCATCTGTATCCACCGCGTATAAAGTTCAGCCATCGCAGGATAATCCTCTATATCTCCGCAATAACCGGTAATGTCACAAGTAGTAAAAGGAATAATTCCCAAACCGGCAGACAACAATACCGGAATCTGATTGGCCATCTGCCCCCAGCCCTGCGTCACGTCATCACCGTTTCCACAGTCACCAGTCCAGCCGAAGGTATAGCGTTGCAAGCCCGCAAAAGCGGCACGTGTCATCTGAAATACGCGACGGTCAGGATTCCGTTTTTCAAACTGCTCCTTCACCACCTTATCCCACGTAAGACCATAAACATTGTGAATCTCATCATGCATGCCCAAATGGTGTTTCATCACCAGCCGTCCTGTCTGCTCCTCATTGCTCCAGGCAGGTTCACCCATATCAGTCCAGAAACCGGCAATGCCATCATCAATGGGCTTCTGCTGATAAGCTCCCCACCAGTCTGCCACAGCAGGAAGGGTGAAGTCTACTACGCCACAATTACCACCCCAGGGCCAGGGCATGTCATAACTCCTGCCGTCGGTGGAGTCCTTTACCAGATACCCTAACCTATCGGCTTCCTCCCATTGCCGCTTATTGGCTTGTGAAATGACCGGATCTTGCGAAACCACCACCTTGAAGCCCATATCCTTGAGGTCTGCAAGCATCTTTTTCGGATTCTCGTAGTTCCCTTTCCGCCACTCGAAATCCTGCAAATATTGTGTCCAGCCGATGTCTTGGTAAATAACATCACAAGGAATTCCACGCTTACGATAGCCTTCAGCTATTTCATAAGACAATTTCTCGCTCGTCAGCAGTCCCCGGCATTGTGCAAAGCCCAATGCCCATTTAGGAGGCATTATGGGTTTTCCCGTCAGGTCGACATATTGTTTCATGATTTCCTTATAATCCTTCCCGAAGATGAAATAATAAATCATCTCTCCCCCAGGAGCCTCGAAACTGTAGTAATCGCGGCTTTCCGTACCAAACTTAAATTCGGTTTTATACGTATTGTCCAGGAAAATACCATAACGATAACTGCTCATAAAGAACGGAATACTCTTGTAGAGCGGATCCTCAACGATGCTATAACAAGGCTTGTCGCTATTCCACATCTTGTAGGCTTCACCCCGACGATCCAGCTTGCCGGTCTTTTCTCCCAAGCCGAAGAAGTGTTCATCGCGACGAAGAATCTTGTATTCCAGTTTGCGTTGTCCGTCACTGATATGTCCTTTATCGGCATAATCACTGAACAGCAGTTTCTGATACTTGTCGAATATCTGTAAGTTAAACGGGGATTTGTTTACCCGAATGCGAAGCTTGGGAGTAAAAATCTCGTAACAAGCATTCTGCTCGTCCACATGAACAGTACCCACATCTTCCAAGTCCTCATTAACAACGGCAAAAGAAGGATTATTGCGCTGGAAACTTCCATCGGGAGAAAACCAGATACGCACCGTAGACTGGCTGCACAGGCGCAATTGTATGGCAGAACTGTCATTCAAATGAAAGGTCACACTCCGCTCGTTGCTGGTATAGGACGTACAGTCTCCAGTACGGCTCTGCGCATATGCACAGACCGTAAATGCACAGACCGTGAAAAATAAAAGTATATATTTCTTCATTACCATAATCTGTTTGTTCCTTAATAAAATATTTTACTCCATCACAAGCATTGTCCAGTACTTCAGCAAAGGCAAGGTAAAGGTAACCGTACCGTCTTTCTGTTCAAACACCAGTTCCTGCGAAGCACCGGCATGGAAATCGGGCGATGCAACCCATATCTTGTTCACTTTGCCGGAAACATTCATCTTCAGCGGTACGTCAGATACCAAGCGCGGTTCAGGCATTGTCCCATTCAAATCCCTCCAACTCAAATTATCTGCATTGAGGAAGTTAAGCAAATGAATGACTTGCCTGCCATTTACATTTTTGGCATAAACAGTGATGGCAGACTTCTGCGGTGGCCACACATTCAGAGAAAGATTCTGTGTGGCATCCGTACAAGTCAAAGAAACAGCTATCTCCGCCTCCGTATCCTTGTCACGAAGTAGATTCTGATAAGCTGTCATAAAGTCATAATAACGAATCATGGCTGTTTTCAGTACATCGTTCATTTGCAAAGCCGTGCTTGGAAAATACTCTTGACATAGCATGTGGTCGCCCAATTCCAAATGTGAACCACCCAATGCAAACATCACGGCATCCGTCAGCAGCACACCCGGTGTATTGAACTCACCGGTACTGCTACCTGCCTTGTCATAGTTCATGTATGCGGCAAACACCGTTTTCAAGGTATGGTTGCCATACTGGTCGTTCGCTTTGATAATGGTGTGCAGATCCTTGAAGCCTGCCTCATCGCCCCATACTTCATTATAAAGGAAATCCACTTTACCCGTACCAGCTATCTGGGAAGCTCCATAGCTGGAGACGGCATTCATCACCAAACGCTTGTCCGGATGCTTCTGTTTCATGGCTTCGATGAACGAGGCATATCCCTTAGGCAGATTTACCTTATTGCCATCATAGTCATAGCGGTCACCCCGGTTTCCCAGTTGGTCTATCTGATAACCGTCAAAGTCCAGATTGGCATAAACATCATCGTTTTTCTGGGCAATATATGCCTGCCATTCCGTATTGGTGGGATTGAGCAGGAAGATATTACTTTTCCAACTGGAGGGCAAGTCATGCGAATCCTTATCCATACGTCCCGTGTTCTTGAATATGTACCATTCTTCCTTTACTCCGTCGGAAACGGCATCGTCCAAAGCTCCGAAACATAGATTGTAAAACATGGACTTCATGCCCAGGCTGTGTTGTGTAGAGATATACTTCTTCACTACCTCGGTATAGACCTCCCGGTTGGCAATGTCCTTATAAAACTCGTCCTGATGCTCACGTGTACCGCCTAACGGCCAGTGATGCTTGTTGTGCCAATCCTGAAACTGTACCCCGTTAATGTGGCAACGGTTCAGGAAAGCCATCTCCTTCTCTATCACTCCATCCACCTTTTTCGAAGCATCAAAAGTGGCAACGAAACCATAACGTGGAAAACGTGTCCAGTCACTGGATACATCTACGGCAATAGTACCAAGAATAACCTCTGTTCCATTCTCTTTTGTACGGTATACATCCACCAGATAACCGGTATAATCGGTTGCCGGAGCAGTCCAAGTCCAAGTAGTACCGACAGCAGCCTGCTCCGATACAACCTTGTCCATTGTCCGGTAGCGGATTTTAGCTCCGGCAGGAAGGGCGTCAGCTGTAAAAGAAACACTCTCGCCCGGCTGGTAACATGCCTTGTCGGTAGTGAGATTGACCGTCAAGTCCGAGGTGACTGGGGTTACTTCCGTAACCCCTCCACTCTCTCCGCCTCCACCGGTACCGCTACCGGTATCATCACTCTCCTTGCTGCATGCAACCAGCAGCAAGGCTACCATTGTTGTATAAACTATCTTCTTCATCTATTGTAGATACTTATTGTTTCACGATTGAAATTGTCTCTTCCAGCTGATTCAAAGTAATCAGATAGGAACCTGCTGTCGTAATCTTCCACTTCTGGTCGATGCCGCCTACCATCACGTCCAGATATTGCGCTTTGAACGCTTCGTCTGATTTATCAAGGAAAAGCATCGGTTCTGTTTCTCCTGCAGGCTGTTTGTCTGCTACAGCCGGCATGAACCAGGCTCCATTCCAATCTTCCTGCTTATCACAAGTAAATTTCAACTCACCGGCATTCAGCGTACCTTTCCAAGTGAACACATACGGATTATCCGTTGTCTGCATCGGCGTAGCATCACCAATCGTCCAACCGGCCGGAGTAGCATCACCTACCATATAAATCATCTCATACGGAGTAAATTCGCTCATCATCATGCGTTCCTTACCACTACGGATATCCATGCAAATCTTGTAGGCCTTGCCGCATTCCCCGTCTTTCAGCACCCATTTATTGTCCGGGTCGAACCCTTTCACAAACACCACTTCTGTATCGGTATAAGCAGCATCGGCGTTCTTGGCCTTATACATATTCTCCCAACTTCCATCGGAGGTTCCGAACTTGAATTCCCCTCCTTTGCCCACTTCGAAGAACTTGCCGAAGCGGAACAAGTATGGGTCGAGCACATCTTGTTTCATCTTCACGAATCCCCAATCCGTAACGTTACCCACAAAATAAAGCTGGTCATAGACAGGTGCCAACGTCTCAGTCTGGGTCAATGTAAGAACACCGGTAAACAGATTGACCTCAACGATGTAATTATGATCTTCTTCGACAATAAAAGGTATGTCCGGCTGGTCATCACTGCTACGAAGCATCAGCAAGCCGTCTGTTCCCTTGTTGTAAGAGGGCAGGAATGAGCCTAAGGTCGTGATGAACTTAAATTCACCCGCAACAAGTCGGCCCGTCCATGTAAAGATACCATTGTCCTTGCGGATCATTTCTGTCGCATCATCGGCACTCCATCCGCCCGGAGTGGCACTACCTATAAGATAAAGGGTGGATGTAAGCGGTTTATAAGCAGTAACGCTGAAAGCAGTGATAGATACCTGCTTTTCGTCCCGTTCCGTTACAACAGCTGTCAACCGCGCCTCCAGCGAAATGTTCTCCCCGGCAGTTGCCCCAAAATGGTTGCGCAGGATGTCATTCAATTCCTCCACGCTCTTTTTCCATGAGTATTCTTGTACGGCATTCTCCACAGCCACATAAGAGTTTGCAAAATTACTGCCGGCCTTTGCCAGTTCCAACGTATAGGATATTTTATTGCCCGTCCCATAATTGGTTCCCGTAGTCCAGGAAAGCTCCAGGGCATCATCGGCATGTGCCTGCTCATTCAAAACAACTTCCGTCTTGCTGACCGTCAGTACAAGTTCATTCTGTCCTTTATCCAATTCCATGTAATCATCATCTACACAAGCAGATAAGGCTGCACAGCCCAGTAAGGCAAATACAAGGTGTGAAATATATTTCTTCATATTATTCTTCTGATTAAATTAATTAATAACCCGGGTTCTGCACCATTAAGGTATTAGCATCCATCTCCGTCTGCGGAATAGGGAACAGCAAGCGGTTCTTGTTCACGTTGCTCTTTCCAATGGAATGCAGGAATTTAATGGCATACTCTCCATTGTTGACACGAATCATGTCGAACCAGCGATGCCCTTCGAAAGCTAGTTCCATGCGGCGCTCATGGATAATCTTTTCACGCATGGTTTCCTGTGACAAGCCCGAAACCTCCGGCAGTCCGGCACGCTTACGTACAATATTCAAAGGAGCGGCAGCCTGGTCAGGGCGTCCCATTTCATTCAAAGCTTCGGCCTTCTTCAGCAGGACGTCCGCATAACGATAAATTACGAAGTTCGCAGGATTGGTGTTATACTCCGGAGAAACCGTTTTCGACACTAGGAACTTGCGTACATTGTATCCCGTATTGGAATAAGAGCTTTTGTAAGCCTTACCGTCAAAGTCCGGACATCCGGCATAAAGCACGGTCAAATCCTTACGTTTGTCACCGCTCTCATATTGCCCCACAAATTCTTCTGTAGGCTGGTTCCAGCCATAACTTCCGGCAACAAAATCCGAATTACGGGGCCCCATGAAAGTGGAAAGCCAGGAAGACTGCGGGTTGTTCCCCCAGAAATCATATTCCGTATTTCCCGAATACTGGACTTCGAATAAAGATTCCGGCCCGTTATTGACCAATGCATCGAAATTGTCCTCATACTTGCAGGAAGAAAGGTCATACCCCAAATTTGTTATCTCATCACACAAATCAGATACCTCCTGATAATATTCCGTATGATTAGGAGCCAGCGTCAGATAAATATCTGCCAACATGGCCAAAGCTGCATCTTTGCAAGCACGTCCCACATTTTCGTCGTCGTAAGAAGACTTGGCAGGAAGCAGGTCAACCGCATTCTTACAATCGGAAATTATCTGGGCATAAGTCTCTTCGACTGTAGCGCGTGCAATGTCTGTCGGTTCTCCCGGATTATAAGGAGCCAAACGCAGTGGAACACCACCGTACAGACGTACCAATACATAGTAATAATGTGCACGGAGAAAATAAGCCTCTCCCAGACAGCGGTTCTTGATTCTCTCTGACACGGCTTCAGCCTCCAAAAGACTATTCAACACAATGTTGCATTGTCCTATCCCCACCCAGGGAGAACGCCACATGTACAATGCCATGCCATTGTCGCTCTGCGTTATGAAGTTAGAAGCTTGTATCGTTTCAAGACCATCAGTACCGCCACCGGCACCAACCAAGCTATTGCCTGCCACAATATCCAATGTCCAGATACGCTGGTTGTACATATTGGAAGACTGAAGGGTGCGATAGCAGGCATTGGTCAGAGCAATGGCCACATCATCGGTCACCGTCGTTTCCGGGTCAACCGTATTTTTAGGAGACTTGTCCAGGAAGTCGCTGCAGGAAGCCAGCAGCAATACCGCCAGCATATATAGTAAATTTGTTATCTTTTTCATATCCGAGTCAATCATTAAAAGTTAAAGTTTAATCCTACACTGAACGTACGGGAGATGGGGTAACGATTCTGATCTATTCCGTTAATACCCACTTCGGGGTCGAAACCGGAATATCCGGTGATGGTAGCCACATTCTCACAAGAGAGTGAAAGGCGTGCATTCTCAATCCGGGCTTTCTGCAACCACTGCTTCGGGAAAGTATATGAGAGTGTGATATTCTTCAAGCGCAGATAAGAACCATTCTCCACAAAGCGATCTGATACGCGTGTATTCTGATTGGGGTCGCCGAACACGGCACGCGGCATCGAATTACTGGTGCCCTCTCCTTGCCAACGCTCCAGTACGTCGATAGTCTGGTTATAGGCAGCTGCCATACCGGTATTGTCGATATTGTTGGCATTGTATATCTTATTTCCGGCTATACCTTGCAGGAAAACTGAAAGTTCGAAACCTTTATAGGAAAGGCTATTGTTCATGGAGAACAGCCAACTTGGGTTCGGGTTACCGATGACGGTACGGTCACTATCATTGATGACACCATCGTTGTTCAAATCCCTGAAACGGATATCACCCGGCTCAGCTCCCGGCTGCACAGCATGTGTATTCACTTCAGACTGGTTCTGGAAGATTCCGTCCGTAACATAGCCGTAGAAGACATTAATGGGATAGTCCTTTGCCAGCATCGTTACATAGGAGTTATTGATTTGGTTAATGTAATAAGGAACGTCGCTGTTCAAATCCTTAATTTTGTTCTTGTTGTAAGTGGCGGTCAGGTTCGTTTCCCATCCCAGTTCACCGGTAAGATTGATGGTATGCAGACTCATTTCAATACCTTGATTACGTACTTTTCCGGCATTGGTATACGTGGTTGTAGTATCTTCAAATCCCGATGTGATGGGGATAGACGCCTTTACCAGCATGTCTCTCGTCTCCTTCAGATAAGCATCGAACGAGAACATAACGCGTGAATTGAACAGCGAAGTATCAAAACCGATGTTGGTTTGTGCCACCTCTTCCCAATGGATATACGGGTTAGCGAGGGTAGAAGAAACCAGCGCTGTCTGATTGCCGCTCGAAATGCCAAAAGGATATACACTGGTATTGTAGGATGCCAGATAGCTGTAGTTTCCAACACTTGCCTGGCTACCGGTCACACCGTATCCCGCACGCACTTTCAGGTCATTGATATAGTCGTTTTTTGGAAACCACTTTTCCTGAGAGGCACGCCATGCCACAGATACGGAAGGGAAAGTACCCCAGCGATGTTTCTTACCGAAACGGCTGGAACCGTCACGACGAATGGTTGCAGTCAGCAAATAGCGGTCTTCGTAAGAGTAGTTGACACGTGCCATGTAAGAGAGCAATGCCCACTCTGTCTCGTTTCCACCGATGGCATACATTTCCTCGCCATTATCCATTTCGTGCACATTGTCGAACATAAACACATTCTTCTGCGCATTCAGGTAGTCGTTGGTGTTCCATTGGGCAGACATACCAGCCATCAATCCCACACGATGTTTTTCTGCAAAAGTATGGTCGAATAGGAAATAGTTGTCCCACAAATAAGTGAACGACTTGTTATCGCTCTTATAACGTGAAGTCTCCTCTGTGGGAGTGGGTTTCCAGTTATACTTGGGGGTAAAGTTGTCTATGAACCAGAATTTGGCATCATAGCCGAAAGTACTTTTAAACTTAAGCCATTTGGTAAAAGTAAGTTCTGCCGTCAAGTTGGCCAGGAAGTTATATCCATCAGTCTGACTCTTGTTCAGTTCCGTCGGTCCAATGGGGTTGCGCGTGCTGCCATACCATTCCGAGTTACCATCAGGGCCACTCCAACTGCCATCTTCATTCTTCACCGGATAAATGGGGAGCGCTTTCAGTGCGTCGCCTATATTATAGCTGCCCGACTTCTTCGTATCGGCACTGAACGTAATGTTATTGGAGAACTTCAACCATTTCAAGACTTGCGCATCACTGTTGGACTGGAATGTGAAGCGACGGTAATTCACACTCTTCACGATACCGGACTGATCCAGAAAACCACCGGACACATAATAATGGGATTTCTCGTTACCGCCGGAATAACTTACCGTATAGTTCTGCATCACACCCGTACGGAGCAATTCATCCATCCAGTCGGTACCTGCACCCAATTCAGAAGGATTGGCCCATTCCGGATTAGGATTGCGTCCACTGTTCACCATCATGTCATTACTCAACTCGGCATACTGCGCCGCGTTCAATAAAGAAGGTACGTTCGTAGCATTCTGGAAAGAGTAATTGGCAGATACAGCAAGTTTTCCTTTTCCTTCCGTACCGCGTTTGGTGGTAATCATCACAACTCCATTGGCTCCCCGAGAACCGTAGATGGCTGTGGCCGAAGCATCCTTCAATACATCCAAACGTTCCACATCGGCCATATTCAAGGAAGACAAGCCCAAGTCGGTAGGCACTCCGTCAATCACGACCAGCGGGTCGCAGTTGTTGATAGAGCCCAAACCACGAATCTTGATGGATACATTGTCTCCCGGTTTACCGGCATCTACAATCTGTACACCTGAGATTTTTCCCTGGATGGCTTGTCCCAAATTGGATACGGGGGAATCCTTGATATCCTTGTTGCCAATGGAGGACACTGCTCCTGTAAGGTCGCTTTTCTTCATGGTACCATATCCTATCACCACGACTTCATCCAGCATTTCGGTGTCTTCAGACAAAACTACCTGAAGCTGTTTCTGTCCTTTCACCTGAACCTCCTGGGTCTTATAGCCTACAAATGAAACGACAAGGGTACCGTTCGGAGACATATTCAAGGAAAAATCACCGTCAATACCGGTTATTGTCCCATTTGTGGTTCCTTTTTCCATTACACTGGCGCCAATAACCGTTTCACCGGTCTGGTCTTTCACTACACCTTGTACTGTAATTTGCTGCGCGAACATGCACATCGGAAGTAACATCCCTATCAGACAAACCATCATCCGTAGCCTGCCGATTGGCATTTTGTACTTTTGCATAATATAAGAATTAAAAGTTAATAATAAAAACATAAATCACATGTGTCACTCTTTCCAAAGAGGAACAATGCAAATGTATCAGATAAGAGAGGTCAATAGTGGGAGAAAGAGTAAAAAAGTAGTGTATTACACCATTAAAACAGATTTAAAATTCTATTTATCAATAACATATAAAATCATTATACAACTAAAAAAGTAGCGGAAATATAAACGTATAAGAGACACTTTCAGGCTTCAAAATCCCAAATTTCAGTTCTTCGACTTGCCAATTTTCATCACTTCCTGTTCCAATAAGTCGCGGTCACCGGCAGCTTTATTGCGGACTTTCGTACGATAGTTATAAATTGTAGTAACGGAATACCGAAGGAATTGGGCTATCTTCACGCTGTCAGTAATACCCAAACGTATCAATGCAAAGATACGCAACTCTGTATTCATCCGTTCGCCATTTTTCAGGGATATTTGCTCATTATCGGCAAGCAGGGCATTGAAGTCTTCTACAAAAGTAGGAAACAGCTGCAGGAAAGTATTGTCAAAGTTGGCATAGAATTCCTTCAATTCTCCTTCTATGAATTTGGAAGACTTGATGTTCTTGTAGAGTTCCTCCACATTTCCGGTAGCGGCAATCTTTCCCAGCGACCGGCGGTAATTGTCCATCTTTTCCAAATAGACCGAGCACTGATCCATATATCGGCCGATATACTCCTCCTTCAGATAAGAGTTTTCAGCAATGCTATGGTTCGCCTCCTTGAGCTGTGCATTGGAGAGATGAAGCTCATTGTTCAGCTCCTTCAGCCGTTTGTTGGCATCAATCACTTCTCTGCGGGCAGCAGCCACTTTCTTCATCTGCTTGTACACATAGAATATGGCAAGCAACAGAAAAAGTGAAAGCAGGCTGATAGATACCAGTGCCCATTTCATCTGCTCTTGCTGCTTCTCTGTCTTTTGCTGGTAAGCATCATTAATGATAGGAAAGATTTCCAGAATCTCCAGCTTGCGCAATCGGGCATTGCAGGCGGCTGCGTCTTCCATACATATCTTCACATAAGAATAGGCACGCTCGATATCCCCTTCCTGGTAAAGCAGTACCGCGAGCTTGCGCAAAGAGACATATTCACGGACAGCGGTTTTCATATCCGCTATAGCAGAAACAATCAGGTATTCCTTTTCCTTCTCCTTGTCACCTTTCAGACGGTAAGACTCTGATAAAGTATAGGCACAAATCGCAACGTCGTGTTCATAGTCCTTCTGCTGTGCCAGATAATCTGTCAGCAAACGGATGGCCTTGTCACATTCATTGCGTACATTATACTGGTCGGACTGAATCAAGGTATGTATCAGAAGATTATCTTTATTGACCAGCAACAACGAATCACGATATTTGTCCGTAAGCTCCGCATAAAGCTTCTTTTCATATTCCGTCACAGCATAATCGGCCATAAGGCCATAGACCGTACGATAGATATGGTAATAATATGGACGGATAGCCTCCGATAACCGATTTGCATGAATATTCTGCATTAAATCCATAACCTCCTTATACATACCGGTCATTCCCAAAACATCTGCTTTATTCATGCGAGCATTGTCTATGTATTCCGGGTTTCCAAGACGTATGGCTATCCGTTCCCTCTCCTCGGCCACGTGCAATGCAGAATCCGTATTGAACGAACGGTACTCATCCAGCAATGTGCCAAGAATGGCAAAACGTTCTTCAGCCGGTATCTGCCGATACAACTGTCTTTTCAGTTCCACCAGCTTCAGCTCTTTCTGCTCCATATATATGGGACGCTCCTTTATCACCCGGTCCAGTTTCAGCAGCAAAGAATCCGCCCGGCTGCTGTCTGCAGCATAAAGGCGGCACATACAGATGGTACAAAGACACAAGAATATAATTATATTTTTCATACGGCTTTCTGATTAGTCAAAGGCAATACTTTTTGAGAATCCTCATGCAAAAGTAATTAAAATACCATAAAATCCTATTCTACTATCATTAAAAGCTCGAAAGCAGAGTGATAAAAGGGCATACTGCAAGCAAAAGATTTAAAATATTGAATTACCTTTACGGAGAATTCAAAGATAGACCATATCATAATATCATCCGATTATCATGGATATACACACATTCATTGCCAATTATCAGGAAGCTTTCGGCCAACGTGCCGAACTCCCCATCGCCTTTTGGTATTCAGACCGAATGGAGGCATCTACAGAGAAAGTAACCGGTTGTCTCTTCAAATGTATGAAACAAGTCAGAGACGGTAGAACCGTCAGTCTCAGCAACGAAACAATCGCCTGCGGAGGAGGTAAGTTCTATACCGGATTTACAGAAATGCCCGAGCGCGTCCCGGGTTTCGTCTCCTTGAAAGAGAAATACAAGAAGACTCCCGAAATGGTGGTAGATTTTATCAGTGAACTACAGATTCCCAGAGCCGACAAGACCTACCTGCATTTTGCCCGCATAGACAAGATACCTTCCTTCGACGAAGTAGAAGGCGTGCTGTTCCTGCCCACGCCCGATATACTATCCGGGCTGGCGACATGGGCTTCTTTTGACAACAATGCATTAGATACCGTGGCAGCTCCATTCGGCTCCGGCTGTTGCTCCGTCATCACCCAAGCCATCATTGAAAACCGGAAACAAGGGAAACGTACTTTCCTGGGATTCTTCGACCCCTCCGTCCGCCCATACTTCGAAGCTGATTTATTAAGCCTCACTATCCCCATGTCGCGGTTCAAGGAGATGTATCACACCATGCGTGAAAGCTGTCTGTTCGATACACATGCCTGGGGAAAAATCAAGGAAAGGATACAACTTTCCCAATCAGGAGACGTGCATATTCTCCCCTCTCCCATTTCCTTCCCCCTGCTTCCGGACATTTATCTGCAAGAAATCAGAATAGAAGATGCCGCAGCCATCTACTATGCCATCGACACACACCGGGATTACTTAAGAACATGGCTGCCATTCGTGGATAATATGCGTACGATAGCTGATGAAGAAGCTTTTTTACGCCAGGCACTATCCGCTCCTGCCGAACGGCATGAACCTATATTCGGTATTTGGAACCAACAACATGAAATCTGCGGACTGATAGGTTTCCATTTCTCCGATTTCGACAACCACCGTACAGAACTCGGCTATTGGCTACTGCCGGAATACCAGCACCGGGGCATCATTACTGAAAGTGTCCGCAAGTTGTGCCTGTGGGCCGTACAAGAAAAAAAGATGAAACGGATACAAATTCGCTGTGCCGTGGATAACGCAGCCAGTAATGCTGTACCGGTTCGCCTCGGTTTCATCCATGAGGGAACAGAACGTTGCGGAGAACTGCTGGCTTCCGGAGAATATACAGATATACATATATACAGCATCTTGAAAGAAGAAGTGCTAGCCCATCTCAAACGATAATATATATATCAACGACTATTGAAATTATACATGGAACAACAACCTCATCTCAATGACCACAACAAGCAGGAGTACCCTCCCATGCACACAACGGAGCATATCATCAACCAAACCATGATAAGGTTATTCAGTTGCGGCCGCTCCATATCAGCACACATCGAACGGAAGAAGAGCAAGCTGGACTATCGTCTTGCCGACTGCCCTGCCGAAGAAGAAGTAAAGAAGCTGGAAGAAGCCGTAAACGAGGTTATCGCCCGGCATCTGCCCGTCACAACAGAATTCATCACGCAAGAGGAAGCACAAGGACGTTTCGACCTGAAGCGCCTGCCCGACAGTGCCTCCGAAACGGTACGTGTCGTGAAGGTAGGCGATTACGACGAATGTCTCTGCATCGGAGCACATGTAGAAAATACATCGGAAATCGGAACTTTCAAAATCATCAGCCACGATTGGGACGAAGAAGCAAAGCGCTGGAGAATGCGTTTTAAACTAGTCTGAAAAGAAAATCTCCCGCTGCACAAAACAATGCAACGGGAGATTTCATATCCATAGACAAATGTGGAACTATTTCTTTTTCCCTTTCAGGAAACGGTCTGTCAGCCACCTGCGCACCGGTGCGTCGTACAGTTTCAAACAAGCATAAGCAAGGACAACGGCTCCAACGAAAGTTAGTATCATATAAGGAATACCTTCCACCATTGTAGCGTTATTATTGCATACCCAAGCCGTATAAGTATATACCAGCGGATAATGGGTGATATAAATCGGATAGGAAATATCTCCCAGGAACTTACATACGGCAGTAGAGCGCTTACCGGTCACCTTGCCGCCCGCTCCCATTGAAACAATAACCGGAAAGATGCAGATAATGCAGAAAGCCTCGTAAAGCCCGTTCATCCAGTAGCCGTCCTCACCTCCGATGCGGGGAATGGAAAGAACCACCACAATCAGCAGGCTACACCACCAGAAAGCACGCTTTTCAAGCCGTATCAGCCAGCCGAGGCGTGACAGAAGTAATCCGCCGAAGAACGGATACATCAGCCGGACCATCCCCACATACTGCTGTTCCCAGTTCAAAGCCCAACCACCCACAATATCGCCGGCAGGAGCAGTCAGGCAACGGTATATCGTGAAACAACCTGCCACAAACACCAGCACCGATAAGGCCACCTTATTGAACTTGCGCACAAACAGCGCGTACAGAATATTACCGATATATTCATAATAGAGCGACCATGCCGGGCCATTCAACGGGTGCATCTCCGTCCAGCCGCGAATGTCGAACTTCAACGGAAGGGGAAGCAATGTGCAGCCCAGCAACATCACCAGCAGCATTGTTCCGATGGACGTATTCTCGATAGGCGGAAAACAAGGCGATTCCTGCAAATAGAAAAAGGCAGCTCCCACAATACTCCCCATAATCACCATAGGATGCAGGCGGATGATACGGCGTTTGAAGAAAGTGCCCACGGTCATCCGGTTCCAACGGTCATCATAAGCATAACCGATAACAAAACCGGAAAGCATGAAGAAGAAATCTACGGCCAGATAACCATGATTGATGATTTGAGCAAGATGGCTGCCTCCCGCATGTGCTTCAAAAAGATGGAAGATAATAACCATGACAGCTGCCACGCCACGAAGTCCGTCAAGAATCTCATAATGCGGTTTCGAGGCAAGATAAGTAGTCCGTGTATTCATTTTGATGTAAGATGTTTATTATTTACGCACAAAGATAGGAGTTTTTTCCAATAATAAAGCTGATAAATATCAGATAAGCTCCATCAATAAATTGACAGGAACGGCTATCCTATACGGGAGCCTGATGGTCGGTCGCAAGAGTCGGCTTCCAGTGCCAGCATCCCCTGTTTGGCTGCCAATCCACCGGCATAGCCTATCAGCCTATGGTTGCTGCCCACCACCCGATGGCAGGGGATGAATATCGAAAGGGCATTCGCCCCATTGGCAGCCGCCACCGCGCGCACGGCTTTCGGATGGCCCAGCTTTCGTGAAAGTTCGCCATAGGACATGGTCTTTCCGTAAGGGATGTTCTGCAACTCCTGCCACACCGTCTGCTGGAATTCTGTTCCGACAGCAAGCAGTGGAACATCGAATATGGTCCGCTTACGGGCAAAATACTCATCCAACTGGATGATTGCCCGCGAAATAACTTCCGAAGTGCCTTCCTCATAATCGGCATGCAGTGCCTGCCGTATGCGCTTATCAATGGTCATTCTACGTTTCTCGTTCAGCATCCAGTCGCATAGGCAGAGTTTATCGCCGGAAGCGCCGAGGAGCAGGTCGCCATAAGGAGATTGATAGTATTGGATTAAAATTGTTTCCATCGAACTAATATTAAAAACACAATTGGGTATTAAAATAAATCAGAATGTGTTCCTGTATTGAGCAGAAGCAATGTTAATTCCTTATCATCCTGCTCCCATATCAATAACCCATCTGGCCTGACATGGCACTCCCCCCGCATCGCGCAAATTGCCCGGGCAGAAGATGAGGTTTGTATTCTGAAGGTAAGCTTCCCGTTTCTTGTAGAATTTCAATAACCTTCTGCAACAACAAGAGATTCAGCCCCCGCTTCTGGCATCTCATTTGTAGTCCGCCCACGACTTAATGGCCAAGTCATCCGGCGTCATCGTGCAGAATGCATTGATGAACGCACTTGCCAGACGGGCATTCGTTATCAGCGGAATATTAAGGTCGATGGCAGCGCGGCGTATCTTGTAGCCGTTATCCAGCTCGCCTGCGGTGAGGTTCTTCGGGATATTGACCACCATGTCTATTTCCTTGCGGTGCAGCATGTCGAGTGCCTGCGGCTGGCGTTCGGGTTCGCTGGGCCAGTAGACGCGTGTATTCTCCACGCCATTCTCCGTAAGGAAGTTGCTGGAACCACCTGTGGCAAATATCTTATACCCCTTCTTCTGAAGCATACGCGCGGCAGAAAGCATGTCCACCTTCTGCTTCGGAGTACCGGTAGAAAGCAGGATATTCTTCTCGGGAATGCGGTAGCCCACGGAGAGCATCGCCTTGAGAATGGCGCAGGAAGTATCGCTGCCGATGCAACCCACCTCTCCCGTGCTTGCCATATCCACACCCAGCACCGGGTCTGCCTTCTGCAGACGGTTGAAGGAGAACTGGCTCGCCTTGATGCCTACATAGTCCAGGTCGAACAGATTCTTGTCCGGCTTCTGCACGGGGAGGCCAAGCATCACTTTCGTAGCCAGCTCAATAAGGTTTATCTTTAGCACCTTGCTGACAAACGGGAACGAACGGCTGGCACGGAGGTTACACTCAATCACCTTGATATCGTTTTCACGGGCCAGGTACTGGATGTTGAACGGACCGGAGATATTCAACTCACGGGCTATCTCGCGGCTGATGCGCTTGATGCGACGAACCGTCTCGACATACAACTTCTGCGGCGGGAACTGGATGGTAGCGTCGCCGGAATGTACCCCGGCAAACTCGATATGCTCACTGATGGCGTACGCAATAATCTCACCGTCCTGCGCCACGGCATCCATCTCCACCTCCTTGGCATGCTCAATGAACTGGCTTACCACTACGGGGTGTTTCTTGCTGACATTCGCTGCCAGCTTCAGGAAACGTTCCAGTTCCTCCCGGTTGGAGCAGACGTTCATCGCGGCACCGGACAATACATAGGAAGGCCGAACCAATACCGGGAAGCCCACTTTATCCACAAAGGCGTTGATATCCTCCAGAGAGGTCAGCGCCCGCCATTCGGGCTGGTCCACACCGATGCGGTCGAGCATGGCGGAGAACTTGTCACGGTCTTCGGCATTGTCGATGCTCTTGGCGCTTGTACCGAGGATAGGTACCTTCTGCGCATCGAGGCGCAAGGCTAGGTTGTTAGGAATCTGGCCGCCGGTAGAAACAATCACTCCGTGGGGATTCTCCAGTTCGAGAATATCCATCACGCGCTCGAAGGTAAGCTCGTCGAAATAAAGGCGGTCGCACATATCATAGTCCGTAGACACGGTTTCAGGATTATAGTTTATCATGACACTGCGGTAGCCCTCCTTGCGGATGGTGTTCAGAGCCTGCACGCCACACCAGTCGAACTCTACGGAAGAACCGATACGGTAGGCGCCGGAGCCCAATACGACGATGCTCTTCTTGTCGCCCAGATAATGAACGTCGTTGGCAACACCGCTATACGTCAGGTACAGATAGTTGGTCTGTGCGGGATATTCGGCGGCAAGAGTATCAATCTGCTTTACTACGGGCAGGATGCCTGCATGCTTACGATAGTTGCGAATGTACAGGATGCCGTTTTCCATGTCTCCTTCGAAGCCGATGGCACGGGCAATCTGGAAATCGGAAAAGCCTTGCACTTTTGCCTTGCGCAACAAGCCCACGGGGATTGTTGACAGTTGATGATTGACAGTTGATAATTCAGCATTGGGAGTTGACAGCTGGAAGGAGTGCAACTCCTTTGACGTCTTCATGATGTTCATCAGCTTTTCGAGGAACCATTTGTCAATCTTGGTCAGCTCGTGCACCTGGTCTACCGTATATCCGGCACGGAAAGCTTTTGAAATGACAAAGATGCGCTTGTCGGTAGGTTCGCGCAGAGCCTTGTCGATATCGGATATTACAAGTTCCTTGTTCTCTACGAAGCCGTGCATACCCTGGCCTATCATGCGAAGCCCCTTTTGGATAGCTTCCTCAAAAGTACGGCCGATAGCCATTACTTCGCCAACCGACTTCATGGAAGAACCGAGCTCCTTGTCCACCCCGTGGAACTTGCCCAAGTCCCAACGCGGTATCTTGCAGACCACATAGTCCAGAGCAGGTTCAAAGAAAGCGCTTGTCGTCTTCGTCACAGAGTTGTTCAAGTCGAACAAGCCATAGCCCAAGCCAAGTTTCGCCGCTACAAATGCCAACGGATACCCCGTTGCTTTAGAGGCCAATGCGGATGAACGGCTCAAGCGTGCATTCACCTCGATTACCCGGTAGTCTTCGCTCATCGGGTCGTAAGCGTACTGTACGTTACACTCTCCTACAATGCCGATATGACGGATAATGCGGATAGCTAGTTCACGTAATTTATGATAGTCCGTATTGCTCAACGTCTGCGACGGGGCAATAACGATGGACTCGCCCGTATGGATGCCCAGCGGGTCGAAGTTTTCCATGTTACAAACCGTGACACAGTTGTCAAAACGGTCGCGTACCACCTCGTATTCCACTTCCTTCCAGCCCTTCAGCGATTTCTCCACCAACACCTGCGGAGAGAAGGAGAAGGCCTTCTCCACCAGCACATTCAGTTCTTCTTCATTGTCGCAGAAACCCGAACCCAATCCGCCGAGCGCGTATGCGGCACGCACGATGACCGGATATCCCAGTTCCCGGGCTGCGCGACGGGCATCGTCCGCGTTCTCCACAGCTTCGCTCTTGATGGTCTTTACGTCAATCTCATTCAGTTTCTGCACAAAAATCTCACGGTCTTCCGTGTCAATGATAGCCTGCACGGGAGTGCCTAGAACTTTCACCCCGTACTTCTCGAAAACCTTGTCTTTATAGAGGGAAACACCGCAGTTCAGCGCCGTCTGTCCGCCAAAAGCAAGCATGATGCCGTCCGGACGCTCTTTCTCTATCACCTTCTCCACAAAGTAAGGAGTGACGGGCAGGAAGTAAATCTGGTCGGCAACTCCTTCCGAGGTCTGCACCGTGGCTATGTTCGGGTTGATGAGAACCGTGTAGATACCTTCCTCCTTCAACGCCTTGAGTGCCTGCGAACCGGAATAGTCAAATTCTCCCGCCTCACCGATTTTCAGTGCGCCGGAACCAAGCAGCAGGACTTTCTTTATATTGTTTTCTTTCATTTGCATATCTGTTTATTAAAAAGTGTAACGACAGTAATAAAACCTTATCTTTTTTTTACTTTCACAATCAGTCGCCAATTGAATGGCATTGAGTCAGGGACTGAAAGGCATTCACTCAGGGACTGAATGGCATTGAGTCAGGGACTCATTATAGCATTTTCTTACACACTGATTACCAGACGGTTATGGACACAACCCATATTGGTAAAATTCTCTTACTGTAACAGTTTAACGAACTCGTCGAAAAGGAACTCCGTATCCGTCGGCCCGCTGGCAGCTTCGGGGTGGAACTGTGCGGAGAACCAAGGATTTCGCTTATGCCGGATGCCCTCATTGGAGCCATCGTTCATATTGATGAACAACGGTTCCCAGTCTTCCGACAGCGTGTTGTTGTCTACGGCGTAACCATGATTCTGGGAGGTGATGAAACAACGCTCAGTACCCACCATGCGCACCGGCTGGTTATGGCTGCGGTGTCCATATTTCAGTTTGTATATCTTGGCGCCCCCCGCCTTGGAAAGCAGCTGGTTCCCCATACATATGCCGAAGATAGGCAGTTTCTCGTTTTGCATCGCCTTGCGGATATTCCGTACGGCAGCATCGCAGGTATCAGGGTCGCCGGGACCGTTGGAGATGAACAGACCGTCGAACTCCAGCCCGTTATAATCGTAGTTCCAGGGAACACGGACCACTTCGACACCACGCCTCAGCAGACAACGGATGATGTTGTGCTTGACACCGCAATCCACAAGCACTACGCGTTTCCGTTGAGAACCGGCAGTTGACAATTGACAATTGAGCTGCGCCGTGGGGGTGCCGGTGTCAAAACGACGGCTTTCTGTTCCGCCATATACGATGATGTCCTTGCAACTGACCTTATCCACATAGTTTATCTCACCATAATCGTCCTTTGGCAATTGTTTATTGTCCACTTCATCGTCGAAGACTATACGCCCCATCATCACCCCGTGCTCGCGAAGCACTTTGGTCAGTTCGCGGGTATCAATGCCCATAATTCCCGGAATCTGTTCGCGTTTCAGCCAGTCGCCCAGGCTTTCCACGGCATTCCAGTGGCTGTAGTTTTCGGAATAATCGCTGACGATAATGGCTTCGGCATGGATATGCTCACTCTCCATGAAGGTAGCAAGCCCGTCCGGTTCGAGCGTGAAAGGCGGCACACCGTAATTGCCCGCCAACGGATAGGTCAGGGTCATCAACTGCCCGGCATACGAAGGGTCGGTCAGGCTTTCGGGATAACCCGTCATGGCCGTATTGAAAACGACCTCTCCCGCTACCGGCTTTTCAAAGCCAAACGATTTGCCGCAAAACACGGTGCCGTCATCCAGGAGAAGCCTCACTCCCTTTCCCTCCCCCCGTAGGCAGGAGGAAGAAGTTACATTCACTTTGTCATTGTTGCTATTCATAAATATATTGTTAATCAAATAATTATTCCATTACAATTCAATCATCCTCTCCCCATTGCCGTTCTATCTCCTCCCCCTCCACTACGGGAGAGGGGAGTTGGGGGAAGAGGCTTTTAAAATTGATAGACTTGTTCTACATAATCAATAAATGCCTTGTTCAGCAGTTTCACACCGCCCGGCGTAGGATAATCGCCGCTGAAGTACCAGTCGCCAGCATGCTTGGGGCAGGCCTCATGCAGCCCTTCGAGAGGCTGGTAGACAATCTGTACCTTGGCTTTCGTCCCTTTGGGAGTGAGCAGTTCCACCATCTTGGCAGAGATTTCTTCGTCTGTGAAAGGAGCATAAATCTCCTTCACATAATTCACCATCTGCTCTTTGGGCAGTCCCACCTGCTCTTTGGACTTGCGGTAGGCGGCGGCTATTACATCGCGCATCTCACGCTCCTTCAGCAGTTCCACGGCAGCCTTGAAAGCGATGAATTCACTCATCCGGGCCATATCGATGCCATAATAGTCGGGATAACGTACCTGCGGTGAAGAGCTCACAATGACTATCTTCTTCGGACTCAAACGGTCGAGAATACCGATGATGCTCTGTCTCAAGGTGGTTCCGCGCACTATCGAGTCGTCGATGACCACCAGGTTATCCACTCCCGGAACGAGGCTTCCGTAAGTGATGTCGTACACATGGGCGGCAAGGTCGTTCCGGCTGTTTCCTTCGGCAATGAAGGTACGCAGCTTAATGTCCTTGATAGCCACCTTCTCGCTCCGTATGCGCCGTGACAAGATATGCTCCAGCTCTTCATGGCTGGGACTATGCCCCAAGGCGGCAATCTGCTGCACCTTCTCCTCGTTGAGGTAGTTGTCCAATCCTTGCAACATTCCGTAGAAGGCGACTTCCGCCGTATTGGGGATGAAAGAAAAGACGGTATGATCCACATCGTTGTCGATGGCTTTCAATATGTTGGGTACAAGTTTCTCGCCCAACAGTTTACGTTCCCGGTAAATATCCGTATCACTGCCCCGGCTGAAGTAGATGCGCTCGAAGGAACAAGGCTTCATCTTGCGCGGCTTGTTGATTTGCGCGGTACGCACCTTGCCGGACTTGTTGATAAACACGGCTTGTCCGGGTTGCAGCTCCTTGATGGAACCGACAGGAACATTAAGGGCTGTCTGTATCACGGGACGTTCACTGGCAAGCACCGCTATTTCGTCATCCTGATACCAGAAGGCAGTACGGATGCCCCACGGGTCGCGTACGGCAAAAGTCTCTCCGCTTCCGGTGAGCCCACACATCACGTATCCCCCGTCCCACTCCTTGCTCGAAGTGCGCAACACGTTGGCAAGATCGATGTAGCCTTCTATGTAATGGGTGATGTCCATACCTGCCAGCCCCTCTGCTTCGGCAAGGTTGAAGAGGCGCTCCACTTCGCGGTCAAGGCGATGCCCCAACTGCTCCAGTATGATGTAGGTATCGGCATATTTGCGAGGATGCTGTCCGATGGCGGTAATGCGTGCGAAGATTTCATCTACGTTCGTCATGTTGAAGTTGCCGCAGAGGGCAAGATTCTTGGCACGCCAGTTGTTTCTTCGGAGAAACGGGTGCACATACGAGATGCCGGACTTGCCGGTAGTGGAGTAGCGCAGGTGTCCCATATAAACCTCCCCGGCAAAAGGCAGCACGCGCTTGGCATATTCCGCATCATGCAACTGCTCCTTGGTCAGGCCCTTGAAGTGACTCTGCACCGTACCGAAAATTTCGGTAATGGCACTCGGACCGAGAGCACGCTCACGGAACATATATTCCTCGCCGGGACTGGCTTCCAGTTTCACACAGGCCAGTCCGGCACCCTCTTGCCCGCGATTGTGTTGTTTCTCCATCAGAAGATAGAGCTTGTTCAGTCCATACATCCATGTTCCGTACTTCTCTTCATAGTACTCCAGCGGTTTCAGCAGGCGTATCATGGCAACGCCACATTCATGCTTCAGTTGTTCCATCTTTGCATTTACAATTTACCATTTACAATGTACAACTTTAAGTGTACAATTTTCTTTTTCTATATAGCGTACATATTTACATTTACATCTCCCCAAGCGCAGCCCGATTGCAAATGGCATACGCCCCAGTCACTTCCTGCAAGGCAAGTCGCACCGCCGTCAGTAAGTCCAATATGGTTTGTCACCTGAATATATTCAATGAGCTGTACCGGCACCTCGGTATCAGTGCTGCTTTCAAATAGATAACCTTTGGCTTGAAGTTTTTCTTTAAAGACGGCGTAGTTTTCAATGATGCCGTTATGGATGGGGGCGAGGCGTTCGGAAGAGGAATAATGGGGATGGGCATTGACGGAGCAAGGTTCTCCATGAGTAGCCAAACGTGTATGTGCGATATCAATGCTACCGGAAATATCTTTTTGAGCAACGAAAGCTTCAGGTGCCGAAACCTTACCTTTCGCTTTGTATATGTTCAACTGTCGGTTATCACTGATTAATGCTACCCCCGCACTATCATATCCACGGTACTCCAACCGCTTCAGACCTTTGATAAGAATGGGGCAGGCTTTCCTTTGACCTATATAGCCTACTATTCCACACATAATGTATCAGTATTTGATTTTGCGCTGCAAATATATATATTCTTAAGAACATAAAGTTAACTTTTCCACTATTTATTTATCAGAAGAATAGAAAAAAGTTGTTTTTATATCAAAAAGTTAAAGAAAGCATTATTTTAAAAGCAAAAGGTCTAATTTACAAATCAAAACCAAACCATCCGATTTTGATTTAGGATTAAAAGAAAACATAGGGTATTTTCCGTCAATTCATAACATCATCCCCTATCACAGGAATTTTGCAAGAAAGAAGGCAGGGATCTATGTTATCATTTTGCAATTAATACAATATATTTGCCAAACATTTTGACACCACAAACAATATTATCCAGCAATAAAGAAAGTTTATAGTCATGAAACAAGAACTTTTTAACAGCAAAACAAAAGTAGAGGATTACCAACGACAGCCCAAACAGTTGGGCTTGTATGAGGCATCCCATGAGCATGATGCCTGCGGGGTAGGCATGCTGGTCAATATCCAGGGAGGGAAATCACACGAACTGGTAGAATCGGCATTGAAGGTACTGGAAAACATGCGCCACCGTGGAGCGGAAGGAGCGGACAACAAAACCGGAGACGGCGCCGGCATTATGTTGCAGATACCGCACGAATTCATTCTGTTGCAGGGCATTCCCGTTCCCGAGAAAGGGAAATACGGCACCGGCCTGCTTTTCCTTCCCAAAGACGAGAAAGACCAGGCAACCATCTTGAGCGTCATTATCGAAGAGATTGAAAAGGAGGGATTGACCCTGATGCATCTGCGCAACGTGCCCACTTGCCCCGAAATATTGGGAGAAGCGGCTCTTGCCAACGAACCGGACATCAAGCAAATTTTCATTACCGGATTTACGGAAAGCGAAACTGCCGACCGCAAACTCTATATAATAAGGAAAAGGATAGAGAACAGAATACGCAAGTCGAACATCCCCACCCGCGAGGATTTCTACATCGTCTCGCTCTCTACGAAGAATATCGTCTACAAAGGCATGCTCTCTTCCTTGCAGTTGCGCAACTACTTCCCCGACCTCACCAACAGCTACTTCACCAGCGGGCTGGCACTGGTACACTCCCGTTTCAGCACCAACACTTTTCCCACCTGGGGACTGGCACAGCCTTTCCGCCTGCTGGCACACAACGGCGAAATCAATACCATCCGTGGCAACCGCGGCTGGATGGAAGCCCGTGAGAGTGTACTCTCCTCTCCCGCCCTGGGAGACATCCGGGAGATACGCCCCATCGTGCAACCGGGCATGAGCGACAGTGCCTCGCTGGACAATGTGCTCGAGTTCCTCATCATGTCAGGCCTGAGCCTGCCGCACGCCATGGCCATGCTCGTACCGGAATCGTTCAACGAAAAGAATCCCATCAGCGAAAACTTGAAAGCTTTCTATGAATACCACTCCATCCTGATGGAGCCGTGGGACGGACCGGCGGCACTGCTTTTCAGCGACGGGCGCTATGCAGGCGGCATGCTCGACAGGAACGGACTGCGCCCTGCACGCTACCTGATTACGCAGGGAGGCATGATGGTAGTGGCCAGCGAAGTCGGCGTGATGGATTTCGAGCCGGGAGACATCAAGGAAAAAGGACGACTGCAACCGGGCAAGATACTGCTTATAGACACCGAGAAAGGCGAAATATATTATGACGGTGAACTGAAGAAACAACTTGCCGAAGCCAAACCATACCGCACTTGGCTGGCCGGCAACCGCATCGAGCTGGACGAACTGAAAAGCGGTCGGAAAGTCTCCCATAGCGTGGAGAACTACGACAGCATGCTGCGCATCTTCGGCTACTCCAAAGAAGACGTGGAACGGCTGATTGTCCCGATGTGTACCACCGGTGCCGAACCCATCAACTCCATGGGCAATGATACACCGCTTGCCGTACTATCGGACAAGCCGCAACTGCTGTACAACTATTTCCGCCAGCAGTTTGCCCAAGTCACCAACCCTCCCATCGACCCGATACGCGAAGAACTGGTAATGTCGCTGACCGAATACATCGGAGCCGTAGGCATGAACATACTGACACCCAGCGAAAACCATTGCAAGATGGTGAGGTTGAACCACCCCATCCTGAACAATGCTCAGCTGGATATTCTCTGCAACATCCGGTACAAAGGCTTCAAGACCGTGAAGCTGCCCCTGCTCTTCGAAGTGGCAAAAGGGTGTCGGGGATTGCAGGAAGCATTGGCAACCCTCTGCAGGCAGGCAGAAGAATCCGTCAACGAAGGAGTGAACTACATTGTGCTTTCCGACCGCGACGTAGACGCCGCCCATGCCGCCATTCCGTCACTGCTTGCCGTGTCGGCAGTACACCATCATCTTATCTCTGTGGGCAAACGGGTGCAGACGGCACTGATTGTAGAAAGCGGCGAAATACGTGAGGTGATGCACGCCGCACTGCTACTGGGTTTCGGAGCCAGCGCACTGAATCCGTACATGGCTTTTGCCGTCATCGACAAACTGGTGAACGAAAAGGAAATACAGCTCGACTACGCCACTGCCGAAAAGAAATATATCAAGTCCGTCTGCAAAGGCTTGTTCAAGATTATGAGCAAGATGGGCATCAGCACCATCCGTTCTTACCGGGGCGCGAAGATTTTCGAGGCCGTAGGACTGAGCGAGGAATTGAGCAATGCCTACTTCGGCGGATTGAGTTCACGCATCGGAGGCATACGCCTGGATGAAGTGGCACGTGATGCCATCGCCTTCCACAAGGAAGGGATGGAGGTTATTAAAAAGAAGGGGGAAGCGGAGCTATTGCCGAACCGCGGACTGTATGCCTTCCGCAAGGATGGTGAGAAGCATGCCTGGAACCCGGAAACCATCAGCACACTGCAACTTGCCACACGACTGGGAAGCTATAAGAAATTCAAGGAGTTCACTGCCATGGTAGACGGCAAGGAAGCTCCCGTCTTCCTGCGCGACTTCCTCGACTTCCGCCGCGCTCCTATCAGCATAGACCGGGTGGAACCGGTAGAGAACATCGTACAGCGTTTTGTCACCGGCGCCATGTCCTACGGCTCCATCAGCCGCGAAGCCCACGAAGCCATGGCTATTGCCATGAACAAGCTGCACGGCCGGAGCAATACGGGCGAAGGAGGCGAAGACCGGGCACGCTTCACACCACGCGAAGACGGCACCAGCCTGCGCAGCGCCATCAAGCAGGTGGCTTCAGGACGTTTCGGTGTCACCGCAGAATATCTGGTGAATGCGGACGAAATACAGATAAAGATTGCCCAAGGCGCCAAGCCGGGCGAAGGCGGACAGCTGCCGGGCTTCAAAGTGGATGAAGTGATTGCCAAGACCCGCCACTCCATCCCGGGCATCTCGCTGATTTCCCCCCCGCCCCACCACGACATTTACTCCATCGAAGACTTGGCACAGCTCATCTTCGACCTGAAGAACGTGAACCCACGGGCGAAAATCAGCGTAAAGCTGGTGGCAGAAAGCGGTGTGGGCACCATTGCCGCCGGCGTGGCAAAGGCAAAGGCTGACTTGATAGTCATATCGGGTGCGGAGGGCGGCACGGGAGCCTCTCCTGCATCATCTATCCGCTATGCCGGCATCTCGCCCGAACTCGGTTTGAGCGAAACGCAACAGACACTGGTGCTGAACGGCCTGCGCGGGCAAGTGATGTTGCAGGTGGACGGACAGCTCAAAACAGGCCGCGACATCATACTGATGGCAATGCTCGGAGCCGAAGAATTCGGTTTCGCTACAAGTGCCCTGATTGTACTGGGTTGCGTAATGATGCGCAAATGCCACCAGAACACCTGCCCCGTAGGGGTGGCGACACAGAACCAAGAACTGCGCAAACGCTTCCGCGGACGCAGCGAGTATCTGGTGAACTTCTTCAAGTTCCTGGCGCAGGAAGTACGCGAATACCTGGCGGAAATCGGTGTGGAACGCCTGGATGACGTCATTGGACGCACAGACCTTATCGTCCGCAAGCCGGATGACGGAATCAGGAAACATCAGTTGATAAGCTTCGACAAACTACTGGCACGCGTGGACAACGAAGCCGCCATTCGCCACGTCACCGACCAACAGCATGGCATCGACCATGTAAAAGACGTGGAGATGCTGCATGCAGCTGCCGAAGCCGTAGAGAACCAGAAGGAAATCTCACTGGAATACACCATCGCCAATACCGACCGTGCCTGCGGTGCCATGCTCTCTGGTACCATTGCCTCAAAATACGGAGAAAAAGGACTGCCCGAACATACGCTGAACGTGAAATTCAAGGGCTCTGCCGGACAAAGCTTCGGCGCCTTCCTTGTGTCGGGTGTAAACTTCAAGCTGGAAGGCGAAGCCAATGATTATCTGGGCAAAGGTCTGAGTGGCGGACGCATCGCCGTCCTGCCTCCGGTACGGAGCAACTTCGAGGCAGAGAAGAACACGATTGCAGGCAACACCCTGCTTTATGGCGCCACAAGCGGCGAGGTTTACATCAACGGCCGTGCAGGCGAGCGCTTTGCCGTCCGCAACTCCGGTGCCATAGCCGTAGTGGAGGGAGTAGGCGATCACTGTTGTGAATACATGACCGGCGGACGCGTGGTAGTCCTCGGACAGACGGGACGCAACTTTGCCGCAGGCATGTCCGGCGGTGTTGCCTACGTCTGGAACCGGGACGGCAACTTCGACTACTTCTGCAACATGGAAATGGTGGAGCTGAGCCTCATCGAAGAGGCCTCCTACCGCAAGGAACTGCATGAACTCATCCGCCAGCACTACCTCTATACCGGTTCCAAACTGGCACGCACCATGCTCGATGACTGGCCACGCTATGCCGACCAGTTCATCCAGGTAGTCCCTATCGAATACAAAAAGGTGCTGCAAGAGGAGCAGATGCAGAAATTGCAACAAAAAATTGCAGAAATGCAGAGAGACTATTAAAGCCTCTCCCTCCACCCCCTCCCCCGTAGGGAGGAGGAGGAAATAGTACTGAGAAACAATGAACGACCTACAATATATATGTAGATACAGAAAAAGAGATTTACATCAAATAATACTAACCACTTAAACAAGCGTTACCTCACGCACACCCTCACAGCGCAGCCCTCCCCCTCCCTACGGGGGGGAGGGGGCCGGGGGGAGAGGCTTTATATGGGAGACCCTAAAGCATTCCTCAATATCCCCCGCCAAGAGGCGGGTTACCGTCCGATACACGAACGTATCACAGACTTCAGCCAAGTGGAACAGACACTGAACAGTCACGACCGCAAGCTCCAGGCCTCACGCTGCATGGACTGTGGCGTACCTTTCTGCCACTGGGCATGTCCGCTGGGCAATAAAGACCCGGAATTCCAAGACGCACTCTACCGGGGCAAATGGCACGAAGCCTATCAAATACTGAACAGTACGAATGATTTTCCGGAATTTACGGGACGCATCTGCCCTGCCCTTTGCGAGAAGTCGTGCGTACTGAAACTCTCGTGCGACGAGCCGGTCACTATCCGCGAGAACGAAGCCGCCATTGCCGAAGCTGCCTTTCACGAGGGCTACATCACACCGTGCAAGCCCGAACGTAACGGAAAGAAGGTAGCCGTTATCGGGGCAGGCCCTGCCGGATTGAGTGTCGCCGTACGGCTGAACGCCAAAGGTTACGAAGTTACCCTATTCGATAGCAAACCGATGCCGGGAGGACTGCTGCGTTATGGCATTCCCAACTTCAAACTGGACAAAGCCGTCATCGACCGCCGCATGAAAATCCTCGAAGCCGAAGGAATCTTGTTCAAGATGGGAGTCCATGTCGATGTACAGAAACTGCCCGCCGGATTCGATGCCTACACCATTTGTACCGGTACGCCCACCGCCCGCGACCTCTCCATTCCGGGCAGGGAGCTGAAAGGTATCTACTTTGCCCTCGACATGCTGGCACAGCAGAACCATATTTTGGATGGAGACACCTTCCCGAAAGACCAACTCGTCAACGCCCGCGGCAAACGGGTACTCGTCATCGGCGGTGGCGATACCGGGTCTGACTGTATAGGCACCAGCATCCGACAGGGAGCCGTCAGCGTAACCCAGATTGAAATCATGCCCCAACCGCCCATAGGACACAACCCGGATACTCCCTGGCCTCAATGGCCCGTCGTACTGAAAACCACCAGTAGCCACGAAGAAGGCTGTACCCGTCGATGGTCTCTCGCCTCCACCCGGTTCATCGGGAAGAACGGCAGGGTATGCGGTGTGGAAGTGGAAGAAGTGGAGTGGCTTCCGGCAACAGACGGTAGCCGCCCTACCATGAAACCTACGGGTAAGAAAGAGGTCATCGAAGCCGATATGGTACTTCTTGCCATGGGTTTCCTCAAGCCCGAGCAACCGAAGTTTGCAGAGAACGTATTCGTGGCAGGCGATGCCGCCCACGGTGCCAGCCTCGTGGTACGTGCCTTGGCCGACGGACGACGAGTGGCAACAGAGATAGACCGTTACCTCAATCCCCTAAAAGAAAACAAGAAATGATTTCCCTTTCTTTAATTTTTAACCTTTAATTTTTAATTCTCATGTGTGGAATAGCAGGAATCTTCAACATACAGTCTCAAACTCCTGAGTTGAGAAACAAAGCGCTACGGATGGCGCAGAAAATCCGTCATCGCGGACCGGACTGGAGTGGTATCTACGTAGGCGGCTCCGCCATCCTCGCCCACGAACGCCTCTCCATTGTTGATCCAGAATCCGGTGGACAACCCTTATATTCACCCGACCGCAAACAGGTGCTTGCCGTCAACGGCGAGATTTACAACCATCGCGACATCCGTGCCCGCTATGCCGGAAAATACGCCTTCCAGACCGGTTCCGACTGCGAAGTCATCCTTGCCCTTTACAAAGACAAAGGCATCCGCTTCCTCGAAGAGCTGAACGGCATCTTCGCCTTCGCCCTCTATGATGAAGAAACGGACGATTACCTCATCGCCCGCGACCCCATCGGCGTAATCCCCCTTTATATAGGACGCGACAAAGATGGATACATCTACTTCGGCAGTGAGCTGAAAGCTCTTGAGGGTTTCTGCGATGAGTACGAGCCTTTCCTTCCCGGCCACTACTATCGTGGGTGCGAAGGCAAGATGCACCGCTGGTACACCCGCGACTGGATGGACTATACCTCTGTGAAGGACAACTATACCCCTGCCGCCGAACGCAACGCCGCGCCGGCTTCGATAGGCCGGACAGCCTACGGCACACAAGTCACTGCCGTGCACGACGCCCTTGAAGCCGCCGTACAGCGCCAGTTGATGTCCGACGTCCCCTACGGTGTCCTGCTCAGTGGCGGACTCGATTCTTCCGTCATCTCTGCCATCGCCAAGAAATATGCCGCCAAACGCATCGAGACAGACAACAAGGCAGATGCCTGGTGGCCGCAGCTCCATTCCTTCGCCGTCGGCTTGAAGGGTGCTCCCGACTTGATTAAAGCCCGCGAAGTGGCCCGTCATATCGGTACCGTGCATCACGAGATAAACTATACCGTTCAAGAAGGCCTCGATGCTGTCCGCGACGTCATCTATTTCATTGAGACTTACGACATAACCACTGTCCGCGCCTCCACCCCCATGTATCTGCTGGCACGTGTCATCAAAAGCATGGGCATCAAGATGGTACTCAGCGGCGAAGGTGCGGACGAGGTGTTCGGCGGTTATCTTTACTTCCACAAGGCACCCACCCAGCAAGCCTTTCACGAAGAAACCGTGCGCAAGCTCTCCAAACTACATCTGTACGACTGCCTCCGCGCCAACAAAAGCCTTGCAGCCTGGGGAGTGGAAGGACGTGTCCCCTTCCTCGACAAAGAGTTTCTGGACGTTGCCATGCGCATCAATCCGGCAGTCAAGATGTGCCCTGGCAAGGAAATAGAAAAGAAAGTAGTCCGCGAAGCCTTTGCCGACATGCTCCCGCAGAGCGTTGCCTGGCGGCAGAAAGAACAGTTCTCCGACGGTGTGGGCTACAGTTGGATTGATACACTGAAAGCCGTCACTGCCGCTGCCGTCAGCGACGAACAGATGGCACACGCCGCCGAACGCTTCCCGATACATACCCCGCAAAATAAGGAAGAGTATTACTACCGCACCATCTTCGAAGAGCATTTCCCCAGTGAAAGCGCAGCCCGAAGCGTGCCCAGCGTGCCCAGTGTGGCATGTTCCACCGCCGAAGCACTGGCATGGGACGCCTCTTTCCAAGGAAAGAACGACCCCAGCGGACGGGCAGTAGCGGGGGTACACGAAGAAGCATACAAGGAATCGAGTAGGAGGTGAACACTAATCAGAGGTGTTCGCCTCCTTTCGTGTTCACTTGTCCGCCGAGTAAGCAAGGGGAGTTTCACCCCGAGCTTCTCAATAAACCGTGCGTGAAACTCTC